>Ga0114964_10001163_pt1 | contig 19407 bp, 19 predicted proteins | sample C_131016_MF_Meta_FD_92638 | JGI IMG/M metagenome (GOLD analysis project Ga0114964, IMG submission 92638) | Freshwater microbial communities from Lake Croche, Canada to study carbon cycling - C_131016_MF_MetaG | ecosystem: Environmental > Aquatic > Freshwater > Lake | place: Lake Croche, Canada... | reverse complement strand
GCGCCGACCGTCATTTCGGGCTCTAGCATGGCCGTGTCGCGTACGCCCGGTGCGCCGCCGAGGATCGCGATCGATGCCACCGCAGGTTCATCGAACACGATGGCGGTCACGCCTGTTGCCACGCGTTTATCGTCACTATTGCCCACTTTTAGGCCGGGAACATCTGTCAAAAGATTTTTCATGGGATGGAAGGTGAAGGAATTATGAGGGGAGGGCAAGAGCAAGAGGGAGGGTAATTGCCGAACTCCTTTCATCCTCCGTCATTCGCTCGTAATGACAGGTTAGTAAGATTGGCTCTCTTATACCCCCTTCTCCTATTCCCCTTGTCCGAAAGCGATCAGCATCCTATCACTCTCGCATGACAGACATTTCCTATCCTGTGGCCGCCTTTGCCGGTCTCGTATCCTTTTTAAGCCCCTGCGTGCTTCCGTTGGTGCCACCCTATCTCAGCTATATAGCGGGTACGGCGATTGAGGATTTTGCCGAAGGCGGCGAAAGGCGGGTTAAACGCGATTTGCCATTAGCGGCCTTCCTGTTCGTTTTAGGCTTTTCGACGGTGTTTGTTTTGCTGGGCGCGACCGCCTCGTTTTTAGGCCAAGCGGTTCGGGCCTATTTGGATTGGCTCTCGCTTTTGGCAGGCGTCGCGATCATCGCGATGGGCCTCCATTTTATCGGCGTCTATCGCATTGGGCTGCTGTTTCGTGAAAAGCGGGTGCAGGTTGAAAAGCCGCCGGGTGCCTTAGGCGCCTACATTATGGGGCTGGCGTTTGCGTTTGGATGGACGCCTTGTATCGGCCCTGTTCTGGCGGCTATTTTGGCGGTTGCTGGATCAGAGGAGAGCGTAGGCCGAGGAGCATCTTTGTTGATGGTTTATTCGCTTGGCCTCGGTATCCCGTTTATCATTGCCGCCTTTGCGATGGAGCGCTTTACGGGCTTCTTAAAACGGTTCCGTAAACATATCGGCATCATTGAGAAAGTTATGGGTGTGCTTCTCGTTCTGACCGGAATTGCTTTTCTTACGGGCTCGATGAGCGTGCTTTCCTTTTGGTTGATTGAAAATTTCCCAGCCCTTGGAAAGCTTGGGTGAGTTTCTCAAAATTAGAACACTAAAAAGCCCGCGACCTGAATGGCCGCGGGCTTCTTTATATCAGCCGAATGGCTCGATCTTACTTGATCGAGTCGTCCTGTGCGTACTTGCCAGCCTTGAAGCTGTGCCAAGCATACTTAGGCTCCAAAACGTCGCCCTTCGCATCGAATGCGATCTTGCCGACTGGCGTGTCGATGGAAACCTTGGCCAAAGCCGCGACAACCTTCTTCGAGTCGGTCGAACCAGCAGCCGTTGCAGCAGCAGCCCATGTCTTCACAGCGGTGTAGGCATAGAGCGTGTAGGTAGCAACTGGAGTGCCCTTGGCTGCGAACTTATCGCAGATGGCCTTGTTGGCTGGGTTCAAGCAGTGATCTGGTGGGTTCGTGAAGATTGCGCCGTCCGAAGCTGGACCTGCGATCTGCGCGAATTCATTATCACCGAGTGCGTCACCGGAGATGAACTGAGCCTTCATGCCCTGTTCGGCCATCTGCTTAACAAGCAAGCCGGACTCAGGATGGTAGCCAGAGTAGTAAAGTACGTCGACCTTAAGGGACTTAAGCTTCGACACCATGGCGGTGTAGTCCTTTTCGCCGGGCGTGATTGCGTCGACGAGAACTGGCTTCACGCCATTGGCTTCAAGAGCCTTGTTGGTTTCGAGAGCAAGACCAGCAGCATAGGCCGACTTGTCATCGAGAACGGCAATGTTCTTGCCCTTGTAGTTCTTGGCGATGAAGGCGCCGGCAATTTTGCCCTGCACGTCGTCACGGCCGATAACGCGGAAGATCGAAGGACCAGCGCGTTCGTCGGTCAGCTTGATGTTGGTCGAAGCTGGCGAAATCATGATCATGCCTTCTTCGGCATAAACCTTTGACGATGGGATCGACGAGCCTGAGCAGAAGTGGCCGATCACTGCAGCAACCTTCTTGCCGACCATGTCGTTAGCAACTGCAACAGCCTGCTTTGGATCGCACTGATCGTCGCCGATCACGCCAACGATCTTCTGGCCGAGAACACCGCCCGAAGCGTTGAGTTCGTCGATTGCCATGTTGAAGCCAGCCTTGAACTGTTCACCGAAAGCGGCGAGGCCGCCGGTGACAGGGCCAGCCATGCCGAGCGAGACATCGGCATGCGCTGCCGAAGAAGTTAGAGCGACGCCCAAAGCGAGCATCGGCAAAGAACGCGAGAGTCTGATCATATGTTTAAATCTCCCAATGAACATCAACATACTACCGAAATCCCCCTCATTGGGGCTCCGATAGCTGTCTTGGACGCGAAGCTAGACCCTTATTTCGAAGGTGTCACCCGCTTTTTTGTCCGAGACTTCCTTTATCAATGCGAACCGCCGCCAAGATACGCAGCGCCGACTTCTGGATGATTCAGAAGTTCCGCGCCCGTACCCGATAGGGTGATCCGGCCATTGACCATAACATAGCCGCGAGAGGCCAAACGAAGCGCGTGATAGGCATTCTGTTCGACCAGAAACACCGTTAGACCCGCCGTTTTGTTCAATTCCCGCAGCGTATCGAAGATTTGTTTGGCTACCAAAGGCGCCAAACCGAGTGAAGGCTCGTCAAGCAATAAGAGCTTTGGACGGGCCATTAAAGCGCGACCAATGGCCAACATTTGCTGTTCGCCGCCCGAAAGCGTACCCGCTCTCTGGACATGGCGCTTTTCTAGAATAGGGAACAGCGCATAAATCCGGGCGAGATCGTCAGCAAAATACTGAGGCTCGGAATTCACTGCGCCCATTTGAAGGTTTTCATACACCGTCATGCGCGGGAAAATCCGGCGACCTTCGGGCGATTGTGAAATACCAAGACGGATAATTTCGTGCGTCGGCATTTCGTGAATGGCCGTACCATCAAACGTCACACTACCGCGTACGGCGCGGTTGACGCCGCAAATCGCCATCATCAGCGTTGATTTACCTGCGCCGTTTGCACCGATCATGGTGACGATTTCGCCTTGGTGAATATCCAGATCGATACCAAATAAGGCTTGGTTGCGACCGTAGAATGTTTCGACGCCGCGAACCGCAAGAAGGGGGTTAGACATGTTTGCCATTTCCGCTGTTCCTACTCTTCGACAACGCCAAGATAGGCTTTGATCACGGCAGGGTCGTTGCGAACCTCTGTCGCGTTTCCGTCCGAAATTTTCCGGCCGTAATCCAACACGATGATATGATCCGAAATTTCCATAACCACGCTCATATCATGCTCGATCAATAGAATACCCACATCATCATGATCGCGGATTGATCGTAGCAAGGCGTTCAATTCTTCCGACTCTTTTGGGTTCAAGCCCGCGGCAGGCTCATCCAAACACAGAAGAACGGGATCGGTGCACATGGCGCGCGCAATTTCTAATTTGCGTTGCGCGCCATAGGGTAGGGATGCTGCCGGATCATCCGCGCGATCGGTGATACCGACGCGGTCCATCCAGGAGAGCGCCTTCTTTTTCGCGGCTTCTTGCGCGCGCTGATAGGAAGGTGTGTTGAAGATGCCGCCGATTGTATAGGCGGACGCCTTCATCAGATGATTGTGTTGCGCAATCATCAAATTTTCCAACACCGTCATACCGCCGAAGAGGCGGATATTCTGGAAGGTGCGCGCTACTTTCGCGGTTTGCGAAATGCGGAAATCTTCCATTTCCTGCAGTTTGAATTCTGTATCGTCTTTATGACGCAAAACAATGTCACCACTGGTGGGCTTATAAAAACCGGTGATGCAGTTAAACGCCGTTGTTTTGCCGGCACCATTCGGGCCAATCACAGCGGTGATGTGGTTGCGATAAACGTCGAAAGAGACCGCATCAACGGCCGTTAAGCCGCCAAAGCGCATTGTGAGTTGATTAACGGAAAGCAAGGGTTGAGACATGTTAACCGCGTCCCTGTGAAATCATTGAAGCGGAGACCGTTTTCTTGTCTTTCAAGAAGACCGTCGGCATTCGTGTCGATACCAATCCGCGCGGACGCCAAAGCATCATCAGCACCATCGCAAGCCCGAACAACAACAAGCGCAATTGGCTTGGATCGAAATCATTGCCAAAGACCGATTTAAGAAACTGAAGTTGACGCAGCAATTCAACGCCGCCCACCATAACGATAGCCGAGAACACGACACCCAATTGGCTCGACATGCCGCCCAAAACGACGATGGCGAGAATGGTGGCTGACTCCATGAAGTTAAACGATTCAGGGCTCACAAAGGCTTGCTTTGCGGCAAAGAAGGAGCCAGCAAATCCACCAAACATCGCTCCAATCGCGAAGGCTGATAATTTAGTGTTCACCGTATTCACACCGAGCGAACGGCACGCGATTTCATCTTCGCGCAGCGCTTCCCACGCGCGGCCAATCGGCAGGCGACGCAAGCGTGCGGTGACGAAGAAGGTAAAAACGGCCAGCGCCAAAATCAGAAAATACAAGAAGATGATGCGCTGCATGCTCGAATATTCGAGACCGAATGTTGCAGCAAATCCATGCTCGCTTTGATTGAACGGAATGCCAAAAAAGGATGGACGCGGAATATCGGAAAGGCCGTTTGATCCGCCGGTGAAGCTGCGCCAATTGAGCAAGACGACGCGGATGATTTCACCGAAAGCCAAAGTCACAATGGCAAGATAGTCGCCGCGCAACCGCAATACCGGAAAGCCAAGAATGATGCCCCAAGTCGCGGCTAAAAGGCCTGCAAGCGGCAAGCACATCCAGAAACCGAAACCGAAATGGATCGAGAGCAAGGCGTAGGAATAGGCTCCCACCGCATAAAACGCGACATAGCCAAGATCTAAGAGGCCTGCGAGACCAACAACAATCTGCAATCCCCAACCGAGCATCACGTAAGTGATGATGAGGATTCCGAGATCAAGAATGTAGCGATCCGAGAAAGGTAGGAACGGAAATACGATCGCAAAAACCAGAAGAGCGGGCCCAACCGTTTTTGCGACTTTGGAAGATCCAAGCGCTCGCGCCAAGGCTGATGGCGCTTTGATTGGTTTTTGTTCGCCGTCTTTAGGCGCCCAGAAGAGCTCGTAGGCCATGCGTGCGACAAAAATCAGTCCGCATCCCGCGCCAAGCAATGCCCAGCGATAGATGAGAAATAGACCATCTACTCCGCCCGAAGCCGCTGTTTTGATCCCCAATGTCGGCAAAAACAGCAAGAAGGCGATGACGGTCGCGATTAAACTGCGTTTGATCATGGAGGGGAGTGATGAGGAAGAATGACCGTTAGACGACATGGCTCAGACCTTCTCGATTTCAGGGCGACCCAACAGGCCTTGAGGCATGAAGATCAGCACGACGATCAGCATTGAAAACGCCGCAACATCTTTATATTCCGACGAGAAATAGGCCGCGAAGAACACTTCGATAAGGCCAATCACCATGCCGCCGAGCATCGCACCTGGCAAAGATCCGACACCACCCAGAACAGCGGCGGTGAAGGCTTTAATACCAGCGGAGAAGCCGATGTAGAAATCGATCACGCCATAATAAAGGAGATACATAAGGCCCGCGACCGAGGCCAGTGCCGCGCCGATAACAAAGGTTGTCGAGATCGTTGTGTTGACATCAATGCCAAGCAACATTGCCATTTTCATATCTTGCTCGCAGGCGCGTTGCGCGCGGCCAAGCGATGTCTTTGAAATGAGATAGGTAAAGCCCGACATGAGTACGACCGTCAGGATCACAATCAGGATTTGCATATAGGTGATACGGACGACGAAATCATTGCCTTCCAAAATCGTGAAGCCGCCAGAGATAATGGCGTTCAAAGGCTTAACGCGTGCACCTTGCGTGGCCTGAACAAAATTTTGCAGAAAGATCGAAACACCGATTGCCGTGATGAGTGGCGCCAGTCGGAACGAGCCGCGGAGCGGACGATAGGCTAGTCGCTCAATGGTCCAGCCATAAACACCTGCGATGACCATCGAAATGGCAGCCACCAAAATCAGAGCTCCGATTCCGAGTGCAATCGACGAGGTGCCTGTAATGCCAAAAATGATAACGGTAATCAGCGACACAAAAGCGCCAACCATGAACACGTCACCATGGGCGAAATTGATCATGCCGATAATGCCGTACACCATGGTGTACCCAATCGCGATCAGGCCATAGATCGACCCGAGCGTCAGCCCGTTGATGAATTGCTGGATAAAATAATTCATTCGTAAAGCCCTGCCCCTATGGCCCTATTGTTTATGACGCTTTTCTGAAGCTTGGTAAAACCACTAACGGATCAATCGCGGGTCCGCCAGTCTCATTTGCTATCAAAATGGAACTATTTAACGCGGAATTTTGTATAAATTAAATGCGTTTGCGGTTTCCTTAGGCATTTTTGCCGTCTTTGACCTGGAATCCATGCGCCAATGGGTCGCGGTCATCGATGAAAATCGTGTTATAGCCCGTCATCCGCGCCCAGCCCTCGATTGACGGGATTATGGCGTTATAATCACCGACTTTCGTCGCCCGCTCGACACGTCCGCGAAAAAGGGTTCCGATGATGCTTTCATGGACGAAATCATCGCCGACTTTAAGTTTGCCCTGAGCTGCCCATTGCGCCATGCGAGAAGACGTTCCCGTACCGCAGGGCGAGCGGTCAATCGCCTTGTCGCCATAAAAGACCGCATTCTTGGCATGCGCTTCGGGATGGGTGGGGGTGCCTGTCCATAAGACGTGAGACAGCCCGTTAATCGCCGGATTTTCCGGATGGACGAAGGCATATTTAGCCCGGAAGGCCTCCCGAAGCTTAGGGCTCCAGCGCAAAATATCGGATGGATTGACGTGCTCAAGTCCCGCAAAATTCTTTTGCGGCTCAACAATCGCGTAGAAATTACCGCCATAGGCGACATCGACCGTTATTTCCCCCAAGCCCTCGACCTCAGCAGAAATTCCGGTTGAGTGCAGGAAGGAGGCGATGTTCGTAATCCGGACATTGTCGACGAATCCGTCCTTCATTTGATAGCGCGCCTCAACGACGCCAGCGGGCGTGTCGATCATCAAGCGCCCCGGTTCACGGGGGGAAACAAGGCCGCGTTCTAGCGCCATTGTGACGGTACCAATCGTGCCATGTCCGCACATTGGCAGGCAGCCGGAGGTCTCAATGAAGAGGAAAGCGATGTCGCAATCTGGCCGCGTTGGCGGGTAGAGGATTGCACCCGACATCATGTCATGGCCGCGCGGTTCGAACATGAGGCCGGTGCGGATCCAGTCATATTCGGCCAGAAAATGCGCCCGCTTTTCCACCATATTGGCGCCGACGAGGTTCGGGCCGCCGCCTGCGACCAAGCGCACGGGGTTGCCGCAGGTATGGCCGTCAACGCAGAAAAAAGTGTGAGTTGCCATGGTGTTCGCCGTTTCCCCTGAGCTTTTGATTCTGTTGTCTATGCCACGTACTTCATGTGTTGATTGAAGCTATTAAAGTTCTGAATCAGAATCTAGAATTTTCTCTAAAGTATTGATTTTTCGTCTTAAAAGCGTTGTGGACTGAAACTTGATAGATCAATAGGCGGGTGCCGGCCTGCGATGAGATCAGCCACCAATCGGGCCGTCGCTGCGGATTGCGTCAGCCCGTAATGGCCGTGGCCAAAGGCGTGCACCACCAAGGGAGATTTCAGCGAATGGCCGATGACGGGCAAAGAGTCCGGAATAGATGGACGAAAGCCCATCCAGACGGTGCCCTGGTCAAAGCTTGGCAAATCACGAATGAACCGTTCGGCCTTTTTATAGAGCGCCCGGGTGCGGGCATGGTTCGGCGGTAGTTTCAGGCCAGCGAGTTCAACGGCACCACCGAGACGTAATCCGGTATCCAAGGGGGTGCCGACGAAGCCTGAGCCTTGGAACGAAACCGGACGGTTGAGAAAACGCGTGGAGCCGGGGAAGGAAATATTGTAGCCGCGTTCCGTGTCGAGCGGTACATGGTCGCCGACCGTCGCAGCAATCGGTTTCGACCAAGCGCCCATCGCCACAACAACCCGATCGAACGCCATCGGCTCCCGTCCATCGAACCGCACGGCGACGCCCCGCTCGAGATCAATGGCTTTAACGCTCGCCTGAAAAAAGTCGATATTGCGGGCACGCGCTGCTTCATACAGCGCCATTGTTACCAGATAAGGGTCTGAAACATGGGCCGCATCGGGGAAAAAGGCCGCTCCGGCGATGGCATCGGTCAGCGCCGGTTCCATTTGCCGAACCTCCGGACCATCGAGATACTCGACGCGGATGCCAGCGGCTTCTTGGCGTTTGAGATGGGGCAGGGCAGCACGGAAATCGTCGTGGCTTTGGAAAGCAAAGAGCCCGCCGCGGCGGTGGATCATTTTTTCCATGCCGAGCCGAGCGGATAATTGCGTCCAAGCGGGCATCGCCAGACTTTGTAAACCGATCAAGGCGTCAATAGAGCGGGCCAGATTAGACGGACGTGACGCAATCAGAAGGCGAACAAGCCAAGGCAGAATGGGAAGTAGATATTCCCGTCTGATCGCCAAAGGGCCCAACGGATCAGACAAGAATTTTGGAACTTGCCGGAGCATTTTGGGATGGGCAATCGGGTCGATATCCGTGTGCGCCAGCCATCCTGCATTGCCCCGCGAGGCGCCCGCTGCGGGGCCCTCACGGTCAATGATAACCACGGAATGGCCTTCGTCGGCCAGCGCATGCGCGCTCGCCAAACCGACAAGGCCAGCTCCGAGGACGGCGATTTTCATCGTGTTGGCCTAAGGCTCAGAGCTTGGGAAGGGTTGGACGAACGGCAACTGCCTTCTTCACAATCCCTTCAATGCGCGTGCGCTCGGCACCAGAAAGCGCGATGCGTGGCGCACGGCAGCGATCATTGGTGTTGGTTACCAACGCTTCCACGAGCTTGATGTTTTGAACAAGGCGCGCCGACACGTCGAGGTCGAGCAAAGGCTGGAACCAGCGGTAGATTTTAAGCGCTTCTTCCATCCGTCCGGCCTGCTGCAATTTCCAAATCGCAACCGTCTCGTCAGGGAACGCGCAGACGAGACCCGCAACCCAACCATGGGCACCCATCGCAAGGCTTTCGAGTGCAAGATTGTCCACGCCTGTGAAGACCTGGATCTTCTCGCCCATGAGATTGAAGATGTGGGTGATGCGGCGAATGTCGTCTGACGATTCCTTAACCGCTGCAAAAAGCGGATCAGCCGCGAGGTCCATGAGCATTTCAGGAGTCAGATCAACGCCGTAGGCGACCGGGTTATTGTAAATCATCACCGGCAATTGGCCCGCTTTGGCGACCGCGCGGTAATGCGCCATCGTTTCATGCGACTCAGATTTGTAAGGAATGCCGGGCAGAACCATGAATCCCTGCGCGCCCGCTTTTGCGCCTGCCTCGGCAAGCGCCTGAGCGTTACGCGTCGAGCCGTCGACCACCGTCAGCAAGACCGGAATTTTGCCGTTCGCAACCCGCAGCGCCGTCTTGAGAATTTCGATTTTTTCGGACTGATCAAGGGTTGAGGCCTCGCCCAGCGAGCCGCAAACAATCAAGCCATCAACGCCGGCATCGGTCTGCAATTTGAAGCAACGCTCCATTTCAGCGATGTCGAGGCGGTCATCGGTGGTGAATTTCGTGGTGACCGCTGGATAAACGCCAGTCCATTTCGCGTGCGACATTGTTGAGCCCTTTTTTGTAATTTTGTCTGATGCGGCTATAGCATCAAGTTTTCGGGAGGCAAATAACTTGCCGATAGCGAACAGGCTATAATTTAAAACTCCGGTGCAAAAGGCTTGAGCTGATATGATTAATCGTTCGATCGGTTTAGTGACGCTCGTCGTTGACGAGTACGATCCCGCGATCCGCTTTTTTGTTGAAATACTTGGCTTTTCGCTAATCGAGGACACCGAGCTTGGTGAAGGGAAGCGATGGGTTGTTGTTGCGGCGGGGGCTTCCGGCACTTCTCTTTTATTGGCGCGTTCAAAAAATCCAGAGGAAACGCAGGCCATTGGGCGGCAAACCGGTGGACGGGTAGGCTTTTTCCTCGAAACCGATGATTTTATGAGAGATTTTGCAGATTATTCGGCACGCGGCGTTCGGTTTTTGGAGCCACCGCGTCAGGAGGCTTATGGAATGGTGGCGGTTTTTGAAGATTGCTGTGGCAACCGATGGGATTTGATCGAGCGATTAAAGGAGCGCGCTTAATGGAAACGGTTAAAACGCCTGTGCAATGGCTAGAAGTTCCAAACCGCGCAGGCGACAATGCCCGTTTGGCGATGCGGTATCGGCGAGGAAAAGGTCAGCCTATTCTGTGGCTTGGCGGATTCCGTTCGGACATGGATTCAACCAAAGCCGAAGCCATTGATGCTTGGGCCGCGCGCGAGGGGCGTCCTTTTATCAGGTTCGATTATTCGGCCCATGGACTAACGGGCGGCGATTTTGCCAAAATGACGCTTTCCGTCTGGCTTGAGGATGCCTTGGCGGTTTGGGCTAGCCTTGGCGACGCAAAGCCGGTGATCGTTGGCTCATCCATGGGTGGATGGATAACTCTGCTCGCTGTTAAAGAACGCGCCCGGCTTGGTTTGTCCCCACCCTCAGCACTTGTTTTGATCGCCCCAGCCGTCGATTTTTCCGAAGAATTGATGTGGAAAGCTTTCCCAGAGGCGATCAAGGCAGAAATTTTGGCGAAGGGCGCTTTTTATCAGCCGTCACCCTATGGCGAGCCCTATCCAATAACGAAGGCATTTATCGAGGATGGGCGCAACCATCTTTTGTTCGGCGCACCGATTGAGCCCCACGCACCCGTCCATATTTTGCAAGGCATGAAGGATGACGCCGTACCTTGGTCGCACGCCATGAAACTGGTCGAGCATTTACCGCTAAGTGATTGCAATCTGACTCTGATTAAGGACGGCGACCATCGGCTGTCGCGGGAAAAGGATATTGAGACGTTACTGCGGTTATTAAATACGTTTTAAGGTTTATAAGCCTGCTTTTTCTAATGTCTTGCTCATCCGATCGCGCCAGTCCGTTCCGCCAGCCGCTTTGAAGCGTGCAATGGTTTCAGGCGTTAAGCGAAGCGTAACCGCTTCTTTTGGCGAGGCAACTTTGGGGCGTCCACGTGCGCGCTTGATTGCGTCGGCTAGAGCCGGAAATAACTCGTTAAAGGGTTTTGCCATAGCGAGTTGTTCGTCTGTCAATTCTGGATTGTCAGGATCAGAAGCAATTCCCGCTTGAATACGCGCTTCTTGCTCGTCGGTTAGGGGGTTGTGTTTCATAAACGGCTCCTTTCCTTACGGCTCGCGGGACGCATAGAGATGATCGAAAGCGCTTCTTGGCCCAATGGGTGGAAAACAACGGCAATGATCCATTCCCCGTGCCATTCGCCGATAGCAACAAACCGATTATCATAGGAAGGAACGACAATAGCTTCGGCGAAGAATTCCGCGTCCAGATCGGCAAAATCCAATCCATGTTTTGCTAGGTTGGTTTCGCGCTTAATCTCATCCCAGACAATAAGCATATTTTATGTACACGAAAAATAAATTTGCGTCAATTATTTCCGTGTACGAAAATTTAATTCGTGTCAAACCAATTTAATTTAACACCCCAATCACCCCATCCGAAGCAATCGACACCTGCTTGCCATGCAGCGTGCGCTGATCAGCGGCCGAAAGAGCGTAGGCCGGCGGCACCGCCCAGCCCATTTCACGTGCTACGATAACACCGAGCAATAAAATGGCATCAGGCGCGGGCATAATAAGCGCGGTTGGTGAGCGGCCGGAATGGATAAGCTCCAGCATCACGGCGGCGGCTGACGATGAGCCAATCATAGCGGGCATGGCCAATATTTTTCCCGCAATCGATTGCCCACGTTCCGGATGGCGAGCGTCAATGATCAGTCCTGTGCGGGGGTCGACACCACCCCAGAAGCTGATGGGATGGGTTAGCGCCAGAACCTCGCCTTTACCTTCGCCTTCCAGAAGGACTTCTGCTTTTAGCGCCATAATGCTTGATCCCGGGTTAGGCGGCCGGTGACGGCGCTCTCTACACAGTCTTTTAACGAGCCATATTGCACCGCATAACCGGTATTGCCGGGGGCGTAATGGGCGAATTTGCCGGAATTGGTCATCAACACACCATTACCCGCAGGTAAAATCGGCGTCACAACGACGCAGGTATCAGCCACAAAGGTTACGCCAAGTTTTTCGAGCGCCGAGCGTTGGCCATTGGCTTCAATCTGGCGGATCACGTGGCGGCCGGTGCAGGCATAAATGGTTTTTTCGAGCTTGCGGCCATTGATCAGATGCGAAAGCGCCTCAACCTCGTCGATGGACAAATGAGGGCTGCCAATAGCGACCGCGTCGATGGCCTCATCGGTTGTCGTGGAAAGTCTTTTGAGCGCACCGAGGATCATCTCCGCGGTGACATGAATGGTTTTCTCAGCAGGCTTTCCTTGAAGCGCCGTGGCCACATCGGCAGCTTCCGGCGTGACGCCTGCAATATGGAATAAGCCAACGCCGCCCGATGAAGCGGCTGCCGCACCAAAGGCTTTGAGATTATCCTCATTGGGCATGCCCTGCAGCCCGTCAACAACGCCAATCGAATTGACCATTTCGAGGCCGAACCATGTGCCAAGTACCGGATAAAACACGTCCGAACGGCGAAGCGCTTCCGATAGACCGGATACGTCGGCGACAACCCGTGCGCGGCGGTTTTCGACGCGATGGAGGCCATAATCGGGGGCAAATCCTACGATCGCGCAGGCAATATCGAGAAAATCGCCGTAGCGATTGGTGCGCGCGCCGAGAATAGAATTGCAAAACACCACGGCATTCGATTCGCCCCAAGCGACATCGCTGCCGAGCGCCGGGCGATGTCCGGCTTGATAGGGAGAGCAGGTCCAAGATGGCTCACAGCCCATCGCCTCATAAGCCATCATCATGCGCTTGGCCATGTCGCGTTCGGCTGGCTGCATGCGTTGTTTGGAGCAACCGACGAGATCCAGCGCGCCAACATTAAGCGTTGAGCGAACTTTGACCTTGGCTGCACCTTCGACGAGTTTTTCGGCAAAGAGCGTACCGGAATCGCCATGATAGAGCGCACCATCAATATGGGCGGATGCAACCGGGATCAGGCGCGGCGCCCCCATCAATCTGGCAGTATCGGCAACAATCCGCATGGCCATGGCAGCGCCTTGGCCTTCCGAGCCATTGGCTATGGCAAGCTGGTGTTCAGAAAGGGTCAACGACATGAAAGAGGCTCCTCTCACACCACGGGGCCTTAATCCCAAGCCAATGTCAATGGGTCAGCTAAAGTGACCTAATTTATGGGTTTATTCGTTCGTTGTCATACTAAATACCCAAAATTTAGTCGTTTCGAATTCCTTTAGCCGCTTGACCGGACCTATCTTGCGTATAAAGTCGAGAGATTATGCAGGGATTATTCGGAGTGCTTGTCTGAAGGCGAGACCAATCCGGAGATCTTAATCGGCCGAGAAATCGGCACAACGGGCGACGAGACCCGATAACCAATGGAGGAAGGCTCATGGCGAGCGTTACGATGATCGTGAATGGCAAAGAAGTTACCGCGAATGTGGATCCGCGGACCCTTCTCGCTCAGTTCTTGCGTGAGCATCTTCATTTAACCGGTACCCATGTGGGTTGTGACACCAGCCAATGCGGCGCGTGCGTTGTGCATGTCGATGGTCGCTCGATTAAGAGCTGCACGACTTTGGCTGTGGCCTGTGATGGGGCTTCGGTCACAACGATCGAAGGCATTGGTACGCCGGACCATTTGCATCCGATGCAGGCCGCTTTCCGTGAAAATCATGGTCTTCAATGCGGCTTCTGCACGCCAGGCATGATCATGTCGGCGATCGATATAGTGAACCGCAAGGGCCATCAGCTAGACGAACACACGATCCGCGAAGAGCTTGAAGGCAATATCTGCCGCTGCACGGGCTATCATAATATCGTGAAAGCAGTTGCTGCCGGTGCGCAGGCGATGGCTGGTAAATAATAGCATTTGAACACAGGCCCATTCGGGCGTCGAAGACTATGACCGCCCGAAGGCGGCTTTGGAGGAATATCCCATGAGTTCAACGACAGGCATTGGAGCCTCGGTGCTCCGCAAAGAAGACATCCGGTTCATTACCGGCAAAGGACAATATACCGATGATGTGAATCGTCAGGGACAGGCGCATGCCTATTTCCTACGCTCGCCCCATGCCCATGCGACGATTAAGAAACTCGACATTTCGGCTGCCAAAAAAGCACCGGGCGTGCTTGACGTTTTGACTGGTGATGATCTCGCCCACGACAAAGTCGGCGGTCTCATTTGCGGCTGGATGATCCATAACAAGGATGGCTCGCCCATGAAGGCTGGCGCTCATCCGGCATTGGCGCAAGGCAAAGTGCGCTATGTAGGCGATCATGTCGCTGTCATTATTGCAGAGACCTATTCGCAAGCCAAAGACGCCGCTGAAAAGATTGTTGTTGATTATGGCGTCTTGCCAGCGGTCGTTGACATGAACACCGCCTCGAAAGGCCCAGCCATTCATGACGTTGCATCGGACAATGTGGTCTATGATTGGCATCTCGGCGATAAGGCTGCAACGGAAGCAGCTTTCAAAAATGCCAAGCATGTCACCAAGATTGATCTCGTGAATAACCGCCTTATCCCTAACGCGATGGAACCTCGCGCTGCGGTGGGTGATTATGATGCGGGTACTGAAGTCTTCACGCTTTATACCACAAGCCAAAATCCGCATGTCGCGCGTCTCGTGCTCTCTGCCTTTATCGGCATTGCACCAGAACATAAGCTGCGCGTAATTGCACCGGATGTCGGTGGTGGTTTCGGCTCGAAGATCTTTATTTATGCCGAAGAAACGGTCTGCGTTTGGGCCTCCAAGCGCGTGGGTCGCCCTGTTAAATGGACGGCTGATCGCACGGAAGCTTTCTTGTCGGATGCTCATGGCCGTGACCATATCACGCATGCTGAATTAGCACTTGATGACAAGGGTAAAATTCTTGCTTTCCGCGTGAAGACGAAGGCCAATCTAGGTGCCTATCTCTCGACCTTCTCAAGCTGCGTACCGACCTATCTCTACGCACCGCTTTTGTCGGGGCAGTATGATATTCCGGCGATTTATGTTGAAGTCGAAGGGATCTACACAACAACAGCACCGGTTGATGCTTATCGTGGCGCTGGTCGTCCGGAAGCGACCTTCGTTGTCGAACGCGTGATGGAAGTCGCCGCTCGCGAATTGGGTATGGATCCAGCCACGTTCCGGCGGAAGAATTTTGTTAAATCCTTCCCGCATCAAACGCCTGTGATCATGTGCTATGACACGGGCAATTATACCGCTTCGCTCGATCTTGCACTTGAAATGGCGGACTATAAAAACTTCGGCAAGCGCAAGAAGGAAAGTGCCAAGAATGGCAAGCTGCGCGGTATCGGTTTCTCGGCCTATATCGAGGCGTGCGGTATCGCTCCTTCGGCAGCCGTTGGCTCCCTCGGTGCGGGCGTCGGTCTTTGGGAATCCGCCGAAGTTCGCGTCAATCCGGTCGGCACGGTTGAAGTGCTCACGGGTTCACACAGCCACGGCCAAGGTCACGAGACGACGTTTGCCCAGCTCGTGTCGGATCGCTTGGGTATCGACATCAATTCGGTGGCGATTGTGCATGGCGATACGGACAAAGTGCAGTTCGGCATGGGCACCTATGGATCGCGCTCGGGCTCGGTCGGCATGTCGGCGATCTCGAAGGCGCTCGATAAGGTCATTGCCAAGGGCAAGAAAGTCGCATCCTACGCACTCGAAGCTTCTGAAAAGGATATTGAGTTCAAGGATGGCCGCTTCTCGGTTGCGGGCACCGACAAGTCACTCGCTTTCGGTGAAGTAGCCTTGCAAGCCTATATCGCGCACAAGTTTACAGGCGCGGAATTGGAGCCAGGTTTGAAGGAAGGCGCGTTCTACGATCCGACGAACTTCACCTTCCCATCGGGCGTGCATATTTGCGAAGTCGAGATCGATCCGGATACGGGTGTCACCTCGATTGAAAAATGGACGGCCGTTGATGATTTCGGAAACGTGATCAACCCGATGATCGTTGAAGGTCAGGTTCATGGCGGTATCGCTCAGGGTATCGGTCAGGCGTTGATGGAAGGCGCACATTACGACAAGGATGGTCAGCTCGTTACCGCCAGCTACATGGATTACACCATGCCGCGTGCGGATAATCTGCCATCGTTCCAGATCGGTATGACCAACACGCCTTGCACCACCAACCCGCTCGGTTTGAAGGGTTGCGGTGAGGCGGGTGCGATTGCTTCGCCACCGGCTGTGATCAACGCGATTACAGACGCTATCGGTCATGAAAACATTGCGATGCCTGCTACCCCGCAGGCGGTCTGGATGGCCATTCAGGCTTCCGGCAGCAAAATCGCAGCAGAATAAGATCCAAGGAGAATAGAGAACATGTACGCCTTTTCCTATCACTCACCGAAAACGGTACGTCAGGCCGCTACGCTTCTTGGCAAGAATCCTGATGCAAAGGTTTTGGCCGGTGGCCAAACATTGCTCCCAACCATGAAGCAACGCCTCGCTTCGCCTTCCGCCCTTGTCGATCTCGGCAAGGCAGAGGGGATGTCGGGCATCGAAGTGAAGGGTCGCAACGTCGTTATCGGCGCAATGACCCGCCATGCGGATGTTGCGACTTCGGCCATTGTTGGCGAAGCCATTCCGGCGCTCGCGGCTTTGGCCGGTGGTATCGGCGATCCAGCCGTCCGCAACCGCGGCACGATTGGCGGCTCTATTGCCAATAACGACCCTGCTGCGGATTATCCGTCTGCCGTGCTCGCTCTTGGTGCGACGATCATCACAAATAAGCGCAAGATCCCTGCAGATCAGTTTTTCCAAGGCATGTTCTCAACTGCACTGGAAGAAGGCGAAGTCATTGTGAAGGTTTCCTTCCCAATTCCTTCGAAGGCCGCTTACGAGAAGTTCCCGAATCCAGCCTCGCGCTACGCGATGGTAGGTGTGTTTGTCGCCAAGAAGGGTTCAGAAACCCGCGTGGCGGTAACGGGTGCAGGCTCGGATGGCGTGTTCCGCTCGGCGGAATGCGAAGCAGCTCTCAAGGCTCGCTTTAATCCGAAGTCTTTGGATGGCGTCAAAGTGAAGGCTTCGGGCCTCAACTCCGACATCCATGCGAGCTCGGAATATCGCGCCCATCTCATTCCGGTAATCGCCAAGCGCGCGGTCGCCAAAGCCATGGCGAAGTAACGCAGATTGTTTTTCAAAGGCGCTTGTCCTTTGATCTGTTTCATGGAATGCCCGGCCCTGTGCCGGGCATTCTTATTGGGTAAGCCCTTTTTGCCGTTGGAGTGTTTTCATGACCATGACCTCTTTGCCTGCTTCAATTGATGCGATGGAAGCACTTCTCGCCTCGGGCGATTATGTCGCCGACCGCTCGCTCTCAACCGTATTGTTTCTGGCTTTGAAAATGGGTCGCCCGATTTTGCTCGAAGGCGAGGCGGGCGTCGGCAAAACCGAGATCGCCAAGGTCTTGGCCAAAACCTTGGGCCGCAAGTTGATCCGGCTGCAATGCTATGAGGGTCTTGATGTCTCCTCCGCTGTCTATGAATGGAACTATGCCGCGCAGATGATGGCGATCCGTTTATCGGAAGCCGAGGGCGGTCTTGATCGCGCGCAACTGGAGCAGAACATTTTCTCGGAGCGCTATCTGGTGCGCCGTCCCATTCTTGACGCTTTGACGCCCGATGTGGCCGGAGCGCCCGTGCTGTTGATCGATGAGCTTGACCGGACGGACGAGGCATTCGAAGCCTATTTGCTGGAAGTACTCAGCGATTTTCAGGTGACGATACCCGAGTTCGGCACGGTGAAAGCGCCTCATCCGCCGATTGTTATCGTCACTTCCAATCGGACCCGCGAAATCCACGACGCGTTGAAGCGCCGCTGCCTCTATCATTGGGTCGACTATCCAACCGCCGAGCGCGAATTGGAAATCGTTCGCATTAAGGCGCCGCAATCGCCCGAAAAACTCTCCGCCGAAATCGTGGCCTTTGTGCAGGCACTGCGCAAACAGGATTTGTTCAAAGTACCGGGTGTTGCCGAAACGCTCGATTGGGCGACCGCGCTTGTGGAGCTGGATGCTGTGGCGCTTGACCCCAAGCAGGTGTCCGATACGCTCGGTGTTCTTCTGAAATATCAAGACGATATTCAAAAAATGCAGGGCTCCGAAATCAAGGCGATTTTGGACGAGGTGAAGGTGAATGCGAAGCCCGGCCAGCCTGGCGTGTGATTGTTTAACGATGTCCGGTAAACTCTCCGAAAACATTGCCTATTTTGCTCGTGCCTTACGAGAGGCCGGATTGCCTCTAGGCCCCGGTGCAGTGCTCGACGCCGTTGAGGCGGTAGAGGCGGCCCATATCGGAAGCAAGGAAGACTTTTTCTGGACGCTGCACGCGATTTTCGTGAAAAAGCGCGAACATTCGGATGTGTTTACCCAGGCCTTTCGGATTTTCTTCCGCAGGCGTTCGCTGATCGAAAAAATCATCGCGACGCTTTCGCCCTATTCGCCCGCCAAGGACGACAAGCCGAAAAAGCCGGAGGCAGGCGCGCTACGGGCCGCGGAAGCTCTTTTAAAGGCCAAGCGCAACGAGGCGCCGCCTGAAAAGGAAGAAAAGATCGAGCTTGACGCGCGCTTCACCGTCTCCGAGCGCGAAATTCTACAAACCAAAGATTTCGCGCAAATGACGGCGGATGAAATCACCCGCGCCCATCTCCTCATCGACCGTCTCGAATTGCCCGATGACCGACGCCCCACGCGGCGCTTTGTGGCGGCAAGAACAGGCTCGCGGATAGATCCACGAAAGACTTTCCGCAACACGCTTCGTTCCGGCGGTGGTATGATCAAACTCGAATACCGCGACCGCGCCCAAAAAAGCCCGCCGATTGTGGCGATCTGCGATATTTCGGGTTCGATGGCTGATTATACGCGGCTATTTCTCCATTTTCTCCACACGCTCACCGACAAGCGTAAACGCGTGAATACGTTTTTGTTTGGCACGCGGCTCACCAATGTTACCCGCTCGCTCAAAAGCCGCGATCCGGATGAGGCGTTGGAAAAATGCACCGAGCAGGTGGCTGATTGGTCGGGCGGCACGCGGATTGGCACCAGCCTTCATAGGTTCAACCGCCAATGGTCGCGCCGCGTGCTGGGGCAGGGCGCCATCGTGCTGCTCTTTACGGATGGCCTGGAGCGCGACGGTACCGAAGAACTGCAAAAGGAAATCGACCGTCTGCACCGCTCCTGCCGTAAGCTCGTATGGCTTAATCCATTGTTGCGATTTGACGGT
>Ga0114964_10001162_pt1 | contig 19407 bp, 31 predicted proteins | sample C_131016_MF_Meta_FD_92638 | JGI IMG/M metagenome (GOLD analysis project Ga0114964, IMG submission 92638) | Freshwater microbial communities from Lake Croche, Canada to study carbon cycling - C_131016_MF_MetaG | ecosystem: Environmental > Aquatic > Freshwater > Lake | place: Lake Croche, Canada... | reverse complement strand
TATACCGTCTACACCTGCTGGCAATGGTCGCCAGCGTCAGAATATGTACATGTCACTACGTCAGGTAGGCTTTGATGTGTCAGCCCTTAAGGGTACTAACCAAAAGAAAAAGGAGATAGTAAATGGGTAACGCAGAAGAAGTAATTAAAGAAGTCATGAAGGCTGCTGATGTACTTGTACTTTCAGTACTAGATACAATCATGAAAAGCGCAATGGAATCATCAAGTATTGATGAGACTGGTGAACGTACGGTATCAATGCTTAAGCTAATTAATATCTTTGACATAGCTAAAGAAACAATACAAAAAGGACAAGTAATTGGTTAATACATTTTTGCCATATGAAGATTTTTATGAGTCCGCTAAAGCATTAGACTATCGCCGTCTAGGTAAGCAGCGGGTAGAAGCTCTTCAAATCTTACGTGCAAATCTTGGACTAACTGCTGGGTGGGTCAACCACCCAGCGTCTAAGATGTGGAAGGGTCACGAGGCATGCTTAGCTGTCTATGGCTTAGCAATGTGCAAAGAGTGGGTAGGTCGTGGGTTCAAAGACTCATGCACTGACAAGTTCAAAGATCTATTCAAGCAATGCAAGCAAGGTATTATCTCAGATCCTTACTGGCTAGGTGATAGTGACCTACACCTATCACATCAATCAAACCTGCTACGTAAAGATCCCGTCTATTACGGACGTTATGGTTGGGAAGTTTCTGATGACTTGCCGTATGTATGGCCAGGGAGTGTGAACCTTGTTAACTCAACTGTATAACCTAATATATAACTGGGCCATGGGCTGTAAGAAAAGCGAAGATGATCTTCGCACTGGAACGTACTACGTACAAGAATGGGAATAACTAATGGCTAACATATCAATACACGCACTGGCAACTCTAATTATAGATACCCCTGATGGTGATACACCTACCATGGGCCATATACGTGAGTTTGTTGAGAAGGCAAATCAATTCAATCTACCCGATGACTTAGAGCTGCTAGATTGTGTGCTAGCTGTTGAGATCCCCATCAAGGATCTAGACGTCATAGCTTGTGGTGAACACGTAGCTAAAGAGCCAATAGATATTGTGCTCTACACACACGAGTGTGACCATCAGATCTCTGAGCCAATGTGGCTTGAGCCTTCAGATGGTACAGTTAAATAGGTTAACCCTTACTAATAACAATAGCCCCCGGCCTTATGGTCGGGGGCTATTTGTTTATGTTGGGCTACTTGGGCCTAATTGGATGCTACTGGTATCTCACAGGCATCGGTGGTGCAGTACGCCTCACCGGCTGCGTCTAAGGCATTGCCCTTGTACACGCTGTTCAGGCTTAACTTCTTAATCTTACCCACGTAAGAGTTGTACTCGTCCTCAGTAATCTCAGTGTATGGTTGCTGAGGATACACGTCTTTACCCTGGGGTAGGAACGATACCGTCTTCAACCGGCCTTCGTACATGTGGAGGATTGTACCCACATGCTTGGCCTCTTCTTCTTTATTAAAGCTGAGAGTTACCGACACTGAGTTGTCTGACCAGTACTGCTGCGCAAATGCTGCAAGGTTAGCCTTCTCAAAGAGCGATACGTCACCCTCGGGGCGGACTGCTACCGACTTGACTGGGAAATAAACCACCACAGTGTTCTCGGGATCTGTAATAGAGTCTTCAATTGTGTATCCTGCCTTTTCAAATAGGGGGACCATAGGGTCTAGCTTTGAGAACCTAATGGACCTAAGTACATATTGCCCACCTACAGGCCAGTGAACTCCAGGAGTTTCACCAGCAAGAATTGATACCGTACCGGACGGCTTTACAGTTGTAGTCTTTACTGATTCACGTACACATAGCCACTCAGAGTACATAGTGTCCCACTTTTGTACTGTATCGTAGCCGGTGTCTAGCCATTCACGAAGAACCGGAAGGCCCTTGACGTCAGCAAATGCTGCCAAACCAGATACTGAACAGCCAATGCGGCGGTTACGCTGCATGATTGCATTAGTCTTCTCCCAATGTGTAGGGATAAGAGTTACAGTCTTAGCATAGAGATAAGCAAACTTGAGAGTGCGCTGGAAGTCTTCCATGCTGTCATGGCGGTTGAGGTAAGTCTCTACCAAAGTACAGCACTCATAAGACTCAAGGCTCTGCTCTGCGCAAGGATTGTAACCCGCTACACGAGCATCCTTGTTATTGATTGGGTCATTAAGACGACCATACTTACGAGATACATCTAGCCAGATGAACCCAGGCTCACCGTTTAGCGCGATGTTTTCTACGAATGGGGAGTAGTCCATGCCAACTGTAGCTTCGAGCGAGTTGTTAGACATCCAACCCCAGCCTGGAGCCTCTGAATCATAAGAGTTACGAATTGGGAATGCCTCAGAGTTCTTAGCATTGATAAAGTCAATGTCATCTGGCTGGCCAAGAGCTAGTTCAGCAGAGCGACGTACGTTACCAGATACAACACATACACCAATTAGATTAGCAATATCAGTGAGCAGAATTGAATCTACAGTCTTGCCGATCTTTGCATCTAGCACCTTGCGTAGGGATTCATGCATCTTGCGCAATGGCTCTGGGCCTGATGAAGTACCGCCAAAGCCCTTGATTGGCTCTCCAGCAGCACGGATAAAGTCATAGTTAAAGACAATCTTGTGCTGACCGGTCTTCAAGTAAGAGTTTACTAGCACAGCCATAGACTCTACCCAACCCTCGCGTGTATCTGGAATACGGAACTCGCCTTCCGTATCCTTTTCAGGACCGTAGACTACGAAGTCCTTATCCTTACCTTTAGTGTCGAAACCTACCCCAATTCCGAGCATAGAGGCTTCCATCAAGAACCGGAATGGTTCTGCTGGGTCACTCTTAGACATGCTAGCCGTAGAAACAAACGCACAGTTCTGTAGCGCAGCCGAGTTCTTCTTAGACATAACGTATTCAGTACCCATCATCCAGAGTCCACGACCTGGGGGAGTCCACTTTAGGTTAAACATACGATCGAATGCTTCTTGGGCTGAAGCCTGAGCCTGCTGACCATTCCATGGTAAGCGGTTATCTTTACAATGATTCTTCTGAATTGAGTACATACCCTCAATAACACGGCGACATACGTCTACCCAAGTTTCCTTGGTGCCATCATGCTTGATACGAGAATACGTACGCATGAATGTAATTTCGCCAATTGAGTTCTTACCGGCATCGGTGTAGCCCCATGGAACTTGGCGGCCAACATATGACGATACGAACTCATCATTAAGATTAAAAGAAAACATTCTTACTCCTTTTTTTGATTGTGGACATAACTCTAGCCACATTTAAATTGATGTCAAATTTTACTGAGCCGTTTCATGCTCAGTTAACACTGTTATCAGGGTCTGATAACTTAGTCTTCTATTTGCTGAACAATGATCTCTGTTACAGCTTCTTCTGTCAAACCGTCGTTTGGAAGGTTCTTCAGGATAGCAGCTTTATCGCCAAAAAGGTTACTCAAAACACCGCCATTAGTCTGACGCTCTACGGTCATTCTCACAAACTCATTATTAGATTCAAGTTTCTTTAACTGTTCGACTATTTTGAATAATCTATCAATTTCCTGACCAGTATTTGGGTCAGGGTAGCCGCCGTTTAATTCTTCAGAAAACCTTGCAAATGCTATACGAGCGCCCTGCATCTCAATGATTGCATTGAGTAGTGCACGAAGCTGATCCTTAGTCTTTACCTCTACTGGAAGACTAAATGCACAGGCACTCTGAGCCTTGAAAGCAGGGCAGTTTGCAGACACAAAACAGGTGTCACATTGCCTCAAAGATTGGTGGTTTGAGGACAGTAATGGAGCGTCTCTGAGGATGTCTCTACCGGCCGCATCCTTGTCTACTACCGTGCTATGGGTGACCCCAAATACGGGCAGTGTGGTGCGTTCTGAAGCCTCTCTAGGGGCCAATTCTTTCCGCACCTCTAGGGCACTCTTATCAGGGTTGATACCCCCTGTTTCCGCGTTACCGGGGTCATCCATGTCATCACTGTTATCAGATAACAGCGGGCGATTCTTATCCAATGATTTCTCCAATTGTAAATATGACCAAATTGCGAGGCGAGTTACCTCATTTGGGTCATCAGCCATGATCTTAGCAAAATCCAGACCAGCACTTTCAATGATCTTTTTATACCGTGGTCGGGCTTGGTCTTTCATCTTCTTTGGGTAACGAACTAGCTTTGTGCCATCCCATACGATAGTCTCGCCCCTCATCATAGGAGATAGCCATGATAGGGTGCTAGCGGTGGTAAAAGGTACTTGGCGGAGGTTATCTGGCTTTGCGCAGGCAATTCCATGCAGGTCAAAATCATACTGGCTCTTTAGGGCTCTGACTCTAAATGCTAAGGTAAGCTCTGTCTCTATGGCATTTCCTGGTATAGCGACATTGTCATAGGTCTTTGCTAGGTTTACCAGCTCTGCAGGTCCTTGCTCTGGGTCCCACATGGGCCAGAATAGACCTGGTGAGGTGTACTCCCAGAATAATTCCCGCTGTTTTTGTACCCAGTTAGCCCCCAGTGAGGGATGAGTGAATTCTGTAGCTCCAGCAATACGCTCTTCATTAAGAGTAATCCATTCTTGGTACTCCTCGTAGTAGCCTTCTAGCTCCATTACAGAAAGATTAGACTTAGCTGCGCTAGAGATACCGCTGTCAATAAAGATGTTGACGCTAGGGTCATATCTCTCTGATAATAGATAATCCTTGGTCTTAGGTAAACCACGGCGCTTTAGGGCCCAGTAGTTAATACCAATAGCTGTTACACCAGCCGAAGTTAATAGATTTCTATGTGAAGGGACTTCTCCGCCCAAGAATACAAGAGTCACTCGAACCGGATACCTTCATTATTTATGTATTTTAAGTAGTTTTCAGCTACCTTTTTCTTTTGGCGCTCTTGCTCTTCAGTAATAGCAGTCCATGGCTTAATATTTCTATTAGCTTTAAAGTATGCAGGTGAAGAAAAAAGTAATGTAGGTATACCCATAGCTAGAGCCTCAGCACACTTATCTGGATCTGAGTCAACAAATAGCTCAACCTTGCCATCCTTGCGAGCAAGCTCTAGGTGACGGAAGCGCAACTCTTGGCCTTCGTAAAAAGTAGAGCTAGACATGACGTCAGCGTAGTCAAGGACATAGTTAGTCTTAAGCCAATGATCAATCTCTTCTGGAGTACTATCTGTAGATAGCACAACTCTGTATGTAAGAGATAGTGTTCTAAATAATTTTAGACCCTCTGGGATAGGGTCTTTGTTTTCTTTTCTAAGTACACCTTCAACAGCAAAAATAGCAGTCATTATAGAACTGTCCTAGTAGCTGCTCGCCTAATAAGAGTATCGGCATTAGGAAGCTCAACACCGTATGTAGAAACATTTCCGGTCTTGCGCAACTCATCTCGGTAATCTTTAATTAACTTTAAGGCTTGAATGATGCCTGATTGTTTGCCAGCTTGCCAGCGGTAGTTGTGGTAATCAGCGTAGCCAGCACCAGTCTTACTAAAAGCTAGCTTGCGCCCCTTATGAATAGACTCATAAAACTCGGCAGCCTGGTCAATTGCAAGCATTAGTTTGCGCTCAGCATTTACTCTATTAGGAGTGCTGGTTGCACCATCAAATTCAGCAAGAGCTTGGCTATACCGATTAAGTAGTGTGGCGCCCAAGTCGTAGTCTTTTTCAGTGCTCTGTTCCCAGGCACGTGAGTATGGAGGATTTTGAGTTTTATTTGGAGTTACAGTCCAAACATCATTGATTAAGTCATAAGCTGAGTAAGGATTGATGTCAACAATATTTGACTGAGGATTGACGTAATAGGTCAGCTCAAAGCCTTCCCAGTTAGATGTCATAGGCATCAAGCTATTTGAGAAGTCCTCATTGAACATGCCGGCAATCTCTTCATTAGAAAGTCCTGCATAATCAGAGTTAAACCGCCTAAATGTGACGTAGTCAATGCCAACTAAGCAGTCTAGGTCACCAGGAGTTCTTTCACTCTTCCACTGGTAAGCAACACCTGAACCAGCAAGCCAGGCACTAACCCAGCGGTGTGGGTCTTGGTATACAACAGCTAGGTGGTCAAACAAAAATCTTAGTACGCTAGTGCGTACCCATGAACGAAGGTGCATACCCTCAAAAAGCTTTGGATCAAGATCTGACTCTGGGTCACTAAAATAAGAGGTTGAGCTACTAGTAATAGAAATATCATTATACATAGTTATTACTCCTCTTCTTTTGGTTTAGTTGTACGCTTTGGCTTTACGCCTGCTTTATTAAAAGTTTCTTTTTCCGTCTCTGCGGCCTCACCTGACGTGATAAACCCACAACGAATGTGAGCGTTACCAAAGCGCCAGATGAGGGCCCAAAGATGGTCGTTATGATCGCCTTCAGAATCAATGCTAAAAGACGAGCTACAGTTACATACCATCTCTACATACATTGATTCTTCTCCTAAATTATTCGGCGGTTGGTTCTTCAGTAGGCTGAGCTACACGCTGTGTGAGCGCACCTACAGTGTATTCGGCAGCGGCCTGAGCCTGGAGATCCATAAGAATCTCTGACAGGTAGCGACGAACTTCAATGAGAGTTGCTGGACGCTCTACTGGGATAGTTAGAGAGTCAGTATTCAGTTCTAGGTAGACGCGACCATCCGGGTCAATAGCCACAACAAAAGCTGTCTTGAGGTTCAAGTCAGCAGCTTCTGCGCCGTCTACTGGGGTGGTTACATCTTCAGTTGTTGTTTCGGTGTTTTCTTCCATTTTTCCTTCTCTACTTATACATACCGGCAGCTGCTCGCTGCTTGGTCATTACTTTGGACTTAACTGGGCAGAAGTCGCATAGGTATACACGAGTTCCTGCCGAGGCTGATGGGGAAACTAGGCCAGCGTCTTTACGCTCTGCCGCTGTGTTAGGTACTAGACGCTTAGACTCTGACTTCCAGTCAGTGCAGCTATCTTCTGGACGTAGGTGCTTTGCATAGCACTTTAGGGCGTCTTCATGGAAGGTAGCGCGAGTAGTGTAATAATCTGGGTCAAGGTTAGACAAACCACCAGAAATCTGGTCACGCATCTGCTCGATGATGGCCTTACGCTGCGACTCTACAGACCAAATCTTTACGCCAATCTTAAAGAGTGTACCCTTATGCGGTACGCCAGCGCTTACGTGAGGCTCAATAATAACAGATAGAAGGTTATCGTCTTCTGGCCGACCTTCATAATCTGGCAGCTCTTCAATAGTCTTGCAGTTCCAGCAGTATAGGACTCGAATTTTTGGTCCATTGTCAACAATTTCCTTGACTGGCCCTTTATCAGCAGGCATACCGCCGTTTTGACCAATTATTGGGATACCCATGAGTGCTCCTATTAGTAGTTACTGTAACTACTGTACATGCACTTTTGGATTTTATCCGCAGGTATTCAGACTAATTTACTCAGTATCTGATTGATTTTCAGAAGTATTCTCATACCAGTTGTCTCCAACGGTATCTCTCTCATTTTCCCAGAAATCTGCGGCTTTCCAGTGTGGAGATGCAGATACATGGTCACCATAAGCTGCAAATTCCTCAGCTTTTTGTGTGTGATGGGCAATATGCTCTGTAGCAGTCATTGGGCGAGAGATCTCTCCTCCGGAAGGAGATGTGACAGTTACCCTATGAAAAGTACGACCTTTGTATCTATCACCAGTAGGTACTGGGCGTGCAATTGCTTGTGGAAAATCTTCTGCGGACATTTGGCGCTTGTTTTTCCAAGGAGTCTCAGACAAAACATCTCTAGAAATTCTCTGATCTTCAGGAAGTATAGTTTGTTCAGCTGCTAATTTTTGCTCGTCAGTCATTTCACGCACATCTAAAGATGCTTCAGCTTTTGCTCTTTCTTGTCCTGCCCTAGTTTCAGCCCTGACTCTTCTAGTAGGCTTTACTTCAGTTCCTTTAGCAGCAGCACGAGCTTCTTTTCTTTTTTCGTACTCTCTCAAACGAGCTTCTTTGTTAACTGCAGCTTTAATCTCTGCGTATGCCGCAACTTTTTCTGCTCTTTCGGCAGCTTTTTTATCTGCCTCTTCTTGTCTAGAGTTAAACCCAGGATTTGGGTCACGCTCTACTCTATCAGCATGTCTTGGAAAAGAGTATCCTGGCTCTTGATAAACTGAACTAAACTTAAAGCTTGTTGGGTCTTTTTCTTTTTCTCTGCCAAGTGGGGCGTTAAGAGGTAGCCATCGCTTTTCAGTAGTTTCTTCTTCCTCATCACTCACTGGTAAGCTCTTCTCTTCCTGAACGCTCTGGACGTCGCTCACGAGCTGACGCAAGTCCAGATCTTTGATCTCTGACTGCCTCCGCTAGTAGTTCTTGCCTACCTGCTCCACGTCTACGAATTGCAGTTTGCATATGACGATAGGGAGTTGCTGCAGCCATCTCATCTTCTGTGTAAGCTCGATCACTCTCATTGAACGCAATTTGGTTTGTTGGTAACCAGTGATACATTTTGTTACCTTGAGAGTCTACAGTATGCCTACCACCAAGAGTAGTAGCTGGAACAGCTTCAACCATAACTGGACGTCCTTGGTGCCACGCCATTGGTTGTTTTGTATGATGCACCTTAACGGCCAATGGGTAAGCTTTATTAGACTCAAGTGGTGGTGCAACAGATGTACCGGCTACCGTACCTAATGATTCTTCAGCGGAAATACCTAATTTTCCTTTTTGTGACTCTGAAACAGAACCGCTAAGTTCTCCACTGTTTAGGGCAGAGCTTCCTCTTTTTGAACCTACTAGGTTTAATGTAAAAGCCCTGTCTTGATCTTCTTGACTAAGGTCTTCATTATTTCTAGACATTGGTCTAATACTAGTTTGATCCGGATCAAGGGGAGCGTTAGCAGATGGTGGGAATGCGTCTTCAAGAGTTTGAGATCTTAAACCTTGTGCAGCTCCCTTTCCTGGCTGATGGCCTTTTTCTATATACTTTTGACCATCTGCAGTTTCTTTTTCTACATCTTGACGAACAGAAGCTTGCGCATTACCCTCAGTATTAAGAGATACCTCTACACCAGTACCTCGTTCAAACCTATTCTTACTGTAAAGAGTTACATCCGCCATGCCTTCTGGAGCATAGATAGGTCGACCTGGACCCTTTGAAGGCTCTGCTGGAAGACCGCGTGAACGTCTATTACGATTGAGACTTCCACGCCTCTCGTTCTCTTCTTTTTCAGCCTGAAGTCTATTAAAGTGCGCTACAGCATCTTTTTCCGGTAAAACTCTAGTGGATTCAATAGTACCTGTAGGAGCTTCGCTACCTGCAGCTTCTCTAGCAAGTTCAGCAGCCATTGATTCAGGTACTTCGGGGACGTCATCAGTACGTCCAGCTACGTTGAGAGCTAGTGCGGAACCTATACGAGATCTAAATGCTCCGGGGAATCTCTTAAAACCTTCCATACCTTCGGAAGGATGAGGGATATCAACTAAATGAGCTGTTTTTCTAGATATTACGCCTGCGGCAGGGCTAGCTTCTGCAGCTATGTTTCTTTGTAGAACTAAAAGATTACCATGCTTTGCACAAACAGGTGTAATACCAGAGCGGTCGTCTATCTCACCCTCAGCATCGTAACTAGGCTTTGTTACATAATGTACGTGAGTAGCTTCAGACGCACAACGATACTTTTTGCCGTTATGAGTCTCAACCATCTGGCATTTAAATGGCGAAGGTGCTTGAGCATCCACGTGTTATCCCTGTTCTGAATGTAATTTATCTAACGCCTCGTCTAACAATGCGTATAGTTCTTCTTCTGTTCTTCTAGAATGTAACTCTTTTAGAGTACGCTCTTTATGAGTTAGGCCCTCATCTTCCTCATCATAGAACATTAATTAATGATCCTGAGCAGAGGTGCTGTAATTAGTTAGGTAAGATACTGGAGCAGCATAAGCAGGTGTTGGACCAGACTTAGTATCTGCAGAACCTGGAGATACCTGGTTTGAAGCCTCAGTGTCAATGAAGCCATAGTTAAAGAATGGATGCAAACCTGCGCGGTTTGACTTAACCAACTCTTCACCAAGACCTGGAGCTACATCAGTATTAGGGCGTGCCTTACGGTACTTACCATCAGTAGCGCCTTCATTCATCGCCTGAGTAGGGGACTTGTATTGATAAACGGCCATTATGATCTTCCTGTCATTTGAGTGTGTAATTTATGAGCTGACTCTACGTCTAAGCCGTGAGTAGCCATAAGTTTGTGAATATTCTTTGCAGAGGTTGCGTCTACACCGCGTGTATCCATAATATTGTGCATAGATTCAGCTGTCTTAGTATCTACCCCATGTGCAACCATAGTATCCATAAGCCTAGTTTTTGCGGCTAGACTTGCAGCACTAACTCCAGCAGGACTTGCTGCTCCCATAACACGACCTACGTTAACACCCTCAGAGTCAGTATCAGCAGCGATATTCTTTCGGGTTCTACTCTTCTGCAGACCTTGCCAGCGAAGATTAGACTTAGTCTTTTCGTCTTGTGCTTCGTACCATGCATGCTGTTCTTGCTGAGTCAATGGATTACCATCAGCGCCTCTAGGGGCAGTTGGACTATGAGTGTAACTTACGTCATGTACATCTTGATCTGGGTAGAAACTTCCACCAACATTAATGCCTGAAATACCAGCAATAGCTGAGGGTTGTACGGCGTCAATATGATGTGATCCAAGATGACGTACACCACCGTCTGGAGTTTTTACAATAACATTTGCTCTAAAGAATGTGGAGCTTGATGGGTGAGACAACATTTTAGACATGTAGTTTACGTGTCCTGAAGCCGAAGAACTAATTCCACCAAAACGTTCGGTAGGAGAGCTTGTTTTAGTAACAGGATCTACTCGTCGGCTTACAACAGACTCAACATGGCCACGAGCTGCTGAAGGATCGCTAGCATGGCCAATAATACTCTCTCTAAGAGTGTCTACCGGTGCGCCAAGAGTTGCTGGCAAAGCAGCTGCTGCAGCCTCATCACTAACTTTAGCCTTAGGTAGTACTGCACCAAGAGCTGCTTGAGCATCAGGAGTTGCAGCTGTCTTCTTATCATAATTCTTTTTACGAGTACCTGTAAAGAATTTATGAGCATACTTAGCTTGTTCTTCAGGAGTATCGTAAAAATGAGTATGCGCCGAAGCACCTTCGTATGTTTTTGGGCCCTCTGTTAAAGGATCTCCGCATAACTCGCATCTTCCGAGTGGGGCAAATTGATCTTGATCTTGAATCATGCCATTGCTCCTCTTAGTTTCTTAGTAAAGGCTTCATTTTTGCAGGTTGGACAAGTACTATTATCTACTACAAATAGTCTTTCTACAGGGTTAATCAATTCCCCACATTTTTTACACTCTGCCGAGTAGTTGTACTGGGTATCGGTCATGACTGCTCATTCATACGTACAGTATTTCCATTAGCATCTGTAGTTGATCTAAAAATGCCTGGAGATCGATGGGTACGCATTTGAGGGCGTTCTTGGTACTCTCTATGACGAGGGTTCTTTTGATTAGTTGTTCTGGCGTCCCAATGAAGCACTAGGCGATCTTTATGATCTGCTGTGTCCGGGGTGCACTGACCAGTAGGGCAAGAATCACTTTGGAAGTGGGCATTTCCACCCTTCCACCAAGCCATGTGCTTATAGTCTTCAAGAGTAGACTTTGGTCCAAGCGTACCTCTGGAAGCGTAGTCTTCACTAACATCAAATTTAGGTGTTGCTGGTCGAGAAGTATTTCTACCGTGCGTATCGCACTCACCATTAGTGGTTAAAACACCGCAATTTTGGCAAGTTCCTGCAGCTTCTCTACGGCGTACTTCTCTTTCGGCCATAATAGTCAATCCTTGACGAGTTTTACCACTTGAAGGATTAGCAAAAGCTTTAGGAAAAGATTCTGGGCAAGCAAGTCTAGAAACTCCACTAGGATTATTGGTAGTTTCTTGAGCTTTAGTATCACAAAAGCTACAATTACCGGCTTTATTAATATTATATACTGACCGGTCAGCGCGTTCGTCCGCCATAGTTTAATCCTTACCTACCAGGCAGCGTTGCCTGAAGAGTTTCTGCTAGTTCCTTCAAATCCTGCAGCGCCAGTTAGCTCAGTACGTGGCTCTGCATAGATTGCGTCTACATCCATAATGTCAGAAATTTGCAGTTGGCGTGTTCTATACCCATATCTAGAACGAAATAATTGCACTTGTGGCAGGGGTGGACGGACAATATCAGCTAGATATTCCCCCGGAACAGTGTTAGCTGCCAGTGCTTGAGAGGTTAGCTGCTGCTCTTTATCGTTAAAAGGCCCCATGTAATCGTATCGAGGACCCTGCTTGTCGTCTCTCCAAGGCTTTGTATGATCATAGACACCGTCTTGTGACTCCATAATTACCTTCTTTCTCTAGCTGTCATTATTGTAGGCACTTTATGATGTATTACTATTGGGTAACGGTTAGGATTTGAGTCATTTTTTAAGTAATGGGTTGTTTTTGTTACATGTATTTCTGAGCCTGGCCTTAAAGGGGATTCTGACGTTGTATAAGGAGCAGTATCAGGAAGTTTTTCTTCATACGGATCAGCAGAAAGATGGCTCAAAGCATGGATAATACCGTGCCCATTATACCTACCTTTAACCTCTCCCCTAGATAATATATTTTTTTTATCAGTGTACCCAGAATAAACACGCATATCTGAGCGCTCTTCTTCCTGAAGATCTTGCGGATCATTTGTAGTCCAGTGAAGACCTGTAGTTTTTTCACCTAAGTCGTTTATACGATCTATTGCGCATGAGGGGCATGTGCCACCCCATGCAAAGTGTCCACGTGAATTTTTAAGTTTACCTACACCTCTAAATACTTGAGCGTAAATTTCAGGATTAAACTGGGGATCTGCAGGCTCCATAATTACCTACCAGTTTGGTCTAAGGTGAGCTAGATTAGCTGCACGTGCGTAGTTGACATCGGCTGGATCAGTAGCCTTAATATTTGCTTTACCATCATTAACAAGAGACGGAGGTGGAGCCAGCTGTAACTTCTGAGCATATCGAGGAACCATCAAGTTAATAGACCCTTCGTTGTCTACCTGCTTTACTCTTACTCTCAGTCTTTGATCTGGCTCTAAGCCTTCTGGCCAGTAGTATTGGCCCGGATCAATGCGCTCACCCTTGTGGACACCGCGTTGGTAGGCTCGCTGGTTACTTCTTTGCTTCAAAGAATCTAGTACCGTGTCGGTACCATTGCCCTTATCATCACGACGTGAGCGGATTGTGCCTAAGTAACCATCTGGATATTCTGCCGCAGGAGTCTTGCCTACACCCATTCGGGCAAAGTCCATCTCACTACGACCAGTTACGGGCGTGCCGCCGCCGCCGGTGGTGGTGTATGAACCGATAAAGCCATTACCGCCCAGGTATTGCCAATTTTGATGAGATGAAGGCATACTCTCATTTTCCTTTAATTATTAGTATTTGTCAGGGTTAGTACTTTACATTTCCCGCATTAAAGTGATCTTTTAAAGTAGTTGCTGCATCTTTACCTACAATACTTTCTGTAGTATCTAAATACGTTTTAGCAAACCCCGGACCATGTCCTTCTTCAGGGGAGACAATGTGGGAAGCTTCATGAATTACCTGCCCAACTTCTATTCTTCTGCTTGGAAAAAACTTTCCCTTAGGATTAAAAAATACATCTCCTGGTTTTCCATACCATTCATCTGGCTTAGTTTGAGCCATACCGCCCCCGACAATTCCAAACTTACCTAGACGACGGTCTATCTTTACTTCAGCTTCCGGATTCCCCGTAACTTTTCTAAGAATCTTTTGTGCCTTGCGTCTTCCAACCCGCTTACCGAGAGTTTTATCAGATTTTATTGCAGACCATTCATGCTGATAAAGAGCATCAGTTTGGTCAATTTGTGGAGTTTCTGGCTGCATTCATACAGCATAACAAAAGAACGGGCCCGCAACTCAGTTAAGAGTCCGGGCCCATCAATTATTTATACTCTATCAGACTTTAGAGATAAATTCTTGACCTTTATAAAGAGTCTTGCCTTCATCAATATGGACTAAGTCCACATGGAATGATCCTTCATCCTTGTAGCGGATGACTGCAATACCTTGCTGCCAGTTCTCCCAGTAGGTTACTGGCTTGCCGTTAGAATCCGTAGAACCTTTGACGCTAGGTACGTGACCATCGATACGGCATAGGCAACCGGGACTGATAGCCATAGCTTTAACTTTACCCTCACGGTCAAAGGTGGTCTTTGACTGGATCTCTTGGCGATGGATATGGCCAAATACTGTAGAGATATGAGGCATTTCATTTGTGTACTTCATGGCAGTGTTACCACCTGAGTTTACCTTGTCACCATGGATAGCACGTAGCTTGTCGTTAATCCACCACATACCTGCTGGGTAAGCATCAATGTAGTCTACGTCAAAGTCTTCTAAGCGTAGGAGATAAGGCATTGACATTACCGGCCAAGATGTTGGGGTATTAGCACGACGTAGACCAAAGGCTGAGAGTGCATTAGCCTGTACAAACTTCTGCATACGGCGGTCGTGATTACCCTCAAGGATAATGATCTTTGCATCGGGAGCAGCAGCACGCTGTTCAGCAGCAAACAGGCTGCCACGATCAATTGCATGCTGGGTAGTAAAAGCAAAAGCAGCTTCCTGCTCATACTTTCCCTGTGCTGGAAGATCAATGTAATCCCCCAGGTTTACTACTTGGTGTACACCGCTCTCATGCTGCTCAGCATTAAGAATCTGTAGAGCCACGTTCATAGCAGCCTCATCGTGAAAAGGATCTAGCTCCTCGCCCTCAAACTGGCGGTAACCAATCTGTGGGTCAGGCAAGATAACCGCAGTCTTCCAACCACCAATTAGGGCAGGAGTTTTCTTGGGCTTGGGCTGCTGCTTGATTACTATAGGCTTTGCTGGCTGTACTACTGGCCACTCTGGGCCATCAAAAGCCATTTGCTTACGTAGCTTAGAGAGTTCAGTTCCTAGAGTAGGCATGCGCAAGCCTCCGTACGATGACGGCGAAGGGCTTCAACGCTATAGGTTGCACCAACTGTGCGGAAGATTTGTAGCAAGGCTCGATTAGGTATAGATGCATCATTAAGAGCTTCTTCTAAAAGCACCTGATCTTCTTCTGATAAGTGATCAGACCATTCGCCTACTACACACTTACGTACTTGGGTGCTTATCTTGATCTTATAATCTTGCAAGGCCTCAGCCAACATATTTTACTCCAATTGTTATCCCGATTAAAGAGTGGCCCCGAAGGGCCACCCAATTATTAAATTATTTACTTAATTGTACGATGAACCCATGCCATCGTCAAAGACCGAACGACTACGGTTAGTAGAAGGAGGAACGATACGACCGCTTGCCTGCGTAGCACCAGCTTCTGGGGCTGTAGGGATTACAGTATTAACTGTAACTGCATAGCGAGCGCCATTACGTTCTGCTCCGCCACCAACATTAGGTGAAAGGATATTTGGACGGTTAGCCTTATTGGTGATCGTAGGATCTCCAGCTGCCGTATTACCACGGGGCATAAGAGTAGCCCGGCCAGTTTCGGTAGCTGATGGGTACTGAGCAGAGCTAGCTGCTTCCGTTCCCATTGGTACGCGAGGCGCACCAGTTTTGGCCATACCGGCCAAGGCTTCGTCTACATTCTCGGAAGAATTAGCCACTTTTTACCTCATTCTAGAATAGAGAGCTGTACTGCTATATAAACGGTAAGTCTTATAGCTTTAAATATCAGCCTTAACTTGCAGTAATTGTGAATACAATTGCTGAAATAGTACCTTCTCTGGACTCAACAGAAGTGAATCCCGGCTTGCAAACAAGGTCAAGCCCTCGTGGGGCTACGTAACCTCTGGCGATTGCAATGGCCTTAACAGCCTGGTTTACAGCTGAAGCGCCTACCGCACGAACACGTACTGTTGGGGTTTCGTACAATGCATGGGCAATAGCTGAGCCGACTGACTGAGCATTAGAGCCTGCACTCACCCTTAGGGTGTTTTCTTCTTGCTTATCTGATGTTTCGCTCACGATTAGTGTTCCTTATGGTTTCGATTATTGGAGCGCCCTCAGTAAAACCCTATCACTATTTAGTTAGTAACTTGTCGTAAACTTCTTTTTCATACTCAAAGTCGTGAGCATTACGGGCAATCCGTGCTAACCCATAGGAGTCTGCGGCATTGTCATTATTGAACTCTACCCCCCATTTCTTATATACATTGAGAAGGATCTGGTTCTTATCTACCCGACCCTTGCCGGTTATGTACTTCTTTAGGCTGGTAGGTGGAACAACTAGAGGAAATGCTGAGGCTTCATTGGCAAATCTATAGTTATCATACAGAGCTAGACGTATCATTCCACCCAGTTCTCCTGCCATATTCGCCATTTGGCTTCCAAACGCATAGCCCTCAATAGCAATGGCCTCAACAATGTACCTACTAACAAACCCAAGTAGAAATGCACGAGCCTTATGAAGACGCTCTACTCCAGTCCCATCAATTTTCATTACCTCTGTGTAGTAGTTACCCTGGTTATCAATAGCGGTAATGGCAAAGCCAGAATAGGACTGGTCAATGCCTATGGATACTCCGCCCTTGAGGTCAGGAGATCCAAATACTTTAAGACTCATTCCTGCTCACCGTCTAACTGTTTATTTAATGACGCTATTATATTGTCCTCAAGCTCTTCAATTCCACGCTCAAAATAACTATTAATATCTTCAGGAACAACACCAGCGTTGTAGCACTCCCAAAAATACCTTGCTAAAGCTAGAAGACCGTTACCTGCACAATAGCAATTATCTTGCTTTAGACTTACACATCGATTGTCTGAGTAGTGACTTGAATATGTAGCTACTTCTATAAACTTATCTACTAATCCTAAAGATAAATATTTAGTATCTGCGCTGTAGTGTTTACTGGGGTACTGCTTGGATATCCGTACTGGATTACTCAAAGTATTCATGCTACTACCAACATCATTTTATCTATTAGGTGCTTTAGGTTTGCTAAGTCACCGTCATTCTTAATGATGAAGTCAAAGCTGTAGTCATCTAGGTCTACTTCAGACTTGTGCTTGTTAACTGGACCTGTGCCTGGACGCTTTACACGCCATACCTGACCACCTAGGTCACGAATAGCATCTGCTTCATTCTTGTAGCGTACATCAGTAATGATGTAGTTCTTAATGGGGTCTAGTCCACCTAGAGTCTTATTGACCCAAATGTTTTCCCCAAAGATCTCACGACCAGCTTCTGTACCCATACGCTGTAGAAGCATACGTAGTTCTGGGCTAGTACGCTTTGCTTGTTCCCAACCCATTAACATTACAAGATCTTTAACCCTTACGCCTATGCCAAGCAAAGGATTCAAAGCTACAAGTGCTTCACGCAATGTATCTGCAAAAGCTGCACGCTCAAAACCGTACTCCAAAGCAACCTTAGCAATCTCGTCCTTACCGGACTGAGCGTACCCTGATACTCCAATAATCATTACTTATCCTTATTGCTATGCGGTGAATGGACTGCGTTAGAGTTTGTACTATAAGTTGAGGATTCTTTAAATGAAGGTGGATACTTACGAGATTTAAAGTCAGCCAACTTTTTATCATGCTGTGCTTGAGCCCCTTCAGAAGTTAACTCTTTAAGTGCTTTATCCAAACGAGCAATTAACTTTTTATTTTCCCGTATCTCTTTTTCTAATATTTCTTTATCAGAGTTAGAAATTAAATACTCACCAATAATAGTGCGTACTAAAGCTTGACCTAGCTCCGTAAAGTCTATCTTGCTAAAAAAATCTTGGCAGCAATCTTCTTCACAAGTAATCATGGCATCCTGGAGGATGTTATGTAGTAGCTCTCCTGCAGGAGCAATATCATCTTGTGTGAATTCTTTACGTAAAGACTTTAAGCTTGTATAACCTGCAGCACTTACGTAGCCAGTAGCAGTTTGTTCCGTAATGTTGTCATACACCGGCATAGTTACTGTTGTAGTACCACTACCCAGAGTAATTGTTCCGGGGTTGTATGGATTTATATTTTGTGTAGCCATTACGCTGTGTACCTCCGTGCACGGTTCTTTACACCACTATCTGATGTACGACGAGTCAGCTCACGAGAAACTAATGCGGCATCACGCTCTAGGTTCTGAAGCAATGTCTCAATCAACTTACGGTAAGCATGCTTCTCATCTAGTTCTTGCTTTGCTTCAGCAACTTTAGGATCTAACGCAATTTGCGCCTTAGCAATAGTGACACGGTCACCGGTGCCACCCTTCCAGTTATTGATCAATGCTGTGGCTTCTAGCACAGAGACTAAGCGATCTGTCTCACGCTCATCAATAGCTGCTACAGCTAGCTGTGGAGCTACATAGTCATTCCAAGTAGTAAGAGTGACAAAAAGATCCATAAGATCATCATCATCAAGTTCTGTAATATCCCTAGGTAGTTCTGGAATATCATACGATGGCTTAGATGGGATCTTAAAACCCTTAGTGCTAAGAGAATTTAGTGCTCGTAAACTGTTACTCATTTGTATCTCCATTTAGTAAACGGATAGTGCTGCATGGCCAAGCTTGTCCACACTCAGTGCAAGCAACCTTACCATAGATATGTGTCATCTTCTTATGCAGCCTTAATAGGCCTCCATACAAATCTATTATGCTTTGCCTTGATATAAGCGCATCAAGCCAAGCATACTCCTCGCTGTTATCTACCTCAGACCACTTCATTACGGTCACCGTCTTCATACAAGTCATCATCAATTAACTGGATGGTCTTGCATGGGTAAGGTATCTGGCATACAGCACAAGTAAGGCCTACGTGGGCACTACGTTGAATGGCATGATGTAGTTCACGAATATGCTTTACTGCTTGTCGATATGGATGTTTCTTAATCATTTGTTTCCTCCCTAAAAGTTTCACAACGCTTGCAGCCCTTGACTGGATCTATATTACATGCGGGTGGGCGCTTGTTGTCAACTGCCCACTTCACATCCAGTGCGTTCTCAAAGATTTCGGCTACATACTCTGGGTCATACTGGACCTCAAACTCTTTGTAGTCTTGATTGGCTTTGAGTTCGTATAGGAATACTATCGACTCTGGTGCGGACTCTGCAAGTCCTTCTTCTACCATTAAATGGCACAGGTGCAAGTAAACCTGTCCCTGAAGCATATGTGACCTGAAAGGCTGCTTGACTGCCCTCCATGCAGTTTCCAGGTCACCATTGGCAGCGGATAGTAGCGCAGGCGCTTCAAACCTAAACGTGCCAGTCCCCATTGATTTAATCTCAATAAGGAAGTCTTCTCCCAAGTCTTTAACCCAACCATCAGAATGGCCACGGATCATATGCTTGTTAGAGACTAGTGGTACTTCTTTGTAAAGTA
>Ga0114964_10001158_pt1 | contig 19451 bp, 17 predicted proteins | sample C_131016_MF_Meta_FD_92638 | JGI IMG/M metagenome (GOLD analysis project Ga0114964, IMG submission 92638) | Freshwater microbial communities from Lake Croche, Canada to study carbon cycling - C_131016_MF_MetaG | ecosystem: Environmental > Aquatic > Freshwater > Lake | place: Lake Croche, Canada... | reverse complement strand
TACGGGCAGTACGGCCGGGACTTTCGCACCAGCGACGGCGTGAGTTTCATGGTCGTGGCGCTCACGGCACGTCATTTCCGTGATCTGACCGACCTGACCGACACCACCGAAGCCGTTGCCGCCGTCGGGCAGACACTCGGCGCCGACTTCGACGATGAGGGCCAGCGCTACCAACACCGGGACATCCTCGACGGACTGTTCGCGGCCTGGTTCGCCAGACACACCGCGGATGAGGCCGACGCGGCACTGGCGGCCAGTTCGGTTCTGTGGGAGCGCTACCGCAGTTTCGCCGAGGTCGTTGGAAGTCCGCGGGTGACGGCCAACCCGCTGTTCGCGCCGCTGGATCAGCCGCGGATCGGAGCGCATCTGGCGCCGGGTCTGCCGATGTCGGTCGACGGGACACACATCCCCGCAGCCGTCGCACCCGAACTCGGTCAGCACACCGCCGCGGTTCTGACGCAACGCCTAGGTATGAGCGCAGGCGAGATCGAGCATTTGATCGAATCACGAACGGTGGCAACGTGAGTGACGTTGTGTGCCAACTGCTCGACGTGGCGGGTGAGAACACCGCGGACGTCTTTACCGGTGCCCACAATGGCCCGTCCGGTAAGCGCGCCTACGGGGGACTGCTTGCGTCGCAGTCGCTGGCAGCCGCCTGTCGCACCCTGCGGCCCGACTTTGTGCCGTCGAGTCTGCACGTCCAGTACCTGCGCGGCGGCGATGCGGGCACACCGACGCGTTATGACGTCGAGCGCGTCTATGACGGGCGCACGTCGGCATCTCGGCGGGTGCTCGGCAGCCAGGACGGCCGGCTGCTGATTACCGCCACCGCCTCGTTCGCCACGCCCGCACCCGGGCCCCAACACGCTGACCGGCCCGCCACGACCGTCGACCCCGGTGAGCTTGTCCGCACCGGCCCGATCGGACCCGCACCGGCACTGCCCCCCGGTGAGATCGACATCCGCGTCGTCGATTCCGGTAGCGGCGGCGAGTTCGTCCGCAGCCTCTGGTGGCGCGTCACCTCGGCGCTACGTGAGGATCCGCTGCTGCATGCCTGTGCGGCGGTGTTCGTCACCGATATCTACGGGGTGGATCCCGTGCTGGCGGTCCATGGGCATTCGATGACCGACCGCAGCCACCATGCCGGCACCACCGACGCGTCGATGTGGTTCCACAACACGATCAACGCCGACCAGTGGAACCTGCTCGAGTGCCGCTCCCCGGCGGCGGGCCGGGGCCGCGGCGTGATGACCGCCGCCCTGTTTGGCGCCGACGGTGCTCGGGTGGCGACGATCGTCCACGAGGGACAGGCCGCCACTCGGCAGTGAGCTTCGCGCTCCTAAAGCTCAGCCACCTCACGCTCGAGGATTTCGGCCAGTCGGGCTTGCGCGGCAGCTTTGCGGGTCGGCAGATGCTGTGACGGAAACAGCGTGTCCACCGGTTCGTACTCCTTCAGCGTGCGCCGGGCCACGGTGAGCTTGTGCACCTCGGTGGGGCCGTCGGCGATCGCCAGCGATTGGGCGGCCACCATCATCTTCACGAACGGCATCTCATCGGATACCCCCAGCGAGCCGTGCAACTGCATGGCACGTTGCACAACGTCATGCAGCACCGCGGGCATGGCCACCTTCACCGCAGCGATATCGCGGCGCACCTTCTGGTAGTCGTGGTAGCGGTCGATCTTCCATGCGGTGCGCAGCACCAGCAGCCGGAACTGTTCGATCTGGATCCAGCTGTCGGCGATCTTCTCCTGCGTCATCTGGAAATCACCCAGCGGCCCATGGCGGGTCTGCCGTGACACCGCACGCTCGCACATCATGTCGAACGCCTTGCGCGCCAAGGCAATTGTGCGCATCGCGTGGTGCACGCGGCCACCACCGAGGCGGGTCTGGGCGATGGCGAACGCCTGCCCCTCGCCGCCGAGCACATGGTCGGCCGGTACGCGGACGTCGTTGTACCGGACGTAGCCGTGCGAGGCGTGCGCAGAGGATTCACCGCCCACGCCGACATTGCGGATGATCTCGATGCCGGGTGTCTCGGCCGGCACGATGAACAACGACATCTTCTGATGGGTTCGGGCCTCCGGGTTGGTCACCGCCATCACGATGAAGAACGACGCGAAGCGCGCGTTGGAGGAGAACCACTTCTCGCCGTTGATCACCCAGTCGTCGCCGTCACGGACGGCACTGGTGGTGAACAGGCCCGGATCGGAGCCACCCTGCGGTTCAGTCATCGAGTAGCAGGATGAGATCTCCCCGTCGAGCAAGGGTTGCAGGTAGCGCTTCTTCTGCTCGTCCGTGCCGAACAATGCGATGATCTCAGCGTTGCCCGAATCGGGAGCTTGCGACCCGAAAACCGATGGTGCCCAACGGGATCGGCCGACGATCTCGTTCAGCAGTGCGAGCTGCACCTGGCCGAAACCCTGACCGCCGAGATCCGGGCTCAGATGCGCCGCCCACAGACCCTGGTCCTTGACCTTTTGCTGCAGTGGCCGCAGCACGGCCATCAGTTCGGGGTTCTTCTTGTCGTAGGGGTCCAGCGGTGCGAGGTCCAGCGGTTCGAGTTCAGTCCGCATGAACTCCTCGACCCAGTCGAGCTTTGCCTGGTATTCCGGGTCGGTTTCGAAGTCCCACATCAGGGCACCACCACCGCGCGGCCGGTCACCCGTCCATCATGCAGGTCGCGGTAGGCCTGCGCGCCGTTGTCCAGTGAATAGACCGTGCCCTCGGCGCTGACCTGACCGCTGGCCGCCAGCGCCAGCAGTTCGACGAGTTCCCCGCGGCTGCCCCAGTAGGTGGTGGCAATGCTGACCTCGTAGGGCTGGGAGAAGAACGACAGCGGCACCTCGCCACCGCCTATGCCGACGATCGTGATGTCGGCCAGGCTGCGGGCCACACCGCGGGCCAGATCGAGTGTCGGTGTGGCACCGACGAAGTCGATGATCACGTCGGCGCCACGACCGCCGGTCAGATCGCGGATCTTCTGCGCGGCGTCGGCGTCGGATGCGACGGCGTGGTGGGCGCCGACCTTGAGGGCCAACTCGAGTGCCTCGGGTTTGACGTCGACGGCGCTCACCTGCGCGGCGGTGGTGGCGCGGGCGATCTGGATCCCGATGTGGCCTAGGCCGCCGACGCCGATCAGCACGAGGGTGGCATCCGGTGTGAGCTTGGGCCACGACCGCCGGATCGCGTGGTACGGCGTGAGGCCGCCATCGGTCAGCGGTGCGGCGATCTCCGGGCTCAACCCATCGGGCAGCGGCACCAGATAGCGCTCATGCGGAACCACCAGATAGTCGGCCATCCCGCCGTGCAGTCCCAGCCCGCCGCCACCGGTTAACGACGGTCGCTCGCAGTAGTTCTCCATCCCCACCGTGCACCGCGCACAGACCCCGCAGCCCCAGGCGCCGTAGACGGCGACCGCATCGCCTTCGGCCACGCCGGTGACTCCGGTGCCGATGGCATGCACCCAGCCCGCGGTCTCATGCCCCAGGGTCATCGGAAGTTCCCAGATGGCCGAGGCGTCCAGTTCGTACAGGATGTGCAGATCCGAATGGCACGCCCCCGAGGCTCCAACCCTGACCACCACCTCACCCGGGCCGGGTACCGGATCCGGCACCTCCCTGAGTTCCGGTTCGCGCTGGAATCCGACCAACTGCAACGCCCGCACTGCGCCTCCTGGCTTTTCGCCCATTTCCCACCTTGTTCGATTACAACTGCTCGGGGCTGTCGGCGCGGCCGAATGCGGCATGCTTGCGGTGTGCTGCTGCTCACCCGGTTGACCGGCCGGAACGTGCTGGGACCCGATGGGCGGGTGCTCGGCCGGCTGGCCGACCTGACTGTGCGGCTGAACCGCGGGTCCGAGTCGCACCTCGTCGAGCGGCTGGTGGTCACCCGTCGCCATGCCGCCGAGCTGGTGCTGCCCTGGACAGCGGTGGCGAACTTCCATTCGGGGCAGGTCGTGCTCGGTGCTGACGACGCGGCGGCGCATGAGTTGGAACCCGACGAGATCCTGCTCGGCCGCGATGTGCTCGATACCCAGATTGTCGATGTGGTCGGCCAGCGACTGGCCCGTGTCGCCGACGTGCTCTTGGCTCGCAGACCTGATTCCAGGTTGGAATGCCTGGGTGTGGAGGTCGGTTTCTCAGGCGTGTTGCGCCGATTGGGTCTGGGCCGCATCGCGCCGGCGCCCGGAGAGGACGTCGTCGCCTGGTCTGACTTGCACCTGACCTCCGATCGGGGCCACCTGGTGCAACTGGCGACGGCGCGTGCCGCGGTGCACCAACTCGACGCTCGCAGCTTGGCCGCCCTGGTGAGCCGGGTCGATACCGACGCGGCCGCCGAGATTCTGTCGTCCCGCGAACCCGGCATGGCCGCCGAGGCGGTGCGTGCATCGCACCCGGACGTTGGGGAGCGAATGCTGCGGGCAATGCCTGATGTGGCGGCGGCTCGGATCGTTGATGCCATGCCGACCGAGCACGCCGCACCCTGGCGTCAACGATTGGCAGACAACCCGGCGTTGTTCGGTCGGCGGGTACTGCGCTCGCGGGTGTGGCCGCATCGCCGTCACCTGATTCGGCGGCCACCGCCGTGAGCCTCCTCACAGGCCGCAGGGGTACCCGGTTCGCGGCACTGCTGGCCGTCGTCGGACCGGGCCTGCTGGCCGGCCTGTCCGATGACGATCCGGCCGGCATCACCACCTATTCGGTGTTGGGCGCCGATCACGGCTACCAGTTGCTGTGGGTGCTGCTGCTGTCCACGGTGGCGCTGGTGATCTTCCACGGTCTGGCGGCGCGGATGGGTGTCGTCACCGGCCAGGGACTGATCGGCCTGGTGCGCCAGCGTTACGGTGTCGCCGTCGGCGGCGCGGTGCTGGCCGCGTTGGTCGTCGCCAATATCGGAACCACCTGTGCTGAATTCGCCGGTATCGCAGCGGGTTTCGAGATTTTCGGTATCTCCCGCTATATCAGCGTGCCGGCGGCCGCGGTCATTGTTTCACTGTTGGTGCTGCGCGGCAGTTTCCACCGGGTCGAGCGGATGCTCCTGCTGCTGTCGACGGTGTTCCTGGCCTATATCGTGTCGGGATTCATGGCGCACCCGGATTGGGGTGCAGCCCTGCACGGCACGTTGGTCCCGACCATGCCGATGACCGGCGAGGCGATTGCGATCGTCACTGCCACGCTGGGCACCACGCTGGCGCCCTGGGGATTGTCGTTCATGCAGTCCTACGCCGTCGACAAGAAGCTGCGCATCGAGGACTTGAAACTGGAGCGCATCGACGTCATCACCGGCGCCGTACTGACCGGAGTCATCGGCTTCTTCGTGGTGGTGGCCTGCGCGGCCACTCTGCACCGCGACGGACTGCACATCGCCGACGCCGCTGACGCTGCGGTGGCGCTGCAGCCACTGGCGGGAAAGGCGGCCGGGACACTGTTTGCCGTCGGTCTCATCGGCGCGGCCTTTTTGGCCGCCTCGATCCTGCCGCTGTCGACGGCCTACTCGGTATGCGAGTACGTCGGCGTGGAAGCCGCCATCGACGACCCTTACCGCGACGCGCGCACCTTCTACCTGACCTACGGCATCGTCACCGCGATCAGCGCGACCATCGTGCTGGCGCCCAACGCACCGTTGGTGACGATCCTGGTCGGCACCCAGGTGCTCAACGCCGTGCTGCTGGTGCCCCTACTGCTGGCGATGGTGGGACTGGCACGCGACCGGGACCTGATGGGCAGTTTCGTGACCGGCCGGGCCGGAACGCTCGTGTACGCGGTGACCACCGTGGTGGTGGTGGTGTGCGTGGTCACCCTCGGCATCACCACGCTGCTGGGATGATCGCAGCGTTAGCCTGACCGGGATGACCATCGATGCGCGCCCGGCCCGTCGGCCCGACGTTCCCGCCATCGCGCGGGTGCTCGCCCGCGCCTTCTTTGATGACCCGGTATTCGCCTGGCTTTCCCCGGACGTGGCCCGCCGCCGATCCGCCCTGCCGGGTTTCTTTGCCGCGTTGGCTCGCCACCACTTCCTCGCCGGGCCAGGTGCCGAGGTCGCCGTCACGGACTCGGCAATCGGTGCCGTCGCGCTGTGGGATCCGCCCGGCGTTGCCGAACAGTCAGCGCGCGCGCAGGTGGCGATGTTGCCGTCGGCGGTGCGGGCGTTCCGCGGCCGACTTGGTGTGGCGCGTGCGCTCACCGAGGAGATGAAAGCGGTCCATCCGGAGGAGCCGCACTGGTATCTCGCGATGATCGGCAGCGATCCGCAGTTTCGCGGCGGCGGATTCGGCCACGCACTGATGCGTTCCCGACTGGACCGTTGCGACGCCGAGTGCGCGCCGGCCTATCTGGAATCCAGCAACCCCGACAACATCGGGTACTACCAGCGCTTCGGTTTCGAGGTGACCGGCGAGATCCCGATGCCTGGCGGAGGGCCGTCACTGTGGCCTATGTGGCGGAGGCCACGGTAGGGGCTTAGGTGGCGGAGGCCACGATAGGGCTCATGTGGCGGAGGCCACGATTGGGCTCATGTGGCGGCAGCCGCGCTAAGTCCCGTCGTGTCCTGCAGTGTCACCCGGAACTGCATGACCTGATACGGCCAGCCATGCGCCGTGTTCCATTGCGATACAACAAGTCCCACGCCACCGGCGACACCGAGTCGACTCCCGGGCAGCACGTAACCACCGTACAACTGGGCCACCTGGCAGCCGTCGTGATCCTCGTCCGCCCATTCGCAGCCCAGCACCGGGCGCTGAATCGGAACATCGGCCAGGTCTGCCGTCGGGCTGGCGATGGTGCGGTATCCCAGCGCGTAGGAGGATGACAGGAAGCCACCCAGAACCCACGTGCCGCAATCCAACCGCCGCAGTGAGAGCTCTCCCCAGGTCTCGCCATCCGGGGTGATGACGGTGGCCTCTTTTCCCCACCTGCCGTGGCTCCAGCCCAGGTATCGCGAACGGTCGCCGATATGTTCCGGTCGCACCCGCCTAAGTATCAGGCCCTTGTTGCGCTGGAATCCGGTCGACACCACGTACACCCAGCCGTCGTCGGGGTTGATGTCCCACGACCAGCACTGCGCGTAACCGCCGTATTGTTCGGCCGGGAACTTCGCCGACTCGCCGAGATTGCGCCATGACACACCGTTGTCATCGGAACGCCAGATCTCGGTCCACACCACGTTGCCGAAGCCACGGTTGACGATGGCATGCAGGTACAGCGTGTCGCCCACCCGCAATAGGTCCGACGGGATCACGGTGCTGATCCCGCGACGCAGCAGGCCGGGGTTAGGTCGGTGCCGGTAGTGCCATAGCTGTCGGGCGTAGCGGGCATCGCCGCCGCCTGCCGTGCGATAGACGATGGGGTGGGTGGCATCACCACGGCCGATGAGGATCACCGGTGAGCGCCAGTCGCCGACGCCGACCCTGCCGCCGGAGAAGGTGTCCCCGAATACCGACACCAGGTTTCCGTCGGCGGCACGAACTGAGGCGCCCAAGTCGGTGCACGTCGCCCCGAAGTGGTCGGTGATCCCGGGACCGGTCAGGTCTTTAACCTTCCCGACGAATCCGTGGGCCGGACGCACAACCGCCATGGCGATCAGTGCACCATGCTCAGGTCATCAGAAAGTCAGCCGGTTCCGGTTCGCGGGTCCACGTCCAGAAGTCGACGAGGCGCCATGGGCTCAGTGAATGCACCACACCGCGGGGGTCCTTGTAGAAACTGTGCTTAATGGTCGGCTGTGACCACACCATCGTCTTCAGCTCGGCCTGGCTGCGCTGGTACCAGTCGTCATAGCGATCGGGTTTCGGCTCCATCTCAGTCTTGTCTGACGCCAGAAGCATGTCGATGCATCCCATGATGTAGCGCATCTCGCACTCGGAGTGGAAGATCAGGCTGCCGCCGCTGGCGAGGTTGGTGCCCGGTCCATACATGCAGAAGAAATTCGGGAAACCCGGGATCGTGATGCCCAGGTAGGCCGAGGGCTGGTGGCCCCACATCTGGTGCAGGTCAACTCCGCCGCGACCGGTGACCGTCAACGAGGAGAGGAAATCGTTGACCCGAAAACCCGTGGCGTACACCAGGATATCGGCCGAATGTCGGATTCCGTCGGCGTCGATGACAGCATCCGGTTCGATGTGGTCGATACCGCACCGGACCAGCTCCACATTGTCGCGCCGCAGCGTCCGCAGCCAACTACCGTTGTCCTGCAGGGTGCGCTTACCGGTCGCCGGATAGTCCGGGATCACCTTGGCGGCCAACTCTTCGTCGCCGTCGAGTTGGCTGGTGATCCACTCGGTGAACATCATCCGCGCCATATCGTTAGCGGCGCTGACGGAACGTTGTTGGTCCGGCCACTCGGGGTCGACGATCGCCGCCGCCAGGCCGGTGTCGCAACCGGGCCAGAAGATCAGGAACCGGTACCAGCGGCCGTAGAACGGAAGGTGCCGCAGCGCCCACCGAACACCCGAGCCGACCTTGGCGTGGTAGTCCGGGTTGGGGAACATCCACTGCGCGGTGCGCTGGAAGATGGTCAGCCGCCCGACCGAATCGGCGATTGCCGGAGCCAACTGGAACCCGGTGGCACCGGCGCCGATCATGACGACGTCCATGCCGTCGAGGTTGACGCTGTGGTCCCAGCGCGCGGTGTGGAAGGCCGGACCGGCGAAGCCGGCCGCGCCCGGAAGGTCAGGAACGAATGGCTGGTTGAGTTGGCCCACGGCGCTGATGACCGCACGGGCATGCAGCACCTCAGTGCCGCCGTCAGGATCGCGAACGGTCAGCGCCCAGTCGCCGGAGTCGTCGTTCCAGACCGCGGAGACGACCTCGGTGTTGAACCGGACGTGCTCGGTCACGCCGTGACGATCCATCACGTCGTTGAAGTAGTTCTGCAACTCGGGTTGGCGCGCGAAGAATTCTGACCAGTGGTCGGATGGTTCGAAGCTGTAGCAGTAGAAGTGGTTGCCGACATCCACCCGAGCACCGGGATAGCTGTTCTCCCACCAGGTTCCGCCCACGCCGGGATTTTTCTCGATCACCGTGTAGGGCACGCCGGCCTGGTGAAGCCGAATCGCGGCCAGCAGGCCGGACTCACCGGCACCGATCACGATGACCGGGAAATCGGCGCGGGCGCCCGGGTCGGAGTGCAACTCACCTTCGCGGGCGTCGCGGCCGTCGAGACCCATCTCCTCGAGCATCATCGGCACGTACTCGTCACCCACATCGCCGGCGACCAGCCAGGTCATCATCTGCTTGAGGCGGACCGGATCGATGGGTGCCGGCTCCGGACAGCCACGGTCGCGGTAGTCGCGAATGATGTCCAGAGCGAGGGTGCGCGCGGCAGCCTTGTCGTCCTCGGACATGTAGCCCTGTACCTCGTTGAGGAACAGCCCGGCCGGCTTGAGCGGACCGTCGAGGATCGACTGCCGGACTGACTCGTCGTCGGTCATGTGCACACACGACAGCAACAGCGTCGGGATCGACACGTCCTGCAGCGCGGCGGCGATCTCGTCGTCTGAATCTGTGAACGGCTCACCGGCATTCGGGTTGCGCATCGCACCTCCTAAGGAACTGTAGGTATTGAACTCTGGTCGCTGCGCCAGCCGGCCACGCCCACCGTGATCATCCGCAGTTGCTTGACCGCGGTACGGGTGATCTCTTCGATTGTGGTTGCGTCCGGAGCATCCTCGATGGCTTCGGCGATCACGATCATCGAGTTGACGAACAGGCCGGCCCGGATATTCAGATCCTCGGCACTCCAGGTGTCAAGACCTGGAAACCGGCCAAGGTCGGCCGCCAGTTCCGAGGTGATCAGCAGGATCTCGGCGCGAATCGCATGGCGCAGAATGGGAATACCGCTAGACCGTTCGCGGACGATGAAGCGCCAGTGTTCGCGCTGCTGGGTGACGCTGGCGGTGAGAATCTCGACGGTCGACTCGATCATCCGGTTGGGGTCGAGTTTGTTGGTGCGTGCGGAACGCAGCATCTCGCGAAGTGAGCGGAACGACTCGTCGATGAGCACCAGACCCAGTGCCTCCATCGATTCGAAGTGCCGGTAGAAACCGGCGGGCACGATGCCGACCTCGCGGGTCACTTCGCGCAGGCTCAGCGCGCTGAAATTGCGTTCGTCGAGAAGCTTTAGAGCTGCCCCGATGATCGCGCGTCGGGTGACCTCCTTGCGCTCAACGCGGGTTGGCGTGCGGTTCATGAGCTAGGGCTGCACCAGGATTCGGATCGGATTTCCGTCGCCTCGTTCGAGCGCGTCGATACCGTCGGCGATGTCTTCCAGCGGAATGATCCGGCTGATCGAACGGGACAGGTCCAGCCGACCCAGCGAGACCAGCCTGGCCAGTGTCTCGATATCGGCGTTTTGATAGCCCAGATGGCCGAGGACCTGTTTACGGGTCAGGCCGAACATCGACGTGGGCCCGACTGTGGGGCATTGGTCGCTCATGCCGACGCCGACCAGGCGCCCGCCGATGGTCAGACTTTCCAGTGCCTGCTCGAAGGTCACCTTCAGTCCGACGGCATCGAAGGCCACGTCGAGTTTGCGGCCGCCGGTCGCGTCGCTGATCTTGGCCATCAGGTCGGGGTCGGTGGAGCCGAAGGCGAAATCGGCGCCGAGTTCCAGCGCGCGATCGCGAACCACCGGGTTGATGTCCACGGCGATAATGGGAGCGGCCCCCACGAGACGGGCCAGTTGCACGATGTGGGTGCCGATTCCGCCGACCCCCCACACTCCGACGGACTCCCCGATGGCCACCTTGCCGGTGCGCACCACCGCGCCGAACGGAGTGGACACCGCGTCGGCCAGGATCGCCGCCTGCTCGAGTGGCACATTGTCGGGCACCCGGGTCAGCCCGATCACCTGCGCGACGGTGTATTCCGCCCACGCACCGTCGTAGGCGAACGCCATGAGTTGCATCCGCAGACAGTTCGCTACGTCCCCACGACGGCAGTTCGGGCACCCCATGCACGGCCGGCCGGCCGCGACGATCACCCGGTCGCCCTCCGACCAGCCCTTGACGCCGGGGCCCAGTTTGGCGATCGTGCCGGATGCCTCGTGGCCCTGGGTGACCACCGGTCGCTGGGCCGGAAACGTGCCATTGACCAGGCTGACATCGGAATGGCAGATACCGCAGAACGCCACCTTGACCAGAACCTCACCAGGACCCGGTTCCGGGATCGGAACATCCTCGAGAACAACGGATTTCGTGTCGGCGTAGAAACGCTCGGCGCGCATCGTCTGGGCCATATCGGTCCTTCCTGGGTCGGCGCTTAACTTACGCCCGGCGGATTAGAGTGGCGATCATGGCCTGGCTGCGGCAGCGCGACGGGGTGACCTGCGGACCCAGCGTGGCGGTGATGGCCGGAGCACTGATCGACGCCGAGTACGGCGCGCCGTTGCACGCGGCCCGGGGCCAGCAGTGGTTCGACTCCGAGCAGGGCCGGGTGCACCGGGCGGTCAACGTGGTGTGGCCGCGGGCGTTGGGCACCACGCCGGCCGGGATGGCCCGGGCGCTGAACACCCACGCCGCCGCGCGTGGTGTGCGCTACCGGTGGCGGCACGCGGTACGCCGCGACGGTCTCTCCGACGTGTGCGCCGCGGTCGCCGATGGCTGGCCGGTGGCGATGCTGATCGGTTCGGCGATCCCGCGGCACTGGGTGCTGCTGACCGAACTCGAGGGGTCGGTGGCGCGGTGTTACGAGCCGTCTTCGGGCGCGCTGGTGAGGGTTCCGCTGGACGCGATCAGAGCAGCCCGACTGCAGGGTCTCGGTTTTGCGCGACCGTTCGCGTTCGTCGTGCCCGCGCGCTCAACCGGTGGCGACCAGTAACGCCATCGCCGCCGCCACGGCCGGCTCGATCATCTGCGTCACCTCTGCACCGTCTTCGACCGTCTGCGCGGTGAGTTCCCGTAGCCCACCGACCAGGATGATCGCCGCGGCAGGAGACAGTGGCGCCAGGCCGGCGCGCTGGAATCCCGGACTGGCGCTGAGATCGGAGATCATTGCGGCCAATCGGTTGAAACCCCGGCGCAGCATCGGCCGGGCGTCCTCACCGAGTGCGGGCAGATCCCGAATCCAACTCAGCGTGATGGCCGGGGTTGCGTCGATCGTCTGCACATAGGCGGTGACGGCCTGGCGCACCTGCTGCTGCCACGGTGCGGTCGCGTCGACAGCGTCACGCACGGCGGCGACGAGGTCCTCGTTGTTTGTCGACAGCAGTTCGACGAAGCACTGCTCCCTAGTGGAGAAGTGGTCGTAGAAGGTGCGTTTGGAGGTGCGGGCGTGCCGGACGATATCGGCGACGGTGGTTTCGCGGTAGCCGCGTTCCACGATGGAGTCCGCGAGACCGTCGAGCAACCGGCGGCGAAACCCCTGCCCGGGGGCCTGCTGCTCGACGATCGGTGCGCTCACCCCGTCCTCCCTTGTCAACTCTGGTACTGAAGAGTACCGTACGGGGCAAGCCGTTGGTACAGAGCAGTACCACGGCATCGTCGAGAGGTCTGGCATGACAGAGGCGTCCATCATCGAACTGCCCGTGACCGGCGGTCCGAAGCTGCCACCGGCGTCCAAGCTGCCCCGCAGACTGGGTGCGCTGGCGTTCGTGGCATCGCGCCGGCGCACCGTCATCTGGCTCAACCGCACGAGCGGACGCTGCGTCACGGTGCGGATCCCGGTGTTCGGTGACGCGGTCCTGGTCTCGGATCCGGCGCTGGCCAAACAGGTCTTCACCACCAGCCCCGACGTGCTGCACAACATCCAACCCAACTTGAGCCGCATGCTCGGCGCAGGTTCGGTCTTCGGCCTCGAGGGCGCTGCGCATCGTCAGCGCCGCAAGCTGTTGACCCCGCCGTTCCACGGTAGGAGCATCAAGGCCTACGAGGACATCGTGGAGGAGGAAACCCGTCGCGAGATGGCGTCCTGGCCCGAGGGCATGGAATTCGAGTCCCTCGAACCGATGATGCGCATCACCCTCAATATCATCTTGCGCGCCGTCTTCGGTGCCGACGGAACAGAACTGCAGCAGTTGCGTGAACTTCTGCCCAAGTGGGTGACGCTGGGGTCGCGGCTCACCGTCCTGCAGTCGCCCAAAGGTCCACCCGGGCGCTTCAGCCCGTGGGCCAAGTTGGCCGCCTACCGGCGCGAGTACGAAAGCCTGGTCGATAACCTCGTCGCCCGGGTGCGCCGGGATCCGAACATCGAGGACCGCACCGATGTGCTCTCGCTGTTTGTCCGCAGCACCTACGACGACGGTTCGGCCATGACGCGAACTGACATCGGCGACGAACTGCTGGCACTTCTGGCCGCGGGGCACGAAACCACCGCCTCGACGCTGGGCTGGGCCTTCGAGCGAATCTCCCGGCACCCCGCCGTGCTGGAGCGACTGGTTGCTGAGGCGGCCGGTGATGACAACACCTACCGGCTGGCGACCATCTACGAGGTGCAGCGCAACCGGACCGTCATCGACTTCGCCGGCCGCCACGTCACGGTGCCGATGTACGAACTCGGACAGTGGCGTATCCCGCAAGGCTTTTCAATCCTGGTCAGCCTGCTTCAGTTGCACTCCGACCCCGATGTCTACCCGAATCCAGAGCGGTTCGATCCGCAGCGATTCATCGACGCCAAGCCCAATACCTTCTCCTGGGTGCCGTTCGGTGGTGGAACACGCAGGTGCGTCGGAGCAGCTTTCGCTCACATGGAGATGGATATCGTGCTGCGAACAGTGTTGCGGCACTTCACCATTGAGACCACCAATGCGCCCGGGGAGAAGTGGCACAACCGTGGTGTCGCATTCACCCCGACGAAGGGCGGGCGGGTCGTGTTGCACCGCCGTGCGACACCGCTGGGCTGAGCCAGGGTCAGAAGTTGCCCGGGCCTTGGGTCAGCGGGTCGTAGAGGTTCACCGGCAACGGGAATTCGGCGTTGGCCACCGTCGCGTCGAGGCTGTCGTAGAGGCCGATGATGTACATGCCCGTGTAAGTGATCTGGACCGGCAGATATTGGGCGAAAACCCGGAACTTGATCGGGGTCTCGGGGACGTCATCCCAATGCCAGCGGAACTCCATGGCCGCGGCGCGTTCGCCGTTCGGCCCCGTGGCGATCAGGTATTGAACCGGGTCGTACTCGCCGCCACTGAGCGCGCACAAGCCGATCATCACCGAGATGGTGATCTCGGTCGGAGCTTCGCTGACAAAGCAGTTCGTCATCGGGAAGCCGGTGGCAGCGATGCCGCCGTCCTCCTCCTCGGTGACGGTCAGTGCGGGCGCGAACGCGACGACGCGCACTATGCCGACGCCGCGCTGAGGTCTATCGCGATGAAGTCCATCCGCCACAGCCCCTCGAACAGTTCCAGGCCCATGTACTCAAGCTCCGCCTGATCCGCAGCCGCTAGCACGCCGCTGAGCGCCACCCGCTCGGCGATCTCGCGAATCGAGCGCTCGCCGTCGACGTGCTGGGCGAAGGCCAGGTGGGTGGGGTCCAACTGGACGCGCCAGCCCGGCCGGTAGATCTCCTGGCCGCTGACCCCGCACCGCAACCGCATCAGTGGCACATAGTCCAGCGCATTGCTCGCCGCGAAGTCGATCCGGTAGCTCTCCTTCGGCCGACCCGCGTGGGTGGCAAGGAAGAAGTGGCACGCGTTGAGCGTCTTGATGCGCTCCATCACGGCCCACATCTTGTCGTTGGGCAATTGGGTGATTGCTGCATAGAACTCGTTGCCCGGCTCGGTCAGAGTGGGCGGATAGTACGACGTCTTGAGGAACCAGTCCTGGAACTCCAGGCCCGCCGAGGACACCAGGTCCAGGCAATCCTCGACGGTGTAACTCCGGTCGCGGCCGTGCAGGAACGTATCCACCATGCCGGCGTCGAATGCCAGGTCCGGCGCGATCGACATGTAGCTCGTCACCGGATGGCTCGATGCCAGTGAAGCGACCGCGGCCTTGACCATGCCCAGCGACTCCTCGTCCTGGTGCAGGCCCATCTCGCGGAAGATCGCCTGCATCATCTCCACGCCAGCCCGGCCGTAGCGGGCGTACAGCATGATCGCCGCGACTCCGTCAGGACGAAGCACATCGGCGAGCGCCTTCATCCCGACCTTCGGCTCGGCCATATGGTGAAGCACTCCGGTCGAGATGATCAGATCGAAGTCCTGTGTGAGCGACGGTGCCTCCTCGATCGGAAGCAGGTGCAGCTCAAGGTTTTTCAGTGCGTACTTGTCCTTGAGGTACTTCGAGTGATCCAGCGAGGGTTGGCTGACATCGATCGCCACCACCTTCGATGCCCGGTTGGTGTAGGCGAAGACTGCGGCCTGATTAGTGCCACAGCCCGCGATCAAAATATCGAGGTCTGACTGAAGTGGACGGTCTGGCCACAGGATCCGATGCGCGTGGCTGGGGTCGAACCATTGCCAGTTGTTGCTGAGCCACGTCTCGAGATTCTGGATCGGCTCCGGATACTGCCACTTCTCGTACTGCTGAGCCACCACATCGGCGCGCGGGCTGTCGGTCATATCGGTCGCTCCTAGGGAATTCTGGTCTGCAGCAACGGGTTCCTCTTCAGCACCGGCAGCGGAAAGAGGACGTCGGTCTCGGTCTCGTCGAGGCTGTTGTAGAGCCCGATCGTGTAGACGCCGGCGGATTCGACCCGCATCGGCAGGTACTGGGTGAAGACGCGGAACTTCACCGGTGTCGGCGGGTTGTCGTGCCAGTGCCAACCGAATTCCAGCGACCCGACACGCTCACCGTCCGGCGAGGTGGCCACGATGACCTGGACCGGGTCGTAGTCGGCACCGCCAAGGGCGCAGACGGCGATGACCATCGGAACGGTGATCTGGGCCGGAAATCCCTCGACGTAGCAGCTGGTCATCGGGAAGCCCTTGATGTTCACCCCGCCTGCGTCTTCCTCGACTGCGCTCAACGATGGCGCGAACGCGACGACCCGCATGTTCTCTCCTCAGCTACGAAACACGATGGCATAACCCTAATCGCTGTGATCTGCGGGATTCGATGCAGGTCTGACTTTTGCCCGGATCTGGTTCCGCCGCCGAAGTCCGCCTGCTCCCTTTTGCCAAGATGTCGGTGCGGCGTCAGTAACGATGGCTGTCCAAATGGTAAATTTTCAGCAAACTTGCAGCTCAGCGGGGAATTGCGAAAATTCCCGGAGGAGTACTTGTATTTTTTGCTCGATTTAGCTGTACGGGCAAGCTAGGAGGGCGCATACTCCGCTGCAAGGCGCGGGGTTTAGATGCTCCGCGAACGGACACCGAGGACTTTCCCATGAATTCAGCACAGTCGCCGCAGCCCACTGGTCGTCATCGTCGTGTCTCGGGGGGGCGGGTGCGCGCGATTGAGTACGGGCGTCGCGCTGTGATGGCGACGGAGGTGGGGTCGTCGAGTTTCGCTCCGTTTGTGGGCCGTGTTGGTGCGTTGGCGGTGGCTCTGGGTGTGGGTTCGGCGGTGGCGTCGGTGCCGGTGGCGTTTGCGGATACGACGGGGTCGGGTGGGTCGTCGGGGTCGAGTTCGGCGGATTCGGCTGGTTCGGGGTCGACTGCGTCGGATTCGACGAAGGCGCCGGCGCGGGGTCCGGTGCGGGCGGGCCGGGGCGCGTCGTCGGGAACTGCGTCGGCTGGTAGCGGCTCGTCGGACAACGAGGCTCCGGGCACGGCGCCCTCGGGCAGTCGTGGTGGTGGCGTGAGTCCGGGGTCGCCGGCGGGTAAAGCGCATGATCGTCGTTCGGGTGCGGTGGTGGCCCCGGGTGGGGTTGGGGTGAGTCGGGGCGCGGTGGTGTCGGTGCCGTCGCGGGGTTCGGTGGTTGCGCCGGTGGTTGGCAGCGACTCCGCGCCGCCGGTGGTTGAAGATTCTGTGGCGGTTCCGGAGGTTGCGGTGGTGGTGGCGCCTGCAGCTGTGGCGGCTCCGGCCGCGGCGTCGGCGCCGGTGATTACTGCCCCGCGGGCGGCGGCGGCTACTAGTGGTGTGCGCGGTGTCAGCTCAAATCTGTTGGCGTGGTTGGCTTCTGGTGGTTCCGGGGATAGCCCGTCGGCGGCGCCGTTGGCGTGGACGGTCGCGGCGGCGTCACGTCGTGAGTTCGGTGGCGCGGCACGTACGGCCGCCCCGGCGGCGTCGGTGTCGACTGGTGAGTTGGTCAGTGGTCTGTCGGCTGCGGCGGTGGGGTCACCGTCGGCGGCGACGATCGCGGGCTGGTATCCGGGGTCGATTCTGCGGTTCTTCGTCGGCAACGGCACGGAAGCCAATCCGAACGCCGGCATTCTGCTGGGTTCGGGGTATTCGTGGACGGCGGGGACGTGCCCCGCGGGCACGTCCTGCACCGGTGGCAGTGCGGGTCTGATCGGCAACGGCGGAAATGGCTATAACGGCGGCAATGGTGGGTCGGCGATCTTGTTCGGCAACGGTGGTGCCGGTGGAGCGTCGCTGACCCCTGGCGGTACCGGTGGCGCGGGCGGCACGGGCGGGTTGTTGGTCGGCAATGGCGGCAATGGTGGCGCCGGTGGTGCCGCGACGACTCTGACCGGTGCCGGTGGCGCGGGTGGTGCGGGCGGTAACACCGGCTTGCTGTCGATCTGGGGTTCGGCGGGCAATGGTGGCGCGGGCGCCAACAGTGGCGCTGATGCCGGTGCCGGTGGCGCCGGTGGTGCCGGCGGGTCCGCGGGCTTGTTGTCGCTGATCAGCAATGGCGGCAATGGTGGTGCCGGTGGCACGGGTGCAACCACCGGTGGTGCCGGTGGTGTGGGTGGTCATGCCGGCATCAAACTGGGTAGCGGCGGCAACGGCGGTGTCGGTGGTGCGGCGACGACCGCGGCCGGCAATGGCGGCGCGGGCGGCAATGGCGGGGCGAACGGTGTTTTGTCGTGGCTTGGCAACGCCGGTAATGGCGGCAACGGCGGGGTTGGTGGCGCCCAGGGCACCGGTGGTGTGGGTGGCAACGGCGGGACTGCAGGCTGGTCGGGTAGCGGCGGTAACGCCGGTAATGGCGGCGCGGGCGGCAACGGCGGCAATGGCGGAGTCGGCGGCGGCGGCGGCCTGTGGGTCGGCAATGCCGGTAACGGCGGCAATGGCGGGGATTCGACCGGCACCGCCAGCGGTAATGCGGGTAATGGTGGTGCCGGTGGCGGCACCGGACTGCTGTCGATCATCGGTAACGGCGGTAACGGCGGTAACGGTGGCACCGGTAGCGCCGGGATCGATGGGGACCCGGGCACCGCACCTGGCGGTAATGGCGGCGACGGCACCGACGGTGGTGGTGCCGGTAACGGTGGTGCCGGCGGTGCGGGGTCGTGGATCTTCGGCATCGGCGGTAACGGCGGCAATGGCGGCACCGGTGGTGCCGGCGGTAACGGCGGCAACGGCGCCGACGGTGCCCCAGGTGTTGATCCGGGTGATCCGGGCACCCCGGGTGGCAATGGCGGCAATGGCGGCAATAACGGTGACGGGGGCAAAGCGGGTGCGGCCGGCCAGGGATCGTTCCTCTTCTTCTTCCCGTCGAACGGCACCGACGGGACCGGTGGCGTGGGCGGCAATGGCGGCAATGGCGGTAATGGTGGGGTTGGTGGTAACGGCGCGGCCGGTGATCAGGGCACCCCGACCGGTGGGGCGGGCGCTAACGGCGGCAACGGCGGCCTGGCCGGCACCGGCGGTACCGACGGCAATGGCGGCAATGGCGGTATCGGCGGTGCGGGCTGGACCTCGGATGTGGCCGGCGAAGACGGCGGCGCCGGTGGCGCCGGTGGTGCCGGTGGCACGACCACGGGTGGGGTGGCCGGTAACGGCGGCGCCGGTGGTCTTGGCGGTGACGGCTTCAGTGGTGACCCGCTGTCAGGTCTAGATGGAACCAACGCCGGTAACGGCGGCGCTGGCGGCGCCGGTGGCACCGCGACCACGGGCACCGCCGGTGATGGCGCACTCGGTGGCGCCGGTGGTGTCGGCGGCAGCGGCGGAACCGGGGCCAACGGTGATAACGCGAGTGGCGGTAATCCGGCCACGGCAGGTGGCAACGGTGGCAATGGCGCGGCAGGCGGTACCGGCGGCGCGGGCGGAGCTGGCGGAAATGCCGGTGCCGGTGGAGTCAATGGCTCCGGTGCCAATGGTGGTGCTGGCGGTGATGCGGGTACCGGCGGTAATGGCGGTAACGGCGGCAAGGGTGATGCGACCAACCCTGATGGTGCCAGCGGCGGCAATGGTGGCGATCCGGGCTCGGCGGGCACCGGTGGCACTGGTGGTGCGGTGGGTACCGGGGGAACCGGTGGCACGGCGGGCACTGATGGTGCCAACGGCGCGGATGCGACCTCCGGTGGTAATGGCGGCAATGGTGGTGCGGGTTATGACGCGTCCGTGGATCCGACGGCGGTAGCCGGGGCGGCTGGCGGTAATGGTGGTGCCGGTGGTGCGGGCGGCCAGTTCGGTAATGGCGGTAATGGTGGTGTGGCCGGGTCGGGTGCTGATGGGTCTGCCTTGGT
>Ga0114964_10001150_pt1 | contig 19526 bp, 44 predicted proteins | sample C_131016_MF_Meta_FD_92638 | JGI IMG/M metagenome (GOLD analysis project Ga0114964, IMG submission 92638) | Freshwater microbial communities from Lake Croche, Canada to study carbon cycling - C_131016_MF_MetaG | ecosystem: Environmental > Aquatic > Freshwater > Lake | place: Lake Croche, Canada... | reverse complement strand
GTATTTTCTTTAAATTCTTTCCACCTATTTTTTTTATTATGGTAATACCATTGATACCCAAGATCATATAATATGTTTAAAAATTGATTAGCAATATCTTCTGTTTCGCAAAGGAATTTTGTATTAGGTGTATTAATTAATATTTTCAATTCATTTATATTCATTATCTATATAATTAAATAATTTTAGTGAAAGTGTCCACAAGGACCTTTTATTTCGAATATGTTATAAGTGATTTCAAATTCTGCTTCATCTGGATCATCTTTCCAACTCCATTTAGAAATTAGTTTATGAGAGTGATAATAAGGATCATCGGACCACCATTCTTTAAGTGATTGATTAATATCTTCTTTTATTACATGACCATTTTCATCTCTTATATATTCACCATTTTCATTTCTTTTATATTCATTATCTTCATGTACTTCTCTTATTTTTACTTGATAAATTTCATCATTAGTAAGTGTATGTGTTTCATTAATCCATAGTGCTTTATCTGATATTTTACCTAGTACTTTAATAAGACCTCTACCATTATGTTCTTCTTGAAGGTATTTGATATCGGTATTTTCTTCTATTGTTATATCTAACCATTTATTGGTGGTGGGTTGTTTCCATTTACAATTATCTCCTACATTAATATTATGTTTTGTACATAGGTGAGGTATTAATGGGATGAGTTCATTAATGAGGAATGTGTTATCTTCTTCATATTGGATGGGTTTATTATTTAATAATAGATCTGTTATATAGAGGTTATTATAATTAGTTGGGATGATGTTAATTACTTTACCTTTATTAGTGAGGGTGTTAATTTTTATTTCTTTATTACTATCTTCAAGATATACTACATTATAGGTCATAATATTATTATTGTTGGGGTTATGTTATATTTTTTTGTGGAAATAAGTCGATATAAAGACCGAAACATAACCATTCGAGGGAATTGCTATGAAGGTTAAAGTTAATAGCTGGGAGGATAGCCCAGAAGTTAGGGTCAATATCAAAATCCACATTAATTTTAAATCTTTTCATTTTATTTTATTTTTATGGTACAAATATAATTGAAATAGTGTTATAAATCTAATTTATTTTTTGTTAATTTGATTAATTCTTTAAGACATGTCAGTTCAGTTTCTTCATAGGTTTTAAATGCGAAATCTTTTTCAAAAATTAAGATATTAAGTTTTTCATTATTTAAATGATTACCGGGAATATCTTGACTACATTCTTGCATGATCTTACTGTATAATTCTTGTTGTTCGGTAATATCATTTTGTTCACCTTTGCTTATATCAAAATGAAAATAATTACTATGTATATTTTTATACATGTAGTTTTCTTTTCTTATTTGTACATGTAAATCATATTTATCTCTGAACCATCTGAATGCTTGTGAGAATGTTGGTGCATGGAGTTTTGGTTTATACTTTACAATAGATGAACCAGTTATATGTAAACGTTTGTCAATACCATAAAATCCAAAACAAGGTTCATCGAAACCAAGTTCTTTTAAATCTAATGCTTCCTGATATGGTATAAATTCTTTTTCCATTGTTATTTTATTTTATAACGATTCTTTTGTTTTCCAATTTTGTGGTGATTGGTTATTACCTGAAAGAAAATCTTCAGGAGAACCACCGTCAGTACCAATTGGGTCAATGAATCTTAAACCCCCGCTTATGATTAAATCGGATACCCACATTTCATCATCATCTTTAATGTCATCAACATTAAAGTTTTGTGGGTGAAAGACACCGGTTAAGGTAATGACTTTAGTACCGTCATTTAATTCATTTTTTTTGACTAGGTATTTACCTCTTATAATTCTATCCATTGTTATTTATTTTAGTGCATATAATCTGGGTCATTGGTGAAATACCCTCTATCATCCCATTTGAGATCCATTCCGAAAGCAATTGCTGCGGTATAAGTTCCTGCTCTATTATTTATTGCTAGGTTTAGACCTTTTTCTAGTATTTTTACTTTCTGAGATGGGGTCTTTTTTTTGAAGAATGGGATTACTTCATTATCATAAAGATTAATTATTTCCATATTAATTATTTTGTTTATCGTATTCTTCTTCTTCTGTTGTCATTATTTATTAGGTTTATCGGGTAATTCCATCCAGTGGGTAACGTAATTTGCATAAAAGTTATCATTACCTAAATATCTATCTTCTTTTCCTTCCATTGGTGTACCTTTTAAATCTTTTCTTTGTGTTATAAACACATAACCTCCACCCATATTAGGGTTACTACCTTTAGTTTCACCAAATACTAAGACATTTTTAGAAAAATCTGGTAATTTATCATTTACTGAAATCCATAGCATATTAATTATTTTTTACAATATCAATAAGTTTTTGAAGACAACCCAATTGAGCATCTTTTTTATTTTTGTAGGTCACATCTTCATCCCAATTGGTTAAGAAGTTAGTGATTTCAAAACCATATCCATCCAATTTATTAAAGAGGGATAGTGGTTTAACGTATGAGGTTAGATTATATTTATCTTCAAACCAGTCGAATACTTGATAGAATGTTGGTGCTTGTAAGTGAACACCACCATGTCTTCCGAAATCATCATCAACAACTAATTCTTTTGTATCTGTCCAATAGAATGCAAATGTTTTTTCATTAAAGTCTAATGATCTTAATTCCATTGCTTCAACATATGGTATAATTTTTTCTTCCATAATTTATTATTGACTTACAACTTGTTTATAACGTTGAACTATTAATAGACAACTATCACCTACTTTCCATTTACCATCATATTCAAATGGTATTTCCACTTCTCTTGTTTGAGTTGGGGTTTGAACGTATATCTTTGGTTGTTCAGGAAAAACCCCATAACCGCCAGCGTGTATACCTTCAGTTATATTAGATATTTTACCATCAATTATTTCTTGGTCAACAAATTGTAAGTTATTATTGTCACTACAAGATAACAACAATGTTATAATTGATAATGTTATAATTGATAATGTTAATAATCTTTTTTTCATTATTTTTTATTTTTGACAAAGATAGGGAAATATATTGATATAAACAAAAAATAGTCAGGACAGGATTTGAACCTGTAACCCAAGGTTATAACCAAGTGAGTCTACCCAATACGTAAAGTAATTCCTCTACCTGACTATTTAATATGTTATTTTGCTTTAATTGTAACAGATCTACCTTTTTCTATTTTTACACCTAATAATTCATTATCCATACGACGCCAAGTACAATTAGGTAGTTCTAAACATACCCAATAATCATAAATCCTCATAATATGTTTATTAATATATCTATCATCTATGATTGATAATATAGCACCCGCTAATCTAAACATTATGTCATTCCGTTTCATATAATTTATAATTTTTTAATTAATACATTTGTTAATGGAAATGCTTCATCGCACAATATCATATATATTCCAACAGAAAAAATTGTTAAGATTGTTTCTATTATCATTGCCATCATTACCATTATACCAATCATAAAAGTTTTCATATTATTATCTATTAAGTTTAAAAGTTTTTCTTCCTGTTAATAATTCTTTTGCATTTATTATATTATAATCATTTTGTTGATAATATTTTTTTTCACAAAATCCACCAGATTTAATATTATAACATGTATTTTCTTTATAATTTTCCCATGCGTTACATTCAGTAAATAAATTTTTATTACGCCATTTATACCCAAGGTCATGAGCAATATTTAATAATTTATTAGCAAGTTCTTCACTTTCACAATGAAACACATTCCTACCTTCAAATAATTCTTTCCAATTTATCATTATCTTGTTAATTTAAAAGGTTTTCTTATATTTTTTTTGAGGACGAATTCTTCAAATTGTTCAAAAGTAATTTCAATATAATCATCTGGTGATATTCTATTTTCGTAATAATTCCATCCATTAATGAGGTCGTCATCTATTAAATAATAAAAATAATAATCGGACCAAAGTCCACAATTACATTCATCCTCCATATCATTTTTCTGCCAATGTGCAAGTTCTTGTGAACCTCTTATATACCATTTTTTAGGAAATACCAGTTCAAAGTTATCTGAAAAAAATAAAGTAACATGTCCTTCAATACGAATATGACGATCTCTAGAATGAGATACCTTACATATTGTATTAACTGGAATAGAATTTGAATAATCGTTTATTCTTTTTACTATATCTCCTTCATTAAACTTTCCCATTATTTTATTGTATCTTTGATGAATACTTCATCACCGATTTCACAAGAAATATAATCTTTTAGTATCACTTTTTTTAATGTACCATCTGTCATATAAAAATAATGAACAACTTCAAAATTACCATTTGTTCCAATGGATTCATTCTCCATATGTTTATTCTTAATAATATGACAAGTTGTTACTTTTTCATAATGTCCATTACAAGATAAGAATAATATTGCTAAGATTAATAATAAATTTTTCATTATTTTATTTCTTTATATGAATATTTTGGGTTGAATATTTTTTTTTCATATTCATCTTTCCATATTTCAATGTGATCCAATGCTTCTTCTTCTGTCCTACAATGAAACATACATTCAAACCAATTTAAATGATACCACGCTTCTTTTTTTCCTGGCACATAAAAGGTTTCACCTCTATGATCGGTATAAGTTTTTATTCTATATCTCATTATGAAATTCTATTTGCAAGGTTAATAATATATTCTTCTTCCTCTGTTGATAATGAAGTGCTATGTCCTCTTAGTTTGAGAAGTGCTTCTTCAAACTTTTCGCTAGTATAAGATCTAGGTGTATTTATTTCTTCAATTAAATCTTTTTCATTAATATACTCATGATCTTTTAGATAATCAATAACATCATCTAATGCGAGATGAAGTTTATCTATATAACGATCATATTTCTCATTTAATGAATTAAGTTCATCATTTAATTCTTTTTCTTTTTCCAACTTTTCTTGTTGAATTTCTTCTTCTGTTTTCTTTTTTTTTCTAAAAAAACCCATATCAATTATTATTTAATATTTCTTTTCCAAAATCGGAAACAATGTATGTTGTGTGCCAACTTTCACCATCTGATTCGATCAAACCATATTTTGATAATTCATAAATAAGATTGAGAGTACCATTAAAGTTTCTACTTAAAAAACATTCTTCGTTTCTAAGAAGAACATTATAATCATCAGATTTTTTAAATTCTTCTAATGTTTTATATTCGGTATCTCTATATTCAGCATAACCTTTATTGTTTATTTCTTTCAATAAGTTAAATGCTTCATCAGTAATTTGAAATGATAATTTTGTCATATTTTTTATTTAATAAGAATCAGGATCAAAATCATCTATATCCATATCAAAACACCAACATATTATTAGTTTCAATATGTATATTAAGAATAATATTAATATCAATCCAATTTCTCCGATAAGACTGAATATAAAATTCTGAAAAAAACAATTAGAGTCATCAACTAGTTTTAAAAGTCCACTACCAAATGCTGGCATAATTAATAAAACCAATATAACACCGAGAATTCTTTTAAAGATTGTCATAATTATTTTTATTTTTGTGAATACAAAGATAAGGGTTTTAAATTAAATAAAAAAATTTATTCTCTAAATAATTTAAATGGTTTTCTTCCATATAATAATTCTTTCACATTTATTATATTAAATCCCATATCTCTTATTGTTTCAACACCTCCGAAACCAAAACCAATAAGATTTTCATCACTACTGTAATCGTAACATGTTTTTTCTTTAAATGTGTTCCATAAGTTATCATCTATTAAAGATGTTTCACTTCTCCATTTAAAACCAAGATCATTCATGATCTTTAAAAATTCATCAGCAATTTCTTCTGTTTCACAATGAAAAGAATTTTTACCATGTATAAGTTTTAACCAATCCATTATTATCTATTTAATTTAAATGGTTTTCTTCCATATAATAAATCACCTACATTTATCAAATTAAAATTCATATTTATTGAGTGTGATATATCAGAATAACCAATTGCGTATAAACTTCCATCTTCAAATGGATTATTTTGATAACATGTCTTTTCTCGATAAACATACCAATGGTTTTCGTATGTTAATGGTGTAGAACTTCTCCAAAGTAAACCAAGATCATTTGCAATTTTTAAAAATTCATCAGCAATTTCTTCTGTTTCACAATGAAATGAATTCATTTTATTATTTAAAAGTTCTTTCCAATCCATTATCTTCTATTTTTATTTACATAATAAGTTGTCAATACCTTTGATGAACCAGATATATCTGGTAAATACCTATAACCATCATCTTTAATTGGTTTTAGTTTATCATCCATTTCTGCAACGTATGCGAGTTTTCCGTTATAATATACGAATATTGCATTACCTTCAATAGATTCGATAACAGTTGTATATGATTGTGTCATTGCGGCACCGCCAATTCCATTCCAACCACAAGCGGTACTTCCCCACATTTGTAGAACTACATGAAGATTAATTTTATTCCATGCTCTTAAACTTTCTTGATCCATCCATCTTTTATCTTTGGAGAATTGTAACATTCTATCATAATAGATATTCAATGTTTCTCTTTGTGCTGTATCCATTTGATTAAAAACAGAACATAATTTATTGTAATCACTAACTGATTGCATAATATGCACCATTTCATCCATATCAAGATTCTGATCGTATCTCATTTTTTTTATTTTTTAATTCAATATTTAATTTAAGAAACACCCAACCTACGATACATACGAAAGTAATGATTAGGACTTCTTTTACAATGTATAATAAATTTTTCATATGGTAATAATTTAATTTGCGTTAGATCTAATTCTTTCATTGAAACGGGAATTCTTTAAGTAATCCCAAAACCCTGTTGCATCAAAAAAATCATGTTTTTTTGACAATTCTATTGCAAAACCATTACAAATTTCTCTTACTTCAGATAGTGTAAATGTTGTTTCATTACTATCGTTATAAATTTGGGGTTCCATTATTATTTACATTTGATAATATGCAAATATAATGAATAATATTGAGATAAAAAAATTAAATTATAAAATTACAGATAACATCCAGAAATAACCATTATTATTTCCTGATTCTATTAATTTTATTGTTGGGTTCTTTTCTTTTATTGAATTGAATCTAGTGTTTAATGTATCTTTATTTGGGTCAAAGATTAATGACATACTTTGTATTTTGGTGTTACCTGGGTTATATGATACACTATTTCTATTCATATCAACTTTAATACTATCAAGATTAACGCTTACACTTTTGGTTTCATTTTTTAACTTTGTTCTTAAATCATTGAGGTCATTACCTGTAATTTCAACTAATGTTTCATTTGTTAGTTGTGGTGTTTGATTAAAGGATTTTTGCCAATCATTTAATACGGTATTTAAATCTTCACCGGACATTATTCTATCTATTGCGGTTGGTCTATATTTCCAAATATGTGCATAGTTGTCATTATAGTCCATTGATTTATATTGTTGATCTATTATAGTTAGATATTTGTTATATATTGTATTGATAGAACCATTTTCACAAGCAGTTTTAATAACTTTGATTGCGTTTTGAACATTTGGATCATTTAAAGGTTTGCCAACGATATCACCTCTATTGATTGATTGGTTGATTGCATTGGCAAGACCAGCAATCCATTTAAATTTCATTCCACCTTTACCTGAATCACTTTGAAATGCAAATGCATATATTTGTGCTTTAAGTTTATCACTTATTTTACTCCAATCATTTGCACCAATTGTGTTATTAACATAACTTGTGAAGTCTGAAATAATTTCATTTCCATTAAATGATCTTCCTTTTATATTACCATTATCCATATAGGAATATTTGGATTCGATAGATTTTATTGTATTAAATACATTATTAGGAATATTGATAGAACCAGATTGTTCTATTAATATTCCCATCATGGATTTCATTCTATTTACTTGTTCTGTTAAATTTTTCATTTTTTTTTAATAATTGAATTTTCTAATTACTTCACCATCTGGTGAATATGTTATCCATGTACCTATTTTTTTATCATTTTGATATTGTCCTTCTTCGTATAGTTTACCACTTGAATAATATTTTTTAAATGAACCATCCTTTTCCCCATCCTTATACATTGTTACATCTTCTAAATAACCACTCATGTCATATTCTTTATGAATACCATCTTTTACACCATTTTTATACATTGTTTCACCAACCTTGAGACCATGTTTGTTATACCATTTCCAAAGTCCATCATGTAAACCTTTTTTAAAAAAACCTTCTTCAAATAATTGAGTATTATTACGATAGTATTCTACTCGTCCATCAGGGATATCATTAATATAATGTATTATAGATTTGATTTGACCATCATCATAATATTCTTTATGAATGCCATCTATTTTTCCGTTTTTATATATTCCCTCGTTAACAATGACACCATTTTTATTGTACTTTTTCCATTTTCCTACTTTAACACCTTCATCATAAAAACCATCTTCACGAATTCTTCCACCCTCAAAATAATAGTCAGCAAAACCATCTTTTTCTCCATCATAATAATGTATTTTAGACATTACTTCTCCATTAGGATAATATTCATAATGAAAACCATTTTTGGGTTCTTCTTCTTGTTCTTTAAGTATTTCTTTTAATATGTTATAAATTTTCATAAATATATGTTTCTGAAACAATCACACCATTATTATATATTATTTTTTTAAATGGTTTATTTTGATGATAAGAAATAACTTCACCATCTTTTTCATCGTTTTTATAGTTACCTTCTTCACTAATTTCACCACTCAAATAATATGAAGTATAAGGACCATTTTTTTCACCATCTTTCCACATTGATTTATCGTATAATTTACCATTAATATACGATAATGCTAATCCATCTTTTTTACCATCTTTATAAAATCCTTTATCAGTTAACTTATTATCATAATAAGATGAAAAAGGACCATTTATTCTATTATCTTCCCATGTAAGTACTTTATATAAATTACCCTTTAAATATACTTTATTAATACCATGTGCCAAGTTATTTTTATATGTTATAATTTGATGTAATTTACCATCAACATATATATATTCTTTCCCATTACGTTCACCATTTGAATAATTTGTTTTTGATTGTATTTTACCATTATCATTATATGTTTTTAAAATTCCTTCTTTTTGATTGGTTTCAGAATTATATGATTGTTTTTGAATTAGAACACCATTATGGTAAACATATTTAATTCTTTTTTTTAAATCCGGTATTTCAACCATACTAATTTTTCCATCCTCATTATATTTATACATTCTATCAACATGTATTTCACCATTTCTATAAGCATCACCATGTTTATATACAACTTTTCTATTTAAATGATTTAAAGTTGAATCATAATATTCTGCTTGAAAAAGAGCACCATTTTTATAAACCATAAATTCAATTTGATCAGGATTAATTGGGTTATAAATTCTCCATTTTCCAATTTTTTTATCATCTTTATAAAAACCTGATCGACTAACATCATTTTCAGGATAAGTATAATATTCTGCAAAACCATCTTTTTCTCCATCGAAATAATGTATTTTGGACATTAGTTGACCATCATGAAAATATTCATAATGAAAACCATTTTTTGGTTCTTCTTCCTCTTGTTCTTTAAGAATTTCTTTAAGTACATTATAAATTTTCATATTTATAAATATTTAGATAAAAAAAAAAACACCCAATTGGGTGTTTTTAAATTTAATTAATTATTACGCAATTGGGTATAATTTCCTCATCATCTTCTAATAACACTGGTTCTAATGACCTAGTTTCAAGATCTTCAACAAGAAAAATACCAGGTGGATTATATACTTTATGGTAATCATTACCTTCATCATCTTTTGCATAGATTATTGGTAATTCACCATGACCATTTTCCCTGAGTTTAATTAACTCATCAATAAGTTGATTAACTGTTATCATATTAAATGAAATGTTTTAAGTTCGATAAAAATTCCTAAAATTGTAATAAAAAAAATTGATAATTTTACAAATGGTTCTTTATCTGTCCATCTCATAAACATATATGATAGAAAGATAATCGAATAAATAATGAAGATGTGTGTTAAAACTTGAATATTTGTCATATTATTTTATAATTTAATGATGTAAATATATGGTATTTAATTTAATCCACCAAATTATCTTTTCTAGATAACTTAAAAGGTCTTTTATTTATTAATTCATTTACATTAATGATATTAAGACCTTTTTGTTTATAATCATCTTCATAACAATATTGTCCGGATTTTATTCTATAACAAGTATTTTCTTTATATGTTTGCCAACTATTATATTCAATATATAAATCACCAGTAATCCATTCATAACCAAGGTCATGTGCAATTTCTAATAATTTAATTGCGAGTTCTTCTGTTTCACAATGAAAAACAGTATTGTTTAGTTTAAATAATTCATCCCAATTTGTCATTTCTATTTAATTTAAATTGTTTTCTATCACTTATTTTAGGGGTGTGAAATGTAATTGGTGGATATGAAATTGGTGCATATAATGATGGTGTATTAACATATGGAAAGTTATTGTCAAATACACAATACCCAATTATTGTGTTATCCGTTGTTCTTGCAAATCCTTCTTCATCAATTGTGGCAATTACATTTGCAAATCTATCAATTACATAATTACCCCAAATATTATTGGGGTTTATTGGTCTATAAGGTAAATGTTTAACCAGAGTACCGGTTGGTAAAGTATTTGAATAATCATATATACTTATATTATCGTTTCTGGTGTTGACAGGATCGACACCAGCAATATATCCAATTGTACGATTAAACTCTAAACCACCAAAATCCACATTATCCCAAGGATACGTTTCTTTTTTCTTTTTAAACTTATTAATGAGATGTATAATTCCTTCTTTAAGTGTTAAATTATGACACCCACATAAACCTACAATAAATGAATAAACAAGGATTAAACCTGTGATAATAAATAATAATATCATTTTCTTTTTAATTTAAAAGGTTTTCTTCCTGTTAATAATTCTTTTACATTTATTATGGTATAATTATCATACTCATTTATGAAACATTCAACATCAGCAAACATTCCATAATAAATGTCATAACAAGTTTCTTCTTTATAAGAATTCCAATGATTAGATAATAAATAAGAATCGTCATCACACCATTTATACCCAAGATCATGTGCAATTTTTAAAAATTCATTTGCAATCTCTTCAGTTTCACATTGAAATACTGTACGAGATTTTAAAAATAGTTCTTCCCATTTTATTTCCATTTTATTTCCTTTTTGGTGGGTTATAATTATCTCTTAACCAATTCCATAAATCTAACTCAACTTCTGGAACACCAGATGCTTCACCATATCTCTCGATAATATCTAACCAAGTTTCTTCTTTATTAATTTCTGTTATCTCTGCGTGCCAAAGTGTTTCTTTTGCCAGGAATTTCTTACCAAGATTATAATCGACTTCTTGATTTAAATGGGTTTCCAACCATTCTAATGGATGATTATCTGTTGGAAATACTTCAAGTTCAGTATCCTTAGTTTGTCTAGTAATGAACATTGGCCAACCTTTTACATCGACAGTAGAGGATTTGGTTAAGACAAACCATTTATCTTCTTTTTTTATTAATATTCCTTTATATACTGATAAATTCATTTTCTTTTTAATTTAAATTGTCTTTTTCCTGTTAATAATTCTTTTACGTTTATTATGTTATACCCAAGTTTAGTTTCATATTCAATACTTGATGACATTCCTTGAGAAATATCGTAACAGGTTCTATTACCATGATATTCATTCCAATTATTTTTTTCTAAAAAAGTTAATCCATCACACCATTTACGTCCATGTTCATGTGCTATTTTTAGAAATTGATTGGCAATCTCTTCTGTTTCACAATGAAACGATGTTCTTTTTCTACTAAATAATTCAACCCAATCAATCATTATCAAATATTTTCTATGAAACAAATATAGTAATAAATCATTAAAATACAAAATTAAAATTCTTCATTTAATTTTTTATCACAAATTGTTGACAATCCTTCATAAAATTTTTTATTAATTTCCCAATCAGAACTTTGTGAACCAGCACCTGGTTGTATCATCCATCCTTTCCTGAGTGTACTAATACAATTTCCTATCATTTTATGTTCAAACCATTGTTTTTTAACATCATTTAAGAAAATGTCATCATCTTTTTTAGATTTACATAATTTTCTATAATCATCTAATCCGATTAGTGGCCTTTCTTCACCATAAGATCGTTTGAAAACACAATCATTATGATCATTTAAAATCTCATCAAACAATTCGTCTTCCCTTTTTTCATATACTTTCTTAATTTTTTCTAAAAAACCTTCCCATTGTTTATCTCCCCATTCTTGACCGGTAATATAGTATTTAGAAGAATCGGTTTCTTTTTTATAAATGTTCCAAAAAGTCTCACTATTCTTCTCAATTTCAACACATAAATCCCAAACATCCTGACGTATCATAACAAACGATAAATCACAATTAATTGGTACAGGATCTTTTTTAATATAATATTTTGGTTCACCTCTTTCAATACCATCAATTAAATCCAATAATGTCCAATTAATTACATCATCATCATCCGCAACAATAATTTCACCAAATTTTTCTTTTAATGTTTTTTCAATGAATTCATAATTCCAATCTTCTTCAACATTTTCAATACTACCGTAATCATTATACTCACCAGTAATTGCAAGAAATGCTGGGGATAATAATCCACTTGAATAAACATATCCTGACTGACCAATAATTGGTTCATTACGATAACCAGATTGAAGGATTACCAATTTAATTTTTTCTCCGCTGATTATCGGTAAATTCGATATCATGCAAGTACCATTCCAACATCCCATATTATTTATTTTTTTAATCTTTTTCTTAAAAATTTATTAGTTGCAACATTCAATTTTATTTGTTTTTTATATTCATCACTATCAGGATGTTGTTGACCTAATAGTAATGTTTCCATTGGTGATTTTCTTAAAAAGAATATACTCCTAAGTAAATCTCTAATGAAGACCTTATCTGTCTTAACTTCACCCATTAGATGTTCAACCGCCCAATGATGAAATATGATATGATCGACTTTACCATATTCAGGACTTTCAATTTCCTTTTCTTTTATTGAACCATAGTCATCATATGTTCCAATATGAGCTTCTTTTATTGGACTTTTATAAGAAGTAAAACCATATTTTTTAGATCTTTCATCTTCTTCATCCCTCATATGACGTTCATAATCTTGAAGAAAATCATAAAAAGGTTTCAATTCAACATTTTCAAGTTCTATAAAAAAAACTTCATCACCTTCCAAAATTCCGGTATTAGTGATACCACAAGTTCTTGCAAAACATCCCATATTATTTAACTTTTAATGTTTTTAATAATTCAACCGTAATCGGTGTTAATTCAATTGGATTCTCCTGTTTGTATTTTTCATATTCCAATTTTCCTTCATCAGTACTCAAATAATCCCTAGATTTCCAATATTTATCCATATTTTTATCTTCAACATACCTTTCCATTAATATACTCATGAATTTATTGTACCATATATGTTTTTTTCTGGTACCATCATCTTCAATATTTGATATAATCGCATCAAATAATTCATCACCTCTTAAATGATCAATTAAATTATTCCAATGATGTTGTGGATCAAACAAATGAATACTGATTTGTAAACCTCTAGTTTCATTGAAATCATACCAATCTTTACACCTTTCATTCCATTCATCTTCTGGAACATTTTCATCTGGATCACATTGATCTTGTGCGTACCAAAAATTTAAGAAAGTTAAAAGAATTTTCCTATGTTCAGGAACATTAATACCAGGATATACTAATAACTTATCATTTTTTTGTTCAATAGTTAATTTCAAATCAGAAGTAAATTCATTTACAAAAACTGACTTTGATAGAATACTAGCAACTTGAAATAAATAAGTTATTAAAGTTGTTTTATTATCAATTTCTATTTTATCAATTTCATCACGTTCAGATTTAGTCATATTCATAACATTAATTGATCCTTTAAATGACATTAAATTATCCACATATTTTGTGATAATTTCAGCATAAGCACCACCTATTTGTTTTATTGATGCCTCTTTAAACTTAGGTAAATTCTCTTTAATCTTTTCTTGTAGATATGGAAACCCTTCTTTGGTCATCATACCATCATACGCTTTTAAACTCATATTTAATATTTAATTTATTTCAACAATTTTATTATGAACGAATGTCCAACCAAACATTGCACTACGTTCATCAGTAATGGAATATATGTCACCATCTGGTGATATGAATGTTACTTCATATTCTAATACTTGACTATCATGGTACATTTCACCTTTTGATTCAACACCAATTGAAAAATCTTTTAATTTGGATATATCAATTGAATCATCATCTTTCATTGATTCAATTAATTCATCATCAATATATCCATGTTGATCAACATGATCTAATAATGTAATTAACTCCCAACCTTTAAATTGAACAGGGAAATTTGGTCTATTACCTTTTACTTTTGGTATAACTTTAGTAGGAACTGATATATATTTGATAATATCATTAATTCTTATTTCCAACTTAATGGTTTTAAAACCATTTTTAATTTTTGTTTTGAATTTAGAAGAATTAATTGTTTTTTTTGTTTCATCAACAAATTTATCCAATCCTTCTAATTGTTTAACATAATTATTTTTATTAAAATAACTATCACCACCCCAACCAGTACCTATATGTCCATAATGAAAACTTATTTTATTATGGAAAATACAAACAGATGATATATATTCATCAGTATCAGGTATTAAATAAGGATTATTATACATTTCATCACCCCAATTTCTCTCAATACGTGTAAAAAATTCGGGATTTTCTTCCCATCCTTTAATAACTTTATTAAGAACTTTTCTCAGTTTTTTAGAATCTTTATCGAGTTCTTTTAATAAACCCTCAATAATTTTTTCTACAACAATGTCTGAATTATCAACATTTGTTATTCTGAAAGTACCTTGATATAAATCTAAATCGGTAATTTCCACCATTATCTTATTATCACCAAAATGTATTATGTCTCGATTTTTATAATCGTTACTTAAAATATATTCTTTCCCAATGTTATTTAAAAATTCCATATTATTTATTTTTTATAATGAATATTCCTTAAAATTAAATCTTGTATTATCATACCATACTTTAATCACCTTGATAACAATATCATCAGGTTTTCTATTGTACTTTCCTCTTACTTGAACAATATTAGTTCCTCTTACTTCAATTGTTGCACCTGTATCAACATAAACATCACCAACATATTCTCTAACTGAGAAGATTGAACAATTACCCAAATTACATTGTTGAGCATAAGATGCAACACAATGATGCATATAGTTTCCTTCATCTCTTAATTGAAAGAATGAATTAAGTTGAATGACTTTATAAACCTTATTCTTTCCTCTTTTAAATGAATAGTCCGAAATTGTTATTCCTTTCCAAGAAAAATCTGATAATGATCTACTACCTCTATTAAGTTGTTGATTAACCCTTTGAATTCTTGCTTGTTGATAATGCCATTCATCAGATAATTCAATTAATGTTGCTGGGTTTCTACCCTTCATTGAGAAATTAGGATGTTCTGGTGGTGTTGTTCTACCATTAACATAACCTGTTTTATATTTACAATTATGAATATAATCAATGATTTCTGAAATTTTTTGTGGTTCAATCATTGTATTATCAATGAAGAATTTCATTACACTTAACCAAAATTCTTCTTTTGAAAAATCAACCTTAAATTCCTTTTCACCATTTATACGAATACGACTTACCGATATTTTTTGATTGAGGATATTTGACCTCATTAATGCTTTGAAGATATAATCATCTCCACCCATATATAGAACTTGAATTCTTCTAAGTGCCATATAAAAATCCATATCTTCAGGTGTAGTATAAAGATGATGTGCCGCCTTATTATGAATAATCATATTAACAGGATAACCACCATAATTCTTCATTGATTTACCAGAACCCAAGTGTAGATACATATAGATTCCTTCAAAGTCACCCTGTTCAAATGATTTCTCAAGAAATACTGGTGTTTTATATTTTGTAAATAAATGTTTAACTAATGATGAATATTGTAAACCAGCATTTCTTGATTTACATGTCCAAGATTCAATTGACCTAAGAAAATAATCTTTATATTCAATAATATGAATTAAACCTCCTAAATTTTGGAATCTTTCAGAGAAATTATCTGATATCGTTAACAAAATTCTAAGATAATTAATAACTTCTTTATTTGTGTTTTGTATGTTATTAAAACGAATCCAAAATTCATAACTGGGATTGGTACGAAATAATTCTGAATTAAGGTATTTTGATACCTTTTCATCGTTAATTATTAAATCTAATAATTCAAGATTGGTACTCTTATTTATTTTTCTTGAAATAGAATAGCGTTCTAAACTGACTTTGTATTCAGAGTTTCTTTTCTCCTCCAAAGTTTGAATCTCAATATATCTTGCTTTCTTTACCATGATGCAAATATATGGTGTTAATATGAAATAACAAAATTATTTTCCTTTTCGTTTTCTTTTTAATTTAAATGGTGGTCTGTATATAATGTCAAATTTTAATTCTACACCATCTGTTACAATTAAACATTGTCTTCCATCTTCATGTTGAAGTGCTAATACTGTTTCATGTGTCCAAAAATTATGTTGTCTTATACCAAAAATCGTCCCCGTTTCCCCATTTTCAAATGGATGATTAATACTTTTATTATCAAAATTAAAATATTTAAAAAAATCACATTTGTGAACATAAGTTAGTCCTCGGTCTGTTATTTCAACAATATCCCCAATTTTAAATTTACCCATTATCTATTTAATTTAAATGGTTTTCTACTAGAAATAAATGTTACACCATCTTCTCTAATTAAACATTGTCTTCCATCTTCATGTTGAATTGATAAAAGAGTTACATTCTCAGATAGGTGTATGTCAATACTAAAAATAACTCCTTTTTCACCAATTCTCCAATATTCATTTTTTTCTTTTTTGTTAAATCCTATTAACTTAAACATTGTTTTAAAACCACAATAAGTTAGTCCTGGATAATTTATTTCAACATAATCACCAACATTAAAATTACACATAAAAATTATTTAAATCTTTCAATATAAATTGGGGTTCTTTCCCCGACATATGCACAATAAAAATTATATTCCAAATATTCAATTGCATCAGAATATTCCATTTCTTTTATAAGAATTTCGATCATTAAATCTTTATCATAAACTAATTTCATGGAATTTGTTTCAATACCGATTATTGCATCATCAAACCCATCTGCTTTAAGTAATTCTTCATCAGGATAATTTTCGATGATAGAATCTAATATATTTTTTTCCATGAAATCAAATATAATAAAATTATTTGAAATTTGGAAATATTAGTATCTTTCCATTAAATATATGAATAAATATATCACAAAACCATGTAAAACTATTTGTAATATTAATACGCTTAAACTATCTACATTTTTATTTTTTCTCATAAAAATATCCAACTTCATCATTACATAATTTCCTTAATTCTTCCCATGTTGGGGTAGTATTCTCAGGGACAAAGAATTCCAAACCTTTCTCAATTGAATCGTCCATCCACCAATTTGGATTGGTTCTATCGTGATATTTTAATACTCCCTTACCATCAATGATATGGAGATACCCACTATCGTATGGTGCACCATCCTGAAAAAAATGATCAACACTTGATGAATGAATAAAATAACCATCTTCACATTCTATTTTACCATTAATCATTTTTTTTCTCATATCATACCAGTCCTTTATGACATTACCAGAGTTAAACTCATATGTCTTATCACCAGTTGTTACTTTGATTGATACATTTGTTGGTGGATCACCAACTTTATTGTCATCATCATCGTAATATGTTCCACCATCGTAATTAATACTAATAAATCCCATAATTAATCTCTATTTTTTAATGTGAATTTTCTTGATCTTTTTTCCAACATATCTTTTAATTCTTCTGTTGGTAATGATTCTAATAGTCTTAAAAGTCCATATCTTTCTTCATCAATCCCCCATCCTGATGCACATACTTCATCACATTCACCAACTAAAAAATAGTATGCCTCTTGCACCGCAGCCCTTAAAGGTAAATCTGAACCTTGAGGTAAATCATCAATCTCCCCACCTATTAAACAACTCCAATATTTTTTTGCCATATTATTTTCTATTTAATTTAAATGGTAATCTTTTTCCCGTTATAATATCTTTTACGTTTATTATTTCATAACAAAGTTCATTATAATACTCACATTCATCATACATACTTTCGTTTATATTATAACATGTCATTTCTTCATAAAGAAACCAACAATTGTTATCGAAATAAGTTTCACCATTCCACCATTTATAACCAAGGTCATGTGCAATTTTTAAAAATTCATTTGCAATTTCTTCTGTTTCACAATGAAATACTGTACGAGATTTTAAAAATAGTTCTTTCCAATTTGTATTCATTTTCTTTGTAATTTAAATTTACCTCTTCCTATTTTTTTAAGATATGGTTCATAAACACCATGACCATCTAAACCACCAAAATATACAACATCACCATCATCATATCTAGTGATACATTCAACAATAAAACATAAACCTTCTTTAAAACCCAAACCACTTTTTACATTATCATTGTTGATACATTCAACCCAATCACCAACCTTAATATCATCTTCCATAACTAAAATTGTTTAAGCAAAAATAAGGGGAATTTTTCAATTCCCCAAATTTATTTTTTACTATTCATATACAATTATTGTCTTCTCTTGTTTAAATTTCCAAATGAAACCATATGCTGTTTTTATTTTCATGTTACAACATTTAGAAATATTTTGTGACGAAATTTTTAAAATCCTTCCTGCAGTAGTTGCAGATTCCCATTCTTTTATTTGGTTACCATTTAAATCAAATTGTATTATAGGTTTAAATTTAGAAATTGAAATTATATTTTTTGTTTCATCTGTATGTCTAAAATTTATTGAGGATTTTCTTAATTTTTCTTTGTGTTCATCCGTTAATTTCCTACCTAAATTATGTTTATGTCCCTTTAATTTATCTGATTTAGTTAATGAAACTTTATTTAAAAATTCATTTGAGAAAACTTTTTCTTTATATGACCAAATAAATTCATATGCCTTATCTGTTCTACCATTACAACATCTTGAAATATAACCTCTATTATATTCTGTACTATTTTGTAATTCATTGTAATTTTTCCAAATTTTTATACATTCACCACTTAAATTATATTGATATATAAAATTTACTTTTTCTTCATTAAATTTTTTTAGTGTTTTTTTTATTTTATTTTTTGTATGATCACTAACAATAGGTT
>Ga0114964_10001149_pt1 | contig 19534 bp, 17 predicted proteins | sample C_131016_MF_Meta_FD_92638 | JGI IMG/M metagenome (GOLD analysis project Ga0114964, IMG submission 92638) | Freshwater microbial communities from Lake Croche, Canada to study carbon cycling - C_131016_MF_MetaG | ecosystem: Environmental > Aquatic > Freshwater > Lake | place: Lake Croche, Canada... | reverse complement strand
TATGAAAGCCTCGTTCACCCGCTTACCATTCTCTCTACCTTACCCTCGGCAGCGCTCGGCGCGTTATTGGCGCTCAAGCTTTTTGGACTCGAAGTTAGTTTGATTGCGATCATCGGCATTATTTTGTTGATCGGTGTCGTGAAAAAAAACGGCATCATCCTCGTTGATTTTGCGCAGAGCACCCGTCGAGATTCGGACGCGTCCGCCTTAACCGCAATTTTCGAAGCTTGCCGCGTCCGGTTTCGCCCGATTTTGATGACAACCATGGCATCCATGCTGGGCGCGTTGCCGCTTCTGCTTGCGGTCGGCCCAGGCTCGGAACTACGACGCCCTTTGGGGGTTACGATTATCGGCGGTCTTTTTCTGTCGCAAATCCTGACGCTCTATACGACGCCGGTGATTTATATCTTAATGGACAAATTAGGCCGTAAGCAGCGCATCCCAACGAGGGAGCCTGATCAGGACGAAGCCAGCCCAATCGAGGCAAGGGCGACTTCGCCGCATTCCGCGTCCTCGTGACCAGCGGCACCTGAAATGCCGATGCCGCCAATGACGACACCATTTTCAAATATCGCCAATCCACCCTCCCAAGCCATTAAACGCGGCCGGTTCGCCATACCCATGGTCATCGCGGCAGAGGAGGTCATGCGCTCGGCCAAGGCCTTTGTGGAACGACGAAGCGTAGCGGCAGTGTAGGATTTATCGAGTGCGATTTCGCCGGTGACCGGAGAAACACCGTCCATGCGCCTGAAGAGGACGGGAGAGCCGGACACATCGGCAATAGCGATGGCCACCTTCCAACCGTTCTTTTCAGCATGAGCCAACGCTGCCGTCGCTAGCTTTTCTGCAGCCGCGAGTGAAATGGTATGGATATTGATCGATTGGCTCATTCTAAGTACCCCAACTCATCGCTTATTTATCGATTGCTCGCTTCTGCATATCCCTATCTACACCATAGAACGATCAAAAATCCGGATAAAAATCAAAAATCAACACGAGACCAAGACAATTCATTTCAATGATATGGCGCCCCGTGTAGTCTGATTCAAACTCAGATTCACCAGAAGGAATGCCATTCATGTCCATTTTAATCACCGGCGCCAATCGCGGCGTAGGTTTAGCGCTTTCGGAATTAGCCGTATCCAATGGCAGATCGGTGATCGGGACCTATCGTGGCCCTAAAAAGCCGGTCATTTCTGGTATTGATTGGCAGAACCTCGAAGTATCCGAGCCCGATAGTCACCATCAATTGGCCGCCCGTCTTGAGGGGAAGCCTCTTTCACTTCTCGTCTGCAATGCGGGCGTTTATCTCGAAAAGGGACAATCGCTCGAAACGGGTTACGCCAAACCACTCTGGGACGACACATTCGCCATCAACGTCACGGGCGTGTTTATGACAATCCAAGCCTTGCTCCCCAACATCCTGCTTGGCAAAGGCAAAATAGCGATCATTTCCTCACAGATGGGTTCCGATACCCGTGCGCCAGGGGGCAGTTATATCTATCGCGCATCGAAGGCCGCCGCGCTGAACCTCGGTCGTAACCTCGCAAGCGATCTCAAGCCGAAGGGGATAGCCGTAGGGATTTACCATCCGGGTTGGGTTCAAACCGACATGGGGGGATCAGGTGCCGATATTACGGTTGAACAATCCGCAAGCGGTCTAACCGAACGTTTTACCGCATTGGATTTGGCAACAACAGGGTGTTTTGAAACGTGGGACGGAACAACTCATCCGTTTTGAGGCCTTCTATCTGCGGCGGGAAATCAACGCCGAAATCATGGCTAGCGCTACCAATATCGCGACAATAGCCGCGAAAATGTAGATTCCAGCTGGGCCAAGATGGCTCACAAGAACAGCGCAAAAAATCGGCCCTATAATTCCGCCAACCCCGTTAAGGATCAGCGCAATACGCGCGACCTCAACGGGGTGGCGTCCGTGATCGCCCGCATGGGCGATACTCGCACCGATGGCATAGCCCGTACTGCCACTTGAGCCCCAAACCGCAGCGAGACAAGCGACCTGCCAACTCCAAGCCACAACATTAAAAAGCGCCAGCGAAGCTACTATTGTGATCAACGCCATGCCAATCAAAACCTGTCGCGCGCCAAAACGATTGGCCATGCGTCCAAAAAACGGCTGCGCAATAACGGCTCCTACCATTGTTGATAGAAGCAGTAAGGAGACCTGCTCCCGAGGTAAACCGATAGAGACCGCATAGGCTGGGCCAAACGATCCGCTCGCTCCTACCAATAGTCCCGACGCTAACGTCATAAACATCGACTCGGGCGCGTGGCGAATGATCAAACCCGCGCCAAGAAACGGATTTTCAACCGTGGGCGCCGGCGATTTGGGTTTTTCAACCCGCGCAAGAACAAGAAATCCAACAATCGCGGCAACCGCAGAAATCAGGATCGGACCGTCGGTTGTAGGGTGGATTACCAACAGGACCAATTGTGCAACGACAAAGGACCCGTAAATCACCGCACCATACCGCGCTAAAGCGCGAACCTTGACCGGACCGGAGGTGACTACTCCAATCCACGCCTCCGTTGTGAGAAAAAATAGCCCAATCCCGAGGCCAATAAGCAGACGGCCAACGAGCCAAATTTCAGGATTTGGGATCAGGCCCGATAAAACACCTGCAACCAAAAGCGGGGCGGCTACAAACCCAATGCGCCGAAACGAGAGCCTTGCTAAAAGAACGGGCCCCAAGACGTAGGCGATAAACACACCAACGGAATAAAGCGCTCCGAGTGCCCCAAAGAATGCCGGAGATCGCCCGGCAGCAATGGCGTGAACCACAAAGGTCGTTGGAGCCAGACCACTTGATAGTACTAAAATTAACTCGGCAGCGAACAGGCCTCTGAGAGCTTTAAGCGTTCCGTCACCCGAATGAGAAAGTGGTGGCAAAGGGTCCACACGATCAACAGTCACTCAACTACACTTTCCATCCCGGTAACGGGATCAACTGATCACGGGCGTCATCGCGTCAAGTACGTCCTGAGAAAGATGACATTTGATGGCGTGCCCCTCACGCAGCATGCGCATAGGGGGCACGATGCTTTCACATAAATCACCAACAACATTTGACTTAAGATGACACCGCGTTTGGAACGGGCACCCGGGCGGCGGTGACATTGCCGATGGGATTTCGCCCTCAAGAACAACTTTACGTTTTTTTGCATTGGCATCCGCCAACGGGATCGCAGCGAGTAGCGCCTCGGTGTAGGGATGATAAGGCGGCTGGAAGATCTGATCCGTCGTACCCTGCTCCACAATATGGCCGAGATACATCACTATTACGCGATCCGATAAGTAGCGTACCAAAGACAAATCATGACTGATCAGTAACATCGTGGTGCGGGAACTTCGTTGGAGATTGGTCAAGAGTTCGGTGATGGCAGCTTGTACCGACACGTCCAGAGCCGACATGGGCTCATCCGCGATGATCATACGCGGACGACCGGCAAAGGCTCGCGCAACACCGATACGTTGCTTTTGCCCACCGGACAATTGGCGCGGCATACGGGTCGCAAACGCCCTCGGCAGTTTCACGAGATCAAGCAATTCGAGCATCATGGTTTCGCGCTCGCCAGTCGATGAGCCGATACCAAACCGTTCAAGCGTACGAACAATCTGCGAGCCAACCGAGTAGCTTGGATTAAGCGTATCGAACGGATTTTGAAAAATCATCTGAACGGACGAGATCAGTTTCGTCGTGCGCTTGTCGATCGGGTCTGATTGGATATAGGTCGCATCGAACGACGCTGTGCCGTCAGTCGCTATCTCTAAACCGAGCAAGACCTTGGCCAGCGTCGACTTACCGCAACCCGATTCGCCAACGATGGCAACGGTTTCGGCCTCGCGTGCGTTGAAGCTGACGTCTTCGACCGCCTTAACCGTCCGGGCCTCCCGACCGCCAAACAGTTCGCTGGCGGCAACTTGATAATGCTTTTTAAGAGAGTGTACTTCGAGAAGATTATCGCCAATCACAGTCGGCACATTCGCGGCAACACTCTTTGCCGCCATCTCCCAATCGATCGCCTCAATCCGCAGGCAACGGCTTTGATGCGTTGGACTTCCCGCGGGCAACATGTCGATAATTGCCTGATTGCAAAGGCCATCCGTGAAATAAGAACAGCGCGGTCCAAAATTACACCCTTGCGGGCGTTCATGTGGTAAGGGCAATTGTCCCGGAATTGGCATAAGCGGGCTCGAATTGCGATTTTTACCCAAAAGCGGCATCGAGCGGAAAAGTCCCTGCGTATAAGGGTGGCGTACGGCTCCAAAAACCTCATGAATTGGACCGGATTCAACGGCCTCGCCGGAATACATCACGGTCACACGGTCGCATGTCTCCAAGATCAAGCCGAGATTATGCGAGATAAACAGCATAGACGTGCCAAAGCGCTTGCCGAGGTCTTTCACCAATTCGACAATACCCGCCTCAACCGTCACATCCAGCGCGGTCGTTGGCTCATCTAAAATCAGAAGTTTTGGATTGGCCAAAAGCGCCATCGCGATAACAATACGCTGTTGCTGACCGCCCGATAATTGGTGCGGATAAGAGCGCATCATCCGCTCGGGATCAGGCAATCGCACAGCTTTCATCATCTCAAGCGCACGATCATAGGCTTCTTGGCGGGAGACTTTCTCGTGGATAAAAAGAACTTCGGTCAGTTGCCGCTCAATTTTCATCGTCGGATTAAGCGAGGCCATCGGCTCTTGATAGACCATCGCGATTTCAGAGCCGCGCACCCGCATCAGCTCTTCTTCCGAAAGCGTCGCCATATCGCGGCCATTGAACTTGATCGTACCCGCCGTAACCCGTCCGATGCGGGCAAGATCCCTCAAAATTGCGAGCGCCACAGTTGATTTACCACAGCCTGATTCACCGACCAGACCCATCGCCTCGCCGGGCATGATTTTGCAGGAAAAATCCATCACAGCCGGAATGTCGACTGCGCGGGTCAGGAAGGAGATGGAAAGATTGTTAATTTCAAGGATCGGTTCAACCATGGCTAAGCCTCAATCTTTCAAAGATTGCTCGCGGAGTGCATCCGCCAACAGGTTGAGACCCAACACAAACGACATCATCGCCAATGCTGGTGGCAAGGCCGGATGAACGAAGGCACGGAGCAACCGGCTCGATTCTTTGATGGCCGTTCCCCAATCCGGACTTTCAGGCGGCATGCCGAGGCCGAAATAACCCAGCGCGCCAATAAGGATCGTTGTGTAACCAATACGAAGGCAGGCATCGACGATAAGCGGGCCACGCGCATTAGGCAGTATTTCCCAAAGCATAATGAACCAAGGGCTCTCCCCGCGGGTTTGTGCGGCTTGCACGTATTCCCGTGTTTTAATTTCGAGCGTTAATCCGCGAACAATCCGGAAAATACCCGGCCCCGATGCAAGCGCAACGGCTGCAAAAATATTCAACGTACTTGGGCTAACCCGTAAGATATGAAAGGGGTCGCGATCAAAGACGAAGGTCGCAAACAGCCATCCGCCGACCAATGTGGTCAGGCCGAGCCTTATTGCTAGCGGACCAGGATGCGCGCGATAGCCCGACCAAAACAGCGTGTATAGGAGGATGATTGGAAAAAGGAAAAACACTCCGGCCAACGCGTAAGGGATCGGCGTTTCTAAAATACCCGGCGAAACCAAAAGATAGAACAGTAAGATAATCGGAAACGCCAAAATCAGGTTCGCCAAGAACGAGAGAACCGAATCAATCCGTTTGCCCAAATAACCCGCGGGAAGACCCAGCATAATGCCGACGGAAAGCGCCAAAAGCGTGGCAAGCGGGGCTATGATCAGCACAATACGGCTGCCGAACACCATGCGGCTAAACACATCGCGCGCTAACTTATCACCCCCAAAAAGGTAAGGCTGACCCGATATTTTCTCAATCGCACCGGGAAGCGAATCTTTCATCACAGAAATTTGGCCCAAAGGATCAAACGGCGAAATACTCGCCGCAAAAATCGCCGTAAACAACCAAAACGCTAGGATAAGGACACCGGCAAAGCCGGTGCCCGTTTCGATAACATAACCATAAAGCCCCAGTTTGCGCTTAAACCCGAGACTCAGGGAAAACAGGACAACCAGCGATATCCAGACGGGCGTAAATTGCACCATCACGCGAACAAAAATGTCAAAGGGAGAAAGAAATGCCATCGGCCGCGCTCCTATTGAACCCGGATCCGCGGATTGAGATACGCATATCCCACATCCGAAATCAGTTGCGTCGCAAGAACAAGGATCACAGATACCAGCGAACATGCCAGCATCAGATCAATATCATTGTTACCTGCCGCCTCCACGAGTGCAAGGCCGAACCCTTGGTAGCGGAACATCACTTCAACAATCACGACGCCCGTCAACAACCAAGGGAAAAGAAGCATGATCACGGTAAAAGGAGCAATTAGCGCGTTACGTAGCGCGTGTTTGATAACAACAGCATAGAAGCCTAACCCTTTCAAACGTGCGGTGCGGATATATTGTGCCGTCATCACTTCGGCCATTGAGGCGCGCGTCATCCGCGATATATATCCCATGCCGTAAATGGCCGGTGTAATGACGGGCAAGGTGAAATTGTAAAAGGTTATGCCATCACCTGTTGCCGATGCGGCCGATCCATTCAACCAACCGAGCCAAGTTCCAAAAATAATCGTCAAAACCACCCCCGAGACATATTCCGGCGTCGAGGTTGTCACGATCGAAAGCACTGACAAAACGCGATCAAGTTTAGAGCCCTCTCGCATACCCGATAAGATGCCAAGGAATAACGCGACGGGCACCATGGTCGCCATAACCCAGAACATCAATAATCCGGTGGCGCGTAAGGCTGGCCCGAGTTTCTCAGCAACCTTGGTTTTAAACTTGGTTGAGCAGCCGAAATCACCTTCCATCACACCGGCAAACACGGCAACATTAGGCTCATCGCAATAACTGAACCGCGACACAGCCTTGGCGCTTTCTGGATCAATATTTGGTTGTTTCGGCCAAACCCCTATCCAGGCGGCGTAGCGCTCCAAGAACGGGCGGCGATAGCCGTTCTTCGTGAGCCAGCTCTCTATATGCTCGTCGGAAGCGTGCATCTCGGTCTGGCTAATCGCCAGCTTCCGCAAATTAGGCTCCAGATTGACGAGGTAAAACACGACAAAGGTAAGACAAATCATGGTCAGAGCCATGACCCCTAAACGGCGGGTGAGAAAATTCAGCATCGCCTAACCTTCGAAAATGAAGACAGTAAAATCGATTGTGTAAAAAAAAGAGAGAGCCCGCAAGGGCTCTCTCTCCTATCCTTCATTTTTTGATCAAACGTCCAACCAAACGTCTTCGAAATTGGTCTCGAACGTTTGGTGCATGCCGTAATTCTGTACGGCCTTGACCGAGTGGTTATAGAGGGAGAGCCAGTAGGGCTGGATCAACGTACCGGAATCCTGAAGGATCTTTTCAACATCCTTCATAATAGCCTTACGCGCTGCAACGTCAGGAACCGTCAATGCCTTGTTGAGCTTGTCATCGAACTCCTTGTTCGAGAATGCTGACTCGTTCCAAGCTTCGCCCGAGCGATAGGCCAACGCCAGAACCTGAACGCCAAGCGGACGCATATTCCAGTTCGTGATCGACATCGGATATTTCGTCCAATCGTTCCAGAAGGTCGAGCCTGGAAGAACGGTACGCTTTACCTTGAAGCCAGCTTCACGCATCTGCGCTGCAATCGCATCGCCCGCATTTTTGTACTGCTCTTCGTCAACCGTGATCAACTCATGCTCGAAATCGGCTTTACCTGCTTCGGTCATCAGTTTCTTCGCACCGGCCATGTCGCGCGCCTTCTTAGGCAGTTCGGCATATTCTGGGTGGATTGGGGCAACATGGTGGTTTTCGGCAACGGTGCCGAGGCCACCAACGCCCAACGCCAAGATCACGGCATTATCGACCGACATCTGAACGGCCTGACGAACGCGAACGTCATCATAAGGCTTCTGGCTGTTGTTCATGCGGCAAACAATGGTCGAAGCGGTCTTGACTTCGGACTTGACCAAACCGGCCTTATCCATAATCGCAACATAGCCTGCATCGGTATTATAGTTGCAGTGCAGTTCTTTGGCTTCGAAAGCACTCACCATGGCCGAGATGTCGGTGCCGTAATCGATGAATTCAACGCCATCGAGATAGGCTTCGCCTCCCCACCACTTGCCATTCGTACGGCGCTTCAACACAGCCTTCGAGCCTACAGCGTAGGAAACGAGTTCGAACGCGCCCGTGCCGATTGGCTTCTTGACGATATCCTTGCCGTCTTTCTCGAAATTACGATGCACAACGAGCGCGGGATAGTCGGCGAGACCCGGAATGATCGTGATGTCGGGCTTTGGAAGCTTCAGCTTCACCGTGTAATCATCAACCTTCGTGATCGCGCCGGCAAGCGCCTTCTTTGTGGCAGGATCAACCAAGGTGGCGAGACGCCCAGCCATCGAGTTGCCTTCTGCGCCCTTATCGCACCAGCGATTGAGGTTGAACATCACGTCTTCGGCGTCGAATTTGTCGCCGTTGTTCCAGGTCACACCCTTGCGGACATGGAGCGTGTATTCGGTTGCGTCCGCGTTCACATCCCAGCTCTCGAGCAACATGCCTTTGAAGGTGAAGTCACGGGTATATTTCACGAGCGGCTCAAGGAATTGGCGGGTAACGTTCGCCATTTCAGACCAGTCATAGGTGCGTGGATCTTTTTGATCCTTAACAAACATACCGACCTTGATTACGCCGCCCTTTTTAGGCGTTGCAGCTTGTGCCGGCGTCGGAACAGCCATGCCGAGCATGCCGTATGCAGTCGCGGTTGTTGCTCCGAATACGCTGGCAAGCGCCAGAAATTCACGACGATCAACACCACCCGACTTGGCTTCCTTTGCCATGTCGACGATCGATTTTGGCATCGCTTTGCCATCTTTGGTAAAAAACTTCATCTTAGTTCCCCCATCTGGTTTTAAAACCGTTCCGATTGTTCAGACCCCCCGCTTTTCGCGGATCAATTCCGAAACTCGCTCACTATCGGTATCGTCAGCTTAGAACCTATCATCCGCATTTCAACCGATAGGTCCATCTAAAAATGTTATTGGTGCTGATCAGCGTTTGTTAGCGCCTCCTTATCCGGGATGGACGACCTCCCAGGGTTTGACCCACTCACCCTCGACCCGAAGATCAATTCCGGCATCATCTTCAATGATTTTACAGACTGTCATCTCACCGGCACCCATCCCATAACGCTCGCCAGCCTCTTTGAACCGGTCATGCGTCGCCCGTGTCAGTTCATTTCGCGTCCCCACGTCATCCATCAATTCTTTGATCAAGCCTAGGTCTTTCAGGCAGAGGGCAATGGGGAAAGATGGGTCATAATGGCCCGCAAATATAGAAGGCACGTCATGGCTAAGAACAAAGCTATCGGCGGCACCGCCCTTCATCACCTCCCACCACACAGCGGGGTCAAGGCCAGCAAGTTTTGCGGTTACCATCGCCTCACCAATAGCGGCAGCATGAATCTTCCAAAGTTGGTTATTAACGAGCTTAGCGACATAGCCATTGCCATATTCGCCTACCTTACGGAGTTGTCCCATTGCCTCAATGATCGGCCTGACCACCTCAATGTCTGCGTCTAAGCCCCCGACGAACATCGGCATATCACCGCGAATCGCAGCATCTACCGAACCCGTCACCGGCGCATCGACCGGATGACCACCCTTCGCAACGAACTCTTTTGCCAGTTCTCGCATCCCTTTGGGACTACTGGTCGTCATGTCGATCCAGTATTTGCCGTTACAATGCGTGGACAGAAATCCGTCGAAGCCACGAACAACCTGTTCAACCTCTTTAGGCCCGAACACCATCGTCACGACTACATCGCAGCGGTTCAGCACGTCAGCCGGGTTCGCCCCCGCCTGCGCGCCCTTATCAATCAAAGGCGCGAACGCTTCGGGCCGCACGTCATAAACGACCATATCGTAACCCGCCCGCAAAATATTGAGCGCCGCGTTACGTCCCATCATACCCAAACCGATAAACCCGACGATCATTGTATTGGTTTCCATTCCTCAATGGAGAGAAAGACTCGGCTACCCTCGGCACTTTGACAAGCAAATTGTCCTTATGCGCAGAATAAGGCATTCTAATAGGATGGACATCGAAGTAAGACTGCTTAGAAGTTTTGTTGCCATCTATGAACGCGGGTCGCTATCGCGCGCCGCCGACAGACTCGCCTGTACACAGGCGGCCATGAGCATGCGGCTAAAAATGCTCGAATCCGAGATCGGCGGCTTATTGTTTGTTCGTCAGCATCATCGGCTGGAACCAACCTCGAAAGGCAGCGAACTCTATGCCAAAGCGCTTGGCGTGCTCGCTGCGTATGACGAAATGATCTCGACTACCCGAAGCGAACGTCCCCGCCAAAAGGTACGCGTGGGTGTGCCGGATGATTACGCGCTCAGTCTTTTCTCCCGTGTAATGGCCAGCATGCGCAACGATATAGGCGACTTGGAAATCGAACTGGTAACCGATCTCAGCGCGAACTTGGTGGCCGCCCTTCAGCGGCAGGATGTTGATCTGGCTCTAGTAACGCTCGCCTCACGGCCTTCGTTGGCCCGCATCAGCACCGAGGCACGGCTGAACTGGGTGTATTCGCAAGGCTTTAATCCATCGGACGAGGGTACAATTAATATCGCGGCCTATCCCGAAGGCTGCGTTTTCCGCCGCACCATGATTGCAGCCCTTGAAACAACCCACCGCAGTTGGCGCGTGGCGGTACAAAGCCGGAGCCATGCGGGCATTATGACGGCTGTTCGCGCCGGCATTGCGGTAACCTCAATGGCGGCTGGCACCACTCCCGAGGGCCTTATTGAAGTAGCGCACACCGGTATTCTGCCTGCCCTCGATACCGTGCCAATTTACCTGATGAGCCACGGCGAGCGTGCGACTCCGGCCGCGCGCCGCATCGAGGATAAAATTATCAACGAGCTTGAAAGCGTGTTCGCCTGAATTAAGCTTCTTGCCGATTCATGCTATCGTGATAGGCAATATTGAGCGAACGTCCTAAAGCCTGACCCAAGCTCAGGCCATGCGTAGTTTTCAGGTAATTCTGAAAATCATAAATCGTAACGCCGGGGCAAATCTCGAATTCGAACAAAACCGATTTGCCCGCTCCATCAATACGCACATCGATCGAGAAATAATCTCGAAGTCCCAAAAGACGGGTGAGCCGCTCCGCGACGCTCTCGATCTGGTGCACGGCTTCAATCGAGCGTGTATCCGTTGCCTTCCGCAAATTGATCATTTTAGGAACAAAAGCCGCCTCACGGCTTTCGCCGAATCCGCCTTTGGTGCCTTGGGTGTCGCGCGCACCAGATAGGGTTTCATTATCCTTCATGGTCATGAAATCGCCGCCGGTTTCGCTTCTGGGATCTTTTGCAAGTTGTTCGATGCCGAGTTGGGCCTTATACTCTTTTCCCGTGTCCATAAAGCTGATGCGGACATCATCGCCGGATATAAAGGGTTGGATCAAGGCACGATCGCGGTAGCGGTCCCATAGGCGCTGAGTTCGGTCCAGCGCCTCGTCTAACGTTGTGCATCGGCTGTCGCCAAAAATACCAATTTTTGCACCGAGTGTGTTGGGCTTAACGAAATATGGGCCCGAGACGCTGGTCCAATTACCCAGAGTTGCCAGTTCGGTCCGTCCGTGGATGAGCTTCGTAGGGGCGATCGGAATTCCCGCGCTTGAGGCCAGTGCTAGGCTTGCGAATTTGTCTTGGCAGAGGTGTTGAACGGTTGCGGGTGAGCCGTAGCGGGCGAAACCGGCGAGACGGGATAGGGCGGAAACCGATGATCCGCGGTAAAATCGAATACCATCAGTGATGGTCCAAATGATCGTTGTTTCTCGTTGTGGCAGTAAATTTGGTAAACGGGTTATAAGATTATCGAGCTCTATGAAGTCAACAGTAAGCCCTTCAGCGTTTAAAGCTGTGGTTATTTCGTCAAAAAAATCCGGCAAATCGGTGGCTTGGCCGAGATAAACACCGATTTCCGCGGCCAATTCTGGTGAATAGCCATATTTAACAAGCCTTGCACGCGCAGCTGCTTCAGTTTCATAGACAATAACGACATGCGACAAGTTCATGGGCAGGCCTCACTCATGCTAAGTTTTCCCAAGCTGACCGGAATTGCATGATTGTACAAGACCCCGCATGATGTCCCAAAAGGGGACATTTGAGATGGATAAGGATTGGTTTGAGGTAACACAGCACCCCAATCGGATATTTCAGCTGAGCGAACCAGCACTTGGTCCACTCTATGGTTCGCATAGTTGGCTGGTGGTAGGGGACAAACACGCGCTTTTGATCGATACCGGCGTCGGCATCGCCCCGATCGCGCCTGTCGTTCGAGCGCTCACCGAGCGTCCGATCATCTGTTTGTTGAGCCACAGCCATTACGACCATATCGGCGGGGCTTATGAATTTACCGACCGCAGGATGCACGAGGCCGAAGCGGATATCATGGCAAACCCGACACCGGAGCTGACGTTCTGGGGTGGATGGCTCAAAGCAGACAGCCTTAGTCGCCTCCCTTACCCCGGTTATGATTTCAGCACCTACGAGATTAAATCTGCCTCGCCGACAATCTTGGTAAAAGACGGCGACGAGCTGGATCTCGGCGGGCGTTATCTCAGGATTTTACACACGCCCGGTCATTCCCCCGGCTTACTCAGTGTGTTTGAACCCGAGAACGGAACACTTTTTTCGACCGATGCACTTTATAATGGCGAAATGTTTTTTAAGCTGCGCGGTTCCAACGTCGAAGATGCAAGGGAAAGCCTAAAGAAGCTTCTGGCTTTACATCCGGGGACGGTACACCCCGGTCATTTTGCCAGTATGGATGCCGAAACATTTCAACGCGTCGGGCACCATCAATTAAATTCTTTATAATTCAGTCGCCTACCGACCCCTAACGGACACCGCTTCCCAAATCCCCTGAATTAGGCTTTGATGTTGGATATCGGACGGCGGCGGGGGGTTTTCATGGGTGAAACAATCATTCTCAGCGTCAAAAAAGCGCGCTCGTTGATTTTCGATGCCCTTACAGGGGCGGGAACATCCAAAAAAAATGCGACCTATTTTACCGAAGCCATTCTCGATACCGAGCTTTCCGGCCTTGAAGGTCACGGTTTTTACTGGTTGCAATATTATTGTCTGCATCTGCGCAGCGGTAAGATCGACGGTCGCGCAAAGCCGAAGCTTCGCACCCTTTCACCAACGGCGCTTATGGTGGACGCCAACCGAGGCTTTGCCCATCCTGCCATTGAAAAAGGCTTCCGGAAGCTCATTCCAGCGGCCAAAAAACACGGCATCGCAGCGCTAGGCGTCTCGCATTCCTATAATGCTGCGACCCTCGGTTTTCATACCGGCTATCTGGCACGCGAAGGCTTATTGGCCTTCGGCTTTACGAATTCGATCGCGGCCATAGCGCCCTTTGGCGGTAAGACGCCAATTATTGGTACCAATCCGATGTCGTTTGCAGTTCCCGGTAAAGCGGGGAAAATCCGTTTCCTGATCGATCAATCCTCCTCGCATATCGCTTGGACGGCGGTAAAGCGCGCCGCGGAAGAAGGCCACGAAATCCCGCTCGGTTGGGCGCTTGACCCCGATGGCAAGCCAACAACCGATCCGATCCTGGGGCTCGCTGGTTCGATGGCCCCGTCCGGTGGCCAAAAAGGCTTTGGTCAGGGTCTGATTGTCGAAGTCATGTGTGCCGCATTGACCGGCAGTTCGCTTGGCACGGCAATGGGTTCGTTTACGGCGGCGGACGATCAACCGATCGACAATGCCCAGTTTTTTATCGCGATTTCACCCGAAAAATTCTCGGGCCGTCCGTTCCACGCCATCGTTGACGGGTTAGTCGACAATATTTTGAGCCAAGAAGGCACGCGGCTCCCCAATGCGCGGCGCGAGGCCAACCAACGGCGGCTCAAAAAATCAGGCCTGCCTATTGATCTTGAACTGCTTGATACCCTCAAATCCTACACATAAGGGAGAGGGTTCTAACGCCATTACTTGACGTGAGATCTCATCCCGTTTGCATAAATAAAATTTATGCAAATGATAAAACATTTGTTGGATTACATACAAATTAAAGCGTTGCACTATCAGAACGGTAAATCTGATCGACATCGAGGCGACAATGAGTGAGCAAAAGACTGTCAACGCGTTCAAATCCCTCTTCACGCCCCTAAAGCTCCGTCACAAGACGCTTCGTAACCGGATCGTTTTTGGCTCGCACACCGCCAATATGGCCGAAAATGGCCTGCCCGGCGAACGCCATCGCGGCTATTATGAGGAACGCGCCCGTGGTGGCGCGGCGATGATTGTCGTCGAACCCGTGCCGGTGCATGCCACCGCCGTTCTCACGCGGGGTAATTTTCGGCATGGGTCGGACGAGATCATTCCGCATTTCCGTAAAATTACGGATGCGGTTCATGACCACGGAGCCGTTATCTGCCATCAGCTTTACCATGTCGGCCAACATGGCGACTTTGATAATTCCTATGCGCCAAGCTGGTCGCCTTCGGGACTGCCCTCGTTCCACGATTCGGATGGTAGCCATGCCATGACCGAGCGCGAGATCGAGGAAATCATCGAAAGCTATGTGCAAGCCGCCCGCCGCGCGCAAGAAAGCGGGTTTGACGGCATCGAACTCTTTGCCGCCTATAATGCGCTGATTGATCAGTTTTGGCTGCCGTTTAACAACCGCCGGACGGATCAATGGGGCGGTTCGTTTGAAAACCGGATGCGGTTTTCCCGCACATTAATGGAGCGTATCCGTCGACAAGTCGGCGATGATTTTATCATCGGGCTCGCCGTAAATATGGACCCATCCACTAAAGTCTCGCAAAGCATCGAACAGTTGCAGGAAATCGTCGGTTATCACGATAAGCGACAACTGATGGATTATGTAACCTGCGGCACCGGCGGCTATTTTAATTTCGGCGATATTATCCCGAACGTATTTTCCGCCGATAAACTCGGTGCCCCGCACGCGGAAGCGCTGAAACACGTCGTAAGCTTTGCCAAAGTACAATGCGAAAGCCATATCAGAACGCCCGAAAATGCGGATTATGTGATCAGCTCGGGACAAGCCGACACGGTATCCATCGTGCGCGGGCAAATTGCCGATCCGCATCTGGCCAATAAGGCCAAAGAAGGGCGCTCGGAGGATGTCCGGCCTTGCCTTTCATGTAATCAAATGTGCTGGGGACGGCGGTATCGCGACTATTGGATATCATGCCTCATCAACCCGAGTGCCGGACGCGAATTTGAATGGGGCGGCGACCGGTTTGAAAGGGCAGAAAAGCCCAAATCCGTCCTCGTCATTGGCGGCGGCGTGGCAGGCCTAGAATGTGCAAGGGTCGCGGCAGAGCGCGGTCATAAAGTGCGCCTTGTAGAAGCGGGGCCAAAGCTGGGCGGACAATTCCGCCTTGCCGGTAACCAACCAAGGCGCGGACAAATCCTCGATTACATCGATTGGCTCGAACGACAGTTGATGCAATTGCAGGTACAAATTGACCGTAACACCTATATCGAAGCCGACGAGGTTGCTGCCTTCGGCGCGGACGAAGTGATCGTTGCCACCGGCTCAAACCCAGATGGCAATGGGTTTCAACGCGCGATGCCAGAGTTTGATGTCCTACCCGGGATTGAAAACGGCAATGTCACCTCCGCCGAAGAGGTGATGGCGAAAGCCGCACGGGTGGGTAAAACCGTTCTGCTTCTCGATGAAACCGCCAATTGGAAGGGCTCCGGCACCGCGTTATATCTCGCTCAAACCGGCCACAAGGTGATTCTTGTTACCCAAGCCGCCTCTGTCATGTTCGAAATGGCGCGAACCAATGCCGATTTGCCGATGCGCCAAAATCTTCGCACGCTCGGCGTCGAGATGCATACCGAAACCATGGTCCAACATTGGACGGGATCAGGTGCAACGTTGAAAAGTTTTGGTGGCGAGCCGTTTGAGATCAAAGCCGACACGCTGGTCATCGCATCGACGAACAAGCCGGAAGATTCCATCGCCCGCGAATTGGGTCTGGATGGCATCGGCGATGCGGTAGCGGCGCGCAATGCCGCGATGGCAATCTATGAAGGCCGCAAGCGCGGAATGTCGATTTAATGGCATCGACGTTCACGATGGAAGGTGCGGCGGGCTTTCTCGAGGCCAAAGGCTTAGGAAGCGGACCCTATCAGGTCAAAAAGCTTGCGGGCGGGTATTGGAACGATGTGCTGAAAGTGACTAATCCGTCCGGGACTTATGTGGTGAAATGCTACCGCGCGGTTTTGAAGGACAGCCTGTTCCCCAACCTCCCCGAAGCCGAATCTGCTGCTTTGGCGAGGCTTTCAGGACTTGGCGTGGCGCCTGAACCTTTTGCGTTTTGGCCAGACGACGGCATTCTTGTTTATTCATATGTTGAAGGCGAGATATGGAAAGATGATGTTGAAGGAATGGCGTTGCTTTTGCGCCGTAAGGAATTGGCAAATGCGGATGGTTTCCGGATTGTGCCAACGACCAGCGAGGGGATTTTAACAGAGGGCGACGCCCTATTTGCGCGGTGCGTAAGCGACGATCTCGTCGAGGCTTACAAAGCATACCGCCCTACCGTGCATTCGCTCGTCAGACCTGATCGCCTATCGCTTGTCCACACGGATATTGGCGCGACCAACCTTATCGGCCATGGCGAGCATTTAAGGTTGGTGGATTGGCAATGTCCGGCTCAGGGCGATCTGGCCGAGGATGTCTACAGCTTCCTCTCGCCCGCTTTTCAAATTTTGAATTTGTGCGAGCCTTTGAATGAAAATAGGCGTGAGCACTTTTTTGATGCGCTCGATATGCCCTTGGTGAAAAGGCGTTACAAAGCGTTAGAGACATCATTCGCTTACCGCATGGCCGGTTATTGCTGCCTGCGCTATCAAACTGTCGGCGAGAGCGATGTTGCCGTTCGCGACCGATATATTCGCTCTGCTCAAGCAGAACTCGAACGGATTAAAACCTCATGATCATTGACCACGCGATCCACTCCTTCAGCCTTTGGCACCATTTTGTTCATGCGCCCAATTTTGGCACGATCGCCTATGCCGACCTCGCTGAAGAGTTCGGCTTTACGGGTATCAATTTGTCATTGAACAATCCCAATTATCGTCACCTTGGCGGGCGCGAAACTTGGCGGATGGATCAGCTAAGGGAGCGATTGGCATCCTCGCAAATGAGCCTCGAAATCGATACAAGCGGAACCGAGCCCGGCCATATGCGGGAATTGCTCGACGTTGCCCATCGCATGGGAGCATCCGCGCTTCGTACCTACACACGGCATAGCGGTTCGGTTGCAGAAATGATGCGAAAAACGACAGATGATCTTCGCCAAATTGTTTCCCATGCAGACGCCGTGGGCGTCACCATCGTGCTTGAAAACCATGAAGATTTTACCGGGCCTGAACTTGCCAGCATCGTTGAGAGTGTCAACCATCCACGCTTGAAAATCCTCTATGACTACGGCAATTCGCAAATGGTACTCGAAGACCCAGAGCACGCGCTTGAGGCAGTCTTGGCCCACGTCCACTCCGTTCACGTCAAAGACCATGTGATGGTAAGCCCAGAATATGCAGGGCGATTAACAGTTGCCGGTGTACCGATGGGTGAAGGTTTTTTGCCGATTGAGCGCATCACCAAACAACTGCTCGAACAGGGATTGCGGCGACTGACGTTCGAGAACGTCTGGGCCTATAGCGCCCCCATCCGCGAAGGCCGCGAAGCGCTTGAGGGCGTCGTCCTTGGCGAAGGTTCATTTCGCTACTTAGAACCGCCCTTTAATCCTGAGCGGATTATCTTGGACCAAAACAAGCACCGCGGAGCGGAGTTAGTGGCGTTAGAACGCGGGGCTTTGGAGCGTGGCGTAGCGTTCTTCAAAGCAAGTCTTGCCCGGCTCGGTGTTACGGGTTACGCGGCTCAGATCGCTTGATCAATCTGCACATAAAAGAGGTGGCCACCCATGCGACCCATTCCCGCCCGCCGCGACACATATTCTGTATTCATTCCACTGGACCTGCGATGGAACGATGTCGATATTTATGGCCACGTCAACAATGCCGTCTATTTTCAACTCTTTGACACGGCGATCAACAATTGGCTGATTGCAAATAGTCTGTTTCAGAAAGACGATGCCCCCCAATGCCTCGTCGCTAGACATGCGTGCGATTTTTTCCGCGAAGTGAAAATGACGGATCGGGTGGTGATTGGGCTCGGCATTAAAAAGTTAGGCGGGTCAAGCATCACCTATGCGCCTGCGCTCTTCGTCAACGAGGACGAAACCGCCGCCGCGCAGGGCGATTATATCCATGTGGCGGTTGATCGGGCAACACACAGGCCGATCATTATTTCTGACGAAGTGCGGTCGGTGCTGGAACGTTTAAGTGGTTCGTCCGTCTGAGGTAAATAACGCGCTGACACAAATGAGCGAAAAAGCCGATGGAATGAGCCCCTCGCCGGTTTTTAATTGGCGCCCGGCAACACTCAAATGGAACAGCCTCAATCCAGACGACAGCATCCGTTCGTATGCGTGACAGGTAGGGCTACGCAACGGGTAAGACTGAATCAATGGTTGGCTTAACATTTCCACCTTTGCGCGCTGTGGCGTTGGATCGGCTCGACAACTTCGTTGCGTCCGCCGGTCAGGCTTACAACGCTGGGCGAAACACAGATGCTGGGCCAAATCGTCCAAGCGCGGTGTCGAGACTTTCACCCTATTTGCGTTACCGCATCATCACCGAGCGTGAAGTCATTGCCCAGGTGCTTGCATGCCACACCTTGGACGCTGCTGACAAATTTGTTCAAGAGGTACTCTGGCGCACCTATTGGAAAGGCTGGCTGGAAATGCGGCCTTCGGTGTGGAGCCGTTTTATCGAAGAGCGCGATCGCCAGCGTGACGCGTTTGAGTGTCACCCTGCCGTTGCCGACGCCGAGGGTGGCCTGACGGGTATTGAGGGTTTTGACGACTGGGCGCGGGAATTGGTCGAAACAGGCTATCTCCATAATCATGCGCGGATGTGGTTTGCCTCGATCTGGATCTTTACGCTCGGTCTCCCCTGGACGCTTGGAGCAGATTTTTTTCTACGCCACCTGATTGATGCGGATGCCGCCAGTAACACGTTGTCCTGGCGCTGGGTTGCAGGGTTACAGACGATCGGGAAAACCTATCTCGCCACAACGGACAATATCGCGCGCTTTACCAATGGCCGCTTCGCGCCCACCGGACTGGCGCGCGACGCTGTCGCTTTGACGGAACCGACGATCGAGCCTGCGCGTGACGTGATAGAACCGCCCCGGTTTGATGAGGCCCAACCTTCTGTATTGCTCATTACCCATGAGGACATGCATCCAGAGACCATCTTTGATGGCGCATCCGTGTTCCGTTCGATACTCGTTGCGTCCGACACTGATTTGCTA
>Ga0114964_10001148_pt1 | contig 19537 bp, 23 predicted proteins | sample C_131016_MF_Meta_FD_92638 | JGI IMG/M metagenome (GOLD analysis project Ga0114964, IMG submission 92638) | Freshwater microbial communities from Lake Croche, Canada to study carbon cycling - C_131016_MF_MetaG | ecosystem: Environmental > Aquatic > Freshwater > Lake | place: Lake Croche, Canada... | reverse complement strand
TATAAATCATATTTTTTTAATAAATACACTATAGGAGATATAAAATGAGTCATTTCGCAAGAATAGAGAATGGAACAGTAACTCAAGTAATAGTAGCAGAACAGGATGTAATAAACAGTGGTTTATTTGGTTCTCCTAGTTCTTGGGTACAAACAAGTTATAATACATATGCCGGAGAACATCGTTTAGGTGGCAACCCATTACGTAAGAATTATGCTGGTGTTGGATATAGTTATGATAGTGAGCGTGATGCTTTTATCCCACCTAAGCCATATAATAGTTGGACATTAGATGAAGCTACATGCTTATGGAAAGCGCCAAAAGCAATGCCAAAAGCAAAAGCAAATACGATGTATAGTTGGAATGAAGAAACATTGTCATGGGACGCCATTGATACTACACCAGTTGAACCAGATCCAATAGTTCCTACCCCATTACCATAAAGTAAAAATCATGTATATAGAATCAGGACTTGACATTGGCCCCGGAATGGAGATATCTCTCCCACCATACCCTACTACTGTAGAATATCTATTGGTTGCAGGCGGCGGCGGAGGTGGCTCAATCGGGGGCGGTGGCGGTGGTGGATTTTTGACTGGAACTTACAGTGTACCTGCTGCTGCAACTATAACTACAACAATTGGCGCTGGCGGAGCAGGCGGAGGTGGATATACAGCAGGTACCACTGGTGCTAATTCAAATTTTGTAAATGATATAGATGTAGTAAAGTCTGGTAGTATATATCTAAATGGGTCAAATCAATATTTAACTACTCCTAACAATCCGGTATTTGAATTTGGTACTGGAGATTTTACAGTAGAAGGTTGGTTTAACTTTAGTTCCATTTCATATACATCTGAAGTAGTTAATCCTTTAATATCTTTTGGTTATGGGGCGAACTCTCCGACTGCTTATAACAATGTTTGGGGCTTATTTTTCGATAATGGAGCAATTTATTGGTACAGCTATATCGGGGGAGCAACCCCATACTTTACGTTTACTCCACCAGTTCCATTAAGAATCGGAGCATGGTATCATATAGCAGTTACTAGAAGCGGCACTGATTTACGAATGTTTCTTAATGGTTATCAAGTGGGGACCACTCAAACATGTAGTTTTAATTATGTTAACGGCGGTACAACAGCAGGCAATCCACTACAGATAGGAACATGGTATGGAAACGGTCAAGTATTTGGGAACCTTAATTTTTCTAACATAAGAATTGTTAAGGGAACTGCTGTGTACACCACTAACTTTACTCCAAGTAGAAACGCACTAACTGCTACTCAAGCAGCAAATGTTAATGGTAGTCCAAGTGCTGCTATTACAGGCACACAAACTAGTTTATTATTGAATACTGTATATGGGGCTAATTATCTTAAAGATTCATCAAGTTATAATCTTACTTTAACAAATTACAACTCAGCTACTTCAGAAACAATTGAACCTATATATACGGTAACGTCATACGGCGGCGGCGCTGGCGGCGCCTATTATGGGGCTGTTAATGCGCTTTACGGAGGTAGCGGCGGCGGCGCCGGCGGATATACTGGCTCCGGCGCAATTGGGGCAGGCTTGCAAGGACAAGGATATAATGGCGGATCATATGCTACAATTACATATTCCACATATTATGGTGGCGGAGGTGGCGGAGCAGGTGGTATTGGTGGAAACGCTAGCACCAGTGTTGCTGGATCAGGTGGTGTAGGAGCCATTAGTGCTATTACCGGTACAAGTTATTATTGGGCGGGCGGTGGTGGCGGTGGCAGTAATGCTGTAATAGGTGGTCCAGGTGGCAACGGTGGTGGACAGGGCGGGCTACAAGCCTACGTCGGACCAATGGGAACTGGTTATAACAATGCTACATCAGGTGGCGCAGGAACTAATACAGGCGGGGGAGGGGGAGGCGGGATGGCAAGCCTAGGTGGAACAGGTGGCTCCGGCATAGCAGTATATCGTTACCCGGCAATATTCTCTGATGCAGCATATACAGGTAGTGTTGTATTTACTAATGCAAACGGATATAAAACATATATCTTTACTAGTTCAGGTGCTCTTTCTTTTGCTTATAATCCACCAACCGCAGTTGACTACTTAATAGTTGCAGGTGGTGGTGGCGGTGGGCCAGGCGGAACCGGTGCATATGATGGCGGCGGCGGCGGCGCCGGAGGACTATTAACAAATATCGGATATAGTGTAACATCTGGTACACCATATACAGTAACCGTTGGAGCAGGTGGAAGTAGTGGAACTAACGGGGGCGGTAGTTGGTCAAATGGATCAAATTCTGTATTTGCTTCTTTAACAGCAATTGGGGGCGGCAAGGGCGGCGCAGGTAGTTACCCTGCTAATGGTTTTGTGGGCGGTTCAGGCGGTGGCGGCACTGGTGGAGGATATGGAGGCTCCGGCGGCACCGGAACCGACGGTCAAGGTAACAACGGTGCCAGTGGCTACGCGGGCCCGCCCGGATATCAAGGTGGCGGAGGCGGTGGAGCAGGAGCAGCCGGCAATTCCGGCGGCCTCGGCACAGGTGGCGATGGAATTTCTTCTAGTTATTCCGGAGCATCTAATTATTATGGTGGCGGTGGCGGTGGCGGTGCCGATTCTGGGGCCGGTAGTGCTCCGGCCGGCGGATCAGGTGGCGGTGGCGCCGGTGGTTATGCTACCGTATCAATTGGACAAAACGGTACCACAAACACCGGTGGCGGTGGCGGTGGCGGCACAGGCTCCGGCGATGCAACGTCAGGCGCAGGTGGCTCAGGTATTGTAATTGTTCGTTACCCAACATCATACTCACCGGCTGCAGCTACAACAGGTTCACCAACTTACACAGTTGCCGGTGGATATAGAATATACAAGTGGATTACTTCAGGTTCAATAACTTTCTAATAGTCATTATCAATAAATGATAAGTAGAATGTGACTAATGTATTTCAATTAAACTACGAAGCAAGGCTTAAGAGTTGGTACGACTTAAGAAAATCCCTAGAAGATAGTGACATAAAAACATCTTGTCTAGCAATAGATAACTGGTGGCAAAAAGCACCACTAGTCAACCATCATCTTCACTCAAATGATATAGACAACTGGCCCGGACCATGGGATTTACTAGTAGAAAATAACTACTGTCAACTCGCTAGAGGACTAGGAATGGTATATACACTACAATTAGTGGGCATCAAAGACATTGACTTTTGTCTAGCAATAGACGATAATAGTGAAGAATGTGCCTTAGTCATGGTCGATAGCGCAAAATATATATGTAATTACTACCCTAATACGGTCATAAGTAATAGTTCAAAAGAGTTCAAAGTGTATAGTCATATAGATATGACCAAAATAAATATAAAAATATAATAGGTGAAAAATGATTATAAATGTCTTAAAACGTAATGGTAAAAAAGAACCGTTAATGTTGGAGAAATGGCAAGCACAAGTAGCAAAAGTATGTAACGGAATAGCAGACGTAAGCCCAAGTATGATTGAGATTAAATCTCAACTACACTTTTATGATGGCATCACCACAAGTCAAATAGATAATATAACACTTAGAGCAATCGTTGATTTGATTGACGTAGAATCAAATACCGACGTTGGTCATACTAACTATCAATATGTAGCCGGTAAACAACGAACAAGTATGCTACGCAAAGATGTATATGGCTCATATGAGCCTCCTCATCTCTATGATATAGTTAAAAAGAATGTAGCTACAGGATTATACACTAAAGAATTACTAGAATGGTATACTGAAGATGATTGGCAAAAGATGAATGATATGATAGATCATTCTAAAGATGAATCATATAGTTATGCCGCCATTGAACAACTCATTGAAAAGTATCTAGTAAAGAATCGTAGTACAAAGGAAATATATGAAACACCTCAAGTTCGTTATATGGTTGCGGCAGCTACCGTTTTTCACAAAGAAGAACCAAACAACGCAAGAATGCGATTCATCAAAGAATACTATAATGCTGCAAGTGATGGTCTTTTTACATTGGCTACCCCTGTTCTGGCTGGCTTGGGAACCCCAACCAAACAATTTAGTAGTTGTGTGCTTATACGTAGTGACGATGATTTGGACAGCATTTTTGCTAGCGGAGAAATGATGGCAAAGTATGCTAGCAAACGTGCTGGCATAGGATTAGAGATTGGACGTCTACGCCCATTAGGATCACCCATTCGCGGTGGCGAAATCATGCACACAGGCATGATACCATTCTTAAAGAAATGGTTTGGTGACTTGCGTAGTTGTAGTCAGGGAGGCATTCGTAATGCATCCGCCACTGTCTTTTACCCTATATGGCATCATCAATTTGATGACCTAATCGTTCTTAAAAATAATCAAGGTACAGAAGAAACTCGTGTACGTCATATGGACTACGGAGTTGTTCTTAGTGCTTTCTTTTGGCGCAGATTCAAAAACAAAGAAAACATAACATTCTTTGATCCTAACGAAGTGCCCGATCTATACGAAGCATTTTATAGTAACACAGAACTATTTGAAGAACTATATACTAAATATGAGAAGCGTAAAGATTTACGCAAAAAAACAATGAATGCGGAAGAGGTATTCAAAAGTGGAATACTAAAAGAACGCACAGACACAGGTAGAATCTATCTAGTATTCATTGATAATGTAATGAAGCAGGGTCCATTTGATCCAGAGTATCATACAATTTACCAGAGTAATTTATGCTGTGAAATACTATTACCGACAAAATCGTTTAAGAGGCTCGATGATCCAGAAGGACGAATTGCGCTCTGCACACTTGGCAGTATTAACTGGGGCGCATTTAGAAATCCCGAAGATATGCGCCGTGCTTGTCGTATTCTACATCGTAGCCTTAATAACATTCTTGATTATCAGGACTTTCTAAGTATACAATCTAAACTAAGCAACGATGAGATTCGTCCGTTGGGTATTGGTGTCACTAATTTAGCATACTGGCACGCAAAGCGTAGTTTGAAGTATGGCGAGAAAGATGCATTAGCTGAAGTCAAATCTTGGGCAGAACACTTGGCATATTATCTAACAGAAGCTAGCGTTGAACTTGCTAAAGAACGTGGCAAGTGTGAAGGTAGTGATAAGACAAGATATGGTCAAGGTATCTTTCCCTGGGAACTAAGAGCAAATGGTGTTAATCAATTAACTGACTTTAATCCTGAATTAGATTGGGAAACACTACGCACGAACATGAAAGAGCATGGTGTCCGTAATGCTACACAAATGGCTATTGCTCCTGTAGAATCAAGTAGTGTAGTTATCAACAGCACAAATGGTATTGAAATGCCAATGAGTTTGATTAGTGTTAAAGAAAGTAAAGCAGGAAGTTTCACTCAAGTTGTTCCGGAATATCACAAACTAAAGAACAAGTATCAATTGATGTGGGAACAAAAAGATTGTGATGGTTATTTGAAAACAGCAGCAGTACTAGCAGCATACATTGACCAGAGTATAAGTACAAACACATTCTACAATCCTGCTCATTACGCAGATCGTAAAGTTCCAACTACATTGATAGCAAAGAACTTGATGCAGGCACATATGTGGGGCCTAAAAACTTTCTATTATAGTTTGATTAACAAACAAGGTAGTAAAGCAGATGCTGAGATAGCACCAACAATGTTAGAACATATAGATTTTGATAATGAAGAAGATTGCGAAAGTTGCAAATTATGAGCCGCGCACAATATAACCTAAACACAAAAACAGATTACTTAAATCGTAAGATGTTTCTGGATCCTGCGGGTCCAGTTACTATCCAACGTTTTGAAGAAGTTAAATATCCAAAGATTGCTAAGTTTGAAGAAACGGCAAGGGGATTCTTTTGGCAACCAGAAGAAATTAGTTTAACAAAAGATGCCAATGACTTCAAAGAAGCCAGTGATGCCGTCAAACATATTTTTACTAGTAACTTATTAAGACAAACAGCATTAGATAGTTTACAAGGACGAGCACCAAGCCAAGTATTCACCCCTGTTGTATCATTGCCAGAACTAGAAGCATTGATATATAACTGGAGTTTCTTTGAGACAAACATTCATAGTAAGAGTTATAGTCACATTATTCGTAATATTTACAATGTACCCAAAGAAGTATTCAATACCATACATGATACGCAAGAGATTATTGATATGGCTAGTAGTGTTGGTAAGTATTATGATGACCTACACAGAATTAACTGTGCAAAAGAGTTAGGTCAACCAGTAGAAGAAATAGAACATGTAAGAGCAATTTATATGGCATTACATGCGTCATACGCTTTGGAAGCATTTAGATTTATGGTATCATTCGCTACTAGTTTAGCAATGGTTGAGAACAAAATCTTTATTGGTAATGGTAACATTATTAGTTTAATTCTCCAAGATGAACTTCTACATAAAGGCTGGACTGCCTACCTTATTAATCAAGTAATCAAAGATGATAGTCGTTTTGCAGCTATTAAGCAAGAATGTGAAAGTGAAGTATATCAGTTATATGTTGATGTTATCCGTGAAGAAAAAGCCTGGGCTGATTACTTGTTTAACAAAGGTCCTGTCATTGGATTAAATGCAAATGTATTGAAAGATTTTGTTGATTACACAGCAGCAGGAGCATTGAAAGAGATTGGTATTAAGTATCAAGGCAACAGCCCTAAGAGTACTCCTATACCATGGTTCAACAAGCATAGTGATACGTCTAAGAAGCAGACAGCACTACAAGAGAATGAATCAACTAATTATGTATTGGGCGTAATGAGTGAATCACTTGATTACGACCAACTACCGAGTTTATAAAAGGAAATAATATGAAAGCAATAGTATGGAGTAAGTACCACTGCCCTTATTGTGACCAAGCGAAAGCATTGTTAACAAGTAAAGGGATACAGTTTGAAGAAAAGAAAATCGGTGACGGTTACAGTAAAGAAGAATTATTAGAGGCAGTTCCAAATGCCCGTACGGTTCCACAAATTTTCCTAGACGGAGAACTTGTGGGTGGGTTTAACGAACTCAAACAAAAATTAACAGAAAGTATCTAATGGAAACAGGAAAAGTATATACATTTAAAATGAACAGCGGTGAAGAAATGATTACTAAAGTAGTTGATATCACTCAAAACACACTTACTATTGAAGAACCAGTAAGTATTGCACCTGGGCAGCAAGGTATGCAAATGATCCCTAGCATGTTTACCGCAGATCCAAAGGGTAAATTTACACTAAATACTAGTAGTATTGCACTTTATGCAGAAACCGATGCAAATATCAAGGATAAGTATATTGAAGCAACCACTGGTATTAAGTTACCAGATAAGAAAATAGTATTAGGATAATATGGCAGCATTGAGTAGGAAGGGTGATGCAAATCAAGAAGGCGGGCAGATAATACGCGGCGCCGGCACGGTGTTTGCTAATGGCATAGCCGTTGGGTTACATGTAAGTCAAATAACCCCACACGCTCCTTGGAAACGTGCCTATCCTCACTTACCACATGATGCTCCAGTAACAACCCAAGGTAGCCCTACTGTATTTGCAGAGGGTGATCCTGTATTAAGAGTAGGATCAGGCAACACCTGCGGTCATAGTATCGTTCAAGGTAGTCCTGATATTTTTGTACCATGAGTTTAACTGGAAAACAAAGCCCATTGGGTGTAAACGTAATGAGTGGTATACTCCAAGGCAAAGGCTTTTGGGTTAATAATCCTACCGCCTCTTATGTAGGTACTAGTACTAGTCCTACATCATATACTCCCGGCACAGTTATAACTAAGAGTTGTTTGTATTGGGCTACATATTCAATTCAAACTGCATATGTTAGAGGCTTAGTAGACAAAACAACATATTATAATATTATTAATATGGGTAGTAATACTATTCCTGCATTAGGAAATGGTCCCCCACCTACTTATACATATGCAAGTAGTCCAACATGGGCGCCACAATATAATTATAATGTCCCACCTGATACTCCTACTACTCCCGGGGCTAATCCTTCCGCAGTTTCTCGTAGACCGGCAACACAATGGGGATATGTAAGATTATATCCATGGCAAGGGTATAATGAATTTAACTATAACAACACATTAGCTTTGACTAATATGTATAATGACTTCTGTGGGTCATTTATATCCGCAGCATCATTTATTGATTATTCTAATAAATCTATAATGGCTACAAAGAATTCATTTGATTTCTTGGACGGCACTTATAGTAATATGAATGACCTAATAACCGCAGATGTAACAAATGTAAGTTTGTCACCTCAGGTATTTGGAAGAGATTTAATTAATTTAGGTAAAGCATTAGATTTATCTACTATATGGACGTTTGGATATCCTTCTAATCTATTAGCAACATTAAAGAAATATAATGCAATAACACCTTCACTTTCAGTGGCTTTGTTATCAGTTGGATTAAATCCGGTTGATATAGATCAAATATCAGCTAACAGTAGTACTGTAACTAAAGAACAGCAACAAAAAACATATGCTGCATTTTTGATAATTGCAGGGGTAGATTTAGCTGCAATATTAGTTTCTCTTAATTGTAATACATCAGGCTTAGTTACTCTAGCTGATTTGTTAGATGTAAAGAAACTATTCCCTAATAGTTATTTGACATTGACAGTGCCTATATATAATGCACAGCCCGGGCCAACTAATAGTAAAACGTATTATCCTATATTTTCTGTTAATTCAGTATCTCCGGTATTATCTAGCCCGGAAATAAAAGCAGTAGTAGGAACAACTATTCCACCGTTACCACCGCCCCCACCCCCAGAACCAGCACCAACTCCTATCCCACCTCTCCCGGTAGTTCCGGTAGTTACTGCTCAAGCGGTTGCAACAGCCACCGGCGGCGGAGGCGGAGGCGGAGGATGTCCTGCGCCTTGGATTCTAATATTACTAGCAGATATGACATATATACCTGCTGAAAAAGTAGAAGTAGGAATGAAGTTATGGACACAGCATGAAACAACTAGTGAATGGGATAGTTACGTGGTTACTCATGTAAGTACAAGTAATGATACACGTTGGGAAGTTGAGTTTGAGAACGGTGAAAAATTTGTAGGAACATTTAATCACAGAGTAAAAACAAATATTGACTGGATAGAAATCAATAAATTACATCCGGGTGATGCAATCGTTGCATTAGATAAACCAATGGTTGTTAAATCAACTAAATATTTTGATATAGGAGAAGTAGTAAAGATAACAGTTGAGGATGCTCATACTTATATTACTAGTGGGTTCTTATCTCACAATATAAAAATGCAAGGGTTTGATATGGGTAATCAACAATCTTTTTAATTATGGCAACTTTAAATCTACAAATAATGCCAGAAGGGTTTGGCTCATATCTTCAAGGTATATTACCTGATGATGTAGCAACCTCTGCAGGTGCGTTTAGCGCAACCATGCAACAAATTAAAAATGTTCGAAAACTTGAAATTGAAAAATTTGCACAAGTTGTAACAAGTTTAGAAACTAACGCAGGGTTACCTTTAACTAATGGTACTAATATTCCAACCGATGTTACCGAAGCAAAGGCTGGTTATAAATTAATAGCATTGGGTAGTGGACCATACAAAACATACACGTTTTCTGATTTCTTTGGTTGTATGTCTGGGCTACCTTATCCATGGAGAGAGATACAGCCTGCAATTATTGCACTGCAATCTACTACTTTAACAACTATATATCAACAACTTTATTTGTCTGTGACTTGGAAACAAGCGACACTAACTGTTATACCAAGTTATTCTACTACAGCAGTTGATGACGGGCTTGGTAATTATACTTATTATTATCAAATAACAGCTATCACCGGCGTAGCATCATTTGATAGAGGAGGCGGCTACGGAAGAGGTGGGGCAGCAGCACCAACTGGAACATTTACTGATGGATCAGGGGCAACTATAACAACTACAATAGATACTGACCCAGCTAATGTTACTTCTACGTATGGTCAAATACTTGGGGCATTATTAAACTCTCCCGGAACTACAGTTTACAATGGTTCAGGTACTAGTCCTACACCGCCACCCGGGCCCGCTACAATAGTAGTAACTATTCAAGAGCCTCCTACAACATACGGTGGGTCAGGTTGGCCAGCTATGAATGCTGCTGTTCAACATTATATTGATGCAGCAAATGCTGAAATAGCTATAATAAGAACCACACATCCCGGACAGTCAGGTGAGTTAAATGATATGTGGGGTAATTTAGGTACACAATTAGCTATTGAACAAAAAGCTAGAAATTTAGGGTTAACAACAACCCCTCCGCCAAACGACCCGACAAGCACTAGATCAGGTGATTTATATCCATACCCAACTATGGTGTATAGTTTTACAGATTTGATCCCTAATTACTCTAAATTAACACAACCTAACATGGCTGCACAAACATTAGAGGCTATATCAGATTTAACTAAAAATACAGGTCAAAGCGTTGTAGCTATGATGCGTTCTGAAAGAAATAAAGAAAGATTACTTGAAGCTGGTATAACTCAAGATGATAATATACCTGATACATTGTCACCGACTGAAAACGCTACTTTATTAGCAAACGTAACAGTAGGAAATTCTGCCCCGGCGTATCCTTTTAATGTTGCACCTGCAGGATATTATGATCCTGGAACTAAAAACTTTTTAGTTACTGTTACTAATCCAGGAACTGTCCCAACTGCTCCACCAGGAACAATACCAAATCCAACTACTACATTACCTAGTGCTGCACCTGATGCTGCCCCTACTCTTGTTACTAAGATACAACCAGAAATATTAGGTGCACCTAGCACTAGTGTTGCGGCAGTATTAGGAATAGGCACCCCTGATGGATTGCCTGTACCTAGCCCTGATATAGGTATAGGTACACTGGGTATAAGTCAAGTAACTATCCCCACCGCAGCATCACCATCACCAGCTGGTTCGGGAGGTAACGGCAATCCTTCAGTTGGTTCAGGAGGTCCAGGAGGTAACGGCACTCCTAATAGCGACGGCATAGGTGCCGATGGTCTAAGTGTTCAGGGTGGATTCTTCACTGGCCCCGGTGCTGGTGGAGGTGAAGGTAGTCAGGGTGGTGGCCCAATCGTACCGGGAAGTTTAGCTGGATCTCCGTATACTAAATTAATACCGCCGGCATTAAATCCGATATATACTTCGGGAACGCTACTACCTGCTTCACTGTCGGTTGCTCAAGCAATAGAACAAGTTATCACTTGTAACTGTGATTGCTGGGTACAATAACCAAATGATTTGGTTATTCAACAAAACTGTAGTATAATACTACAGTGAAAGGAAATTATGTTATTATCATTAAAAAATAAAATAATAATAATGACCATGATGTTTTTAACAATCATGGCTATTCCTTCGCCAACTCAAATTGCTATTGATTTACCTATTCTAAAGAAAATTGATATGAAGCAAATAGCATGTATGGCAAGAAATATTTATTATGAAGCAGGGGCAGAGGCAATGCCTGGACAAGCAGCAGTTGCCAGAGTGGTATTGAATCGTGTTAATCATGGGTTTGCCGAAACACCTTGCAAAGTTATCTATCAAAAAACAACTATCAATGAGAATGTTGTATGTCAGTTTAGTTGGGTTTGCGAAGATAAAAGTGATCCAAACAAATCAAATCCAAAATTCAAACAAGCAATGAGAGTTGCGTATGAAGTTATGGTCTTTGATATGTACAAGAACATTGTTCCCAAGTCAGCACTATTCTTTCATGCAAATACGATTGATCCATTATGGCCTTATAAACAAGTAGCACGTATTGGTAATCATATTTTCTATAGTAAGCAGAAGGTGAAGAATGAACAGAAGCCCGACAAGACATGAGTTTAGTACTAAAATGTATAGAGAAACTTTAGCAGAAGATCCATTAAATGAAGATGCTATTAATAGCATACAACATTACGAAGATTATGACCTTCAGGATAAATTAAGGGCACAAGACCTAGAGTGGCGTAAAGATAACTTAGAGTATGACTTGCGTACAACTGAGTGGATCATAGAGAAAGCTAAAAGTGATAATGTCTATGCACAACATCTATACGCGGCAATTTGTAATAATGAGTTTCAAAGAAATGATGTGTGGCCTATACTAACTGGTAAAAAATGGGGTTGTAGTTGGAGACATGCTGGATCAATAATTGCTGATATGCGTGAACACGGGGACTACATGGATTGGTACTGTACTGGTATACAGAGTGATGAACCAATAGATAATGAAGTATTTCAGAATATGGATAATCATCAACGGCAAGAAATTTTTGAAGCTAAAGCATACGTAGGTGAAAGTGTAGTGACAGACGAGATACGTGAAGATTTGTTTAAATTGGGCTGGATTGTCGTAGAAGATAATTCAACTGACTAAATACTGTACAGGAGATATATTATGTTAGAAACTTTGTTATATTTATTTTTAGGTGCATTCGTCGGATGGAACTTCCCTCAACCACAATTTGCTAAAAACATTCAAGCAAAAGTTTTAGCAATGTTTAGTAAAGAGGCTAAATAATGGCATACTCACAACAAGTTGTAGATCACTATGAGAACCCGCGCAATGTGGGCAGTTTTAGCAAAGACGATGAAGATGTGGGTACGGGCATGGTCGGTGCCCCAGCATGCGGTGACGTAATGAAACTGCAAATTAAAGTAGATAAAGAAACGGGGTTAATCACAGATGCCAAATTTAAGACATACGGGTGCGGGTCGGCAATTGCTTCTTCAAGCCTTGTCACAGAGTGGGTCAAGGGTAAAACATTGGATGAAGCTGAAACCCTCAAGAACTCTACCATCGCCGAACACCTCGCCCTCCCCCCAGTTAAAATACACTGCTCCATCCTCGCCGAAGACGCCATCAAAGCCGCAGTAGAAGATTACAGAAAGAGGCACTGATATGAGTACAGAAGCTGACAAACTTAAGCATAGTAGAAGATTGCTTAAGGATGACAATGCCATCCATAAACAATTAAAAATTGCAAAACAGCATGGTTCTGACTTTAATGACCGAATAATTAAAGAACCTCATAGATTAGCTAAACATCATGCATTAGATTGTGGTAATCCAAAATGTTTATTATGTCATAGAGAAAAAGTATTTGGTGAACGAACTATACAGGAAAGACGTTTTTCACAAGACATTGAAAATCCTAGAGATAAACATAGTAACGGATTATATACAAAAGAAGATTGACCCAAATGTGTAGATAAATAGATTTGAGTATAGTATACTCGGAGAGACGTTTACACACAAGGAGAAATCATGTCAGCAACAATTAAAAACTTAGAAAGTGCTTTGGCGGGCGAATCGCAAGCACACATCAAGTATCGGTATTTCGCAAAAATTGCCCGCGCAGAAGGGCATGAAGATATTGCTAAACATTTTGAACACACCGCAGACCAAGAATTATTACACGCTTGGGGTCACTTGGAGCTGTTGATTGGCAAGCCATCAACCAAAGAATGTTTAGAAAAAGCAATTGAAGGGGAAACATATGAATTTACTACTATGTACCCGCAATTTGAAGCTATCGCTACTAGAGAAGGTGAGATAGAAGCTGCTAAAGAAGCACAAGATCAAATTACAGAATCAAAAGAACATGCAGAACAATTTGCAGCAATTCTTGCTAAAGCAGAAAAGCGTTTTGCAGCATTAATTAAAGTAGAACAACGCCATGCATCGGCGTTTGATAGATATATGTCAAAATATGCAGGAGCAATATAATGGAACACGTTTGCGTAATATGTGGTCATATCCACGATGAAACAATTGAAGGTAAATGGGAACAACTTCCCGATGAGCATGTTTGCCCAGAATGCGGATGTGGCAAAGAAGATTATGAGGAAATGGTACTATGACACCAAATCCAATAACAATTAACGGCAATTGGATAGAATCAGTTAGAGATAGTATCCCTGAACATGCTGAAGATATCAAAACAAATTTACTCTATATCATGGAGAATCATGGCCTAGATCAAGTTGATGCACATGGATGTGCGTATTCGGCTGCACTTGCTGCTAGTAACGGTGGACTTGCGTTTGAAATAGAAATGAATAGTCCGTTGTTTATGAATGATGCTGAACGTGCTGCGTCTAAAGCTGCGGCAGCATTGATGGGCATGAATAATACTTGGTTTCCGTTTGTTGAAGCATGTAAAATTGATTTAAAAGAACCACAAGACACATTTACATATAGTCACAATATGCACGGTGTCTCAGTAAAGAAATTTTTAATGTATTCACTAGCAGCAAGTGTTGTAGGAAGATGCAACGGCAGCATCAAAACTCAATATGATGCATTGTTATCAGAGGGTTTAACTGTCAACCAACTGCGTGATATAGGAAAAATTGCCGCTATAGTCAGTGCTATTGGAAAAATAGCAATTTAAATAGATAAATAATCGAATGATCAATCTTAGCAATATAACCAAATTTAGATTACTACATATTTTAAACCATGTAGTGGGGATGTACGCCATATATTTGGCAATAGATTCACAACAACATTTTTGGTTTGCTATTGGTTTTTTGTGTTTTCTATGGACCGGGATTGTTGGGATTAATGTGTCGTTGCATAGATATTATTCACATAAGTCATTTGCAACGACACCTTTAAAGGAAAGAATACTACTTTGGAGTAGTGTTCTTACAAGTGTGGGCAGTCCAGCAATGTGGTGTAGTGTACATAGATTACATCATGTTACTAGCGACACAGACAAAGATCCACACAATCCTGCTAGGGGCGCTATTAAAACTTGGTTAGGTATATGGCCTAAACTAAATATACCAAAACGATTTATGAAACCGTTTTTAACTACAAGTGAGTTAAGATTTGTTCATAAGTATTATTTTTTCTTGAATTTTGGTGTTTTAATTTTGTTATGTTTGATTGATATCAGGCTTGCTGGATTTGTGTACGCATTACCCGCAGCTGGATGTTTTCATGGGGCACAATCTATAGGCGTATTACCTCATATATGGGGATATAGAAGATACGATATTGCTGATCAAAGTCGTAACAATTGGTTAGCAAGTATATTAGCGTTAGGTGAGGGATGGCATAATAATCATCACGCACATCCGGGTCGCTGGTGGCAAGGAGAAACTTGGTGGGAAATTGATCCGCCGGCATTTATGATTAAACATTTCTTTATGAACAAATGAATAAGTTAAATTGGTATTTTTATAAAATATATCTTCCGATACAACTAATTTCTATCCTGGGATTACTAACAGTATTTTCAGGATATGCCAATATTAACTGGTATCTAGTTTTTATAGCATGGTTTTTGATCGGACCAGTTGGTATAGGGGTCGGCTTTCATCGTTTATTTTCACATAGACAATTCAAAACATATAGACCAGTAGAGTATATACTCGCATTACTAGGAACACTATCAACATATGGTCCTGTACTATATTGGGTGTCTGAACATCAACATCACCACAAATATGTTGATACTGACAAAGATGTAAATAGTCCAAAACATGGATTTTGGCATAGCTTTTTATATTGGCGGTTCACTAAAAAGGCATTAGATGCTGTACTAATTAAAGATAGATGTAGCATCATGGCAATGAATGACAAAATGTTATGCTGGATGAGTAAATATTTTGCACCAATTGTGTATGGTTATCTATTGATTAGTTTAATGTTTGGATTGAATGTTTTTGTTAGTATATTTGTTCTTCCGATACTCATTGAACAAATTAGGCTTAACATATTGAATAGCATTGTACATATGAAGATGCCGGGAAGTTATCAAAATTTCCCCAATGAAGATAGTAGCTATAATAATGTATTGATAGGCTATCTTACGTTTGGGTTTGGTTGGCACAATAACCATCATCATAACCCACGAGAATTAGTAAATTCTCATAGATGGTATGAAATTGATATTGAAGGTTTGATTGGCCGGATGTTATCTAAAAAGAATTAATCAATTTTTTGTAATTCAAGTATATGTTGCATCGTATAATGAACTATTCGTTTTCCTGCAGGAATCCATCTGTACTTTACCCCAGTGTCATCTAATACTTTGTAATAAGTAGAGTTTTCTTTTTTGCTCTCTCTATTCAGTAACCAAACAAATCCGTAGTTTTTTTCATTCACGGTTTGCCAAATCTTTCCTTGATGTTTAGTTTTTATCTCAGCTATTATTGGTAAAAACATATAATTTCTAATAACACCTACACCCAACAAGAAATCTGGCCAAAGTCCTCTATTAGGATTTTTTGTAAGTTGAAAATTTAAATCAGCATTTATTTTATGTGAATTGAAATTTGGATGTATAATAGCCCTAGTTAGTGCCAATGCTACATCACCTTCTGTTTCATCTTGGTACATATACCAACCTGTAGCAGCCATAAAATTATCTTCTTTGTCGGTTAACATATAATATGCCCCGTTCAAATATCTACCCTCGTCTAATATACGGAATAAATTTCCAGGGGTGTCTTTATGCTCATATACATAATTTTGTTCCATACCCCTAAAACTCTCAGTGGGTATTGAAGCCATTGCATCTTTTAATCTATTAACATGCTCTGTATTGGATAAGTCATTTAATTGATAAATGTTGTGATTTTCTACGTGTATCATTATTTCTCTCCTATTATCATATAACGGTCATAGCCCCAAGTATCATACTGAATTTTTTTGATTCCAGTATAGTATATCCTTGATAATTCATATTTTTTACAAAAATCTTCATACGTTGGGGTAGGTTGTTTTATTAACCAAGGTTCATTTTTATCTACTATTGAACTACTTTGAATACAAATTATTGTATTTTTGGGTAACTTGTCAAACCACACTGTTTGTTCCATGTGTTCAGGGCTACAATTTATTATTACATCGTACCCTTCAAGGTCATACTCATTAGCATCAGCAGTTATATTTGTTAATTTCTTCTCTACATGCCAAGTTATATTTAGCTTATCGGCAATTTCTATGACAGATGCATCAATGTCTATGCCCAAAATAGATTGATATAAATCACGATTTCGTGTTAACATCACGGAACCTAATATATTATACCAACTGCCGAGTATTAATACTTTGCTGGTCGATGATAGTAGTGGTTCTAGATGCTCGCATAGCCAAAGTTTACTTATAATTTGTCCGTGACTAAAACTATCAAAATTCATTGTATATTTATTGGGCGAATACGTGGTTGACAAATAAACCTACTTGATGTATACTACGTACTTAATTTGATAAAAAGTATATGTTTTTTATGCTTTTTGTTAACCAGGACTAAATAAACTACTATGATGAATAAAACTTGTTACATGCCGAAACATACAGGGCTATGGTCTATAGAGACCTTAGCGGCCTTTACGGTATCATATCCTACAAGTATTCGCGGCAATGATAACCAAAGAGGAGCCCGGGGAACGGAATAACTAGTTACATCATAACAAATTTATTCAACCCCTGGGCTACGAAAGTACTCAGGGGTTTCTGCTTTTGTGTTGTATAAAAACAACAAAACAGAGTTTGACAGTAAATGGATACTCTGTTATACTGGGGGTTAATTAAGAAGCAGCTATAAAGTTGCGTAGTGGAGAGATAGTGTGTATAGGAAACGAGATCCTAGCCTGCACTTTAAACATGGGCGAATGGGCGGCCTTAGGGATGAAGCACTTATAGTAGTGTGAAAAATCTAAGCGTATTAAAGCATTCTCTAGCCAAAAGGTGACAAGTGGGTACGCACCCATGTAGAGTGCTTTAATACACGCATTTGCAAGAGTGCGTTAACAAATTTATTGGGGATTCGCCTAGTTGGCCTAAGGCAACGGTCTTTGAAATCGTCATCATCAGTTCGAATCTGATATCCCCTGCCAGTTTTAGGATAGCAACAGCAAACTCAAAAAACTTTCAACGTTAATGAAAAAAAATGCTATCCTGTTTTATTTTACTCCGGTCGTCTAGTGGCTAGGACGCCAGCCTTTCAAGTTGGAGAAGCGGGATCGAAACCCGTTCGGAGTACCAATTAAAGATTGTTGATAAAGCGTAATGCTTTGTTGACATTAGTAAAATATTGCATATGATATTCACAGAAGAATCTATCATATACAATCATACAACAAACACCATCAATTAATGATAGGTGAAAGTTTAAGCCTCCAGGAGTAATATTCTTGTAGGTTTTCATAATAGTATTTATTGCCCAGTAGACCGAATGGTGAGGTACCGTCTTGATAAGGCGGCTGTAGTTGGATCGTAACCAACACTGGGTACCAATTTTTTATGGGCCATTAGTTCAGTTGGAAGAACGCCTGCCTTGCAAGTAGGATGTCGTGGGTTCGAATCCCACATGTGTCCACCAAGTTTTCTCTCTATAGCGTAATCTGGAAGCGTACCTGATTTGGGGTCAGGCGGTGTAGGTTCAAATCCTGCTAGGGAGACCAATATATTAATGCGACCGTAACTCAGTTGGATAGAGTACTAGGCTACGAACTTAGGAGTCGGGAGTTCGAATCTCTCCGGTCGCACCAATTATAGGTAGTGGGGATTTTGTATAACCACCGTATGATGCAGGAACATCAGTTTGTTCCGGAATATAATCTTCAAAGAATTTTGATATATTTTCTGGTGCTACACTTAGAATAATTCTAAGACCTTTCATGGGGTCAGTTGGATCTTCGTCAAAATCATGTACCCAATGTACTCTACCTGTACTAAGATAATTCCAAGTGCCTTCTCTACATATAGTAGAATCTACTAAGGTTTTGTAATCATCTAAAAAGAAGCTAGTTTTAACAGCCGGGCCACCTGCTTTAATTACATAGTTAATTGCAAGTGTTCTAAAATCTTTATGATGCGGGATGCCAGATCGTATAATGCAATATTTCATTGCCCTCAATTCGAATGGCATATTCTCGGTTAACCAGTTTCTTAACTCTAAACTGATTTCTTTTAATATGTAATTCCATCCCGCACCAGATGATTTTTGATTTGGCTTTGCAAGTATGTCCTCAACTTTTTCATATAAATGTTCAGGTATTTTTGGTAAATCAAGTGTTTTGTGATATACTATTGGCATTGGATGATCTCGTAATATAGAATATTTAGTGACATTAAAAAATAATTTAATTAATTTGCTCTTTTAGTATAAAGGTATTATATGCTAGTATATTGTTGTGACCTCATAATTAAAAGCTGAATTGATGTAGTGGCAACCTAGCTGCTTGGTACGTAGCATACAGGAGTTCGATTCTCCTATTCAGCACCATATAGAAACACACTACCCCTGACAGCGGCGTACCCGTGTAGTCAATGGGAGTCTTGCAAGCTAGTGTGTTTCTATATGGTAAAGAAGAAGCCGACATGGAAAGGTAGTGCAAAGGTATACAGTTGGTCTGGTTCGAAACAGAGTAAACTGATTGTATAGTGAGCGTAGCACAACCCGCATCGCACGGGTAGTTAGTGGGTTCGATTCCCATCTTTAATATCATATAAGAACACATTGAAGTAGCGACTATTGCTGGAGGCGGTAGCACGTAATTAGTGTGTTCCTATATGGTA
>Ga0114964_10001146_pt1 | contig 19599 bp, 20 predicted proteins | sample C_131016_MF_Meta_FD_92638 | JGI IMG/M metagenome (GOLD analysis project Ga0114964, IMG submission 92638) | Freshwater microbial communities from Lake Croche, Canada to study carbon cycling - C_131016_MF_MetaG | ecosystem: Environmental > Aquatic > Freshwater > Lake | place: Lake Croche, Canada... | reverse complement strand
GGCAACCCAGTTGGCTACTTTGGTTATGCCTTTAAAGTTGTCGCCAGTTTGTTTGTTGATGCTGGGTTTGTCGGCCAAGTACCATTTAACCTCGTGCCCAGCTTGCGCGCAACGCCAAGCAAAGCTAAGGCCGACGCCGTCACTATCGATGATTAAAACTTTGCTCATGCTGTTGCTTCCTGTCGTTGCAGGGCCATTTTACGCTGTAACTTAGAAGGCGGCGCTGTGGGCGCGTATTCCTCGTTGGAGTAAGCGTCCTCGCCGTCGGCAGCGCTGGTCTGCATGGGTTTTGCGGGTGTGGGGGCGGTGGCAGGCGCAGGCATGCGCTGGGGTAGCAAGGTTTTGTCGGCACGGCGCTGCACAACGGTTTCGTTAGGCAATAAACTTTGCACGTTTTCTATGTAGGCGTTAACCTCTTCGCGGTCGTCGGGGGCCAAGTCTTTAGCTTTGGTAGCCAAAGCACTTAGCGCGCTGGGCAGTTGGCTTGGCACACGGGTGCTGGTTTGGGCAAGCCACTTCATAAAGGTGGGGTTCTGCACCATGCGGCCCGTTAAAAACCCTGCGCCAGCGCCGCCCATAAGCACAGCAGCAAGTCCACTGCGGTGGGTAAGGTAGGCAAGCGCGGCAAGCCCGCCTTCAGCGCCGTGGCCGGTGGCGTAGTTGCGGAGATCGTTTAGGGTGACGCCCTCTTTCTCTACGTTGGCGGCTACGCTTGCCATGCGGTCTATACTGGTGCGTAGGTTGCTGCCCTCTTTGCCAAACAGGGCGGTAACGGCGTCGGGGTGCATTTTGTTCCAGTTGGTAAACAATTGCCCAGCGTCAAAACCGGCTTGGCCTTTGCGGCCAAGTTCGCGCAGTACAACGCCTTTAATAGCGTCGGCTTGTATGGGGTCTAAAGTGCCAAGCACGGCTTTAATGCGTTCGCCGCTGTCGGCGGTGCCACGGGTGGCTTCGTCAAGCATTTGGCTTTTCAGTTTGCTGTTCAGTATGGGTTGCAGGTGCGTTTCCATAAGGTCGTGCCCAGCGGCGGTAAACGCGTTGGCGTCTTTAAGCGCTTTAACGGCACGCGGGCCACGGGCGGCGGCGGCGGCTTCCATGTCGCGGCTCAGAGCGGCGTACACGGCTTTGACGTCGCCAATTTTAATGCTAGGGTCAATAACGCTTTTGTCAATCATCTCGCCAAGGCGGCTGCGCAGCGCTTTAATCTCTTCGTAGGGGAGTTTGCGGGCTTTGCCAGCGTCGTCAAGCAGGCTGTAGTACGCTTGCTGTAGGTTTCGGTCAATAAACTGGGCGCTGGTGGCCGGTGCGCCAGCACGGGGGGTGGCTACGTCCCTAAGTGCGGCAAGGGTGTTGTCAAGTTTGGCGGCAGTGTCGGGGGGTAGGTAGCGGTCAACCTTGGCGTAAAGCTTTTCTTGCCCTTCTTTAAACTTGCCCATCCAGCCGCCCTCGTACGCGCCTTGTGCGTTTTTGGTGCCGCGTATGCCTTCAAACAGCACTTTGCCAGCGTCTTCAGGGGTTTTGGCGGTGCTTATGCGGTCGGCAACGTCTTCAAATTTGGTGGCAAGTTGGCCGCGTTGCTCTTCAAGCGTACCGGCAAACGCGCCACTGCCTTTGGTGGTGCCGCCCTCGCTCACTTGGCCTAGCGTGGGGGCTGCTACGCCAGCACGGCGGTATTCGGCAATGTTTTCGGCCATTTTGCCAGCGGCTTCTTCACCGCCGCGCATGGCGTACTTAAAGCCCTCAACCGCGCCTTTTGCGCCTAACGGTATGGCAGCGCCAAGCCCAATTTGTTTGGCTTTTTGGCTGGCAAAGCTTTCTTCGCTGGTGTCGGTAACCGGCTGTACGGCGGCCTGTCCTACGCCGCTTAGCACATTGGCGGCAAGGGTATCGCCGCCGGTAAGTAGGGCGGGGCCCACTGCGCCCAGCACACGCCCTAAGCCGCTACCCTTGGGGGTGCGCTTTTGGTATTCAACCTCGCGCTGGCGCACTTCTTCATCGGCTTTAATGCTGCTGCCTTTGGGGGCTAGGCCAATGGCCTCGGCACCACGGGTGGCAAGCTGCTTGCCGCCGTAGTAGATGTCGCCAAGGCTTTGTTTAACGCCTTCAAGCTCTTGGCTTAGTTGCTCGCCGCCCTCTTCAACTTGGGGCATAAGCTGTTGTTTTAGCGTAGGTGCTTTAGCAGCAGGGGTTGCCTGTGCGCCGTACTTAGCTTTAAGGGCTGCAAGCGTGGGGTCTGCTGCGGCAGCAGGGGTGGTGGGTGCTGCGGTATGCGCGGCAGTAGGCGCGGCAGCGGGCTGCTTTTTGCCGCCGCCGTACTTAGCCATAAGACCAGCAAGGGTAAAGCCCTCGTCTTCGGCTTTAGGGTCAGGTGCAGCGTCCGCAGGCTTTGCATCAGCTTTTTTACCTTGGTTGGCACGGGCCAGTACCTTTTTAGCATATTGTTTTGACTCCTCAGGGGCTTTTTCTACGCCTGTTTTGTCCACATTGCCGGGGCCCCAGTTGTAGGCTACAAGGGCTTTTTCAACGTCGCCTTCGTACTTGTCAACCAAGCGGGTAAGGTAGCGTTTGGCACCCTCGCGGGCTTGGGGTTCGTCAAAGCTGTTTTTAACGCCAAGTTCGCGTGCGGTGGCGGGCATAAGCTGGTAAGGCCCCATGGCCCCTTTGGGGGACACGGCGCGGTCGTTGCCGCCGCTTTCGTGGTGGCGCAGCGAGTCAAGCAGGTCGTCGGTGATGTCGGACATTACTTTACCCCCATCTGTTGCCAAATTGTGCTTGCCTCGTCTTGCGATATTACGCCCGCTTGTAGGTCTTTACCAACGTCGTCAACTGTGGTGTACTTGCCCACGCGCTTGACTTTAGGGCCCGCAGCAGGTGCGGCGGGTTCGCTACCTTTAGGCGGCATTATAAGTTTGCGGTTAGTTTTTAGTTTGGTAAGCTCTTCGTCAGTGTCGCGGGTGTAGTCCTCAATGTACTTCAGCTTTTCTTTAATCACTGCGGGGTCTTCACCCAGTTGAGGCAGCAGTTTGCGGGCTTCGTCAATCGTTTTAACAGCGCCCCTGTAACGGCCCAAACTTTGCATACCCACAATGGCGTTAGCAACGCGGTTGGCGTAGAGGTCGTACATTTGATTTTCTTTGGGGGTGAGCTTTTTCTCGGCCCAGCGTTGCGCAAAGCCGGGGGTTTTCTCATCCATAAAGAAAGCGGACACTGTGGTGCCGGTTTTCATTTCTTTGGCTTTGTCTAAGAATTTTTGCGCCTCGAAAATGTCTTTTTCAACCGTACCTAGCTGCACCGGACTGAGCTGGTTTTTCTCAATAGGGGCAATGCGGCTAGGGTCAATCACCTCGTTGCCAATGCGGTATTTGCCGTCTTTACTGTTAAAGGTAACGGCAGCAGGTTCGCCATCTACCTTAAGGGTTTTCATCTCCATGCGGCCTTCGGCCTCAACTTTAGGTTCTGGGGCAATTTTGTCAGCTTCTAGAGTTGTGCCGCCGGGGCCTGTGTAAGTGCCGGTAGTGGGGTCGTAACTGGCAAGAATGCGCTTGCCGTTGTACATAATGGTTTCGGGCTTCAAGTTGGCAGTCTTGGGCGGCGGCGAAAGCGCCTTATCCGCCAGCGCAAGCTCGCGCTCGGCGGTGGCTTCGTCTTTAGCAATTTTGGCTTCTTTAACTCGCTTATCCAAAGCGTCTTTAAATTGTTTTACCTTGTATTCGCCCTCGTTAACGCGGTGGCGTATGTCGTCAACGCTGGCTTTGCTTAACTCGTCAAGCGCTTGGGGCGTCATGCGGGTTTTGTTGGTAACAGGGTCTATATTGTTACGCTCCATGGTAACAAGGGCTTGTATGCCGCTGTTAAATTTGGCGGTGGCTTCGGCCTCGGGCACGCCTTTTTTAAGGGCTTCGTCGTAGGCGTCAACAATCGGGCTAATGCGGCGCAGGGCGTCTTCGCCAACTTTGTGGGCTTGTTCCAAGGTACGGTCGTCAAGCTCGGCAAGGTGGCTCTGCACTTTAACGGTATTGTTTTCAATAGACTGTTTGGTAGCCAGCAACCCTTTTTGTGCGGTGGGGCTTAAAGTGGGCACCTCTTTAAGTGCTTGGTCAATGCCCTCGGTAGTGCTTAGGTTAACGCCACTGCGCATTAAGGCTTGCAGGGCGGCGCGGTCGGCGGCTTCGGTCTCGCGTTTAAGTTGCGCGTCTTCAACGTCGCCAACTTTCTCGGCCATGGTGTACACTTTTTGGGCCTGTTTAATAGGGTCAACGGCCTCAAATGGCTCTACAGCCATAGGTATGTTGGGGTCAACCGGCTTTAACGGTTGGCTTGCAATTTGTTGCACACTGCCCGACATGGGTATTGTATAGTCTGCCATAGCGTCAATTCCTTAGTGTTAAAGCGGTACCCAATTGCCCATCATATCGTAGTAGCCGCCAGCATCCGAGCTACTTACCCCCGTTATAGTTGAGATATCGGTCGGCATTATGTTGGTGGTGCCGCCAGTGGCCGCACCTCCGGCGGGTATTTGGTCCATAGTCAAAGTGCCAGAACTTCCACCGCCGGTAACAGTGTCGGTGCCGCCGCCAGCAGTGGATGTGTCAATTACGTCAGTGCCTGTGCCGCCGGTAGTTGTAGTAGTGCCGCCGGTAGTGGTGGCCGCTTTTTTGGTGGTGTCGGCAGTGGTAACGCCCTTAAGTATGTCGGCTGCGCTAAGCCCGCTTGCCACGTTGCTGGCCCCTTTGGCAAGTATGTTGGCAGCAGTAACGTTGCCACTGGCAGTACCAGCGGCTGCGTTGGTAATACCGGCAGCAAGGGCCTCTTGGCTCTTGGCAATGCCAGCGGCTGTGTAGTCGGCGGCGGCTTTTTGTCCGCTAGCGGTGGCAGTGGCAGCGTCGGTAATGCCGGCGGCTTGGTAAACGGCAATGTTCTTCATGCCGTCGGCAATGGCTTTGGCGCTGGCAGTGTCGCCAGCGGCAACAAAGCCCGCAGCAGCTACTCGGCCAGCGGCAATGGCCTCGGCACTGGTGGTGTTGCCCGCAGCAATGTAAGCCGCAGCAGCCACTTTGGCGGCGGCAATGGCCTCGGCGCTAGTGGTTTCGCCAGCGGCAACGTAGCCCATAGCAGCCACTTTGGCAGCGGCAAGGGCTTGGGCACTGGTAGTGTCACCCGCAGCGGTAAAGGCCGCGCTGGTCGTTTTAGCGGCGGCAAGGGCTTGGGCACTGGTGGTGTCGCCAGCGGCGGTAAAAGCTGCGCTGGCTTTCATCGCGGAGGCAAGGTCTGCTGCGGACGCTGTTTTACCTGCTGCGGTAAAAGCGGCGGCGGCTTTTTCGGCAGTGGCAAGGTCGCCTGCGGACGCTATGGTGCCCGCCGCAGTAAACCCAGCAGCCTTTTGTTGGGCAGTGGCAAGGTCTGCTGCGGACGCTGTGGTGCCCGCCGCCGTTGCTTTAGCAGCGCCTAACGTGCCAGCCGCTTGGGCGTTGCCAATGGCTTGTTGGGCAGTTTCCATACTGATGCCAGCACTGTTGAGCGCGGTAGCCAATTGGCCCGTGGATATTTGGCCCGTGGCTACCGCATTTTGCAACCCGCCAAGAGTAAAGTTGTTTTGCCTCATCCATTGGTCAAAAGCTTCTTGCTCGTACTTGGCGGCGGTGCCCTCTGCAAACGTGGTGCCAGCAGCAATGGCTTGGCTGCTCAACGCACCGCCTTTGGCGGCGTAGCTACTGCCAATTGACTCCAAGCCCTGCCCCAACGCAAACTTGTACGCGGGCATGTTTTGGGCCATGTCCATAGTAAAGGGTTGGTTGAATTGACCGCCCGGTTTAAGGCCAGCAGTCAAAGTGTCCAAAGCGGACATACCCGCGCTTATGTACGGTTGCTGGGCAGCTTTTTGCGCTGCTAAAGTACTTTGCGTCTCTGCCATAGACGCCTTTTGGCCCGCTACTTGCTCACCAGCGGCAGTTTTAAAGCCGGTGGCGGTTTGTTGTGCAGCGGCCAAATCAGCAGCCGATAGCTTTGCTCCGGCCTCGGTAGCGGCGGTGGCTTGGCCTGAGGCGGCAGCCAAATCTGCTGCGGAAAGCCGTTGCCCCGCTTGCAAAGCAGCACTAGCTTGGCCTGCGGCGGCTTCTAAATCCGCAGCGGACAATATTGCCCCTGCTCCTGTGGCGGCGGCGGCTTGGTTGGCCGCAGTGAGTATAGCCGCCTGTGACACGCCTGTAGCCGCCGCAGTTGCTGCCGCTGCTTGCGCTGCTGCTGTTTTAAGCGCCGCCGCTGACAAGCCCTTGCCTTTGTCAAACTCGGCATTAGCCAGCAACACCTCGTTGGCAATGGCCGTGTCCGACAACCCTTTGCCTTTAAGCAGCGCTGTTGTTGCCTGTATGGACGCGTTGGTTACTGCCGCATCGGACAACCCCAGCCCCTTAGCTGCTGCCGCTGCGGCCTGATAACCAGCGTCACGGATGGCGGCTTCCGACAAGCCTGAGGCGGTTGCTTTTTCGGCAGCCACTTTGGCGGCTGCGGCTATTGTTGCGGCTTCTGCCAACGTAGCGGCGGACTTGGTGGCCCCCTCCGCCTGCGTGGCAGCAGCGCCCATAGCGCCCTTGCTAAGTACGTCGGCGGCTTGGGTAGCGCCAGTGGCTAGGGTTTTACCGGCCTCTTGCGCCATGTTGGCAGCAGCTAAGGTGCCAGCAATATTAACCCCTGTGGCTAATAAGCTCTGCCCCGCTGTGGTGGTTGTGCCGCCGGTTGTTGTGGTGGTTTTAGTACCACCGCCAGTAATGCCCTTAACCACGTTGTCTACTACAGACTTACCAGCGCTCATAACCGCGCCAGTGGCGGCGCTGCCAACGGCGTCAGCAATTACGGTGCTAACTCCCAAGTCTGCTACAAAGCCCACTACCGCGGTAGCAACTATGGACATAATCTATTCCCCTTGTATCTGCGGGGCCGGGGCACCACAAAATGTTAAATATTGCTCGTAGGTGTTTACAACTTGCTCGGCCACCATTTTGTCAATGTCTGTTTCGTGCGTGCCGTGGAAAGTTATCCACCGCAGGTCTTCAAGTACGTAACCTGCTTTGCTCATGCCCGGAGCGGACTCAATAACCAAAGGGGCTTCAAGCTTTTGTAGCTCGCCGGTTTGCGTCACTACCAAAATACTACCCTGTAACAACACATCTACGGTAGAGTATTTGTGTATTTTACCAGTTATGGTCACGCCCTTGGGTACACGCATTTCGCGGGCGCAAATGCCGCGTGCAAAGTAGTGCTGCACGGGCACTTCTACTTGGGGGAGTAACAAACTGGCTTGTTTTAATCGCTCTATGCGGTCGCGCACGGCAAGCTCAGCAGCGGGGGTGGGTTGGGTAAGGGCGCAGGTCATGTGCTGTACCATCCAGTTATAACAACGTTGCCATTATAGGCAGTCCATGTAGGTAGCAGAGCCACGGTGCCTGCTGCGGCTACAAGGCCATTACCGTAGCTTGTGGCAGCAGCGTTTACCGCCACGCACGTGTTGCTTGCGCCTACAGTTACCGGCAAATTAGTGATTTGCGTTGTGTTGACTGTGCTGGCAGTGGTGGCATTGCCCGTAATAGTAATGTTGGCTACCCAAAACACTGCGCGTCCAATTTTGGTGTATGTGCCGCTGTACTTTACAGTGCCCGTGCCCGGAGCCACTGTTAACCCTGTGAAGGCAGGGGTCCAAGTAGCCTCGGTCCCTAAAAAACTGTACAGTGTTTGAAACCATTGCATCCACTGCACCGCCACTTTTGTGCCTGTAGCATCTACCGCCGTCTGTACTGGGGGTGGGCTAATCACGTTATTCCTCGTTAGCGGTAATTACCGCCGCCCCATTAGCAATGGCAAATTTTACGGGGTCGGTGACGGTGAATTGCCAAACAAAGTCGCGGGCTTGGCCCCAGCGTCGGGTAATTAAACGCGGCGTGCGGTATTGGCCCACCTTACCCATGCCTACCATACGCTCTACGCCAAAAGTACGGCCACCGTCTTTGCTCACCTGCATCATCATTTTGGGGTCGCTGCCTTGCCCAGTTTGCAGCCCTACGCCAGTTTCAATGTCTAGGTAGAGCTCGCTAACGTTAAACAAATTACCCCCATTGGTTATGTGGCGGGTGCGCAGTTGACGCTTAATAGGGGTGCCGTTGTCGGTGTAGGCCTCGGTCTTCAAAATGTAGATGTTGCCCGTGGTAGAGTCGGATATATAGTTGTCTAAATTGAACACAATGCCGTAATTGCCAAAATGGCGGGCTATTAAATCGGTACCAGTTTGTACTTCTTGCCAAAGGCCGGTAAGCGCGTCGTACAGAAAAGACCTGCCCCCTGTGGGGAAAGTTAACTGATACATGGGGTGGCCGTCTATCATGTAGGTAAGGGCCACGGCGTCGCTAAAAATGCTAAAACTGTTTATTATGTATTCAATGTCGCTAGTGCTTATGCGGGTGGGCGCGTAGCCATTTAACATAAGTACCTGTACGTGTCCTTGTGGGTTTTGGCCTAAAAACACCTCTGTGTTGTTAAGCGCTGCCCTAGACCCAGTGGCAGCCAACCCCCACGTTTGCGTAGCGCCGTTAATGCGCGCAAAGGGTAACGGGGTAGTGCCTACGTCTTGCCAAAACTCTATGCTGTTTGCGCCCCACAACACCAACATGCCGTTAAGCACCTCTACAGCAACAAGCAAGCTACTGTCGTTCTCTTTTGTGGCAAAAGTGTAAGGCGTCCAGTTGGTGCCGTCGTAGGCTTGGCCCACCACAAACTGCCTACTGTTGGGGGTTTCTACAATAAAGCGACCATCTAAAAACGCTATGCTGGTGGCCCCGTTGGGGAAGTTAGCGTCTGTAATGCGCGCAAAAGTAGACCCAGATATGGTAAACGTGTAGCCGTTGGTGCCGTCTACTATGGCAAGTTGCAAGCCGTTGTCGGCAATTTCTACACGGCCAGCAAGTGTGGTCAACGTGCCTAAATAGGTAGCTACACCTGCGGTGGTCACTTTGTACAAGTTGTTTTTGGCAACCACGTACAAAATGTTGTTCACCACCCGCCAGCCGCGTATGGGGTACACGGGCAGGGTTATCCATAGCACGCTGCCCGGAGTACCCCGTATAAACGCCGCCGCTTTGTCCGAATCGGTACGTGGGTCATAAAAGCAGTTAAGCCGCCTTTGCGCGGTGGCTATTGCACTGTACGACTGTACACCACTGCCAAAGAGGGGGATTACCTTCATAGGTCTACGTTGCCTGCTTGGAAGTACGCCACCACACGCTCAGGTTCTTTTTTCTGTGCAATGGCTAGGGCCAGTTTAGCGTTCTCGTCCATGGCGGGGGTCCACGCCGCGTGGAACATTGGCGCTATTAACTTGGACAACCCTAACGCCAAAGGCAAATACCATTCTTGGGGGTACTCGGGGTTGTCAAGGGGGTTAACAAAGTCTTGTTCCGCCTCTAAATAAGTAATGACAAGATACTTGGTAACGTCTTGCGCACCGGCAACGTCGGTGTACAAGTAGCTGTTGCCCAACTGGAACTCGTAGTACACGCCCGATGGGTCCGATATGTTGGTGGGCGTAACCTTGGCGGGCAAGCTGTCGTATTCAAGGTTGGTCATTATGCGCACAGGGGTGTCGTCCATCTGTGTGTCGCGCAAGTTAACGTACTCAATTTTTAACGGCTGCGTGGCGGGGGTTGTGTACGTATACACAATGGCGGACGTACCCACCGCGCCCGTCAAGTTGGTGTTAAGCGTAATTGTGGTGCCCACAATGGTTTTAATGGTTGACCAAAACAAGTCGCCACTAGCAACTTCTACACCAAAGTAGTCGCCTACGGTCATGCCGGTGTTGCTGGTAACCCTTACCACGGCCTGCCCAGCAGCCGCTGTAGCGGTGGTTACGGTGCTGTTGTAGGTAAGGGTCCAGCCCACGCCTGCGGGGCCTAGCGTGTACTTGCCAGTGGCGCTGTGTAGGTACAAATAGCCACGGCGGCGCGTCCACGTTTTAAGGCCGGGGGCAAAGTCGGTAGTGCCTTGCCACTGCTTGACCAACATGTTGAGGAACATGGCGCAGTCGGTGGTTTCTTGGGGGGTGGGCACCTCGCTTTGCTCAAGCTTGCCAATGTTGAGCATAGCCATGCGGATGATGTCATCCCGCGTGACTGCGAATGTGTTTACGCCCGATGTACTCATGCTGCTGCTTCCCTAACAATGTTTAAGGCGCGGTCAATAAACTGCTCAAGGTGCCAGTATACCTCGTCTACGGTAATGTCCACTTGGCATTGAGCGGTGCCGGTTTCTTCGTCTTTGGTGCAGTGCGACCACCCGTAGTGCATCATGTGGCAGGCGGGGGCTTGGTCGTTGCCACGGCCTTTGCACTTAGTGCCCTTGCTTTGCAATGATACCGTATTGACCCAATCACGGGTAAGGTTCTCTTCGCTGGAGTGAGACAAAAACACCATTTTGGGCATGGGTTCGTTGGCGGCGGCGTTAAGCACGCCGGTTTCTGGGCCAATTACCAAATCGGCCTCAAGCATAAAGCTAAGGGTTTGCCGTATGGCCCACTTGCCGCAAGTAAGGTGTACACGGGGTTCTTTTTCCCAGCCGGCTTCTAAAATCACGCCCTCGGGGCCGCCGCAAAGCACTATTTCAACGTCTTTATAGTTGAGCATTAGCGCGGCAAGCATGGCGTCTAGGCCAGCCCACGTTTTGTGTACCGAGCTACCCGCTAACGACCACAACACCACAAACTTACCCATGCGGGCACGGGTTTTGCGCGCCCATGCTTTTTCTTCCAGCGTGGGGTAAAACTTGATAACAGGGTCGTGCGGCACTTCGGCTACGTTGTGCTGGTGCTCAACGTAGTTCATATTCATGTGGCGGTGGCGTATGGCGGGGGTCCACCACATAGCTTGCGTGCGTCCGGGCATGGCTAGCCATGTGCCCTCTACAGACTCGCTCAAGTTAACAAAACGGTCGTATTTTTTGGCTTGCCACGTCCAAAAGTTGGCTAAGTCCGCGTTGGGGACTTGGTCTTTGTCCAACAACATAAGCTCGTCAATGTTGGGGTCTTCGGTAATAATGTCAGCGCCGGGGCGGCTGGTCATTAACGTAACGTGGTAGCCCTGCTTTTTAAGCCCCGCCCACACGCTGCTGGACTGCATGAGGTCGCCAAACGCGCCAAAGCGGCACACTAGCACGGTTTTTGTGGGCTTGGGGTCTTTCCAGCTTTGGGTTTGTTGCTTGCCTTGTGTCTTTTTGAACACCAGCAACATACTGTACTCTTCATCCTCGTTGCGGGCTTGGCACTCTACCAAGTCCCATCCGCCAAAAGTGCTGGCGGCCTCGATAATGTCGGCAGGCAAAAAGTCGTGTTTGTGGTCAGTGTTTGCGCCCTTGGTGCCTACGTTGGGGTAAAAGTCTTTGTGGGGTAGGTACAGCGCCATGTACCCGCCTACTTTTAAAATGCGCCACCACTCGGTTAAAGCGGCTTTGTAGTTTTCAATATGCTCTAAAAGGTGACTACTGTAGACAAAATCCATGCTCTGGGAGCCAAAAATGTCTAACTTTTCGCAAGTGTCAACCTTAATGTCGGCATGTATTTGGTGGTTGAATACCTCGTGATGTCCGTTATCCACAGATATTGCCTGTGGCAACACCTTAAACATGCCTGCGCCTAAGTCTACGCCGCGCCCGCGTAGGTAGGGAGCAACCTCCCACACAATTTTCTTAGACTCAGACTGGTATTCTTGTTCAACCGACCAAACCATGCGGGGCTCCTTTAAGTATTAAACTATAACTGGGCCCCCAATTATACGCGTACGCTACTTAAGGCTCCATATAGGCTTGCCTTTTTCTTGCCCGATTGTAACGCCCAGCGTACCGGCGGCTTCTTTGGTCAACACCCAGTTTAAGCCCCGCAAATTGACTTCTTTATAGATATTAGCCTGTAGCACGGGGCCACCGGCAAGCATTTCTCGCACAAAAGCTTCCTCAGCGGTGGCGTCACCGCTGGTGGGTAGCTCATCGTCTTCGTCGTCTTCGGTAATTAAGTTACCCGCGCCGTCAAAAAGCCCGCCAAACTGTTCGTAAGCCGCTTTGCGGTGGCCCGAAATATGGCCGTAAGACTTGGTTTTATCTAGGCGTAGTTGCACTTAATTACTCCTCAGTCCACTCAATGGTAATGTACAAGTTGGTGCCCGTAGCCACTGCTGCTGCGCCCCAGTTAATAGCAATAGACTCGGTTGTTTTTTGCAGCTTGGGGGCTTTAGAGGCGCGGTCGCCAAAGTCCCAAACTTGCGTAGTGCCGTTAGCGCCAGTGCTGCCGGGAATAGCTACGCGGTCGCCCCGCAAAGCAGTGCCAGTGCCAGTGGTTGGGTTGGCCGAGTACACGCTTACCACCGCCGTAGGGGCGGGGTCTTGACTGTCGTGTATGGTGGGGGTAGGGTTTGTGGCGGTGCCGCCAGTGTTCAACGTAGTACGTTTGAGGATGTAAATATCCTGCGCTGTGGCAGCCGTTGCGTTGCCGCTAATGCGCACGTTGGTCAACGTAATGGTTTTACCCAACGGGTTGGTCAAGGTAATAATGTCAGTAGCATTGGCTACTGGCGCAAAGTCCTGCACTACAGCGCTATACGTGGCTTTGCTACTCTCGGTATTGACGTTTTGTAAAAACGCCGCAACTGGCTGTGTCATAGTCAAATCCTGTCTAGGTAGTTGTTACGCTCAGCAAAACCGACGTTACCTTTTTCGTCCACGGCCTCGCCATAAAACAAGTCAACGTGCTCGCCGCTGTATTGGTCGTCGGTGCCCTTCATCTCGCGGCGTTTGTAACCCTTAATCAAACTGCTGGGCTCTACGTCGCCGGTGACGTCGGTGTTGCCGCCAAAACCCTGCACAAAATCGTACTTGCACGCAATTTGCGACACTGGCATACGGTTAAATTTGGTGCCCATGCCGGGGTCGGGTACGCAGTCAACATTGCGTGCCGATTTAAAACTGGCCCACTCCTCGCCGTCTTCATCTTTGGCGGGGATGGTAATTTGGAATTTTTCAGCTAACGACATATCAATGCTCCTTGTAAAAAGGGCGGGGTTGTAGCCCCGCCCTTAACCCGTTACTTACTAGCGGTGTAGTCTTCTTTCAGGTCACGGGGTTTTGGTTCCCAACCGTCACCGGGGTAAGACACGTCAATAAGCATTTTCAGCGGCATAGCGCGAATGTCGCGGTTTGGCTGGTCGCTAATGTCCATGCCGGGAGGCATGATATTAAGCTTAGCGGCCTCGCCAAACGGGACACCTTTTTTAACGATATAGCTGCTGGTGTTGCCTTCAAAACCAGACACTTCGTTAATGTCGTCGTACAGGCCGTCCATGCCTTCAACGCCAGAGTCCATCATTTCAAAAGGCTCAGCAAATTTCTGGCTATTGCCAGCCATTTGACCTTGGTACATGGGCTTTTTCTCAGCCGGGAGTTTAGGTTGTACTGCCATGGTAGTGCTCCTTATGCGGTTAAGTTGGCCAGGGGCTGGACTGCGTACTCAAAAGCGATTGCGGCTTTACCGGCCGTATCTGCCAGGGAGAAAGCAACCAACTGGTCGCCAGCAGCCAGGGAAACACCACCAGCGGCCGTTGTCAACGCGAGGTTAGTCGTGTAGCCAGCGGTGTTGGTGCCCAGCGTTGCGGTGCCCAGGAAGGTTGTCGCGGTGCCAGAAACTTGACCAATACGGAAGCCGTGACCGGCAGCTGTACCAGCAGTGGTAACTGTCATTTGCGCGCTAAATGCCTGTGCAGCCGTAAACGCATTGAACTTTGCATACGCAGTGGTAGCTGCGCCGCCAGCCTCGCCCATCGCAGCGCCTTGGCGCGTGATGTACGTTGCGTGGTCATAAGCCATATTTTTTGAAGCCATGATTATTTACTCCTATCTGTTTAAGTGTGGGGATTAGGCCAGCGAGTCCCACTTCACGATGCGAGCGTTCGCAGCGAGAGTGTGGACAATGCCAAAGCCACCAAGGTAATACCAAGCCACACCTTTACTACGACCGTAGTCGGTGGGGATTTTACCGCGCATTTCTTCGGGCACGGCAATGGCTTCTGCTACGGTGTCGTTACCGAAGAAGAAAATCCAGTCCGACGTACCGCGTGTCCACGTGGTTTGCGTAATGCCGTCTGTACCAGTACCTTTGGCAATGTTGGTTTGCTCAACATAGCGGCAGTTCTCGTAGCGGCCAATTTCGCCATTCATGATCAACTTGAAGCCGGTATCAGAGTACTGATGGATGGTTTCTAAGTTGTTTTTGAACGTGCGCAGCGTGCTGGGCCATGCCAAAGCGTAGTAGTCGTCGCCCAAGTAGGCGGGAATGTTACGCTCTTTCATGGTGTCGACAATCGACTTAGCATGCGCGTTGTTATACGCAACGCTGTTTGTGCCAGTAACTGTACCGTTGGTGTACAGGGTAATGGCGGCGGTGTCGGTACCGCCCGTGGGGATAGCGCGCAGCAGCGTGCTGTTGAACTGTGCCCATGCAAGACGGTCAAACGTCTTAACAGCGTCGTTCTTCAACACTTTTTGCACCAATTCCATAACCGGGAACTTGGACAAATTGTCCAGCTTGCCGGAGTAAGGAACGCTATTACCGGCTTCGGTAATAGTAAGTGTGCCCTGCGTAATGGTGAAGTTAGACTCGGGCATAGTGTTGGTCTCGGTCAACACACCGCCTGCGGTGGCTACGTCAGAGAACACGTCCCAAGTGAAAATATCACCCTTCTTTTTACCTTGCTGACTTGCATCGCGCACGTCGCAAAATTGGCGAAACTTCACCAACGGTTGCACGCTCATACGCAATACGTTGCTCAACTGGCGGCTGTACATAAAGCCACCGAGTGAGTTAACTGCCCATACTTGTCCTGCCATGATATAACTCCTAAATGATTAATGTCGTGTCATACTGTTCATCCACTGCGGCCCACCCCTAGACTTGGCGATGTTAGCAATGACTGACGCAGTAGACTCATCTGCTTCCTCTTCTACAGCCGACTCGGTTTTTTGTGATGCCGCCTTTGGCACCGGAGTGGCTGCTGCTTTGCGAGCCAATTTTTCCACACCTTGTGGCGCTGGTGCTGGCGCACGCTTTTGTACTAACTCGTTAGTCCAATTGCGTAAGGTAGCCCCAATGTCGGCGTAGCGTTCAAAGTAAGGTCGCTTGTCGCCAGCAGCAAGTAACTTCTTATCAGTGTCAAGTGCCATCTGGTTTAAAACAGGGTCATTTACAATGTCTGCATACTCGGTGCGGTACTTTTGTATCGCTTCGTTGAAAGCTAGCCGCTCATCAATCGTTCGGGAAATGTCGTCGGGCGTAACCGATGGACTTTTTGAACGTAGTTTCCGTAGCGCTGCTACTGCTTCCTCTTCGCTGCCCATTTGTATCGCTCGGGCAATGGCTAGGTCATCAATGACCTCTTCTGTCGCAGGAGCCGGACTGGATACCTGCGGTGGAGAATTTTGTTGCTGTTGCTGCTGCGAGCGCAACCGGCTGGCCTCAGCAAGGTATTGATCGGCGCTGGCAACTTTTTGTGCGCGCTCAACTAGTTGATCGTACGTTAGTTCCTGCTCTACGCCATTAACTTTAATGCGGTGCAGTTTAGGGTTGCGGGCCGGCTCCGCGTCCGACTCTGCTGCTAGTGCGGCAATAGTGGCGTCGGTTTCGGGGTCGGCGGCAATGTCGTCGGTCAGGGGGGTTTGTTGGCCGTCGCCGGTTTGTACAACAAATTGTTCGGTGGTGCCGTCGTCGTTAACGTCTAGGAACTCTTCGGCACGCATGCGATCGTTGTCGTCGTTGATACGATTAAGCATCGCTACGCGGGCATCGTTATTAGTGCCCAGTGCTTCGCCATCATCGTTGGTGCCGTCTTCAAGTGCCATAGTGTTAACTCCTATCGTCAAGAATGTTTAATGCCTGCAAACCGTCGCCAATGGCGTCCTTCAACCAACCTACTACACTGTCTGCTACCAGTATTCTATTCTGTATTTCGCGCACGGCGGTTGCGTTGTCGCATTGTACTTTTAAAAAGTCCAGTTGTGCGTCGTTGCGTTGCTCGGCGGCGCGGGCCAATAAATAACGGCCAATTTCGGAACTAACAAACTCTTCAACTTGTTTGCCAAATACTGCACGGCGTATCATCACTTCGTGCTCGTTAACAGTTTCGGGCATTATACAACTTTCTGGTTAAGGGGTGCAGCGTTGGCTTGTTCCATGCTGTGTTGGCGCTGTATGCCAAGTTTGGCAAGCTCGTGGGCTTGGCCCTTGTCTTGTTCGCGTATGGCGCGCAAGTGCGTAACGGCGTTGCGCATGTTGGCACCGTCTTCCCTAATTTGGGTTTCCTTAAGCTTGGTCTCGGACAACACCTTGGCTGCCTCTAACTTGACTTGGTGGCCCGTCATCTTTTCGCTCACTTTGGCGTTAAGGTCGCTAATAACTTTGGCTTGCTGCTGTAGTTGTTGCTGCATTTTGGCAATGTTGGGGTCATCGTTGGTGAAGAAGCGCGACCCGTCGCTGTAGCCAAGGTTGCCAAAAATTTCTTTGCCCACTTCTTGCAGGTTGAGTCCGGGTACGGGGGATTTGACCATTTCGATGTAGCTGTTCATCGCGGTGATAAACTTTTGCAGTTTCATTTGTGGGTCGGTAGCGCCCATGCCTACGTTAACTGTGAGCATAAGTTCTTGCTCCAACAAGTCGTCGGTTACTTCGTCCATGCCAAAGCGCTGGTACAACTGCACTTTTTTACCGGCAATGGCAAGCACGGTTTTGTCAGTTTCGTAGTATTGCTCAAGCAGCACAAGCTGGCGCAGCACGGGCTGTATAAAAGTTTCTACGTAGGTGCGCAGCAAGTACTCCACCAGCGTGCCGGTGCTTTGTTGCAAAATTGCCATGTTGCGGGCGGGGCCTGCAATGCCTTTGTCCGCCATTACCTGCCCAGCAGAAAAGTTGCCAAGCAGGTCGTTCATGTCGTTGTCAACGCGGCCTTGCTCTTCAAAGGCGCTGGCGGTAACGTCGGGCCAGCTAATTTCGCGCACATCGTTGATGGGGTCTTCCATCATCACTGCGCCTCCGGGCACGTTGCGCATTAGGCCGCTAATGTCTACGTCACGGCCGCGCTTGACAAACCACTTTTTGTTAAGTACAAACTTAACGTTGTCAATGCGTTGGTTGGCAATTTCGTTGGCTTCGTCCTGCAAGCCTTTGCCCAGTGTAGGCAAGCTGCTGGGCATAACTTTGTGCGTCTCTAGTATGCACTGGCCCATAACGTAGGGACGCTGGCCGTGGAACACGCTGTCTTTTAACGGTTTGGGGGTGGTTAGCAGGGCAATGTCGCCAAGGGTGTAAAACTCCCAGTCGTCGCCGTTGCGGCGGTGTATGTGGCGCTGCACCCAAACTACTTCGTAGTCGGGTAGGGATTTGCCGTCCGGGGTGTAGGGGTCTTCACGGTCTTTGCCACGGGCAATGCGGGTGCTGTCGGTTTTTGAGTCCGCAGCGGAGCGGATTAACCCGTCGCTAAGCGTGCGCCAAGTGCGTTGCTCCATTTTTTCGCGTATGTCCATAACATACATAGGTATTAAATGCACCACGTAAGGGCTACTGTTAATGGGGTCCATCCAGTTAGCGCCGGGGTCAATGCGCAGGTTCTCTACTGGGAATACGTCAATAACGGGCCGGTCTACCTTGGGCTTGGCAACGGCAACGGCGTCAATTTTTAATGCAGCTTTGTCTGGGCCGTAGTCTTTGTACTCGTCTTGCGCGGGGGGCTCCAACGGGTCGCCGCCAGCGGCCATGCTAAGTTGGGCTGGTTCGCCTTCTACGGCTTGGGCACCTTCGGGCAGGTTAATTTGCTCGGGGTATTCTTCATCGGTTTGGGTACCGCCTAACGGTATAACTTGCGCTTGGGCGGCTTGTACTTGCGGCGCGCCCATTTCAAATTCCCAGTAAATGTGGGCACAAGCAACGCCCATGGTTTGTGCGTCTTGCAGGCCGCCAAGCACCACTTGGTACCAAGGTATGCTCTTGGTTAGGCGGTACTGCAAAAGTTCCTTCATAATGCTGGCGCTGGCAACCTCTAGTTTGTTGCTAGGGTCTAGGGGCAGTACGCTGGTTACTTCCGCATTGCTGAAGAACGCGGCTGCCGCTGCGGCCTCGTTCTTGCGGATAATGGCACGCGTTTTGGGCCTAAACAACCGGCTGCGTTTGTCGTACGCGGCCATGTTGTATTTGCTGTCGCTGCTGTGTTGGTTGTTAAAAGCGCGGATGCTGTCGTCCCACGCTTTGCGGTAGTTGTTGTCTACGTAGCTGGTGCTGTCGCGGTAGGCGTCTTGGGCGCGCTTAAGCCAGTCGCCGTCGCCATAGCCTGCGTTAGCGGCGTCTTGCGGGCCTAGTTGTGCAGTAGGCGCACGGTTGTTTTGGTTAAGCATTGCCATATTAGAGTTTTACCTGTTTTTCATTATCGGCGGAAAACACCTCCCCTTTATTACGCTTTACGCCTACGGCGCGGTCGTCGTAGAAAGCAATAATACCGGGGTCTTTAAAGTTGGTAATCTTCAACACTTGGCCTATGTGCGCCTTACACCATCTGCGTATGGCGGGGTGTGGTTTACGGGCGGTAAAAATGCGCACCTCGTAGCCGTCCTTAATAAAACCTTTAACTTTTTCTACCATGGGTTCAATGGGCAGCCCTACGTAGTCGTCACCACGGTAACGGTCGTAGTGGGCAAGCGTGCCGTCTAGGTCCACGCCTATCCATTGGTTGTGGTAGTCTTTTTGTTTCACCGCATGGGTGCGCCAAATTGCTGCGCCCAAGGGGTGCCAAGTTCGCCAGCGTTAATGCCACCCGCCATAGGCGCTGCCGGTGCAGTGTTAACCATTGCAGGGCGTGGCGCTATTGACGGCGTGCCCATGGGCGGCGTTGCCGGTGTTGGCATGGGTGCTTGCATAGGCGCTTGCATAGGTGCCGCTGCTTGCGTAGGCGCTGGCGTAGGTGCTGGCATGTTAGGGGGCATGCGCGGGCGGTTAGCCATGGCGGGGTCCATAGCAATGTCGTTGTATTGTTGTGCCATGCTAGTTGCTCCTAGTTGTTAAATGTGTCGGACCATTTCTTGCCCATTTCACCGGCGTCGGTGCCACGGGTGCCTTGGCCTGCACCAACGCCTGTAGATTCTTGGCGCTGGCGGCGCAAGGTGGTCATGTTGTCTTGAATTTTAGCGTTAGCTTTGTCGGCTTGCGGCTTCAAGTACGGGTCTATGCTAACTGACACTTTGTTGCGGTCAAGCTTTTCGCCCGCGCTTTTCAACATGCTGTCGTAGTCGGCTTTGTAGTCGTCGGGCTTTTCCTCTGTGCTGGTTAGCGCCTTGCTGTACGCTGCGCCCGTGCGCTTTTGCATTTTCTTTTCGGCAGCTTCGGCTGCAATGGCTTTGGTGGCGGCGTCCATAATTAGCGGTTCCTGTTAAAAGTTATTGGGTTTGGTACTCGGTGCCAAATTCGCCGTTCCAACGGCCACGGGCCATGCCCATGCGTTCAAGTAGTTCGCCACCGGCAAGCATAGCCATGTGGGTTAAAGT
>Ga0114964_10001145_pt1 | contig 19602 bp, 16 predicted proteins | sample C_131016_MF_Meta_FD_92638 | JGI IMG/M metagenome (GOLD analysis project Ga0114964, IMG submission 92638) | Freshwater microbial communities from Lake Croche, Canada to study carbon cycling - C_131016_MF_MetaG | ecosystem: Environmental > Aquatic > Freshwater > Lake | place: Lake Croche, Canada... | reverse complement strand
GCTACTTTGTCTGGATGTCCTTCTGATACACTTTCAGAAGTAAATAAATATGGCATAGATTAGTATTTAAGGAGCAAATATATTAATAAATTCAATTTGAAACGAATAAAGGGGAATATCTATCGATCAAACTATAAATCGGAGTAATAGATATGTAACCTCATTCTAAACTTAGAATGGGTACCACCTCCTATTCTAACCCTACCCATAGCAGGTTGGTTACCAGCAGAAGAAGCAGATAAATAATTCACTACCGAGCTAGTATTGTAGGGACGTGGAGGCACAAATTGAATAGAATCGTTCACTGGGGCCAGAATTCTAAAGTCAAATACTGAATCGGAACGAGAAATAACGCCTTGAACATATCTTCCTATACTAAAATTGTAAGTAGCAACATTTTCATAGCCATTGATGCTTTTATATTGAACCTTCCCCCCAAAATGTGATAAGGTTGCTGTACCAGTTACTCCATCAAAATCGTTAGGCACATTTCGTATTACTTTGGCAACAGAATCATAGGCGCCTAAAAACAAATAATTAGGAGGTGCTAATTTAGCTTCCAAAGCATTTGCACCTATACTTGCAGGCACTTGTTCTGCAATTAACTCGGCACGATGGATGATTTTATTACTAAATGATTTTAATCCAGGAACTTTAACTTTCACCATGGTACCCGGACTTGTTTGTATATACACCAATGAATCACTCACATTTTTGCCAAGGTGTTTAGCAAGCTCCGTTCCAATTGTATTTCTTTTAATAAAATTGGCATCCCCATTGTCAGTGGTACTAAACTTAAAATTAACTACTGCTGTATCTCTTTTATAAGAAGAAGTGTTTGCAGAAGTACTTTTATAATACAAAGCCAACTTGGTATTGGTATCTAATAAACTTATTTGAACCAATACATTTTTATTGGAAGATGGATCGGTTGATAAAGCAAAACCTGGGAAATAATTTCTTAAAGTAGTATCTGAATGATACGCATTGGTTGAATCAAACCCTTTGATAAATAAATTTGAGAATGACTTATTTAAAGGAATTCTAATTTGATTGGATGCTGCTTCGAATTTATTGTAGACTGAATCCCTTACATGTGTAAAATCTAAAGTATAAGGATTTGCAATAGCAACATCAGCTTTTAAATTATATAATTCGGGATAATTGCTAGCGTATTTTATAGAATCAACTATTAAAGGCGTATTCGCATCAATTCTTTTCAAATTCAAAACAACAGGTTTAGTAGAATCACCATAAAAACCTTTATAAGACAAAATTAAAACAGCAGAGTCTACCTCCATACTATCTCTTAATCCAGGGACGAAGAAGGGGAAGTAATCTGGTTTTAATTGGAAAAACATAGTGGCCTTGGTCGTTCCAAAAACAGCATCATCTGTTATACTTCCTACTACATGATAATCACCGCTCAATACTCTTAAAGTATCTGGGTAATCTACCGTCATAGTGATCACATCTAATGAAGTATCCTTTGTGTTAAAATAATCAAGTGGGGGTAAAAGCCCTAAACCCATTTCTGTTGTGCCTACTTTAGTACAAGCAGAAAAAATAAGAATAAAGGAAAAAGATATAAAAAAGTTTCTAACTATGTTATTCGATGCCATGAATGATTTTTGTCTTTATTTGCCTGCAAGTTCGTTGTATAAATCTAAATACTCTGTTAAATCGGAATCCCATCCATTGAATGGGACTACTTTTTTGCCTTTTACAGCAGAAAACTCAGAAACTAATTTTTTATCAATCACATCTGAACCAAAAGTGATTGCATCAGCATAAGTAGCACCACCTCTAAACAAGGCAGTATTATTTAGTTCCTTAAAAGGTTCTAGATCTTTGTCTTTTATGTTTACATTAATAAGTGCTTTGGTTAAAAAGTCTTTATTAAATTTTTCTTCAAACGTATTTTGGCCAATCGTGAATATGGTTTTTGCATTGGAGAAAACGGGTTCTTTTTTGTAAGCATTTTTAATATAACCTGGTATTAAGCCAGTCATCCAACCACTGCAATGAATCACATCTGGAGGCCATCCAAACTTCTTAACCGTTTCTAAAGCACCACGGCAAAAAAAGATGGTTCTTAAAGCATTGTCATCAAACCATTTTTCCTGCTCATCATGGAACAATTGTTTTCTCTTAAAAAAATCTTCATTTTCTAAAAAGTAAACCTGTAATCGAGCATTAGGCAAGGAGGCTACTTTAATTTGTAATGGATAATCATCCCCTTCTAGTTGAACATTGATGCCAGATAGTCTTACTACCTCATGAAGACGATGCCTCCTTTCATTAATAACACCAAACCTAGGCATGATACATCGTACTTCTAAACCGCTGTCATTGCTTTTAATAGCGAGCTTATTGATGACCTCCGCAAATTCTGTCAACTCTAAATAAGGTGACATCTCTGTGGCGATGAATAAGATTCGTTTTTTTTCTGACATTCCGTTTGGGTTTAACTCAGTACAAAGTTTGAGTGTGCGAAGGTACGTAATAGTAAGGACTTTAAGAAACGTCAAAAAAGGGGAATAAATAAGTCCTACTGCCTCATTTATAGACAATTGGTTGTAAATTGCGTAGGATTGAAATAATCAATGCTAAATGGGTAAATTTCTAAAAATAGCCTTCTTCTTTTTTATAGGCATATTATTGATTTGGTGGAGTTTACATCAAATACCACCACAGGAATGGGATAAATTTAAACTTTCCTTACAACACTCCCGTTTTTGGATCATCCTACCTGTATTTTTTATTTTAAGCCTTTCTCATTTCTTAAGAGCATTAAGATGGCGTTTGATAATGGAGCCATTAGGGTATCAGCCAGGAATTGTAAATACATTTTTAGCGGTGCTGATTGGCTATTTGGCCAATTTAGCCATCCCTCGTTTAGGAGAAGTTTTAAAGTGCACCCTCCTTTCTAAATATGAAAATGTCCCAGCTGATAAAATAGTGGGTACGATCGTAGCAGAAAGAGCCTTTGATGTTTTATGCTTAGGACTTGTATTTTTATTGGCCCTTACGTTACAATTTACAGTGATTCAAACCGGATGGCAACAATTACAATCTATCCCTACATCAGGAGCAAGTAACAACAATCAATTATTCATTGAAATTATAATAGGTGTTTTAATTGCTGCCCTACTCTTATTTTTTGTTTTTAGAAAAAAATTAAAAACAATAACAGCTACTATAAAAAATATATTAATGGGTGTTTGGCAAGGAATTATGAGTGCCACTAAATTAAAAAAACACAACCTGTTTTTCTTTTACTCTTTTGGCATTTGGTTTTTATACTTGTTAGCTACTTATATAGGATTATATGGAACTATTGGCACAGAAAGTTCATTTTCAACTGCTATTAGTTGCTTGGCTTATGCAAGCATCGGCATGATTATTACACCCGGGGGCATTGGCGCCTATGCCTATTTTATGGCAAAAGTGTTAGAGTTAAATGGGATAGATTATACATTAGGACTTGCCAATGGAACTTTGCAATGGTTTTCACAATTTTTAATTGTGTTGGTATTGGGTGGTGTTAGCTTAATCATCATCCCTATTATAAATAAACAAACAAAATAAGATGCGCTCAGTAGAATTGATAGAGAAAAAAATTAAGACTATTGAACAGGCAATGGCTCAAGTTCACGCATGGAAAACTACAGGTAAAACTTTTTCTTTTACCAATGGATGTTTTGACATCCTTCACCCAGGTCATTTATTTTCATTAGCGCAAGCTGCTAAAGAAGCCGACTTTTTAGTAGTAGGACTAAACAGTGACAAAAGTGTACAAACTTTAAAAGGGCCTACTAGACCTATTAATAATACGCAAAGCAGAGCCATTGTACTTGCTAATTTATTAGTAGTAGATATGGTTGTTATATTTGAAGAAGAGACCCCCCTAAATTTAATAAAAACGCTTTTGCCAGACGTAATGGTAAAAGGAGGCGATTACACTATTGATCAAATTGTGGGTGCCAAAGAAGTGATTGCGAATGGTGGAAAAGTAATTATCAACCCCATCGTAGCAGGTTTTTCAACTACCCAATTAATAGAAAAAATTAAAAGTTAGCCAGCTTGATGCTTGCTAATTTAATTTCAATTAAAAATGAAACGATTTCTAACTACTTCCTTATTGAGTTTTATAACTATTTTTTCCTGGAGTCAATCAACAAAAAATTGGCATTGGAAAGATTTTGAAAAAGACAGCGTACACGGAATAAGTTTACAAAAAGCCTATCTGCAATTAGCTAATTATCATTTACCTCCCAACCCTATCATAGTTGCTGTAATTGATGGTGGCATTGATACAAATCAAATAGATTTAAAAAAAGTACTTTGGAACAACCCAAATGAAATTCCAAACAATCATATAGACGATGACCACAATGGCTATATTGACGACGTACATGGATGGAATTTTTTAGGGGGGAAAGATGGAAGAAATATGGACAAAGCAGATGCAGAAAAAACCAGAATCTATCACCGATTGAAACAAAAATTCTATCAAAAAATAATTGATACAAATAGTTTAATTGCCATTGATAAAAAACAATACAACACATGGCTAGAAGTGTCAAAAGAAATAGAATTTTCTGATGACGATGCAGCCAATTTGCAATATATGAAAATGGCGGCTGGAGCTATAAAAAAAATTGGAGCCAATATTATAAAAGAAATGGGCGATTCGAATTTTACAACTTTAAAGTTAGGCTCTTTTCAGCCTATAGGTAGAATAGCATTGGAAGCAAAAAATTCTTTTCTAAGAACTGTTACCATTTTAGGCATTGAAAAAGAAACCCCTTTCACTGAAATTATAAATGATCTGAATGAATACATTGATGGCAAAGAAAAAGCTGCCAATGCAAAAGAGACTTCTCCTAGCCCCGTTAGAGAGGACATCATAAAAGACCATTATGATGATTTTGCAGATCGATATTATGGGAACAATGACATTACTGGCCCTAATTCAAAACATGGTACCCATGTTGCTGGTTTAGTTGCAAGCTTTCCAGATAGTAGTTGGCAAGTAAACAATTTATACCCTCCTATAAAAATTATGGGCATAAGGGCTGTTCCTGATGGGGATGAATATGATAAAGACATTGCCTTAGCAATAAGATATGCAGTTGACAATGGGGCCAAAATTATCAATATGAGTTTTGGTAAATCCTATTCCCCAGAACAAATTTGGGTAGACAGCGCCATAAGATATGCCGCAGCAAAAGATGTGTTAATCATTCATTCTGCAGGAAATGAATTTTATAATTTGGATCAAAAAAGCGTTTATCCCAATCCCTACTCAAGCCAACTTAAAGATTCAGCAAAAAATATTTTAACTGTTGCAGCAAGCAGCGATGAATTAATTGGAGAAAGCCTTTTAACAGATTTTAGCAATTATGGTCCAAAAGTGGTTGACCTTTTAGCACCAGGCAATAAAATTTACTCCACCTTTCCGGGGAAAGACAACCATGGAATATTAAGCGGTACCAGCATGGCTTCTCCTATAGTAAGTAATATTGCTGCCTTAATTAGATCCTACTTTCCGCAACTTAGTGCAGAACAAGTAAAGTCCATTTTAATCAAATCAGTTTGGGTGCCTTTAGAAATAACAACCTCTTACCCTGTACCACAACATGAAGTAGCTAAAACACTTTTAGAAATAGCTAAAGCGGGTGGAATTGTAAACGCAGCCAAAGCCATTCAATTAGCAAAAATGGTAGCTTCTGAAACGCCTACTAAATCAGGTAAAAAGAAAAGAACAACTAATTAAGATTTAATACCAATATTTACAGATAAAAATAAATTATGCCCAGACCCAGTGCAACAGAATACGGAAGTTTTCATCAAACCTATATTAACTACACCAGTGGAAAAGACTATTCCATTTTAGTACAGCAATACAACGAAAGAATTATAGATGCATGGAATGCCATTCCTACCGAGAAAATAAATTTTGCCTATGCTCCAGACAAATGGACTATTAAACAAATGTTGCAGCATGTCATTGATACAGAAAGAATTTTTGCTTACAGAGCATTAACAATAGCAAGAAGAGATCCAGCTTCGCTATTAGGTTTTGATGAAAATGAATATGCAAAAAATGCTACTGCAAGCCATCGCAATTGGAAAGAAATGATTGCTGAATGGAAAATTGTAAGACAATCTACCAACATCTTATTTGGATCATTTACGGAAGAAGATTTAAAACAAAAAGGAACTGCCAGTAATTTACCGATATCAGTAAACGCTTTAGGCTTCATTATTTTTGGTCATGCCCTTCATCACTTGCATGTTTTAAAAGAGCGTTATTCTATTTAAAAAAAGGTATCCCACAAAAAAGCCTCCCCGATTGATCAGGGAGGCTTTTTTATAGGTCATTATAAATTACTTAGTTCCGTAAATATGTATTGCTAATTGAACTTCAGAATCAACCATACCAACACCATATTTGATACCAAATAAAGTTCTGTCAAATGGCAAGAAAGCTTCAGCAAAGAATCCTTTATCATCTGCATTTCTAATGCTAGCAGTGAAAGTAATTGGAGCTGATATATCTTTAATTTTCAAATCACCAGTAATTAATGCTTTATCGCCGCTAGTATATTTTACACTTGTAATTTTGAAGGTAGCCTCTCCAAATTTTGCAATATCAAAGAAATCACCAGAAGACAAATGACCTTGTAATTTCTCACCACCTCTTTCATCGGTTACTTTTAAACCAGCCACATCAATCACAAAACTACCCCCTACTAACTTTCCACCATCTACTTGAACTGAACCAGATTTAATTGGAAAGAAGCCAGTATGGTAATCACTTTTTTTAGAACCAGTAAAATCTACTTTGCTATTTTTAGCATTAACAGTAAAAGTAACTGCATTTGCGTTGTTGTGTTTAGGAGCAAATGACATTAAAGAAATCGACGCTGCGATAACGGCAAGAGAGAACATGATTTTTTTCATATTTGTGTTTTTGTTTTATTTAAATTAAGAATTTTAAAAGATTCAACTAAAATTAATATAAAATAAATAGCATTCAATGTTATCTACCTATTAAATCACCATTTTAGTATTAAATTCCTTCACAAAGATATAAATCAATGTTTAAACAATAAAATAAATTTTTAGGCTTATTCTATGCTTAAAATCAATTAACTTCGCCAAAATTTACACCACATGAATCTGCATGAATATCAAGCAAAAGAGTTACTAAAAAAGTACAATGTTCCCGTTCAAGAAGGCGTAGCGGTTGAAACAGTTGAAGCTGCCGTTGCTGCTTACCGTAAAATTGCTACAGACACTAATAACAAATTTGCAGTCGTAAAGGCACAAATTCATGCGGGAGGTAGGGGAAAAGGTAAAATTAATGGTACCGATCAAAAAGGGGTAGCGGTTGGTAAATCTGAAGCAGATATTGAAACTTTTGCTAAAAATATATTAGGTGGCACTTTGGTAACCATTCAAACTGGCCCCACTGGTAAATTAGTTTCTAAAATTTTAGTAGCTCAAGATGTTTATTACGAAGGCCCTCAACCTACTAAAGAATTTTATTTATCAATTCTATTAGATCGCGCCAAAGGAATGAATGTAATAATGTACAGTACCGAAGGAGGTATGAATATTGAAGATGTGGCGCATGATACCCCTGAGAAAATTTATAAAGAATGGGTACACCCTGGGGGTGGCTTACAAGGATTTCAAGCAAGAAAAATTGCTTTTAACTTTGGCCTAAGTGGGGATGCATTTAAAAATTGCGTAAAATTTGTCACTAATTTATACAATGCTTATGTAGGATTAGATTGTGGTATGTTAGAAATCAACCCGCTTTTTAAAACTTCAGATGACAAAATGATTGCAGTGGATTGTAAGATGAATATTGACGATAGCGCTTTAATGCGTCATCCAGATTTATTGGCTATGCGTGATGTTACCGAAGAAGATCCAACTGAAGTAGAAGCTGGAGAATACAACTTAAACTTTGTGAAATTAGATGGCAATGTTGGGTGTATGGTCAATGGCGCAGGATTGGCAATGGCTACTATGGATATGATTAAATTAAGCGGCGGTGAACCTGCTAACTTTTTAGACGTAGGTGGTTCAGCCAATGCATCTACTGTAGAAGCAGGATTTAGAATAATCATGAAAGATCCTAATGTAAAAGCTATCTTAATTAACATATTTGGAGGTATCGTTCGTTGCGACCGTGTTGCAGCGGGTGTGATTGAAGCCTTTAATAAATTAGGCAATATTAATATACCTATCATTGTTCGTTTACAAGGAACGAATGCGGTAGAAGCGAAAAAATTAATAGATGAAAGTGGATTAAAAGTACAATCTGCTATTCAATTAAGTGAAGCAGCATCTTTGGTAAAACAAGCTGTTGCTTAGGTTTTACGGATTTTTTATAAAATATAAAAATCCATAAAACTTCTCTGATGACTTTTAAAATACCCCCGAAAAATCGGGGGTATTTTGTTTTAATCCTACAGCCTAAATTCGAAGAATTTACGCATTAACAATTTCAACTTCACTCAACGCGCTAAATAAATAAATATTCCCAGTTGCAATCTCAATACACTCAATACGCTTGCGTCTTAGTTTAATTTTCCTAAAAGTTCTTCCTTTTATTTCTTTAAATAAAGTCCCATCTGCCAAATGCGCTAAAACCACTACCCCTGCCTTTTTAAGGGGATTGTATCTTCGAAGTACCAACAACAATGCCGTTTCTCCATTGGCGGTAGCCGCAGGATTGAGTAAGGTTTTTTTCAAACTTTTAGTAATGTCATCGGGAAACAAATCCAAATCAATAAATGCTTTCAACAAACTTCCATAAAAATTTTTCCATTCTTTGCCATGTGCCTCCACCCTGTTTCTATGTTGTTCAAAGCACAATAGATGAGCCAGTTCGTGTAATAAAGTGATCAGAAATTCATATTGATTCAGATTGCCATTGACTGTTATCTTATGGTTCGATCCCATAAAAGGATGTCGATAATCTCCTAGCACTGATTTGCGTGCACGAGTAACTGTTAAATGAACTTTATATTGATGTATAAGTTGAACCACAGGCTCAAAAGCACCCTCTGGTAAATAATTTGCTAATGCTTGTAATGGATGTTCAACCTTAGACAATGTTAGAATTATTATTTTTTACAATTATTTTTTATACACTTCCCCTTTTACCTCTAACCAAGTATATAAAAGATATAAGCCCATACTAGCTAATAAAGTAGGCATACCAACTGATTGTTTTACTTGAGTAGTATACGCCATTGCCACCCCCACAAAAACAATCATTTTTAATAAAGTGCCTATCATGACAGATCTCACCATGGCATTTGGGTTTGTTTTATCAAGCTTGCTTATTCTAATCAAATTAAAAAAGTACATAAGTAAAAGCATCACATTCACCACTAATAAAAAATTGATTTTAAAATTAGCATGTAGTAAACCCTTCTGTACTAAAAAACCAAATAAATTAACAGCAATAAAAATCAATAATATAGGTTGTGATTTTTTTTGAAACATAATTTTAATTTTTATTTTGAGTGTCTCTTACAACACTTATTAAAACAGTTAAAATAAATAAAGAAGGTGCCATCCATGCAAAAAAAGAATGTTTGTTAAAATAGAGGTCTAATTTTTTGCCAATAAAAATAGTAATTAGCAACCCTGCTATAAGTTGTGAGCCTAGTCCAATATATTTAGACCAATTATAGTTTGGTTCTTTATTTGGTAATTTATTGTCAGTAGAAGGGGTACCCATTAATCAAAAGATTGTTTATGCTCGGGCAACTTTAATGGCAAAGTATCTAATTGTTTGGGGGTTCCCTCCGACAACACTTTTTTGATGCCTTCCAAATATTGTTCTTTAAAATGTATGGATTGTTCTAAGGAATCGGTACGAATTTTTAGCAATTGAAGCGCTGTTCGACTTTCCTTGGTTCCGTATCCTGGTATATAATACTTTAGTGGAGTAAATGCAATGAGCGCAATGGTCATCCCCACCAATAAAATAAATGTAATACTTACCCCTAAATAAACAGATTTTCTTGACAATCTAACCGCCAAAACCTCGTCATAGGTATCATCATTCATAATCACTAATCGATAGGTATTACTGGTGCGTTTAAAGGTATTATTGATGTCTAAATTTGGCATAAAAACGAAAGCTAGTTAAAGATACGATGGATTCTATTTTTTTAAGTAAATAATAGGAAATAAATGTAATTTTAAGCAGTTTTTATCCCAATTATGCAACCAAGAGAAGTCCCTTTTAAATATTACAGCTATTGGTTTTTGGCAATTAGCTTTTGCCTACTCTTTCCATTGGGTTCTTTGGCACAAGATAATTCAAAAAACAAAAAAGATACTTCCAATGCATTGATTAATATCAACGACACAAAATTGATCAAAAGCATCAATAAAATACTAGATACCAATCAGAAAATAATAAAGAGTTTGTTTTATAATAAAGCAAAACAAATTCAAACCAAGGCAGACAGCACCGTTAACAGTGCCCTTAAAAAAGGAGCCTTTAGGGAAATTGACAAACCACTCCCCTACGAGCGTCTTTTAAATACAAAATATTCACTTGGCAGAAGGGCCTATCAAAATACTGTTTCACAGTTTAACTATTTATTTAACGCAGAAGAAGAATTTAATGAGCATTTACAAAAAGCAAGATTGGACTACCAAGACGATTTTACCTCATTATTAAGTTTTTATGATTACGACTTAAGTACCACTTCAAAATATAGTTTAGATTCAATTGTATATAGATGTAATGCCAATATCGTATTACATGATTTGAGAAGCAATTATGTAGATGACGCCTATCTTTTATTAGCAAAAGCGTACTTATTTCATAAGAATTTTGATACCGCCGCAAGCATACTTCAATTTATCAATTACTCATTTGATGAAAAAGAGAATGGTGCAGACTTAGTAGTTGGTAGTAATGTAAGAAGCAAAAAAGGAAAATTTAGTATCGCCACTCCAGAGAACAACCGTTTATGGGAAAATGTAAACGTTAGAAATGAAAGTATGTTATGGCAGGCAAGAACCTATTTTGAAATAGGAGCATTAAATGAAGGCATGAGTTTATTACAACTGCTTAAAACTGATGCTTTATTTCCTAAACGCCTTATCTCCTTTTTAAATGAGCAAATCGCTTATGGTTATTATTTAATGGAGGTATATGACAAAGCAGCCGCATCGCTAGAAGAAGCCTTGCCCAATGCACTAGATGAGGTGGCTAAAACAAGATGGTATTATTTAATTGCACAATTATGGCAAAAGGCAGATAATTGGAAAAATGCTTATACCTGGTATAAAAAAGCAGAGCAAAATGTAAACAATCCTATTGTAGGGGTTTATGCAAAAATTGCAACCGTCACCATTGATTCAAAAAATGCGAATACCCCTTGGATTGATTTGGCTTATTCATTAGAAAAAATAATAAAGCGAGAAAAATTCAAACCTTATACTGATGTTATCTATTTTGAAATGGCCAAATTAGCCATCCAAAATAAGGCCTATACAAAGGCTACTGATTGGCTTATCTATTCCATCAAAAAAAATTATAGTAATTCAAAACAAAAACAAAAAGCATTTGAGCTTTTAGCTACTATCAATTACGACATTAATGAATATACCATATCAAAAATTGCCTATGATAGTTTACTAGGTGTATTAAAAACGAACCCTAATTATGAAACCATTCAAGCTAGAAAAAAATGGATGAAGGATATAGAAATAAATGATAAAATTATTAAGGAACAAGATACACTTGAATGGATTTATGATTTAAAACTAGATAAACAAGTTTCATTTTCTATAGCTTGGCAAAAGAGACAAACAGAAAAAAAAGATTTTTATAAGAACCTATTTGTAGATAAAAATATTATTTCTAGTAAAGTAAATATGGTTGAGCCTAATATAAATGCTACCCTATTAAGTAATTATAATAACAGTGCTGGCAGTAATTCAGATTTTTATTTTGATAATAAAAGTACGATTCAAATAGGTAAACAAAATTTTATTAGGAAATGGGGAGAGCGCCCTAATGTAGATCAATGGAGAAGAAAAACGAGTGCAAACATTGCCTATGCCAATAAGCAAAATGGCAATAATAATATAAGCCAAGTGCCAGGTCAAAACATAGGCGGTACTATTAATCTATTAGATAGTAAACCTACTAAAGAAAACGATAGTTTGCCTATAGCCCTCATTAAAGATGCAAATGGCCTGTCTGGCTCAATGATCCAGTGGAATAAAGCAGCTTTAGCCAATGCGCAATTGTTTTTACTTCAATTAAATGATTTCGAGAAGGCATATCCAATTTATTTAAGAATTATTAAAAAGGATATAGATCCAATTAGTACCGAAAGAGCTTTGTTAGATTTAGCAAGTCATTACATACACGCCAACCAACAAGAAAGTGCAGACAGTATTATTCAAATAGTAGTCACTAAATTTCCAAATGGATTTTATATTACCAAGAAAAATGAAGCCTTAGCTAAAAAAAATAAAGACAATACGGTTGTTGAAACCTATAAAGAAGCTTATTTCCTTTCGCAAATTGGAAATTGGGAACAGCTCTCATCCAATATCCCTGTTCTGAATAGTTTATTAAGAGGAAGTAAATGGCAAACCCCATACCAATTTTTGAAGGTTAAAATGTATGCTCAACAAAGAAAAGATAGTTTAGCGATCAACCTATTAGATAGCATTGTTAGCAATAATAGAAATGAAAGAATAAAGGACAAGGCAAAAATCATTTTAGAAGAAATTAGCAAAAGGGCCATTACAGAAAAGTATTTAGATACTTTAAAAGTAAAAAAAGTGATCAAAGAGCTTCCTTTTGTTTTAGTAAGAGAAGAACCAAACTTACTAATTTCATCTACCTTGCCACTTGCGCAAAACGTAAGTATAAATCCTAAAAAAGTAGAAAAAGACAGTACTAAATTAAATCCCAAAAGTATCGCTGAGTCTGGCCAACAAAACAATAAGGTGGATAGCTTAATAAATAGAATAGACTTTGTTAATGATAGCTTAGAACCCCACTATATAGCCCTAGTAACGAATAAAGTAAGCGCAAGTTTTGTGAAAGAAATTCAAAACGCATTTACTATTTTAAATAATGATGAATTTAGTAAACAAAATTTAAATGTAACTTACGTTCAATTTGATAGCTTATCTTATATTGTCTGGATTGGCTCATTTAGCAATAGGGTAAACTCCGCCAACTATTTGAATAAAGTTAAGCCAAGATTAAATAAAGAAATTTTATCTTTCGTTCCAACTAAACAATATCAAATGTATTTATTAGGAAAATCTAATATTTTATTGATTAAGAGTCCGGAAGATTTAAAAAAATATGAGCAGTTTATGATGAATACTTTTTACAAACCTTAATCGAAATCTAGTGAATCAGTCTAACAATAAACCTAAAAATTGGGTACGACTTTTTTGGAAGTACTACTTTATTACTGCCGGTATTTTTATATTATTTTTATTAATGCTTAACTGGGGATGGATTGGTGATATGCCCGATTTGAATGATATTGAAAACCCAACCGCCTCTTTAGCAAGTCAAGTATATGCACAAGATGCGACCCCCATGGGTAAATTTTATTTAGAAGATAGGATTAGTGTAAAGTATAGAGACATTAGCCCCTATTTATTGCAAGCATTAGTGGCCACAGAGGACAAGCGTTTTTATGACCATTACGGAATTGATGGAGAAGGTTTATTAAGAGCTGTTGCTTTTTTAGGCAGCCAAGGTGGCGCTTCTACTATTACCATGCAAACTGCAAAAAATTTATTTACCGACAACTGGAGTACTAAAAGCAAGCTTTTAAGATTTATTCAAAAAATTAAAGAAAGTATTATTGCCGTTAAATTAGAGCGGAACTTTACCAAACAAGAAATTATAACGCTTTACTTAAATACGGTTCCATTTAGTGAAAATGTTTTTGGAGTAAGCAACGCATCAAGAACCTTCTTCCAAAAAGAGCCAGATCGTTTGAATATAGAAGAAGCTGCCTTATTAATTGGGATGATTAATGCACCTACCAAATACAATCCTAATAGAAACCCTAAACTTGCACTTGAAAGAAGAAACCTTGTCATTAATAGAATGGCTGGCCAAAAATACATCACCAACGAGCAAGCAGAATCTTTAAAACACCTTCCCATTGCTACCAACTTTAGAAAACTAGACCAAAACAATGGACTTGGCCCCTATTTCAGAATGACTTTGGGTGAATACATGAAAAAATGGTGCAAAGAACACAAAAAAAACAATGGTGATGCTTATGATTTATATCGTGATGGTTTAAAAATATATACAACCATTAATCCAAGAATGCAATTGTATGCCGAAGAAGCAGTAGCAAAACACATGGCCTATCTACAAAAAGAATTTAACCAGCAAAACAATATCAAATCAGGTGCCATATGGAAGGAATTTAGCAATCAATTGGAATTAGCTATTAAACAAACAGATCGCTGGAGAAATTTGAAAAAAGAGGATATGGATGAAAAGGCCATTCGAAAAACCTTTAACGACCCTATTCCAATGCGCGTATTTGCTTGGAACAAGAATAGGTATATTGATACGATAATGAGTCCGTATGATTCCTTAAAATATCATAAACAAGTTTTACAAACAGGATTTTTAGCGGTAGATCCAAATACTGGAGAAGTGAAAGCATGGGTAGGCGGCGTTGATTTTAAAACCTTCAAATACGACCATGCCAATATTAACACAAGAAGACAGGTTGGTTCTACTATTAAGCCGCTTCTTTATTCTTTAGCCATTGAAAAATCTGGATTTACACCCTATACCATCGTTCAAGATCAACAACAAAATTTTGAAGGATATGGCATGGTACCCAATACCACCAAATCATGTACAGGGCTTTCTATTCCTATGGCACAAGCATTGGCAGAATCAAGAAACTGCTCTTCGGCTTATATCATGAAGCAAATCAATGGCAAAGGAAATGAAGCAGCGAAAGAATTTGTAGATTATTTAAAACAATGCAATGTAAAAGCCGACCTACAACCCTATCCATCCATTGCTTTAGGGGCATGTGAAATATCTTTATTTGAAATGATACAAGCCTATACCATGTTCCCTGGTGGCGGTTACAATGCACAACCATTTTTTATCAATAGAATTGAAGACAAAAACGGAAATGTATTAGAAAGCTATTCGCCACAAAGAAGAAAAATAATTAATGAAGTGACTGCCTATTCCGTAGTGAGTATGATGCAAGGTGTTATTTCAAAAGGTACTGGCCGAAGCATGTATTCTTATGATGTTCCCACACAATCCATTGCTGGAAAAACTGGGACTACCAATGACAATAGTGATTTATGGTTTATGGGCTATACGCCACAATTATTGGCAGGTGCATGGGTAGGCTGCGATGATAGATACATTCGTTTTTCGGACAATTACTTTGGACAAGGTGCTCATGCAGCCTTACCTATATGGGCTAATTTTATGAGCAAAGTGGCGCACGACCCTGCTTGTAATTTAGATGCGAATGCCAATTTTGAAAGGCCCTCAAATGTCACAAGTGATTTTAATGTTGACTTTGTTTCTGCTGATAACGTTCCATTTGATGATAATATTATCAATATTGAAAATAAAATAGATGTGAAAGCAGAATCAGATTACGAACTACCTGCCGATAAAACAGCAACGCCGCCATTAAGCAATAAGACAGAAAATAAAAATGCACCCAAAACAAAAGAAGCTCCTGCAAAAAAACCAAAGGCCTTATTTCCACCTAAGAAAAATTAAGTAACTATTTTTTTAGAGAATAGAAGACCGAAAAATGATGGTATAAATTTCTCTGAAAAAAAGCATTTCCATATTGAATTTTAGTTCTTAGTAATTTCACACCTAGTCCGGCACTGAATCCATTGAACCAATTTTGCTCATTTTGAACATTTAAATCAAAACGACGGATAAAATTATAGCCAAAATCAAGTTCCACCTGGTTCCCTAGATAAGCCTCACCGCCCAACACTAAATGATTGAATAAGTTTTGCATACTAGCAGGTTGATTGTATCCCTCCTGATTGGCAAAGTTGGCATCATAATAAACATTGTTCCAAACCGACATTCTTTGAGCCGTAATTGAAAATTGAATAGGTGCTTTTTCTAATTTGATAGACCACCCAACTATTAAATTAAAGGGCAATGCCTCTTTAACTGTATAGGTTTTTATTTGATTTCCTATATTAGTTAACAATATACTACCCTGATTTAATTCATTGGTTGAAGTATAACGCAAAGCAATATCCAATGCCATACCATTAGACTTGTAAACCCCATAATTAGATTGTATCCATTTTAATGTAGTCCCCAATTGAACATTTCTAATATAATTGTTTGATAGGGAAATTTGCGCACTGTAATCGCTGGGTCTAAAATTGCCTAATTCATTCCCAGCCGCATCTGTCATTTTAATGGTACCGTAATCCATATAATGCACCCCCCATCCAATGATCCAATTTTTTTTCTCCCATAAGTTGGCTCCACTAAAATCGTATTGTTGAATGTTAGCATAATAAGGCCTAATACTTAAATGCAAGTCTCCATCCATGCTGGCATTTAACAAAGAAGGATTAAACATCGCCAAACCAAGATCATTACCAATTGAACTAATATTGAGTCCGCCCAGTGCAGAGGCTTTTGCACTGTAGGGAAGGGTGAGGAAATTATAAGTTGAATTGCCCCCCGTATTTTGAGCCAATAAATGAAAGGAAGAAAAAAATAAAGCAATAATAAAAACCCCTTGCTTTCGCATGAAATATTGTTTCATAAAACAAAGCTAGGGATTTAGCCCACTAAAGCCAAATCAAGCACCTGCTGCATGTTTTTAACGTAATGGAAAGTAAGTCCTTTAATAAAAGCATGGTCAATTTCGTTGATGTCTTTTTCATTTTGCCAACATAAAATAATTTCTTTCATGCCTGCTCTTTTTGCAGCTAATATTTTTTCCTTGATGCCTCCTACTGGTAATACTTGGCCACGCAAAGTTATTTCGCCTGTCATGGCTAAATAAGGCTTTACTTTTTTACCAGTAAATGCCGAAGTAAGAGCAGTAAGCATAGTAATACCAGCACTTGGACCATCCTTAGGCACCGCTCCTTCAGGAACGTGAATATGAATTGACTTTGTGGTAAATAAACTAGGATCCACTCCTATTTTTTTTGCATTGGCTTGTAAATAAGTAAAAGCAGTATCTGCACTTTCTTTCATAACATTCCCTAAATTACCTGTAAGCTTCATGCCTCCTTTTCCTTCTGCTAATAATACTTCAATAAATAAAATATCACCCCCTACATAAGTCCAGGCCAAACCAACCGCCACTCCGGGCATATTGACTGTTTTATAAATTTCATTACTGTATTTAGCTTGTCCTAAAATTTTATGTAAATCGGTTTTTGTTACAGTAGGTTTTACTTTATGTTTGTAGGCTAATTCTTTAGCTTGATAACGCATAATAGAAGCCAATTGACGATCTAGTTCACGTACCCCACTTTCTCTAGTATAATCTTCAATCACTTTTTCTAATACATTATCCAGCACTTTGAAATTAATTTTATCCAATCCATGTGCTGATTTCTGTTTAGGAAGTAAATGTCTTTTTGCAATTTCTACTTTTTCTTCCACCGCATACCCACTCAAGTCAATAATTTCTAAACGATCTCTAAGTGCAGGTTGAATACGACTAATGTCATTGGCGGTTGCAATAAATAAGGTCTTACTTAAATCATATTCTGATTCTAAATAATTATCATAAAAACTATGATTCTGTTCTGGATCTAATACTTCTAATAAAGCCGAAGAAGGATCGCCCCTATGATCACTTCCAATTTTATCAATTTCATCCAAAATCATTACCGGATTGGATGTTTTTATTTTTCTTAAACTCTGGATAATTCTTCCTGGCATCGCGCCTATATAGGTTTTACGATGACCTCTTATTTCACTTTCATCATGCAAACCACCTAAACTAACTCTAATATATTTACGACCAATAGCATGTGCAATAGATTTACCTAAAGAGGTTTTACCAATACCTGGAGGACCTAAAAAACAAAGGATAGGACTTTTCATATCTCCTTTTATTTTAAGTACTGCTAAGTATTCTAAAATTCTATTTTTAATCTTACCCATTCCATAATGATCTGCATCTAAAACTCTTTTAGCATTTTTTAAATCATAATTATCCGAGGTATATTCTTCCCAAGGCAAGTCTAAAAGTAAATCCAAATGATTATATACCACAGAATAATCGGGAGTGCTTGGATGCATCCTTTCCAATTTCTCCAACCCATTTTGAAAAAGTTTTTTAGCAGCTTCTGGCCATTTCTTTCCTTCTGCCTTCTTTTTCATTTCGGCTACTTCACGCTCATTGGGGTCTCCACCTAATTCATCCTTAATACTTTTTAATTGTTGTTGCAAAAAGTAATCGCGTTGTTGCTTATCAATTTCGGTACGTGTTATATTGGCTACTTTATTTTTTAATTCTACAAATTGTAGTTCTTGTTGTAAGAATTGAATTAATTTCTCGGCTCTTAATTTAATCTGATTTTGTTCAAGCAACCCTTGCTTGTCATTCACTTCTACATTTAAATTGCTACTTACAAAGTTGATTAAGAAAATAGGATTTTCGATATTCTTCAAAATCATTGCTGCCTCCGAAGGAAAATTAGGAGACAACTGTATAATTTGAGTGGCTAAGTCCTTTATATTAGACAAGTAGGCTTGGAAATGCTGATCCTCTTTTCCTAACTTTTCTTCGGCCAAAACTTTTACACTGGCTTTAAAAAAAGGATCTTCTTCCTTCATTTCTAAAAGCTCAAATCTTTTTTTACCCTGAATAATAATGGTAGTACCTCCGTCTTGCATTTTAATCATTTTAATGATTTTTGCAACGGTTCCAATAGCACATAAATCAGCTGGTGTAGGATCTTCGATATTGCCATCCTTTTGGGAAACAACGCCTATTAATTTATCCTTGGCATAGGCTGCTTTTACAGCTTGTATGCTTTTATCTCTCCCCACCGTAATAGGAATCACTACCCCAGGAAACAATACCGTATTGCGCAAGGGCAAAATGGGCAATAATTCATCAATGACCATTTCAGGCTCATTTTCTTCCTCTTGTTCATTAAATGAAAATAAAGGTATAAACTCGTTCTCTTCCTCCCCCTTAAATAAAAATGTCTTATCCACTAGTTGTATTTTAAAATATAGTCAAAATGGCATAACCCCCTAAAGAAACTGTTAACGGGACTTATCTACCTACTTAGGGCAATATTGATGCCAAAAAAAATCCTCCCCGATAAATCGAGGAGGAGCTTCTTGCAAGAAGTTATATTTCTATGACTTCTTAAATTACTTTGCTTTAGCAGCAGTATCAACCGCTTTAACAGCAGTATCAACAGTAACAGCTTTTGCAGTGTCAACCGCTTTAATAGCAGTATCAGTTTTTGCTTCAGTAGAAGCACCACCACAAGCAGCTAATGCAGCGATAGCGAAAATTGCGAATACTTTTT
>Ga0114964_10001142_pt1 | contig 19630 bp, 8 predicted proteins | sample C_131016_MF_Meta_FD_92638 | JGI IMG/M metagenome (GOLD analysis project Ga0114964, IMG submission 92638) | Freshwater microbial communities from Lake Croche, Canada to study carbon cycling - C_131016_MF_MetaG | ecosystem: Environmental > Aquatic > Freshwater > Lake | place: Lake Croche, Canada... | reverse complement strand
GGCCGACGTCCAGCAGGCGCCGCGGGCCACGGCCTTTCAGGGCTACACGGGGCCGCTCAGCCGCGGCTACGACGTCAATGCGGTGTGGGTGCGCCTGCAGTTGCAAGGAACACCGCTTGCCCTCCAGGACCAGGCCACACATCTTGCAGGCTTTGCGCCCTGGTACGTGCTGCGCATACAGCCCGGCTATATCGACGAAGTGACCTTGTATGACCCGCTGGGCACAGAAATGAAGCCGCCCAAGGTGGGTGACCGCCAGCCGGTGCCACGCTTTGGCTACCGCTCGCTCAACCACAACTTTGTCATTCCCATGAGTGAGGCACCTCGCACCATTTGGCTGCGGCTGCAAACCACGAGCACCAACCTCATTCACGTCGAGGCTTTGACCTTTGCGCAAGCCAGCGCCAAGGACAGCTTGCAGAGCCTGTTGCTGGGTATTTTTCTAGGATTTTTGTTTTTGTTTTTCTTATGGGCCTTTGTCCACTGGTGGCAGCACCGCGAACCACTCATCCGGATTTTGGCGATCCATCAACTGCTTGCGCTGGTCTTTAGTTTCACTATTCTGGGCTACCTACGACTCTTTGTTGGCGACGCGGTGCCCGCAGCCTGGCTTGACCAGCTCACGTGCGTGTTAGTTTTAGCCGCCACGGCCGCCGCAGTGGCGTTCAACCGCGCCTTTGTCAACGAGTTTGCGCCCGCCCGGTGGACGCGCATCACCACCGCGGCAGTCTTGTGGCTGATGCCAGCACTGCTGGTGCTGGTGCTGGTGGGTTTCGTCCGCTTGGCCATGCAGCTCAATATGGTGGTCGTCAGCATTACGCCGCTGCTGTTTCTTGCTGCGGCCATTAACGCCCGTGGCTGGCAGCGCGACCCGGGGGCGGCCCCGCCCCTGGTGTCTCGCGGATTTTTTATTGGCTATTACGCCATTGGTCTGGGCCTGTTGAGCTTGTTCACCCTGCCTTCGCTGGGCATCACCAACAGTGCGGAAATTGGCTTGCAAGCCAACAGCATTTACGGCTTTGTGACTGGGGTCTTGCTGCTGGGTATTTTGCAACGGCGCGCCACACTCTTGGATAAGCGGCTTGCCGACGGGCAAACCAGCCTGGAAATCACACGCCAACAAGTGGTACAGGAAGAGCGGCACCGCAAGGAGCAGGCCCAGTTCATGGCCATGCTCACCCATGAACTTAAGACTCCGCTGTCCGTATTGCGCATGGCGCTGGGCCTGACCACGGCACCTGCCACGATTCGGGGCCGCTTTGACCAGGCGATTCAGGACATGAGCAATGTGATTGACCGCTTCGCCTGGATAGACAAGCTCGAGGCGCGCGAGCTCCAGTTCCACATCTCTGGCTTTGACGCGCTGCAAGAGCTTGACCGCCTGCTGTTTGCCCACAATATCCCTGGGCGCATCTCGCGCCAGGCCGACGAGGCCCTGTATCCGGTCAACACCGACGTGCGCTTGTTTTGCACCGTGCTCAATAACCTGGTGCAAAACGCGTTACGCTATAGCGCCGCTGACAGCCCGGTTGTCATCACGCTAAATAAGACTGCGCACGAGGGCGTGGCCGCTATCCGCATTGAAGTGGCCAACACGCCTGGCGCCTCGGGCTGGCCCGACCAGGGCAAGGTGTTCCAGAAGTACTACCGCAGCCCCGGCGCGCAACGCCAGACTGGCACCGGCCTGGGCCTGTACCAGGCCGCGCGCATCACGCAGCAATTGGGTGGCACGTTAAGCTACGCACCTGATTCCACCTTGGTTAGGTTCGTGTGGTCCATCCCCTGCTAAATATTGCCATTGTTGAAGACCACGACGCCCTGCGCGAGGTAATGGTCGAAATCCTGCAGGCCCAAGGCCACCATGTGCAGGGGCTTGACTGCGCCGAAGCGCTGGACGACTCGCTGATTCGCAGCCACATTGACCTGCTCATCTCGGACCTGAACCTGCCCGGCGCTGACGGCTATAGCCTGACCCGGCGTTTTCGCGCCGCGCATCCGCTGGCGGGCATCATCATGGTCACAGCACGCAATGCCTTGGACGACAAGGTCAACGGCTACCAAGTCGGCACCGACATCTACCTGGCCAAGCCCGTGTCACCCGATGAGTTGGTGGCCGCAGTCAACAGTGTGGCCCGGCGCCTGCAAGCCCACAGCACGCAAGGCCAGCCGCAAGCCGGGACCTCACTGCAATTCGACAGCAGACGCAGCATACTCAGCGGCCCGCTTGGCACCTGCACTTTGGCGGCGGCGGAATCCACCGTCCTGACGGCGCTGGCACGCGCGCCAGGCCAGCAGCTTGAGGTCTGGCAGCTACTGGAACTACTCAACCTGGACCTGGACACCTACACCAAGTCCACCTTTGAGGTACGCCTGGCGCGCTTGCGTAAAAAGCTGGTACAGGTCGGCGCCGAGAAGGCCAGCCTGCGCGTGATCGAGCGCGGCGTCTACCGATTGGCCGCCTCGTTGCGGGTCTACTAATCCAAGTTTGCACCGGTGGGCCGGCCCATGTAGGAATTTGTAGGGCGCAGGCGCGGCGCACTGCGACAGTGGGAGGATGCATGCAACTAGTCCCTCGGTCTTTCCCGCCACTTTCCCCGGAAAAGCGCTGGGCATCGTTGTCGCGGAAGACCATGATGCGCTGCGTGAAATCACGGTTGAAGTGCTGCGCGGCCAGGGCCACCAGGCCGTGGGCATCGCCTGCGCCGAAGAAATAGACGACGCCGTGGGCGGCATGCCCATCGATTTGTTGATTGCCGATTTTCACCTGCCAGGCGAGGACGGCATGAGCCTGATCAAGCGCTTTCGCGCCGCCCAACCACTGGCGGGCATCATCCTAGTCACCGCCAGCACGCAGGTGGATTTGAAGGTGCTGGGCTACAACAACGGGGTCGACATCTATCTTCCCAAGCCCGTAGCCACCGAGGAGCTATTGGCCGCCGTGCACAGCATTTCGCGGCGCCTGGCCAGCCAAAGCAAGGCCACTGCCGCCGCAGATCACAACGCTTTTCGCTACGACCCGACGCAGCGCTGGGTCTCCGGGCCCCTGGGGCGCACCGAACTCTCCGAAAGCGAGTCGCTGATATTGGCGTCGCTCTCGCGGGCGCCAGGCCAGCGGCTGGAACTCGAGCAGTTGCAAGTCTTGTTGCAGCTCGACGCCAGCGCCTTCAACAAATCGGCGTTTGAAGTGCGCATGGTGCGTTTGCGCAAAAAGCTCATCGGCGTGGGCGCCGAACGCTCTTGCCTGCGCTCAATCCGCATGGTGGGTTACCAGTTGGGCATCACGCTGCAAGCGGCCTATGGGCAGCAGCAGCGCAGCCCGCGCGGCTAAGGCGCCGACATCAGGTAGCGCGGCGCCAGTGCCAACGCGCCCAGGCGGCGGGCAAAGGCCACTGTGTTGGTCTGGTCGTTGCGGGCACGCACCCGGTACTGCGGCGTGCGCCCCAGACGCAAGCCAGTTTGCACCAGCTCGTAGCGCAGCCACAGCGTGGCCCAGCCGTCGCGAAAGGCGCTCGCCACATAAAAACCGTCAATCATCCAGCAGGCCCGCGCAATGTCAAAACGGGCCAGCGCAAAAGCCACCAGCTGCCCACCTAGCACCACCACCAGCGAATTCGCCAGGCTGATGCCCTCGTCACTACCAGTCTGCGCGGCATGCGCCATGCGCTCTTGCAGCATCGACGGCAAGCCGCCCACGGCCTGCGCCTGCAGGCGGGCGATTTCAGGCGCCCAGCCAGCGTGCTGCGCCTGCTCCAGGGATAGCATGTCGGCCTGCGGTGGGATGCGGTTTTTGAGGCGCTGCCAAAGGCGCTCCAGAGCCTGTGCCGACGCACTCAGGTCAAAGGCGTATTCACACACATGGCCCCAGGACACAAAGCCGTGGCGCACAAACCAATCGCGCTCGCTGGCGTCCACCGCGTCCACTAGGCGCCAGGGCACGCTGGCGCTGGCCTGGCTGCGCACAGCCGCCAGCAGCGCACTGCCCGCACCTTGGCCGCAGGCGGGCGCAGCCACGTGCAGCCACAGCCAGTGCATGTGCGCACTCGACCAGCGCACCGCAAACCCGGCGGCGGCTACCGTCGCTGACGAGCCCTCGCGCGCCATCCAAACCCGGGCGGGGGCGCCGTCCAGGGTTTGCGGCAGGCCCAGATGGGCCAGCACGGCTGCGGCCGCCTCGGTATTTGGGAGTTCAGTGATCTGGATCATCGGGGCGCGATTGTAGGCAGGCACGAAGGCGTGTAGGTTTTTGTAGGGCCTGGCCACAGCAGGCGGGAATAGTCGTGGCATTGTTTACCCCTCCGCCTTGAATGACCGCTTTCCTCCTCCGCATTTTTGCAGCCCTGTTGGCCCTGGCTATTGCCCCGGCCTGGGCGCAAACGGCCGCCCCGACTGCGCCAGCCGCCCCCAGCACCCACACGCTGGCGCAGCAGTTTGCGCGCGTGGGCGCCTTTGCTTGCGCCAGCCGCGCCAACCAGATTGCCAGCTTTTTGTCACCGCAAAACCGCGACATAACGCTGATGCAAGTCCCCGCCAGCAACCCGGACCGCTCGCTGCTCTCAGCCACCCTGGTGGTGCCAATGCCCGGCGCGCAAATGGCGCTGGCCAGCATGGCCCTGGCCCCCAACCAGGCCAATGGCTGCGGCGGCCTGTACCAAACCGTTGTTTACAAGCCCAAGGGCTGCGCCGCAGCGCTTGCCGAAGATTACCCCGCAGTCAAAGCCCAAGCCTTGGGTGAGACCGCCATTTTGATGGGCGGCATTGACCGCAACGCACGCGTCCTGGCCATGCCGGCCGACAAGGGATGCATTTTGATGAAACAGGAGACCGTGGAATGAGCAAGATGAGATTAGCCAAACGCCGAGTTCTGACGATCGTGGCGAGCGTGGTGTGTGCGACTGGACTGATGTCCGGGCAGGCATTTGGACAACTGCTCAGCAACAACGTTTGCGCCGGTGCCGTAGAGCCGATCGCCGGTGTTGCCATCGGCTTGGGTGCCGCTGTTGTCACTGGAGTCACCATTTGTATGGATCACGGGGTCTTCATTGGGAATAGCTCACTGTCGGCCAACAATAATTTGAGTGCAGGTCAAAACCTCAGCGTGGGAGGAACATCTTCCTTAACCGGGGCGACCACCATTTCCAGCTCCCTCAATGTAGCAAACACGGGCGGCGCCAATCTGAGCGTCAACACCACGGCCAACGTGGCAACCATGGGCACCTCGACCTCGACCTCAACGGTCAAAGGCGCAACTCTGACACTGACCGGTGGCGATACGCCTTCTGCGGTGCTGTCCTCGTTTGGCGGTACGGCGGGCGGAAGTTCGGTTGCGGGCCCGGCCTTGACGCTTGACGGCGCGGCAAATTCAGCCACATTGATTACCGCTACCGGCCAAGGCCTGCGAGTGAACGGCTCCACCAACACGGTGCTCAAGGGCGGCACCAACAGCGGCACACTGACCTTGCAAGACGGCAACACCGCCGTCAGCGGCACGACGCCAGCAGGCACCAGCATCACGATTGCCGGCAGCACCGCTGGAACGACGGCCGCCACGGTGTTTCAAACGACAAGTGACGTGAATTCGGACAACGTAAACACCGCCGTCGGCACCAGCGACACCAGCAAGACCAGCACGGCCAAGCTGCAAGCCGGTAGCAACAGCGTGACCGTCAACTCCCAGACCGGCGCCACCGTGACGGGCACCAGCAGCACGGGCAGTGCACCGGCCGTCACGATCAATGGTACGGTCAATGGCGGCACGGGCCTTACCGGCACCTTGATTACCGGCAGCGCCCAGCAATCCATCCCCTATGACGTCACCTCGGGCGCAACCCCGACCTGGTCGGACGTGACGATTCAATCAGCCCGTTATGGCGCAGGTGATCCATCCATCGGATCCGCCATCAAAATCACCGACTACGGGATTCAAATCATTTCGCCCGTACCCAGTGGCGGGCAAATTATTACCAACAACGCCGGCGGTAACTCGGGCGCTGGCCAAATCGTCAATAACACGGGCGGTAACACGGGCAGTGGTAACGTGACCAACAATATGGGCAACAACGGCTCCACCACGGGCGGCAGTGTGACAAATGTGCTCGGTAGCGGTGGTGGCAATGGCAGCGTCACCAACAACAGTATCGGCGCGCCCGGAAGCTCGGGCAGCACGACCAATACGACGATTGGCGGCGGCGGAGTGGCCGGCAGCACCAGCAACACCACCATCGGCACCGCAGGAGCAGCTGGCTCCAACACCACCACGACTATTGGCGGCGGCGGCACTCAGGGCGGCGCGGCCACCAACAACTTTGGCAACGGCCAAGGCGGCAGCGGCGCGCTGACCAACAACATCGGCAACGCCGGTGGATCGACCAGCACCGTCAACAACACCATTGGTGGCGGCAGCAGCAGCTCGGGCAGTGTGAACAACAGCTTTGGCCAGGGCGGCACAGGTTCGGGCAATATGAGCAACAACTTTGGCTCCATCAGCCCTGGCGGCACGGGCACCATGAACAACACCATTGGCTCTGGCGCCAACGGTGGCATTGGCACCCAGACCAGCAACAGCATTGGCGCCGGTGGCGCAGGCACGGTGAGCAACACCATGGGTATTGGCGGCGCGGGCACCATCAACAACACCATTGGCACGGGCGGTTCAGGCACTGCAAACAACAGCTTTGGCGCTGGCGGCAACTCCAGCACCAGCGTGGTGAACAACAGCATTGGTGCTGGCGGCGGCGCGGCGGGCAGCACGGTAGCCAACAACATTGGCGCAGCAGGAGTGGCCGGCAGCGTGACCACCAACAACCTGGGCACCGGCACGGGAGGCGCCACGACCAACAACATTGGCAACACCCAGCCAGGCAGCTCGGTCAATATGGCCGGCGGCAACAGCACCATGACGCTGAACAACTCGGGCCTGACGCTGGCCCAGCCCGGCAGCGGCGCGCCCGTCAAGATCATGGGCGTGGCCGAAGGCACCAACCCGACCGACGCAGTCAACCGCGCCCAACTCAACCGCGCTTACTCCGGCATCGCCGGTGTGGCGGCCATGGGACAAATTCCCCAGCCTTCGGGTGGCGACCAGTTCTCTATGGGTGTGGGCATGGGCGGCTACATGGGCGAGTCGGCCATGGCGTTGGGCATGAAATTCCGCACCAAACAAAACAGCAGCTTGTCCTTCAGCTTTACCACCGACAGCCAAAGCCGCTCGGTGGTGGCCGCTGGCGCTGGCTGGAGTTTTTAAGCCAAGCCCTTGACCTGCACCAAGCCGTGAAACCCAGGTTTCACGGCTTTTTCTTGAGCGTGGCCCGCAGGGCTGCAGCAAGGGACTCCCGTGAATGAAGGCTTTTGTAGGTGCTGAGCACCCTGCTTTTCATTTAATTATTTTTGATTTCACTGCTGAGGATAAACATGAACACCACCTACTCTCCTGCCGCGCGCTTGAGTTCTTGCGCCGCCGCCGTCCTGATGCTGCTGGCGCAGTCCGCTGCTGCTGATGCAATCTCTGGCGTTGCATCCATTGGCGACAACGTGAGCAGCCTGAGCTACAACATTGGTGCGGTGAACACCAACTCAGTCATCACGCTGCTGCCCAACGCCGCCAACACCACAGCCAGCGGCTTTGCAGTGACTTTTGCCGGCGACGTATTCGTGGTGAACCAGGGCAGCACCAACTTGGTGGTGGGAAGTAACCGCGCACGGGTGGCAGGCACGCTCAATGCGGATGGCGGCCGATTCAACTTCAACCTGAGCCCCAACGCCACGGCCAGCACACCGCAGTACGCCAGCAGCAACCACGATATCAAGAACGGCAGCGACAGCGGCAAAGTGTCGACCAATAATCTGGTGCTATCCGGCGGCGAGAGCTTTGGCATGACGCTGGGCGGCAGCCTGCGCGATGGCGCCAAGTTCAGCATCATTGGGTCCGACCACGTGATTACCGGCGACGGCTTCCAATACCGTGCCAGTGAAAACGGCAACGGACAAGTCAGCGACAACAGCTTTGTGATCGACTCCAACGTAGCGGTCGATACCGGCAGCCAAAGCATCAACGTGGTCTACGCTGCCTCGCGCGCCAACGACCAATACATTAGCAAGTCCGCCACCGAAGGCCATTTCTCCAACCCTGCCGCACTGGCGCTGGGCACGATTGCCCGCGAGGGCCGCCAGCTCGGCGACCTGGTCACCGCCATCAATCTGCTGGACATTGACGGCAACGGCTTTGGCAACAACCAGGTCAACTTGGCAGTGCAAGTCAAGCGCCTGGCACCTATTGCCAACAATGCCTACGTGCAAAGCGCCCTGGCCTCGTCAGACCGCATGCTGTCGGAAGTGGACGACCGCCTGTCGAGCTTGCGTGGCGACATTCCCACCATGAACGCCGTACAAAACCAGACCGGTTGGGCCAATGTGTATACCAACAGCGGCAAGCAAACTGGCTTTGACGACTACGATGGCTTCAAGGTCTCCACCACCGGCGTGGGCTTTGGCTTTGACCGCTCCACCGAAAACGGCTGGATCGGCACCGCACTGAGCGCCAGCAGTTCGACCATCGATCAGCTCGACTTCCGCGCCGGTGACCATGCCACGCTGAGCCACCAGCAAGGCAGCATTTTTGGTGCGCGGGAGTGGGGTGCCGCTTACTTTGACGGCACCTTCTCCATGGGCCGCTATGACCTGACCGGCACCCGCACCACCGCCGTGGGCCGCACGGCCAGCGCCCAGTACAACATGTTTTCGATGGACCTGAAGTCCACCGTGGGTTACCGCTTTAAGCTGCAAGACGGCAAAACCGTCATCACCCCCATGCTGGGTCTCGAAGCCACGCAGCTTGAGCAGCCTCGCTACACAGAAACCGGTGCCGGCGACCTGGGCCTGACCGTGGACGCCAAGTCATACCAGCGCATGCGCTCAACCATTGGCGTGCGCTTTAACACCGAAAGCCGCATCGGTGACACGCCGACCTACACCTCGGTTTATGTGGCCTACAACCGCGACTCCGGTCTGGACAACATGGACGTGCGCGCCAGCTACTCCGGCACCACTGACGCCCAGTACACCGGATTCACCACTACGGCCGCAGCCTTGGCGCGCAATATGTTTGAACTCGGCGCCGGCACCACGCTGGCCCTGTCCAAAGCCAGCAGCCTGCAACTGCGCTACGACCTGCAGCACCGCCAGTCCTATAACGCCCAAGGGGTGCAGGCCAAGGGCGTCTGGAAATTCTGACCGCCTGGCTGCCCGTTTAACCCCATTCATTACGAGATACCGCAATGCGCCTGACTTCTACCTCCTTTCCCCGTTTCACAGCTGTTTTCACACTCAGCGCCCTGGCCCTGGCATGCACTTCGGCGCTGGCCCAGACTGCGCCATCAGCGGCCCAAGTTCAACAAGGCGACATCTTGCTGCGCCAGGCGCAGGAACGTCTGAAATTTGAGCAAGAGCGGGCGCAGCGCCTGCAGGCGCCCTCGGGCGTGGACCTGAAATCTGTCATGCCTCGGGTGGACGCCAGCCAGGCCAAGGGCACTTGCCACAACGTCGTGAGCATCGACATCGTGGGCGCCAATTTGTTGGATGCCGATGACAAAAGCGCCTTGGTGCGCGGCTTGGTGGGCCACTGCATGGGCGCGGCCGATATCGAAAAGCTCATGGGTGAGGTGACCCGCCACTACATTGAACGCGGATTTATCACCACCCGGGCCTACCTCCCTGCGCAAGACCTCAGCAGCGGCAAGCTGCAACTGCTGGTGGTTGAAGGCCGTATTGAGAGCCTGCGCGTCGAAGGTGACCTGGACAAACGCATCAACCTGGGCCTGGCCGTGCCAGCCCGCGCGGGGGACTTGCTCAACGTGCGCGACCTAGAGCAGGCCGTGGACCAGATCAACGCCGTGAGCGCCAACAAGGTCAAGCTTGACTTGGTGCCTGGCAGCACCCCGGGGCAGACGGCCGTGGTGTTTCGCAACAAGGTGGGTAACGTCGCCACCTTTGAAGGATCGGCAGACAACCAGGGCAGCGAAGCCACTGGCAAAAACGGCGTGTCTGGCACCCTGACGGTGGGTGGCGCGCTGGGTCTGAATGAAAACCTGGCGCTGACGTACCATACATCTTCCCCACACACGGAAAAGGCCGGCAACGACAGCGTTTCACTCGGCCTGACAGTGCCCAACGGCTACGGCAGCTACGGCATCGCCACTTCGGTGTCCAACTACAGCACCGGCTTGACCACACCCGGCGGACGCGCCATGGTGGCCTTTGGTAAATCCACAAGCTGGAGCATGACGGCCGAGCGCGTAGTCGCGCGCGACCAAGACAGCCGCCTCGCCATGCTGGCCACGCTCACCAGCGTGGACAGCAAAAACTACATCGATATGGGCAGCATGGGCACGATTTACGTCAACCCCACCAGCCGCCGCGCCACCAGCATCGCCGCTGGTCTGAACAGCACCGCACTGGTCGCGGGCGGCAACTTCAGCATGCGTCCCGAACTGGCACTGGGCCTGAACGAAATGGGTAACCTGCCCGCTGGCGTGAACGCCGACAGCAACGGCCCCCAGGCCGAGTTCACCAAGGCCACGCTGGACATGAGCTATGAGAAGCACTTTGATTTCTCCAAGCAGGACTGGAGCTGGAACAGCAGCTTCAAGGGCCAGTTCAGCGCCGACCAACTGCTGAGCTCGCAACAGCTGCTCATTGGCGGCATTGGCTCGGTTCGCGGCTTCGTGACCAACTCGCTCAGCGGCGACTCGGGCTACTACTGGCGCAATGAGCTGGGCCTGAACCACAAAGTGAGCCTGGGCGACACCCGCTTCACCACCAAGGCCTACATCGGCTACGACATGGGCTCGGTGAGCAACAACGCCGCCGGCGCAGCAAGCGGCAGCCAGATGTCTGGCGTGGTGCTGGGCCTCAACGCCCAGTTCAAGGCCGCCAGCATCGAACTGTCCCGCACCCGCGCTGACAAGACGCCGCTTGGCATGACCCCTGAAGAAGCCCAAACCTGGCTCCGTATTTCGTTTTCGCTCTGAGATTTAGACTATGAACCACATTTACCGCATCGTTAAAAACAAAAAAACCGGCATATGGATGGTCGCCTGCGAAATTGCGCGCTCGCATTCGGGTGGCGCCGCTTCTGCTTTGGTGGTGGGCGCCTTTGGCCTGGCAGGCATGGCGCAGTTGGCCATGGCGGCTGACCCCAGCGCCATTCCCATAAGCAGCTCCAAAGCGTCCGTGGCCATGGCGCCCAACAACACCGCTACGACGGTGGTCAACATCCAGGCGCCCACAGCGGCCGGCCTGTCGCACAACCAGTACAGCAAGTTCAACGTCACCAAGGGCGGCCTGATCCTGAACAATGCCGACGGCCTGAACAACCTGACGGTCGAGACCAAACTGGCCGGCCAGATTTTGGCCAACCAGAACCTGACGCACTCGGCGCTGGTGATTTTGAATGAGGTGATGACCAACAACGCCTCCATCCTCAACGGCTTTATTGAAGTCGCAGGCACCAAAGCCGACGTGCTGGTGGCCAACTACAACGGCATTACCTGCGCCACTTGCGGCTTTATCAACACCGGGCGCGCCACCCTGACCACCGGCTTGCCCGTGGTGAGCAACGGCGCCCTGACAGGCCTGAACGTCACGCAAGGCAGCATCACCATCAGCGGCAACGGCCTCAATGCCGGCGGCACCGATCTCATGGACCTGCTGGCCCGCAAAGTAACGATCGACGGCCCGATCAACGCCCCGGCCCTGGAAATCCACACCGGCGCGGCCCAGTGGAACTACGCCAGCGACACCAAGACCACCCAGGCGGGCGTCGGCAGCACGCCCGACTACGCCATTGACGCATCCGCCTTGGGCGGCATGTACGCCAACACCATCAAGCTCATTGCCAGCGAGGCCGGTGTTGGCGTGCGCATGCTGGGCGAAGTGGCCGCTGCCAGCGGCGACTTCACGTTGGACGCGGCGGGCAAGATTGCCATCAAGGGCAAGATGTCCGCAAGCCGCGACCTGGGTATCACCACAACAGTGGCCGGTGCTGACGCACTGACCATTGTCAACAGTCCCATCAGCGCTGGCCGGGACCTGCGCCTGAGCAGTGCTGTGGGCGCCACCCGCATTGAAGGCGGCCAGCTGTACGCTGACCACAACATGAGTCTGACCGCAGCCAGCCTGACCGACACCGCCACGGTGGACCCCCAGGTCAGCAACAACCAGCGCACCGCCGTCAACGACTTGTCGGTCACCGTAACAGGCGCTACCGCGCTAGGCGAAACCACCTGGCGCGCTACGCGCAACCTCGACCTGGAGTCTGGCACGCTGACCACTGGTGCCAACACGCAACTCGCCGCCAACGCCGCCATGAACCTGACCACCCACAGCGCCATGAACCTCGGCCAAGCCCAGGTGCAGTCGGTGGGCAATATGGTGCTAGACGCAGGCACCGCCATCATCACCACCGCAGCCGATGGCGGCCAGGGAGTGACATCGAGCGCAGGCACCATCAGCGTGGGCGCGGGCACCTTGAACAATGCAGGCACAGTGCAGTCCGCCATCGGTGCAAGCTACGACGTAGACACGGTTAACAACACGGGCACCCTGACAAACACCAAAAACGACCTGCGCATCACGGGCACCACGCTGTCCAATGACGGCAAGGTTTCGTCCGAAACCGGTACCCTGGCCCTGAGCGGCAACGTCAACATCGGAGCTCAAGGCGTGGTGCAATCCACGCGTGGCCTAAGCCTGAACGCCGGCTCGCTGACCTTTAGCGCACCCACGGCGCGTATTTTGGCCGCCACCAGCACTACCCGTGCCACGGATGCACTCAACGTCACCGTGGGCAGCGACTTCACCAATACCGCCATGCTGTATTCGGGCAAAGAGCTGAACCTGAGCGCGCCCGCCATTACCAATGCCGCCACCGGCGGTATCGCCGCAGGCGGCAACATGGCACTGACCGCCACGGCCACCGACATCACTAACTACGGCGCCTTGTATGCTGGTGGCAATATTGACGCCACCGCCACCTCCACACCCACGAGCGGCATTTACAACTACGTCACCTTGGGCGACATGGAACGAGACGCGCTGCTAGGGGTCGACCAGACCAACCGGTCCTGGTACTCCTACAAGCAAGTACTGCTGAGCCAAAGCTCCCTTGATGCGGGCGGCAGCATCAGCCTGATAGCCGGCAAAATAGTCAATAGCAGCATCATCAACGCTGGGAGTAACCTGACCCTGGCAGCAGCCACGATCTGGAACCAAGTGCAAGGCGGCGATTCGCGTGCGTTCACGCCAAAGCTGGACTACACCCCGGTCATGCAAGATCTGGGCTACTACAGCTTTCCCAACAAATACCAACGCGACTACTACAGCACCACCTGGCACATCAACCAGTACTACCAGCTCGGGCTGCCAGCGCTCAAGCCTCAGCTCAATGCCGGCTCCGTCTTGACACTGCAAAATTTTGCCGATGGCAAAAATCTCGGCGGCAGCCTGCAAGCCCCCACCATCGTGGTGACCGGCTTGGCGGGCGCCAGCTTCACCAATGACGACCTGTCACTGGTGCTTCGTTCGTACCGCAAAGAGTGGCATCGCAATATTGACTTCAAATTGCTCGGGCCAATGGAAAGCAGCAGCGACATCCAGTCAGAGCCTGCAGACAGCAGCATTGAGCCCAGCACTAGCACCGTCAGCACTTTCGGCGCGAGCCTGAAGGCCAACACCCTGAACGTAACCGTTGCTAACTTAACGAACAACAGTTCGCCCTTTGCACCCGTTTCCGCTGCCATTGGCGTACCCGGCACCACGCCCAACGCCCAAGTGAGCGGCGGTCGCATTGCCACCGCAGCCATTCCAGGCCTGAGCCTGACGCTACCCCGCAATCCGAACGGCTACTTTGTCACCAACCGAAGCCCCACGGCAAAGTTCTTGGTGGAAAGCAACCCCATGTTCCAAGCAGGCGGCTCCACCGTGGGCTCGGACTACTTGGCACAGAAGCTGGGCATGAACCCCGACACCACGCAAAAGCGCCTCGGTGACGCCAGCTACGAGGCCTACCTGGTGCAGCAGCAGCTTGTCGCCCAAACGGGCGCCGGCCTGCTCGATGGTCAGCAAGACCTGGCGGGCCAGATCCAGAGCATGATGGACGGCGCCGCCAACCAGGCTGGCAGCTTGGGCCTGGTCTATGGCCAGGCACCCACGGCCGAACAACTGGCAAACCTGACAGAAAGCATCATCTGGATGGTGGAAGTCGAAGTCGATGGCCAAAAAGTACTGGCACCCGTGGTTTACCTCGCACCAGCAACACTCGCTTCGCTGGAAAGCGGCGCGGTCATAGCAGCCGACAAGACCACGATTGAGGTGACCACCATGGCCAATAACGGCGGCACCATCGTGGGCGGCGACGCACTGGCAATCACGGCCAAAGGCGACATCACCAATCTTTCCGGCAGCATCAAGGGCGGCGATGTGAGCCTGAAATCGACCGAAGGCAGCATCAAAAATGAAACCCTGGCTCAGGGCACTGGTGCGGGCGGCAATGTTGGCACCGCGGTGGGCAAGATCGCGGGCATCCAGGCCACGGGCAACCTAGCGCTGGACGCGGCCAAAGACATTACCAACATTGGCGCACAAATGGGTGCGGGCGGCAACGCCTCGCTCAAAGCCGGTGACAACATCGTGTTTGACACCGTCAAGGACAAAAATACCACCACCACTGCGGGCGTTATCAGCCAGGGTGGCAACAAGGGCTTTGAGTCGTCCACCACCACCACCGTCAACCAGGTCAAGTCTGGGCTGACCGTGGGCGGCAATCTGGACGCCAAGGCCGGCAAGGACATCACCCTGGCCGGTACCGATGCCAACGTCGGCGGCAACGCCAAGATTGACGCCGGTGGCAACCTCAACATCGTGGCACGCGAGAACACTGTTTCTACCCAAACCGAATCGTCCATCTCGGGCGTGGGCGTGGGCGGCGGCGTGTATGGCACCACCAAGACCAACACCGACGCTTTCTCCAGCCGCAATGTGGGCAGCACGCTCAACATCGGCGGTAGCGCCGACCTGACGGCCGGCAATACGCTGACGGTGCAGGGTTCCAAGCTCAACGTTACCGGCGACACCGCCATTGACGCCGCCGACATCAAGGTTCTGGCGGGCAAAGATGTGGACCGCGTCACCAGCAAAACCGTGACCACCAGCTTCCTGCAGATCGAAAACGTGGGCGCTCCGCCCGAGTCGTCGAGCAGCTCGAGTGCTGGCGGCAGTGCTAGCAGCGGCACGGGCGCAAACGCCGGTGCGGGCAACGGCAGCGCCGGAGCATCTGCAGGAGCATCTGCCGAGGCTTCCGGCTCAGCAGCTGCGGGAGCCGGTTACACCGCTTCGGCTGGTGTAACCCTTGCCAAAACAGTGGAGACGGTTTCGTCATCACTGTCGCAACGCAGCGTGGGCTCTGAGCTCAATCTGGGTGGCAATGTCACCATCAAGGCCAAAAACGACGTGACGCTGCAGGGTTCGGCCCTCAACGCCGGCGGCAACCTTGACCTGCAAGCCACCAATGTGAACCTGCTGGCGGCGCAAAACATTGAGCAAAGTAGCTCCAGCACCACCACCACGCGCCTGGGCCTGTACGCCAGCACGGACAACCAGGCTGGCGCCCAAGCCAGCGGTGAAGCCAGCGCGCAAGCCGGCGCTGGTGTCTCGGCCGACCACAAAGGCCAGACCAACAACGTAGGCGTGCAAGCCGGCGCCAGTGCATCCGCGTCAGCCCAGGCGACGGCCGAAGCCTCGTCCAAGAACACGGTGGACGTGCTGCGGATTGACAAACAAGACACCGAGTCCCTGCAGATTACCAACACGGGTTCGAGCATCAAAGCTGGGGGCAACCTCAAACTCGACGTGGCCAACAAGCTGCTGCTGCAAGGCTCTGCGGTGGAAGCTACTGGAGACGTGGACCTCAAAGCCAAGGACATGGCCTTTGAGGCGGTGCAAGACACCAGCTACAGCAAGGAAAGTAACAGCACCATGACCATGGGCGTCTACCTTGACGCTGGGGCGGGTGCCGAAGCCAAGGGTCAAGCCAACGCACAGGCGGGCGCAGGTGCCAGCGCGGGCAACGCCGGTGTGGCGGCCAACGCCCAAGCCAACGCGTCGGCCTCGGCTGGCGCCAGCGGAAATGCCGAAGCCAGCGCCAAGGTGGGAGCCGGTGTGCAGTTCAAAACCAAGTCCAACACGCAAGAAGATGGCTCAAGCACTGCCCTGGTGTCGTCCATAAAGTCCGGTTCGGGCAGCGTGTCGCGCACCGCTACGGGCTCCATCAAGGACGTAGGTACCAACATCGAGGCAGCAACCGACTTCAACCAGTCGGCCACCACCATCGAAATGCTGGCCGCCGAGAACAGCCAGTTCTCCAAGACCACCTCTGAGGTGAACATCGCCCGCATTGGCGTGTACGCTGAAGCAGACGCTGGAGCCAAGGGGCAGGCCAGCGCCGGCGCAGAAGCGACTGCTTCTGGCGGCACCACCGCCGCCAAGGGTGAGGCCAAAGCTACGGCCAGCGCCTCGGGCAAGGCCGAGGCCGGCGCGCGCGTTGGCGTGGAGATGAGCTTTGACCGCGCCACCAGTACCGATACCAGCACCGCAAGCCAAGCCGTGGTGTCCAACATCAAGGTCGGCGGCAACATCAACAGCGCGTCCAGTGGAAAAACCACGCTCCAAGGCACCAACCTGGAAGCTGGCGGGGCAGTGAACCTGTCAGCCAGTGAGCTCGAAGTGCTGGCCGCGCGTGACACCGCGACCCAGACATCGACCACCGATACGGTCAACGCATCAATGCAGGTGTATTTGGGCGTAGGCGCTGAGGCCAAAGGCAAGGCCAGCGCCTCGACCGGTGACGACGAAAACACCGCCAGTGCCGAGGCCGAAGGTGGCATCCAGGTAGGAGCCAAAATTTCAGCGGGATACACCAAAGACGAGACCAAGGACGAAGCCACCCGCGCCGTGGTTGCCAATATCACCGGCAGCAAGATCAACATCAACACCACGGGCAAAACCTCAATGGAGGGCACCAACCTCAACGCAGGGGCTGGTGGTATTGACATCGCCGCCAAGAGCCTGGACTTCAAGGCCGCGACTGATACCTTTGCCAGCAGCACCAGCAGCGTGGCCTTCCAGGCAGATCTGGCCGCCAAGGTGACCATTGGCGCGAGCAACGCAGAAGCAGAAGGTGATGTGACTGTTGGCGTAAGCGGATCGCAGTCCTCTGGCACCAACGCCGTGGTGGGCAGTTTGAACTCGGCCGGCGGTCTGAACATCCGCACCCAAGACGACTTGCGCCTGCAAGGCACGCAAATCAACGCCAGCGGCGACACCAACCTCTCTGCGGGTGGCAACGTGACGGTGGATGCGGCAAAGAACACCTTCCAGGCCAGCTCGAGTAGCGTGGACGTGAGCGTGAGCTTCAACACCGGCGACAAGAACTTCAACGCTGGCGTAGGCGTGGGCAACAGCAGCGAAAGCTCCAGCCAGGCCGTGGTGTCCAACATCAACACGGGTGGCTCGCTCAACATTTCAGCGGGCAAGAGCGCTACGTTTGAGGGCGCCAATGTGGCTACCGGTGGCGACGCGCAAGTGACCGCCATGGGCGACGTGACGTTCAAGGAAGCACGCAACGAATCCACATCGCAATCCTCGAAAGTGGACGTGAGTGTGGGCTACGGTGTCAATGAAGACAAAAACACCAATGGCACGCAATCGAGCACCAGCAGCTTCAATGCCGGTGTCAGCGTTACCGTGGAAAACGCCAAGTCCTCTGAAGCAGTGACCGGCTCCTTCCAGGCTGGCAAGAGCCTGAGCGTAGTCGCCGGCGGCAACACCACCTTCGTGGGTACCGATCTGGCTGCAGGCGATGGCGTGTCCGTTGCCGCAGGCGGGGACGTGACCTTCAAGGCCGCAGAGAGCACCAGCTCGTCAAGTAGCATCGGCGTCTCGTTGGGCATTGGCACCTCCGAAAAGACCACTACCAACCAGGATCCCAACGAGAAAAAGGAAGAGGGCAACGTCGCTTTCCTGCTCAAGGGTGACAAGAAGGCGGACTCCAAAGACGCTCCCGCTGAAGACGCACCGGCAGAAGACGCCGAACCCGCCGAAGGCACGAGCAAGAGCAAGGCTACGGTCAAGGTGGAAGCGTCCCTGGACGTGGGCATCAGCAGCAGCACCGTACAAAAGGGCTCCAACGTCAACGCGGGCGCCGGTGGTATCCAGATTTCTTCTGGCAAAAACGTGGCCATGCAAGGCACGACACTGCAAACCTCGGGCACAGCCAGTGTTACAGCTGCAGGCACGGTAACGCAAACCGCTGCCGTAAGCACCAGCACCGAATTTGGCTTCGGCGTTAGTGCCGGTGTGACGAAAGAGAAGGAGTCAGGCTCCTTGGTGACGCCTGCCCCAGAAGGCGCTGCCGCTGAACCCGCTGCTGACGCGAAAGCCGATGCCAAGGCAGACAGCAAAGCAGACACTAAAGCCGACGCAGCCGCCGACAAAACAGCGGCAGATGCCAAAGCCGGCGACGCTGCCACCGACGGCAAAGCAGCAGATGCCGCCGCTCCTGCTGCTGACGACAAGAAGGAAGTCCCGGTCTACAAAAACGCCGAAGCCAAGGACCAACCCACGCAAGGCCTTCGCGCCCTAACGCTGGAATCCAACAGCACGGTGACCAAGACGACCATTGACGCCGCAGGCGGCTCAACCGTCAAGTCGGGCACTGCGGCGCAGACCACCATCGCTGGTGTCAACATGATGCTGCGCGCCACGGTCAGCGCCGACGGCAGCAACCGCACCCAGGTGCCCGTGCCAGGCACTTTGCCTGCCGGCACCAAGGTCGTGGCGGCCATGTCGGACGGCCAGCCGCTGCCAAGCTGGGTGAACTTTGACGCAGCCACAGGCGCGCTGACTGGCACACCGCCGGCTGGCCTGGTGGGCAGCGTTCCCATCGTGGTGAATGTGCCCATGCCTGACGGCAGCACCTTCAAGGTCGGCGTGATCTTCGGCAACTAAGCAAAGAGGCGCCACGTTGCCGCAGGGGCACACCCTGCGGCAACGTGGCAGCGCTGCAATTGGCACTGGCACGAGCAGGCACTTTTGGGCTGAGCCCAGCACATCTGCGCACTGGGCAAACGCCCGAAGCTGGCGTGGTACTGCATGGCTCTATAGCTCTGCGGCGCGGTTTGCCCGCAAGGTTTGGTAACGCGACTTAGGCGACTGGCGCGCGGCTGGGCTAGGTGTACCCGCTGTTAGAGTGGCCCATGCTGGCGCCACCTTTTGGCTGCCGCTCACCCACGTCTGTTCATGCCCACCCGCCTTTCCCGCATCTTTCCGCTCCTGTTTGTCGTCCTCTGGTCCACTGGCTTTATCGGCGCGCGCCTGGGGCTGCCGCACACCGAGCCGCTGACCTTTTTGTTTGTGCGCCATTGCGCCGTGGTGGTGCTGATGCTGGCCATTGCGCTGGCCACCCGCGCGCCGTGGCCCCAGGGCGCGCGCGCCTGGTTTCACATTGGCGTGGCCGGTTTGCTGCTGCAAGGGGTGTATTTGGGCGGTGTGTTTATCGCTATCTCGCTGGGCCTGCCTGCGGGCG
>Ga0114964_10001141_pt1 | contig 19652 bp, 23 predicted proteins | sample C_131016_MF_Meta_FD_92638 | JGI IMG/M metagenome (GOLD analysis project Ga0114964, IMG submission 92638) | Freshwater microbial communities from Lake Croche, Canada to study carbon cycling - C_131016_MF_MetaG | ecosystem: Environmental > Aquatic > Freshwater > Lake | place: Lake Croche, Canada... | reverse complement strand
CTATTTCTTTTTGCTCTTTTTTCTTTTGTTCTATCCAAAGTTTCTTTTTATTTTCGGTCAATAGTAATCTTTTTTCCGAGTCCTCTTTGTTTGCGGACAAAAGAGAATATTCTTTAGTTTGAATCTCTATCTTGTTTTTTGTTTCTTTTTTGAGAGTCTTAGCGTTTTCGAACCACTCTCTATACACGCCCAGAGACATTAAGTTTTCTACAATTTCTCTTTTTGTGTTCTTATCACACTCTAGAAAACAAGATCTCTGGTCATCTGTGAATATACAAATGTTTATAAATCCTTCGTAAGAAAGACCTACTATTTCATCGATTTTTTTCTGGGTAGAAGCCATTGTTCCTAAAGTGATTTCTGTAGAGTCATTCCACTTTCCCTCTTCGCTTTCCCATACTCTGAGACTGTTTTTGTTCTTTTTGCCTCCTTCCATTCTTGTTCGTACTATTCTGTATTTGTCGAATTCAACAACGCATTTGCAATCTTTTCCTATTTTGTTGTGAACTACATCATCTACATTGATTTTTTCTGGACGCTTGATTGTTTTTCCGTACAAGGAAAAAACGATTATTTCTTGCACGCTACTTTTTCCCGTGCCGTTGCTACTGACCTTAACATCGTCAGGAAGCAGTTCATCTATTGGCTTTGCGTCTTTATTTGTTCCCTCTATAAGCACTATGTTGCCATAGTCTGTGAATTTGACCTCTATTCCTTCTGGTCCGAACGGCAAGAAGTTCCACGCACCGGCATACTTAAAATTTAAATTTCTCATTTTGATCCTAATTTTTTGAAGACTATTTTCTTGGAAATTGGTTTGTTCTCAATCAAGTTTTCGTATTCTTCTTTATTTCGTTCGTGAAATAAAAAATTCTTATTTTCCAAAGCATACTTTATATTGCCGCTAGGATGTATAACTTTTTTGATTTCATCTTTTATTTTCACTTTGTCTTCTTGAATTGATATCTCGGATATATCTGTATAATTCCATGTATCTTCTATTTCGTCAATCGATTTATTGAAATTTTTTACTAATGATAAAAAGGTTTCATTGAAGTCTTGCTCTTTACACGCAAGATTTACAAAATTATTTATATCTACAAGTCGTTCCCACAAACTGCTTTTCGCTGCAATAAATCCGCTATTATGATTTTTTGAAATAACAAAATTATCAGATATAATTGAAAAAATTTCAACTATATCTTCTTGAAAAAACACATCAGCATCCCAATATGCATATTTGCCTTCATTTGTTTTTGCGTAGTTAGCCAAAGTTTTAATGGTGCTTGTTCTGATGTCTTTTAAAGAAAATATATTCTCTATTATCAAAACATTTTTATCTTTTAATTTTGTTTTAGTTTGATTGCTTAATCCGCAGTCTACGATTAAAACATGCCCTTGGTAATATCTTCTCAAAGAGAGGATCCAAGAAGATCCCCACTTATTCCAATATAATTCGTTGAATCCTGTAACTACAAAGTTCATTTTTCTGTTTTCTGACAAATTTTATTTCCCATTCTTATTAGGATGTCTCTGTCTAAGCCACTACATCCAGCTTCATCAACATATTTTGAAAGCATTTCTTCGCCTTTTAACAATATAGATTTAGCATCTTTTATCACATGCTGTTCTATTTTTGTTTTTTGTTGTTTTATCTCAAGGCTCCCCAGCTTATTTTTTTGTAGTATTTCTTTTTTGAAATCAATCAGATTTGTACTACCAATATCTTCTACTTTTATTTGAACAAAATTTCCATTTAATTTGTAAGATTCATAATCTTTAATATCCACAACTAGATGTTGGGGAGAAAAATCATTTTCTATATAAGTTTTTTTATTTTTATCTCCGTCAAATATTATTATGTGTTTGTTTTGAAATGCTTCTCCGAAACTTAGTTGCAAAGGAGAACCAATGTATTCGACCTTTTTGCTCACTTTTTGTTCGGCATGATAGTGGCCTAGGAAAGTATGTTTATAATCATTAAAGATAGAAGAATTAACGGTTACCATATCTCCATCATGCTCGATGCACACATCGGAATGTTGATTGTGGTGTAAAATGGCTCCATCTATAGCGAGATGACCTAGAGCGTATTCTGGCGTCCCATCTTGTTTTTTAAGTTCTTCTAGCGAAGAAATTGGATTATGGGTGAAAGGAATGAAGTCCCAGTTGCTTCCTTCTATTTTGATTCTTTCTGGTTTTGTTATTACACGCACACCAGGCAAAGCAGAAAGAGGCAAAACGCTACTAACGCTTGTGTTATCGTTAAACCAAAGATCGTGATTTCCAAGCAATAAATAAAGATTGAATTCAGAATCTTTTAAATTTTCTTGTAATATTTCAAATGTTTTTTGGTAAGTATATATTTCTATTTTTTGTCTATCGTGGAAAAAGTCTCCACCAAATAGAATATTAGATATTTTATTGGATCTGGCTGTTTCAAAAACCCATTTCAAAGCATTCAAACAGTCTTCTAAACGCTCGTTTTTGCGTTTATGAGGAAATATGTGGATGTCAGAAAATAGTAGAACATTGCCCATATACTCGTCTCCAAAAAATATAAGTGAACAGGCATTATCCACATGTATAATTTAAAATCAAGGCGAGTAATTTATTTTAATATTTTTTCTAATACGTCCCAAACATTGTACGCTTTTAGTTTTAAAGATGCAGTTTGACCGGCACCTCCACCTCCTGGTGGTCCCCCCATAGACGCATCCATGCCAGGTGGGCCTCCCATTGGCGGTGGTAATCCTCCGCCTCCCATAGATGGTGGTGGTCCACTACCCAAAGATGGTGGTCCTCCTAAAGGTGGTGGTCCTCCTCCGCCACCTAAAGACGGTGGTGGTGCCGCTCCGCCTGCTGGTTTGGGAGGATCCGCCTCAAGTAATAGTTTTGATTCTAAAAAGTTTGTAAATGTTTCCATATATGCATTATCTAGTATTTTTCACCAATATTTTTCATTATTTTCCATAGATACTGTTGAAAGAAAATAAGTAAAAATAAAAGTGAGAAAGAAAACGAGACGGACACTCAAAGAAAGGAATGACTTTTTTATGCTAAGGATGGCGTAAGGCTGATCCCAAGTTTTTTGGTAGGTTTAAGTCTATTCCTTGATTGAATTTAATTGTAAAAAGTCGCCTTAAAACGGCAAAAGACTGAGCGGTGTATAGCTTTTATTATTAAATTGCAAAAAACCAAAGGTTTCTTTTTAATATAAAAACAAGCACAAGCCGAAACGAATCAGAAGCGGACATGGAAACGTGTCCGCTTATTTTTTTGAATTAGCTCTTCTAATTAAGTTATCAAGGCGTTTTGTGGAAAACAAGTGAAAATTTCTTTTTGTATAACCTGTAAAGATAGATTGTTTCAACTTTCTCAAACCTTGCCTTATAGTCTGAGTGCATCTTCTAATTATACAAATAAAGAGTTTATTTTATTAGACTACAATAGCAACGATGGTCTTTATTTTTGGGCAAAATCACATTTGAAATATTGGGAAAAACAAGGAACAATAAAATACATCAAAACCAATATTCCAAAATATTTTTGTGCAGCACACGCAAAAAACATAGCACACAAGCATGCAACAGGAGATATAGTCTGTAACCTAGACGCAGACAATTTCGTGACAACAGGATTTTGCGAACAATTAGTGTCTATTTTCAAAGAAAACAATCGAAATTTTTTTTACAGTGCTAGTATAGATGCTTTTCAAAATCATGGTTGTTGTGGGAAAATAGCTGTGAGAAAAGAACATTTTTTGAATGTAAACGGATATGACGAAAGTCAATATTTAGGATGGGGTTGGGACGATGTAAATTTTAAATATAGAACAAAAAATTATAATAATTTGATTGGGATTGAGGGAGATTTAAAACACAATCTAGTCTTGTTCCATAACAATCAACAAAGAACGGCTAATTTTCCTTGCAAGGACTTAAAAAAGACACGAAATTTAAGTATAGAAAGAATAAAGCAAATAGATCGTACAAATGATTTTATAGCAAACAAAGATATAAATTGGGGGTTTGTAGAAGATTTAAAAATTGGACTAGACAACTAGATATCATATGAAGTTTTTTGATTGGCTTTCGAAAAAAAACTCAAATGAAAAAATCGTTGAGTTCCAGCAATACACAACTCAGCCTCCAAAGTGGAGCATGGGCAAAGAAGATATTATGAAGTTTTGGAGAAATCTAAATCCTTCTGTACCTATAACCATGAAGGCGATGCCTAACGTGCATAAAGGCTCCACATACGGAGAGGACGGCATCAGAATCACAGGAAGTCCAGAATTCATAGCTTCTGTTTTAAGCAAATTAAAATCAGTTTTAGAATATGAATCTCCCAACGTAAAGTTGAATGTCTCATACAGAGAAACTCAATCTCCCAGCCAGCTTGAAAAAGGAAATCTAAAAAAATCTTATGTTTTTTATGTCCAAGCAAAACAAAGAGGCTGATCTTGTAATTTTCTATTTTTTTTGTATGATGGCAGAATGTCACAACTAACCACAGAGCAAAAAGATGTCATTAAGGGAATTATCGGGGACATCGATCAAGAACAGATAATTACATTGGGTGGATATGCTGGTGTTGGTAAAAGCACCGTTATACGAGTTATATTAAAAGCTTTTGAGCAAAAAGGTCTTAATTTCTTGCCGTGTGCATACACAGGCAAGGCTGCAAATGTTTTGAGAAAAAAAGGCATTAAAAATGCAAGTACAATACACAGCTTGATTTACAGACCATTCAAAGATGAAAAAGACGAGACGGTTTGGCATCTCGTAGATAAAGCTTCTATTGTTAATGATATTGATGGCTTTATAGTTGATGAAGCGTCTATGGTCAGCAAAGAGATACACATGGATTTGTGTTCTTTTGGATTGCCTATCTTATATGTTGGAGATCATGGTCAATTAGAACCTATCGGTACAGATTTCAACCTTATGAAAAGTCCGACTTATAAGCTGGAAACAGTTCATAGAAATGCTGGTGAGATCGCTCATTTTGCCGAGCATTTAAGACAGGGAAAACCTGCTATTTATTTTGATTGTTTTGAAAAAGTTCAAATAGTTCAACCAAAAGCTGTAGAAGATAAGCATCTGATATCAAATGATCAGGTTATATGTGCTTTTAACAAAACAAGAGTAGAATTAAATGAAAGAGCCAGAAAAGAAAAAGACATTAATTATTCTTATGTCGCTGTAGGAGAAAAAATAATTTGTTTAAGAAACAACAAAACAAGAGGTTTGTTTAATGGAATGCAAGGCGTTGTGACTAAAGTAAAAAAGAATGAAAAGTTCGACTTCATATCAGACGGCCAACTTTATCAAGACATCAAATATGATCCAGATCAATTTGGACAAGAAACAAATAGATCTGTTTTTACAAAAAGTTCTGATCCCTTCGATTATGCGTACTGCATTACTTGCCACAAATCACAAGGAGATCAATTTGGTTCTGTGATAGTGTACGAACAAAAATGCAATAAGTGGGATCATTCAAGATGGGCTTACACAGCAGCATCAAGGGCTGTTAATAGCCTGATCTGGGTCGCAACAGAGTCTTTTGTACCATCTTATCTGTAATCGAAAAATTTAAAAACGTCCACTAACATAGCCACGATTACAAACAAACAAAATGTTGCCGTTAACAAAGAAAATGATATCGCAATTGTAGCTGCACAACACTGTAAAATTAATTCTAGCATTCTACTCCTTAATCCAAAAAATAAAATCATTAGATTTATCGTCGAAAGCACTTTCTACACGACCAGAGACTGCTAATTCCATTAGCATGTTTCCAATGATTCTTCTGTTTAGTTCTTCAAATATTTTGTTAAAAGTTTTGTGAGAAAACCTATATTCTTCTTCTCCATATTTTGTTTTTGTTTTTTTAATTAGTGACTCAATAATATTTTGAGCCTCATCTAAAGTCAATTTATCTTCTATCTCATCTGCTTTTTCTTTGAATAGATCGGTAAAGTCTGTTCTTTGCTCTTTGTCTTCGTTTTCATAAAAGCTTTTTAACACCATTTGTCTGACGCTCGAAACAAATTCGGGCATATCATCTATTGGGTACCAGTGATTTTTTTTCATAATTTAAATAATTTGTTGGTTCCTACGTCTATTCGTATGACTACCTCGGATCCACCTGTTGTGAAAGGAAGTCCAAAAGCGGTGTCGTATAAAGCGATCAACTGAGAAGTCGAACTGCTTCCCGAGTCTTTATAAATTACTATATACTTGATGGTTTGTCCAGTTGGAATTATTCCAAAGTTCACATCAGAACAACCAGCTATTCCAGCAGATGTTGTTTTTCCTGTTAAAGCAACTGGAAGACCGATTACGTAAGAAGACAAAGTGTTAAAATAATTGTCTGTGCTTAGATTTGGAGTGTATAAGTTTGAAACAAGAATCATTTTAATGGTGTCGGATGTGAAGTTTATCGAACCGTTTAAAAATGCGTTTCTTCCACTGTCGTATAGTGCATTAGCCATTAATGTTCCTCGTTTTAATATATTTATGAAAAAAATTGAATAAAATTACGCTCTTTTACTTCAAGACTAGGAGTAGCTATGGCAGAAGATTGTTATTTTTGGATAGATCAATCTATCCCGTATGAAGATCGCAAAATGAATCCAGTCTGCATCAAGTGCAGAGAAGAAAAAAGGCCAGATATAGACTGGTTTTGGCGTGGCTCTAAACTTGGCTATGGTCCATTCGATTTTATTTGTTGTTTTTGTGGTCACGAAATAAGCATTGTAAAGGAGAAAGATGAAATTAAAGATTAAACCAATTTTAAAAATACACGGAGGCAAGCAGATAATAGCAAGCTGGATCGCTTCTAACTTTCCCGAAAACTACAAAGATCTTTGTTATGTGGAGCCGTATTGCGGAGGAGCAAGCGTGTTTATGGCTAAAGATAAATCTGTTACGGAAGTTTTAAATGACAAAAATTTGAATTTATTGGAAATATATCAATGTTTAAGAGACGAATCAAAAGAATTCATAAGAAGATTGAGTCATTTTAAATATTGCGAGGAAACTTTTTTAAAAATACAAAAAAAATCAATGTCAGAGGATTATCTGGAAAGAGCGGTCAATGATTATGTTTTGGTGAAGATGAGTAGATTAGAACTTAAAAAGTCATTTTCTAAATCCGGAGCAAATTCATGGAAGAAATCACTGCAAGAACTATCAGAAATAGCATATAGACTGCAGGATTCTTTTATTTATAACAATAAAGCTTTAGACATCATAAAAGTGTTTAATTCAGAAAACACCTTGCTTTATTGCGACCCACCTTATTTGTATGAAAATAAAACAAGCAAAACTGTTTATTCTTCAGAAATGGATACAAATGAACATATTCAACTATCTCACGCTTTAAATTCTTTTAAAGGCAAGGTTGTTATAAGCGGGATTACTTCACCATTGTACAATAGATTGTACAAAAGTTGGAATATGCAAAAATTCAAAGGGAAAAAGACCGGCAAAAAGACAGAGGTGATTTGGAAGAATTATTGAATTTGTTGATGAAAAATGTGCTGAAAAGCATATCTATTTTATAAATTATGTCTATTTCTTTTCAAAAGCTTTGGGAAAATATGAGCCTTCTAGAGAGGCACAATGATGACGCATCCATGGCCGCTATTCGTAATGGAATAGGAATTAGGGCCAATTTTTGGGAAGATTTTCTTTTGCTTTTAAATGATTCAGAAGGACTGTCAGATTTGCTAGATGTTCCAGTGGACAAGATAGGAACATGGCACGATGCAGTAAAAAAGAACCTGAATAGAGTTCAAGAATCTGATGGTGAGGTTGTCGCTAAAGAAAAAAATAAACTACTAAAAACTGGCTTATCGGAGGATTTATGAATAAATTAAGTTTTGAATATTATTTTCAAAAAAAAGAGGATGAACTAAAAGAAATGGCTCTAGGAACCTTTAAGTGGCAGGGCAAAGAAATTGGGCACATAAATAATTTTACCAAACCTCAAATTAATTGGATATTAGAGAAGATGTTAGATCCTAAAGGAGCTCCTAAAGGAAATACGGGTCAATTTTGGCCTCCTGCTCGTGAAACTATGAAGTTCATGGCAGATGATGGTAGTGGTCGGTTAAGTTTTGAGCAAGTTATTGATGCTCTTAAAATTAGACAAAAAGGTCTAAAAGTTGCTCCTACTAGTACCAAACAACCAGTAAAGGCTGCCTCAAATACTTCTTCTATTGAAAAAGCTGCTATTAGTCCTCCAAGTTCCATCATCAAAAAGCCTGAGATTGAACTTCCAACCAAGTCTTCCGAGCCGGACCAGAAGATATCAGACTTTGATCCTGAACCCTACAGAATAAAGCCTGAATGGGTTACAAAACATCAAAAAGAAATCAGGGAAATTTTCAAAAACACTTCGTCCCACATACTGTTACCAGCTTTGGCCGGGGCAGGTAAAACTACAATGTTAAAAGATCTTGCCTCTAATGCTAAACCAGGCGAGAGATGGCTATACCTTGTTTTCAACAAAAAGAATCAACAAGAAAGTAAAAAGGCATTCCCGCCAGGAGTAGATGTTTTTACTTCTCATTCATTTTTAGAGCAAAAAGTTTTTTCTTTAAATCCACAAGTCTTGCCTTCTACTGGCATATTTGAAAAAGGAAAGCACGACGACTACTCAGAAGCTAAAGCTGAGGTACTTATCAATAAAATAGTTTTTGGAAACAATAGTTATATAGAAGACCCCACAGATAGGCCTTTTGTCAAAGGACAGTGTTATAATCTTTTGTCTAAGGCTAAGAATTTTGCTGTCCATCCAAATAACGCCAATCTTAATTCTATGCTTATTTCAATAATGGAGAAGTATAAGATAGAGACAATAAATAGCAAAAAAGGATCAGGCAGTACAGATTATAAGGCCCAAATAATCTCCATATGCACTCAGATTCTTAAAGAAACCATGCCCAAATCTAAGTCGGATGGTTTGAACTCGGTTAGAGACCATGATGATACTTTATGGTGGACAGCTATTCACGCAGATCAACTAAAGTGGCCGCATTATAATGTTGTTCTTGCTGACGAGGTGCAGGACTTCAATGTCTGTCAACAAATAATGCTCAAAAAGCTTGAAGAAGCAGGAGCCAGAATAGTTGCTGTAGGTGATGAGAATCAAGCTATCTATGCCTTCAGAGGAGCTGACGCAGGATCATTCTCGGCACTAGGAAAAATACTAGGCGATACTGATAAGGGTGTAGAATCGAAAAACCTACCTGTTAATTTTAGAAGTTCTCCTGCAATTATAGATTATGTTAACAAAAACACCATTGTAAGTAACCTAGAGGCTGGAAAGAAGCATGAAGGATCCGTTGAAGAAGACCAACCAGAAGATGAGGCTCACAGAACAATAAGTCAAGAATGGTCGGAAAATAAACAACTGGATCAGGAAACTGCTTTTCTTTCTAGAACAAACAATGCATTGGCTCCCATAGCTCTCGAAATGCTAGTACAGGACATTCCGGTTACTATAGTTGGAAGAAACTTATCGGAAGAATTCACAAACTTCTTGACTCTTGCTCTTTGGTTCGACAAAGAACCAGAGCTTAAATATCAAAAAGGAGCTTTTAATATTATAAAGAAAAAAGGAATTAGACCTTTTTACAATACAAACATAGAAGAGGTGCCCGCAGTTTTAATGGACTTTTATTATTGGAGAACAGAAAGTCCCAAAATGAGCGATAAAGTTAGAAAAGAAATCGAAAGAACTGCTACTAATCTTTCGCATCTAATAGAAATTTTAATAGATAAGAATGCGGTAAAGACTGTTGATGACTTCATAAAGTATTTAAAGATTAAGCTTAGAGGACTAGACCTCGGCACAGATGGTGGTGGCGGTAACGATAAAGATATTCAGACATTTGAAGAAAGAAAGAATAATCCTAGAAAGCACGTTGTTCTTTCAACCATACATAAGTCCAAAGGTCTTGAGTTTGAAAGAGTATTTGTTCTTGAAAACGATAAATTGCCTGATCACGAAACATCAAAGAAGAGAAAAGGCAAACCAATCGACCAAGAACAGGCTCAAGAAGAAAATCTAAAATATGTTGCGTACACTCGTGCTAAAAATAGGCTTCATTTGATCAACAACGGAAATCGTCAGTAAAATTCATATATACATTAGACAAAAGGAGGTGTCTAATGAATGAAAATATAAACAGTGAAGTTTTATCTAAATTAAATATATATCTAGAGTCCCTTATAGCTGAATGGGACAAGCAATATCCTAACAAAAAATCTTGGTTAACTGTACGTGAAACATATCTTGTCAACAGTACTATTTTTTTAATCAATGTGTTAGATGATTTGATAGTTTTTGTGCAAGAAACCGTCCCAGTAGGAGCAGATAGAAAAGTTGCTGTATTAGCAATTATTTCTAAAGTTTTTGATCATATAGTAATTCAAGCCGTACCTGCGTGGCTTAATCCTTTTATTCCAATAATTAAACAAATAGTTATCGGAATAATAATAAACCAATTAATTGAATATATTGTCTCTAAATATAAGTCTGGAGCGTGGAATCTAGAAAGAACGGATCCCAATGGCACATAATAAAGTGAAATTATTGCCGTACATTAGAGAAGATATCCTCAGCATCCAAGATGTAGAGCAAAAATTAGGATGGGAAATAACAGCGTTCGATCTACCAAAGACTTGGAAATGGACACAAGGAGAAGGTGTTGTCGTTGCTGTATTAGACTCCGGAGCAGATCTAGATCATGAAGATCTAGTAGAAAATCTTTTACCAGGTAAAAACTTTGTAAAAAAAGGAGCCCCACCAGAAGACGACAACGCACATGGAAGTCACGTGGCTGGAATAATATGTGCTTCAAACAATCAATTAGGCATGGTAGGAGTGGCACCAAAAGCAAAAGTTGTTCCTGTTAAAGTATTAGATAAAAGCGGAATAGGACAACTGAAGAATGTTGCGGATGGAATAATATGGGCAGTAGATCAAGGTGTAGATTTCATCACTATGTCTTTAGGCTCTCCTAAACCTATTCCAGTGGTCCACGATGCAATAAAATATGCAGCTTCAAAAAATGTTATTGTCTGGTGTGCAGCAGGCAACGCAGGCAAAACGCATAACGTATTTTACCCCGCTGCTTATCCCGAAACAATTGGTATTGGGGCTATTGATAGCGAATTTGATCGAGCCAGCTTTAGCTGCACAGGTCCAGACTTAGATTTTTTGGCTCCGGGCGTTAAAATATTAAGCACTGTTCCAGATAATTGGTATGCTGTTCTTTCTGGAACTAGCATGGCAAACCCATTTGCAGTAGGAGTAGCATGTCTGCTTTTATCTTATAAAAAGAAAAACAATCTAAACATATCTTTGAATACAAGTAAAGATTATATAGATTTTTTAAAGAAGCATACTGTTTCAACAAAAAATCCAAATTTTGCAGGACAACATTTTTTCGAAGGATTCGGGATTATAGATCCTAGCAAAATGGACGAATGGATCAAGATTCATTGAGTGAATTTTTGCTTAACAATCGTGTCTATATTGAAAATGTTTTGTAGAATTTTACCTTCTTCATTTAGTTCGCCTCTGTAAACAGCTCCGGAAAATGGATACCAAATATAATGATACAGATATGCTTGCAATTTTACATCTCTTGCGATTTTATCGCTAGCTATTTCGACTGTAATATTTGAACTTACCTTTTTCTCAGATATGGCGGGCTCTACCAGGCATTTTTTTAATGATTCTTTTTTCCAAAATCTTGATTGGAAATTAAATATCCAATCACTTTCTGGTTTGAATTTTAACAACTTTTTATTTAAAACTTCATAGTTTGAAGATTCTAAATTATAATACGGAGTAAAACTGCTGACTTGCAATGCATCGAATTTGTTTTGTAAAAAAACATCATACAAAGCAAAGAAAAGTTGACTTCTCATTGGAGAAGTAGGCCAAAAATCTTCTAGCATATAAAAGATATTATCTTGTTTGATTTCTGATATTATAAAATTTAAATTTTGTACAAAAGTGCCACTTCCTGTTTTTAATTGTTTGAACCCATCGGGAAGGTCTAAGTCTTTATTCTCATTGCAGAAGTAAATGGGCAGATTTATTTTCTTGCTCCAATGTCTATCCATAAAAGCAAAAAATGGATTCCAAAATCTTTCATAAAGATCACAAGTTTGCACTACAATCGCACAATTAATCATTTTTACTTTCTATTTGTTTTTTAATCAACGCTGCGGTTTCGTAATCTTCTGCTTCTATAGCAGCGTTCATTTTTTCTTTTAAAGTAAGATTTTCCGAGAAAGCTTCTGGGGGTAATTGCGAGCTAGTTTGGTTTTCTAAATAAGAATCTAAGCAATTTTCACAAATATTTGTTTCTTTTATTTTCCCTTTTTTCAATTCAATAATATTGATTATTTTTTCTTTATTGCAGTCTTTTTTATTAAGGGGACAAGAATTATTCATTTTTTCCTCACGGTACATATGTAAGAGTTGCTATCGAGCTAGTAACAGCTTCAGCTCCTCCAGTCGCCATTATCACTACTTTGTATTTTCTTCCAGTCCAAGAAGGGCTTATCGAGGTGAGCACCAAGGTATCACTCATGTCTCCTGAAACATCTATCCATGTGACTCCGCTATCAGTTGAATACTTCCATTGGTAGTAAATATTCGCACCATGATCTACAGTAGCTACAACACTAAAAGTAGCGTTGTTTACAAAATTTTGATTTATAGGTTGTGTTTGAATTGTTATCGTGGGAGTTAAATAAGTCTGTCCCGTAATTACAGTAGTAAACCCATCATCTTCTAGTGCAGGAGAACCAACGGGAATTGTTCTTTTAACCCACACAGGAATGCTATCTAAGGGCCGTAAATCTCCAATTGTATAAATATGATTTGCATGGTAATCGCTAAAAGGAACTGCAAAGCTTGAATCGTCATACGGAGTAGTAACTTCAGAATCTACCAGCGTAGCAACAGTATTCACTGGTCCGCCCATAATACTTATGCTTGTGGTTATAGTCACGCTATGGCTGCTGACAAGTGTATTGCTGTTGTTTGTTATCAATTCATGAGAACGATGAGACGCACCACCAGAAAAAAATATATCAAAAATAAAGCTTTGGCCGCTAATATCTTGTGCGGCAACTGTTACATCTTCGAGTCCTTCTATTGTTCTTAATCCTAATTGAATATTGTTAGCTAAATGTGTTGGCTTGCCACCTGATATTATTGGGTCCCAAACTACACTGATTGTGTGAGTGCTCGTATCTGTATAAATTAAATTAAATGTTCCACTTGTTACATATGTTGCATTTGATATATTAATACTTTGTTTTTCTTCTCTGTCTATAAAACCGAGTTGCACCTGAATATTGCTGTCTGTTTTGTAAGATATGTAAATACCAGCTCCATATAAAGTTGCATCTTCTGAATCGTTATTTATATAGAAACACCTATAATCTATCTTGCCAACAGCAGCGTCAGAAGAAGAAACATTCGCAAAAAGCCTTTCATTCATTATTGGGTGGGTAGAAGAATTTGAGCCTAAAGACGCATCTGGGTCTGTATTGTATTCCCCTCCTGATAATGTGAAACTTATGTCCCCCGAATTTATTGTTGCCATGGTTTTCCTTTTAAAATATATCTTACATTTCTCGTTGAATATCCTGTCAATCCTGATATGTCTTTGATACCCCATCCTAATTTAGCTAGACTCTCAACTTTTTGATGATGTATTTTCAATCTATTTGGTTGGATTTCATGAGCGTGAAGAATTCTATAGATCTCCCCAGTTGATTTGTTGGTTTGACGGGCGATTTCAGATATAGTTAATTGTGGATTACTCATATATAATCCAATCACATGTTTATCTAAGTCGTTGTTTTGAATAAAATTTTGAAATTCGTACATATAGTATTTACAACTTGAGTGTATTTTTCTATTATATATAATAGAAGTTCTGTGGTTTCTGGTGACGTTTTTATAAAGGATATATATGTTTACCATTGGAGCAGATCCCGAATTCATGTTGACTGATAAAGATTGTCAGTTAAAAAGTGCTATTGGGATTCTACCCAAGAAAACAAACAATATATCAGCATATTATGACAATGTGCTGGCAGAGATTTCAATTAAGCCTGCCGATAATAAAAAAGATTTTATTCACAATACAAGAATTGCATTAAAAGGGTTATCTAAAAAAATAAACCCACTTAAATTTGAAGTGTGCGCATCAGAAAATTATCCTTTAAACGAATTGTCAGACGTAGATGCAAGAATTGCCGGTTGCAATCCTGAATGGGATGTATATAGTCTCAAATGCGTGTTGCCCCCCGAATATGTAATAAAAAAAACTTGTTTTAGAACAGCTGGAGGTCATATTCATCTTGGATCTCCTATTTTGCAAGATCCTATAAATGTTTTTAACACAATAAGAATGATGGATTTGTTTATTGCAATACCATCTATATTTTTAGATAAAGATCCAACATCTATAGAAAGAAGAAAAATATACGGACATGCAGGATATCATCGAATCACAGATTACGGACTTGAATATAGGTCTCTTGGAAACTTCTGGCTATCATCCCCTGAACATGTAGCTTTAATATACGATTTGAGCGAATTCGTTTTAGATTTTGTAGAAAAAAAACATCATGAAAAATTCTGGAGTTATAACGAAGAAACAGAAGAAGACGATGTCAGCAAAGCTCACAAATGCTTTGGTTATGATGTTAAGTCTTTAATAAAGTGTATTAATTTCTGCGATACTCGTAAATCCAAGAAATTTATGACTTTTATAAGTCATTATCTGCCAGAAGAGATATTAAAAAATATAGATAAATTGTCTTTAGATAAATGTCACGATCCATATTGTAGCTGGGACTTATGAACTGACAGAATCTTATAAAATATCATCTTGAAAATTAGTATCTATTGTTGGCATAGATTTCCAAGAACCTAAGTGAGAAGATTTTCCTCCATTAAACCAATCTGGACTGTCCGTGTAGTATCCAAATTTACCATAAACAGATTGAACTTGACTAATAGGAGTTATTAAAGGGTTGTTGTAAGGTCTATTCATTCCAAATTGCCTCGCTGTAAAGTCCACAGCGTATCCGTTTATGACCGGCATAATATGTGAATCCCCAGTCCCGCTTTTTCCTTTGAATTGTGGATTTTTTTGTAAGAATTCAGCACTGGGAGGTGCTAAATGTAGTGCTTGTGCTTGCATTCCGTTGCTTTCTGCCCATTGGATGAACGCTCTTGTTACGCTCTTGCAATCATAATTTTGATATTTTTTTCCTATATCGCTATTCAAATATTGTTGAATTACGCTGTTAACGTCTAAATTTTGTTCCCGTAAACCAGAGAGAACCAACCACTCGGTCACATTGTAAGAAGGTTGTGTTGTTGCTCCTGAATGTTGCACGGCCGCAGCGAGGCATGTATTGCCTTGGTCTATAGCGTGTTGTAGTGCTTGTTGTGCTGATTTTGGATTTCCTTGAGGGAAAATACTTGTATCCCTAATACCGGATAATGGATTTCCTTTGAATTTTGGATTATCACATCCATATAATTTTTGTGATGCAAATTGAGTAACTTTTTCGTTTACCGCCACTCTATCATAAAGAAACTTATATCTTTTATGGGTTTTTGGAAACTTTTGTAGAAACTCTTTTTGCCACTCTGGGAAGTTGTCCATATGTTGAACCAACACCCAGGCAGCATATGAGGCAGAAGGATAATCTCCATCTTTTTTTTCCCCCATATCATTGGTTATTGCGTCTATATTTTTTTGTATAAAACTCCAGACTTTTTGTTGAAAAGGATGTCTGTCTGTAGGATTTGAATAATCTTGGTCTGTGTTCATCCACTGATTGAGCGTATTTCTCAATTGTTCTATGTTTGATTCTTCTGGTTTTTTCGTGTCAATCTTCGTGGAAGTTTGCAAAAATTCAAGAAAACTTTTCATGAAGTATATATTCGCAGGCTTTTCTTATTTTTTTACATTCTTCTTTTATAGGTAACGAACCCCGGCAATCTTTGCACATCCATCCTTTATTATGCGAATTAAAAGCTTGTACTTCTAATTTTAATCTCTTCTTGTGAATGCAAAAATCTTTAGAGCAAGCAACACAATTGCTTAAAGTTTTTTCTTTGTTGATTATCTTTATTTTCTTTTGTTGAAAATAAAGGGCTTTTAATGAGTTTGGGCAAGGAGGCGGAGGCCAAAAATCATTGATGAACTGATAGCTGGTTATTCCGTCTATATGTTGCGATGGAGGAGCCATCGTGAATGTTTTGTTGCCAAATATCTCTATTTTTTCTTTATTTTTTCCATACAAATTAACTTTTGTCAACTTGGCGTTAGGTGTCAAAAACAAATTATGGTAGGAACGAGAGCTTTTATATATTGGCCTTTGTATGTTGCCAATCAATTTGTTTAAAAAGATATTTGAATTCTCATTGTCTGTTTCTACATCTATGGTGCCTTGATTCCACAACAATCCTATGTCGTATTTGTTGTCTTCATCTATAAAGAAGTGCCTCCACCTCCTGACACTCCAATTGGCGTTCCATTTTAATCCTACGGGCTGTTTGGTGCCTTTAAACACAGCTATAGGCATTAAGCCTCTAAACACGTAGTCGTCAAAATAATCTATGTGGTTCATGAGTGTAAAGAATCTCTGATATAGGACTTGGCGGCGTCTATTATTTCGTGCAATTCAAGACGAAGAGGAGATCTATTATTTTTGTGGGACCATTCCACAATTTTTAAGATATTTTTTTCATTCGAACGATTCAACCAAAAATTTCTCAGTTTCATAGTTTTTGTTTTTCGACTATAATGTTTTTCGACTATAATAAGGAAAAGGAGGCTCCCATGGCAAAAAATGTTTTAATCACAGGTGCGACAGGGTGTATTGGATACCATCTTTGTGACAAGTTGTACGAAGATGGTTATAAAGTAATTGCAACAGGAAGAAAAGATGAAAATAAAATTAAATGTCATGAATTTTATACCTGTAATTTAAAGAATATTCCATGGGACGAACTTCCCAATATCGACGTTTGCTTCCATTTGGCTGCGAACACCGATCCAGCAGAAAAAAGTGAGTCCTATATGATGGACACGAATTATTATACTCCTATGTCGGTATTCAAAAGATTGATAGATAAAAATTGTAGACAATTTGTTAATTCTTCTAGTTTCTCTGTTTATGGAAACCAATCTGGCTCTTTCTCGGAAGACTCTCAAACAAAGCCAACTAACAATTACGGAAAATCCATGGTCGATTTCGAGAAGTTTTTGACCAATTTCGCCAGAACCAATAGGGTGAATTGTATAAATTTAAGATATTCAAATGTTTATGGAACCTATGAATGTTATAAAAACAATAAAGCAAGCATGATTCACCAGTTGATCTACAAATTCTCTAAAAATGAAAAACCAAGGATTTTTAAAGATGGAGAACAAAAAAGAGATTGGGTCTATGTCAAAGATGTAATAGACGCAAATATACTTGCTAGCAATTATCAAAAATCCGACACATTCAACATAGGTTCAGGAGAATCAATTAGTTTCAATTCTTTGATTGTAATTCTTAACAAAAAAACTGGCAAAGGAATACAGCCCGAATATATTGATTATCCTTTTGGAGAAAAATATCAGAACGATATGGTTCTTAATTTAGACAAATCAAAATCTAAACTAAAATACCACCCCCGATATTCTGTCGAGGATGGTATTCAAGATATTAAATTAAAACTAAAAAGATTGTTTGAATAGCTTGTTTGAGCTGGGGCTTCATTTTCTTCTTATGTCAGATTCAGTAAAACTTCCTAATCTTGATAAAACAGAGAGAAAAAGTGAAAAACCACCAACGGTCGGAGAAGTCATAAATAATACATAAGGTGCAAATATTGGCAAAGTTAAATTCGAAGTTGGATATTTGCCACCAGCAGCAACAACAGTAAAAGAATCAGGATCCAAACAAATAGGAATAACAAATAGATCTATATACTTAGGTTCCAGAGTCTGAGCTTTAAAATTTTCAATATACCTATAATATTTAATGTTATCGCCAATTTCTCTTATGCATAACTTATTTTTAATCTTATTTATTAAATCCTCGGGTCCTATGATATAATCATAAGACTTTAGTATTTCTTCCAACGTTTCATCGGACATTGGTCCTGCTAAAGCATCCATCCAAGGTTCAAAGCTCATTTTATTCAACAGATTGTTAAAGATGTAATAATCAATTTCTGATGCCATAGAATCCGCATAAACTTCTTTCATTTGATCGAAATTTGCTTTGGCAAATAGATTAAAATTAAATTTTAATGTTTTGGCAGCTATACCTTCACTTAAAATATGCACTGTATTATCAATAGTATTAGCAAAATACACTAAGCTCGCAGGACCTGTCATTGGTTGAACTGACACCATATTTTTAAATCTTGATCTTAACCATGATTCTTTTGTGAGCCATAACATTTGTTTTGTTGAAAAAATGGATTCAATATTTCGATAAGCATATGTGTTTGATAAAAGAATTGAAAGAATCTTTTTTTGATCATAATCTTTTATGTCTTCAATAAATTCTTTCCAATATTCATATCCTTTGCACTCTTCGACTATTACCAGCGAACCATTTGTTGGTTTTCCTTCTCTATACTCCCCTATAGACTCTGGCTTGGGGGGATTCTTTGAAAGATAATCTCTTATCTGATCTAGTGAATAACGCCTATGATTACCCGTTGTTCTAAAGGCTAAGAATTTACCCTCTATATCCCAATCTCTTAGTGTATTTTCGCAAACATCTAACAATTTTGCTGCTTCACTAATACTTAACATATTCTCTTCCATACTTACTACCTCCTATTGATTAATTATAATATAGTAGATTTTTTATAAAAGTAGTAGATTTTAATTTTTCGTGCGGAAATTTTCTTTCGAAACCATATAGATTCATCTTTTCTGGGTCCTCAAGAGAGGCAAAGGCTGCTGCATGATAAATAAAAGCCAAGAACCCCGCTGTTTAGGCGGGGTTCTTACGAGTTCTAGTGGCTTGGGATATCGGGAATTATCGTCTTTGTTTTATTGGTCCGACAGGCTCTCCAGCACGGCCTATTACATTTAGCTCTTTACTTGAATAGCCGCCTTGTCCGGGTTTAATCTGAGGTACATCGTACTTTATGATAATGTATCCCTCGCCATGCTTGACTGCTTTTCCGCCCTCTACTTCTGAAACGGCGTTTGCACCTTTCATTGTTGGGAAAATTCTTGGACGGCCTGTTTCCGGATCATTTAGTACTATTCCATCATCATGAAAGTCTCTGTTCCATTTTGCTTCGTCTAATTGTTGACCAGGTAGCGAACCAATGCGGCCAGAAGTAGCATATCCAACTTCACCGGCACCGGGCTCAGGTCTAACAGCTTGTGAGAGGCTATCTTGATCAATAGGGGTGAATAAATTTGCACTCTGATATTCTGTCCATCCGTCATTGAACTTTGTGTCTGGATCGTGACCAGACATGCTGTTTACGCTGCTCCACCAAGCCTGTTCAGCCTTCATTTTTTGTTTTTTCATTTTTTTCTTAGACTTTTTCTTGCT
>Ga0114964_10001139_pt1 | contig 19676 bp, 22 predicted proteins | sample C_131016_MF_Meta_FD_92638 | JGI IMG/M metagenome (GOLD analysis project Ga0114964, IMG submission 92638) | Freshwater microbial communities from Lake Croche, Canada to study carbon cycling - C_131016_MF_MetaG | ecosystem: Environmental > Aquatic > Freshwater > Lake | place: Lake Croche, Canada... | reverse complement strand
TCTTGGGTTGGCTGCAAGGACAAGCGGTGAGCGAGCCAGGTTGGGAGTTTTCACACACTTCCAATGCGGTGTTTGTGGCCCACCGCTTTGAGCCTGAACCCGCGGTTGACTTTAAAATCATCAGGAGCTCCGATTGAAGAGTGGTTGCAGGCGGTTTTTTCAACCCTTGCCAATGCCATCGCTGCAAACGACTTTTCCCCTTTTACTGTTGAACCCACTGATGTGGCTTGCCCCATGAAACTGCTCAGCGACGTCTTGGCCCCAGCCAAACTCAATTTGTTTTTGCACATCACGGCAAGGCGCGGCGATGGCTACCATTTGCTGCAATCGGTCTTCATGCTCATTGACTGGGCCGATGTCTTGCATTTCGAACTCAACGCCAAAGGCCGCATTGAGCGCATTGATTTGACACAGACCTTGCCCCCAGACGATTTGATTGTTCGAGCCGCCAAGCTCTTGCAGCACAGCGCTCAAGTGCAACTGGGGGCCACCATCAGTGTGGACAAACAAATCCCCTCCCAAGCGGGCATGGGCGGGGGCTCATCGGACGCGGCGAGCACCTTGCTTGCGTTGAACCGTCTGTGGAATTTGAATTGGCCACTCTCCAAACTCTTGCCCCTGGGTCTCCAACTGGGTGCAGATGTGCCTTTTTTTCTAAAAGGGCACAATGCGTTTGTGCAAGGCATTGGCGAGCAACTCACACCCGTTGACATCCCCAGGGCCCAATTTTTGGTGGTGAAACCCCCACAGGGATTGGAGACAGGGCGAATTTTTAGCGATCCCTCATTGGAGAGGGCCACGAAAACTGTTACAATAGCCGACTTTGCTACGCAGATCTTTGAGTTTGGTCACAATGATCTGCAACCGGTGGCTGCTGGCCTCTGTCTTGATGTGCAAGAGTCCCTCTCCTTGTTAAAAGGTTGGGGGCTGTCACCTCGAATGACGGGATCGGGCAGTGCAGTGTTCGCCAAGTTAGATCGTGTCATGGAAGCGCCTCAATTGCCGCCTCTTTGGCAGTCCAAGATTTGTAGCAATTTGGAGGCCCATCCCCTACTTGGATGGGCACTCTGCGACGATTAATGGTTTGCGGGCTTTGCGCCCACGGACCCTGTAGGGGAGTCGCCAAGTTGGTCAAGGCACCGGATTTTGATTCCGGCATGCGAGGGTTCGAGTCCTTCCTCCCCTGCCATGTGTTTATCGTGGCATCGCTCTAAAGAGTTCAGCTCAAAGCCTTGTGGGTTTTGGTCTGGGCTTTTTTTGCGTTGTTGATTCTTGGCTGGATACCCGTCTCCTCTTTGATTAACGCAAAGCGCCCTTATGTCAACCCTTAGCAACACGGATTTTTTGGTTTTCACTGGCAACGCAAACCCCGTGCTGGCCCAAGAAATCGCCACAGACTTGGGCACCGAGCTGGGTTCGGCCAATGTGGGGCGCTTCTCCGACGGGGAGGTCACCGTGGAGTTGCTACAAAACGTGCGCGCAAGAGACGTGTTTGTGGTGCAATCGACTTGTGCGCCCACCAACGAAAATTTAATGGAACTCTTGATCATGGTGGACGCTTTAAAGCGCGCCTCGGCCGAGAGAATCTGTGCTGTGATTCCTTACTTCGGTTATGCCAGGCAAGATCGACGCCCGCGCTCGAGCAGGGTGCCGATTTCCGCCAAGGTGGTGGCCAATTTGCTTCAAACCGTGGGTGTGGCGCGAGTGCTCACCATGGACTTGCACGCCGACCAAATTCAGGGCTTTTTTGATATTCCAGTCGACAACATTTACGCCTCACCCGTGCTTTTGGGTGACTTGCGTCAAAAAAATTACGAGAACTTGATGGTGGTCTCACCAGACGTTGGCGGTGTGGTCCGTGCGCGTGCACTGGCCAAACAACTCGACTGCGACTTGGCCATCATTGACAAACGTCGCCCCAAGGCCAATGTGTCTGAAGTGATGAATGTGATTGGTGACATTGAAGGGCGCAACTGCGTGATCATGGACGACATGATTGACACGGCCGGCACCTTGGTGAAAGCCGCCGAAGTGCTCAAAGAGCGAGGAGCCCAAAAGGTGTACGCCTACTGCACACACCCGATTTTTTCAGGCCCCGCCATTGAGCGCATTGCCAAAGGCGAGGCCTTGGATGAGGTGGTGATCACCAACACCATTCCCCTGAGCGTTGAAGCCGCTCAGTGCAAGAAAATCCGCCAACTCTCGGTGGCTGCGTTGATTGCAGAGACCATGCAGCGCATTGCCAAAGGAGAGTCGGTGATGAGTTTGTTCTCGGATCAAGATCAGCTCTTTTGAGCGCCTTGAGGTCCTAGAACACACAAGCGGTGACTGACAACCCTTGGCGGTTGAAGTCATTTTTTTAAAGTCCGAGTCACACTGGTCGCGGTGGGCTCAACAGGAGTCAGCAATGAAATTTGTCGCATTTGAACGCGCTAAACATGGGACGGGTGCGAGCCGCCGTCTGCGCATCACGGGTCGTACACCAGGCATCGTTTACGGTGGCGAAAAAGACCCCCAATTGATCGAACTCGATCAAAACGCCTTGTGGTATGCCCTCAAAAAGGAAGCTTTTCATGCGTCCGTTTTGGACATGGAAATTGACAAGCAAGAGACCAAAGTGCTCCTGCGTGACGTCCAGTACCACCCCTACAAACCAATGGTCATGCATGTGGATTTTCAACGCGTGGTTGCCAAAACCAAGATGCACATGAAAGTGCCACTGCACTACAGCGGCCAAGAAAATTCTCCCGCTGTCAAGATCGACTCTTGCTTGGTCAACTTGTTGGTGATGGAGTTGGAAGTGACGTGTTTGCCCTCTGATTTGCCCGAGTTCATTGCGGTGGACTTGAGCGAGCTCAAAAAAGGCAGCCCCATGCATTTGAATGACATCAAGCTGCCCGCTGGTGTCACCCCTGTCACTCACGGAAAAACCAACCCCGTGATCGTCTCGGTGGTGGCCACGGTGGCCGAGGTGGAAACACCTGCTGAAGGCGCAGATGGTAAAAAAGCCGATGGCAAAAAGCCTGACGCAAAAAAGGACGCTAAAAAGTAAAGCGTCCTTTGAGGTTGAACGCTTCGGGGGGAGCCTATTGACGAGCCCCAAGCCTTGAAAAATCTCCCCATGGCGGCCCCTCAAGAGGGGCCGTTTTCATGGGCGATACCCTAAAATAGCCTTCATGATTAAACTCTTTGTTGGACTTGGCAACCCAGGTGCCGAGTATGAAAGAACACGCCACAATGCCGGATTTTGGTGGGTGAGTGACTTGGCTGAGCGCTTGAAGCTCACCTTGAGGTTTGAGAAAAACTACAACGCACTCATGGCCAAGGCGAGCTTTGAGGGCGAGAGCATTTGGCTCTTGGAGCCGCAAACCTTCATGAATGCATCTGGCCAATCGGTGGGCGCCTTGGCCAATTTTTTCAAGATCTTGCCCGAACAAATTTTGGTCATCCATGACGAACTCGACATCGTCCCTGGTCAAGCGAAGCTCAAACTGGGTGGCTCTCATGCGGGGCACAATGGACTCAGAGACATCCACTCGCACTTGGGCAGCGACCAGTACTGGCGACTTCGCCTGGGCATTGGACACCCCGGTGTCAAATCAGAAGTCTTGCACTGGGTGCTCAAAAAACCCTCGGGCGAGCACCAAAACGCCATTGACGATTGCGTCTCTCGTACTCTGAGTGCTTTTGAGGACTTGGCGCGTGGTGACATGACGCGAGCCACCCTCAAAATTCACACCTCCAAGCCCCCGCGCCCCAAGCCCGTGCGCAAAGACCCACAAACGAAGAGCGATGACCCAACAGGCGACGCCCCATCAAACCCCTGAAACGCCACGTGCCCGAGTGAGGCCCAGGGTCTAAAAAGACGGTGAAAGACAGCTCCACAGGCCCAACCCATGGCGGCCTGAGAGTGCCATGCGGGAGTCAATCCTTGGGCGACAAGGCCACCAAACCATGGTACTTTTTCATCAAGTCATCGGGAGACTCCACGAACGCCGGGTTCAAGGGTATGCAGTCCACAGGACAGACCTCGACACATTGGGGAGCGTCAAAATGCCCTACACATTGGGTGCATTTATGGGGATCAATTTCATAAATCTCCTGCCCAAAATAAATGGCTTGATTGGGACACTCGGGTTCACAGACATCGCAATTGATGCACTGACTGGTGATCATCAAGGCCATGACTCTACTCGCCCGACTTGTGCTGGTTGAGCGCTTTGTGCTTCGTCGCGAGCGCCAGCGCTACGCTGGGCGAGACCCAGGCGCTGACTTGGCCGCCGAGCGCGGAAATTTCTCGAATCAAGGTGCTCGACAACGACTGCAAGTGTGGCTGGGGCGTCAAAAACACACTGTCGACTTCGGGCACCATTTGTCGGTTCATGCCAGCGAGTTGCGCCTCATAATCAAAATCACTCACCGACCTCACCCCTCGCACCATCACGGTGGCGCCTTGTGTGCGGGCAAATTGCACCACCAAACCATCAAAGCCGAGCACGCTCACGTTGGGCAAATGGGCCAAGGCTTGTTGGGTGATTTGAATGCGCTCATCGAGCGTGAAAAGGGTCTTCTTGTGGTGCGCACTGGCCACCGCAATCACCACGTGCTCGAACATTTGACTCGCTCGCTTGGCAATGTCCTCGTGCCCCAAGGTCAAGGGGTCAAAGGTGCCTGGGTAGATCGCCGTCACTGATAAAGTCATGGTCGTGTCCTTTGTTCCATCGTTGTACGTTCTTTGCGCGCTCTGGAGTCAATGTGGCAATGAAGGGCTTTGCACGCAGTACAGCAAAGCCCCTCAGGCACCCCACCAACACGATTGACGTGATGACCTTGGAGCGCCTAGGTCAATTTGCGCAGCAAATGGGCATGCACCTGTCCAGCTTTGAGATATTTTCGCTTTTCTAGCCCCAAGCCCAACAAGACCTCATCGCTTTGCGCCTGGGCAGATTCTAAGTACAAGTGGCCCAGTGGCTTCAAGGTGGGCACACTCGCTTTGAGCGCCTCTTGCATCAAGGACACTTGATCAAACGGGGGGTCCAAGAACACCACATCCACACTGGAGAGCTTTAAACTCTTCAACCCCATCAGGGCGTCTCCTCGCTGAACGCGCATCCCTTGCGCCTTGAGGGCTTGAATTTTGTCATTGAGCACATTGCAAAGTGCAGCATCGCTCTCCATCAGCAGCACGTCACTTGCACCTCTGGAGGCACTCTCAAAACCCAGCACGCCCGTGCCAGCAAATGCATCCACGCAAGTCCAATTCGTCAAGTCCTGTCCCAACCAATTGAAGAGCGTCTCACGCACCCGATCGGGCGTGGGCCTGAGACCTGGGCGATCCAACACCTTGAGCTTGGTGCGCTTCCATGAGCCGCCAATGATCCTCACCTCTCCTGGGGTCAAGACGGCGCTCCCACGATCACCGTGACCATGCGTTTGGGATCGAGCACGCTTTTAAAGGCCTCATGGATGGACTCCACGGTCACGGCTTGCACCGCTTGGGTCCACGTTTGTAAATAATCCAAGGGCAGGCCATACCAAGCAATGTTGGCCACGTTGTCCAAGAGTTTTTTGTTGTTGTCAAACCGCAGTGCAAAGCCGCCAATCAAATTGTCCTTGGCCGCTTGCAGCTCTTGTGGCGTGGGGCCGTTGTCGACAAAGTCTGTGAGCACTTCTTTGACCACGTCCAAGGCTTGCTGGGCTTGGTCCTTCTTGGTTTGCAGTCCAATGGTGAATGGACCCGCTTGGATCTCCGGATTGAAGTAGCTGTAAACGCTATAACTCAAGCCCCTTTTTTCTCGCACTTGTTCTGTCAAACGTGACACAAAACCACCTCCACCCAAAATGTAGTTGCCCACCGTGAGTGGAAAATAACGCGCATCGCCCCGCGCAATCCCCACTTGTCCCATGAGGACATGGGCCTGGGTGGAGGCAAAAGGTTTCGACACGGTTTTACTCTGCGCCAAAGCGTGTACCTCGGGCAATGTTGGCAAAGCCGCCAGCGCAGCACAACTGCGAGGCTCAGGCAAACGGGCCAGTAAAGTGCGGGCGATGCGCTCAACATCCGCTGTCTCAACATCACCCACCACACTCACGCGCGCCTTGCAGGGCGAGAAGAACTGCTGATGAAACCGCTTGAGGTCTCGCACCTCAATGGCTTTGATGGACTCGACACTCACACTTTGACCATAGGGGTGGACACCAAAGACGTGCTGGCGAAAGAGCTTGGAGGCCACCGGCGCGGGTTGCGTCTCACTCTCTTGAATGAAAGAAATGCTCTTGGCACGCTCACGCGACCAAATGACCGAATCAAAGCTGGGTGCACCAATCTCTCTGGAGCCAAGCTCCAAGGCTTTGTCCAAAATCTCCGGCTTGACCAGACTGCGCAAGCGAACGCTCAAGCGGTCGTCGCTACTGGACGCTGAGAAAATCGCTCCAATGTCCGCCCAAGCTTGCCCCAAGGCATTCTCATCCAGGGGTGGTAAGCGTCGTTTGGGTTGAGAGCGCTCAGCAGCGCTCTCGCCTTGAACCCCCTTGGAGAGCATCTGTGCGGTTGCACCCGACAACCCGCTGCGACGAGGTGGATCAAAGCGTGAGCCTGCATCAAAATCGACTTGAATGTCCACCATCGGCAACGTGTGATCGAGCACCCAATAAACTTCCAATCGGTCATCGAGTCGGGTGTGGTGTATGGGTTGCACAGCAAACCCCGCCATGGGCAACATGGCGAGCAAGAGCGGTGCATATCGAAGCCTGGGATTCAAAAAAAACTCGCCCCAGAAAAGGGTGGCGCTCATCATTGATCTGACGATGGATCTGATAATGGATCTGAACTTCATCTCAAGTCTCCGGCAGATTGTGCTCTTTGTTGACGCTTGAGCGTTGTTTCATCCACGGCCTCAGGCCACAAATACGCCACCGTCAACTGATCGTCAGAGAAGTATTTTTTGGCCACCGCTTGCACCTCTTGGGCCGTGACTTGCAGCAACGGGTCGATGAGCAAATCACTGGTGTCCAAAGGCAAGCCCCTCGCCCAATAGGCCCCCATCTCTTGGGCTTGATTGAACAAAGAATCACGTTTGTACACGGTGCTGGCCAGCCACTGCGCTTTGACGCGCTTTAACTCCTCTTCGCTCACCCCTTCACGGGCGACTTTCAGTATTTGGGCTTTGAGTTGTACTTCGAGTTGGTCCATGCTCACACCGTCCTTGGGCACGCCCTCCAAGACAAAAATTTGTGGACCACGACCGGCAAAGTCATAATAGCTCCCAACCTCTTGGGCCAGGCGCTTTGTGCCCTGGGTCAAGGCACGGTCCAACCTCGCCCCTTCATAGCCATCCAAGAGCGCCGACAGCATGGTCAGACTCAAGGCTTCTTTGGACGCAAGAGCGTTCTCAGCACTCAAGTTGTTGTGTGAAGCAAATCCCTTGAAGCCTGGCACCTTCCAAGACAACATGACATACGCTTGCTTGGCAGGCGCTTTGAAACTCACGCGGCGTATGCCCTTTTGTTCAGGTTCGAGCCTGGGCTTTCTGTCAGGCAGCACCTTGGGGGGCAAATCGCCATAATTGCTCTGCGCCAGCGCCAAGACTTGCTCAGGGTTCACGTCACCCACCACCACCAAGACCGCATTGTTGGGGGCATACCAAGCGTGGTAGAAGTCACGCGCATTTTGAGGCTGCATGTTGTCAAGGTCGTTCATCCATCCAATGATGGGTCGGCGATAGGGCGAGGCCAGCCACTGGGTGGATTCGAGTTGCTCGTACAACGCTGAACGAGGTGAGTCATCGGTGCGCATGCGCCGCTCTTCTTTGACCACTTCGAGCTCTTTTTTGAATTCTTCATCGGGCCAAATGTTATGGGCAAAGCGATCGGCTTCAAGCTTCATCACGTCACTCAAACGAGACGATGGAATTTGCTGAAAGTACCCTGTGAAATCGCGGTCAGTGAAGGCGTTTTCTCGGCCTCCCAAGGCCGCCACTTTTCGTGAAAACTCTCCGGCAGGTACGCTGGGGGTGCCTTTGAACATCATGTGCTCGAGCATGTGTGCCAAGCCAGTGTAGCCATCGACCTCATCCATGGAGCCCACACGAACCCAAAGCATGTGCACCGCCGTGGGCGCCCTGGGCAAGGGCTTGACCACGACCGTGAGCCCATTGGCAAGGTGACTCACCACGATGCCGTGACCCGCCTGTTCAAAGACCACCGGTTTGGGTGTTTGGGACCACAGGTGCGTGGACATCAACACAGCGAACAACCCCACAAGAGTCGAGCGAAAAGAGAGTGAAAAGTGCATAAAACAAAACATGAAAGAACCACCCACAAAGAAGAAAAACAACTCACCCACTGGGTTGGAACATCGAGTTTACTCTTGTTGCAGCGCGGCAGTCGTAAAATAGACCATTAACCGTTCCTCAGAGAATGCCATGTGCTTGGTGGCTTTGTTCGAATCAAAGGGCTCACCCAAAAGCGGCTGGATTTGGCATGGATGCCCATCAGCCCAGTGTCATTGGAGTCTTGAGAAGAACGCAGCCTCCCTAGAAAAGACCCCATGTTCAATTTTTTCAAGAAAAAACCACCAACACCACCCAGCGCAGAGGCTGGGGTGTCAGCGCCGGTGTCCGGTTCACCCAGCCCGGCTTGGGCATCGACGAATGTCCTCTCCAAGGCCACCCCCAATGCCAACCCCAATGCCGCGACTGAGGCAAGCGAATTCAACGCCAACGCGCCTCTAAGTGAGGCAGCATCAACGCCCGCCGCACCATCCCAAGAAACGGGGATGGGTTGGCGTGCACGCTTGGCCATGGGGCTTAAAAAAACCGGTCAACAACTGCGTCAAGTCTTCACCGGTCAAGTCATCGATGAGGCCTTGTTTGAACACCTTGAAGAGGCGTTGCTGCTCTCAGACGCGGGACCTCAAGCGACCGCGCATGTGCTGCAAACCTTGGAGTCTCGGCTGAAAAAAAATCCTGCCAACAACAGCGATGACGTGCGCCACATGCTTGCCATGGTGTTGACTGAATTGATCAGTGAGCTGGAAGGGCGCTTGGATGTGAGCCGTCATCACCCGTTTGTCATGATGCTCACCGGGGTCAATGGCGCTGGCAAAACCACCTCCATTGGTAAACTCACCCACCACCTCCAGGGCGCAGGCGCCAAGGTCTTGCTCGCCGCAGGCGACACCTTTCGCGCCGCGGCCAAGGAGCAGCTCTTGGCCTGGGCCGATCGCAATTTGGTGCAATTGATCTCGCAAGACGGGGCCGATCCTGCCGCAGTGAGTTTTGATGCCGTGAGTGCAGCCAAAGCCCGCGGCTCGGATGTGGTCTTGATTGACACGGCCGGGCGGCTCCCCACCCAACTGCATTTGATGCAAGAGCTTGAGAAGATCAAGCGCGTCATTCAAAAGGCCCAGGCCGATGCACCGCATGAAATCATTTTGGTGATCGATGGCAACACAGGCCAAAACGCCTTGCACCAAGTCAAAGCCTTTGACCAATCCTTGGGGCTCACCGGCCTCATCATCACCAAGCTTGACGGCACGGCCAAGGGTGGGGTTTTGGCAAGCATCGCCATGTGGTCCAAAGAAAGAAAGCAACGAACAGGCCAAGGGGTCCCTGTCTATTTCATCGGTGTGGGCGAACGTTTGGAGGACCTGCAACCCTTCAACGCCGAGGAGTTTGCAAAGGCCTTGCTCGACTGAGGGCCTTTCTCGACCCAGGGGCCCAGGCACAAAGCCTTAGAATCAATCCTTGCCTGCCATGAATGTCGCGAGCACAGGGGTTCGCAACTTGAATCGCCTGTTTTTTTCTCATTTAAACCTGTGCCCCATGGCCACAGACTTCGCCCAAATTGGGCTCACCCACAAAGCGTCCTCACCATGACCAATCGCCGCCACTTGATCAAATCTTTGTCCGCCTTGCCCTTGGGGCTGGCGTTGGGAGAGAGCGTGAATGCCCAAGCGGCCTACCCCAACAAAACCATCAAATACATTGTTCCTGTGGCTGCAGGCGGTGGGAGTGACATGATTGGACGCACCGTGTGTGAGCGTTGGGGCAAGGCACTGGGGCAAACCATCGTGGTGGACAACCAAGGGGGTGGGGGTGGCGTGATCGCTTGTCAAAACACTGCCCGCGCTGCGCCCGATGGCTACACCCTCATGCAAGGTTATGTGGCCACCCTGGGGACCTCCCCGGCCACCCGCAAAAATTTGACCTATGACCCCATCAAGGATTTCAGCCCCATTGGCATGATCGGTGGCACACCCAATGTGTTGGTCGTGAGTTCGCTCTTGCCGGTGCAAACCTTCAAAGAGTTATTGGCCTACATGAAAAGCAATCCGGGCCGAGTGAGCTATGGCTCGTCTGGCCAGGGCTCGTTGACGCACTTGACCATGGAGCTCTTTTTAAAGCAAACGCAAAGTGCCATGGTGCACATCCCTTACAAAGGGATTGCGCCGGCCTTCACCGATCTGATTGCCAACCAGACGCAGGCCATGTTTCCGGGACTGGCGGCGGCTTTGCCCCACATTCATTCTTCTCGCGTTCGCCCCTTGGCCGTCACAGGCTATAGCCGTCACCCTCAACTCAAAGACACGCCGACCCTGGAAGAGCTCGGACTCAAAGGCTTTGACGCCTTGCAATGGTACGGCGTGGTGGGTCCCGCAGGGATGCCGGCCCCCATCATCAAGACACTGAGCGAGAGTTTGAATGCGGTCCTCAAAGTGGCCGAGTTCCGAGAAAAACTCTCCATCGAGGCGGTCGAGCCCATGCCCATGAGTCCTGATCAATTTAGCCAGTACATCAAGCGTGATTTGGAGCGTTGGACACAACTGGCCAAAGAGCAACGCATCGAACTCGACTCCTGAGTCATGGGGACGCTGAAGGCTGCTCAACGCCATGTTGAGCGGCTTTTCTCCATTTGAGTTGGCACTTCTATTTTTTGTTTTTGTTTTTCTTTTACTTTTTTTACTTTCACCCACCACACCATGGCCCTCAATACCCAAGTCACTGCTGACCACAACGCACCTGCCGTCACCCAGATCCTGGCCCAATTCGTGGCCACCCACCCCTCCAAGGGATGGAGCGATGCGGTTGAGCACGATGCACATCGTACGTTTTTAAACTGGCTGGGCTGCGCTGTGGGTGCCGCCCACCACGAGTCCACCCAAGCCGCACTCGCAGCAGTGCAAATGCTCGAGCCCGCCCCCCAAGTGGTGTTGGCGGGACTGGCAAGCCGCGTCGACATGGCCAGTGCAGCCTTGATCAATGGCATCTCTTCTCACACATTCGACTTTGACGACACCCACCTCAAAACCATCATTCACCCTGCCGGTCCTGTGGCGTCAGCCGCCATGGCCTTGGCCGAGCACTTGGGTTCGAGCGGGAGAGAGCTCATGGACGCCTTGGTCTTGGGCATTGATGTCTCCTGTCGCGTGGGCAACTGCGTCTACCCCCAGCACTATGACCGAGGCTGGCACATCACCGGCACCACAGGCATGCTGGGTGCAGCGGCGGCTTGCGCGAGGCTCTTGAAGCTGGACACCCACCAAACCCAAATGGCGTTGGGGATTGCGGCCTCTCAACCGGTCGGTTTGAGAGAGCAATTTGGCACCATGACCAAGCCCTTTCACCCAGGTGGTGCAGCCCGCGCTGGCCTCATGTCGGCTTTGCTCGCCTCCAAGGGATTCACCGCCAGTCCCAAGGCACTGGAAGCCCCACGCGGTTTGATCCAAGTCTTCTCCACCAAGTACGACTGGAGCGAGATCGATCGTGGCTTGGGTCAATCCTTTGAGATCAGCCTCAATAGCTTCAAACCCTTTGCCTGCGGCATCGTCATCCACCCCAGCATTGATGCTTGCGTGCAGTTGAGAGACAAAGGCGTCAAGCCCCAAGACATCGAGCGCCTTGAACTGCGGGTGCACTCTTTGGTGCTGGAGTTGACGGGCAAAAAAGAGCCCCAAGATGGACTGCAAGGCAAATTCAGCGTCTACCACGGCTGTTGTGCAGGCTTGATTTTTGGCCGGGCTGGTGAGGAAGAATACGCCGACGAGATCGTCACCCGCGAAGACTTGCAAACCCTGCGCCGCAAAATCGTGGCGATTGTTGACGATTCAATCGACGAAGCCAGCGCCGATGTGACCGCTCACTTACATTCAGGTGAACGCGTGCATGTTCGAGTCGAGCACGCCGTGGGTTCCTTGGAAAATCCAATGACCGATGCCTTGCTCGAGAAAAAATTCCATGATTTGAGCGATGCTGTTTTGGGTCAAGCACAAACCCAAGCACTCATCCAAGCCTGTTGGCGCCTGGGCTCAAGCGATTTGAAGGCATTGTTAAAGCTCTGCGTACCTGGCTAAACGCCCCCGCAAAACTCCCCTTCAAAAAAAATTCAAAACCCTCTTGTTGAAATTAAGGGTTTTGACCTAAAATATTCATATAGGAAGTTTTTAGGGGGTGAATTGATGCATCGCAAACATTGCCCCCAAGAAGCCCATGGATTATTAGCACTCAAATGAGTGGAGTGCTAAAATATTATTTCTGCATGAAAGGACTTGTACCATGACTGCTTTAACCACAGTGAATACACAATTTGCGACGCCAGCCAACACTTGGGGGTTGATACCACCCTTGGGGCACTTGGACGCCTACATTGCGGCCGTGAACAAAATGCCCATGCTCACCTTGGAGCAAGAGCAAGATTTTGCTCGCCGCCTTAAAAACGAGAATGATCTTGAGGCTGCCGGTAAGCTCATCATGTCTCACTTGAGACTTGTGGTGAGTGTGTCACGCCAGTATTTGGGCTATGGTTTGCCCCACGCTGACTTGATTCAAGAAGGCAATGTGGGCCTCATGAAGGCCGTCAAGCGCTTTGATCCCAACCAAGGCGTGCGCTTGGTGAGTTACGCCATGCATTGGATCAAGGCCGAAATCCATGAATACATTTTGCGCAACTGGAGGATGGTCAAACTCGCCACCACCAAGTCACAGCGCAAACTCTTTTTTAACTTGCGCTCGATGAAACAAGGCTTCAAGGCCGAGACCGATGACAACAACGCTCACCGCAGTAACTTGTCAGAGTCTCAAATCGACCAAGTCGCCAAGGATCTCAACGTCAAGCGAGAAGAGGTGATCGAGATGGAAACCCGCATGTCGGGTGCAGACGTCATCCTCGACCCCGCCCCCAATGACGACGGCGACGAGAGCTTTGGCCCCATCGCTTACTTGACCGATACCAATCACGAACCCACGGCCATGATGGAGTCGCATCAACGCGACGTCTTGGCCACCGATGGACTGAGCATGGCGCTCAACAGCCTTGATGAGCGATCAAGACGCATCGTGGAGGAGAGATGGCTCAATGTCAAAGACGATGGCAGTGGTGGCATGACCTTGCATGACTTGGCCGATGAGTTTGGTGTGAGTGCTGAGCGCATTCGTCAAATCGAAGCCTCGGCCATGAAGAAGATGAAAGCCGCGTTGCTTGAGTTTGCTTAAAAGGCACTGAACTGAGAACAAAAACGCCTCTTCATGAGGCGTTTTTTTTAAAGAGTTCAACGTGAGCATGGATCAGCGGTCAAGACCGATTTTGTAAGCCAAGCACACCTTTCATTGTCGACGTGGAGGAGTCCAGTCGATGGGGCGACACATCCTTTCAAGCCGGCCACGGCCACGCTTGCCACAAGGGTACCCACCCCTGGACGGGGCGTCTGGGGCTGAGTGCCAACCACGCGTGCATTGTCAATGCTATCCATCGTGCTGGTCGTGAAGGGACTGTGCATGGCGTCCCAAAGCTGAAGTCTCTGGTCGAGCGTTTCCCAAACGCACAGGTTAAACTCGAGCGCACGATGCACCCCACTCCTCCAGTCTCCAATCCAATGTCTCCTCTAGCTCACCACCCGGCCCCCAGGCCAAGGACTCATTTGCACGCCCTGATCTCACGCGGGTCCTCCAAGCGCCATTGGCTTCAAACGCTTGGCGTGTGTTTGAGCATGACCCTCTTGCTGGCGCTTGCAAGCCACGCTCAAAATTACCCCAAAAAACCAATCTCCTTGGTGGTCCCGTTCGCGCCCGGGGGCGGTACAGATAGCATCGCGCGCGACATGGCCAAACTCTTGGGCGACAGGCTCGAGGTCCCAGTGATCGTGGACAACAAAGGAGGAGCAGGAGGTGCATTGGGGGCCAATGGTGTTGCCAAGGCTGCCAACGACGGCTACACACTGCTCTTTGCAACCTCCACCTTTGCCACCAACGCGGCTTTGGAGTCCAACCCACCTTTTGATGCAGACAAAGACTTTGCCGCTGTGGCCATGATCGGGCGTGGCCCCATCTTGGTGGTGGTGAGCAAGGACTTGGGGGTGAAGTCTTTGGATCAACTCATCGCGTTGGCCAAAACCAAAGCCTCGCTCAATTACTGCTCAGCGGGCAACGGCAGCATCAACCACTTGTCGGCCGAGTTGTTCAAACAAAAAACCGGCATCGAGATGACCCACATCCCCTACAAAGGCAGTGGACCCGCCACCATTGACTTGCTTGCGGGTCGGGTGCAGGTGTTTTTCTCGACCGTGCCCACCATCTTGCCCTATATCCGACAAAACAGCGTGGAGTTGATTGCCGTGACAGGCGCGAAGCGCTTGGCGCTTTTTCCAAACACGCCCACCAGCCTAGAGGCGGGCATCAAAGACTTGGATTTATCGACGTGGTGGGGGGTGTTGGCACCCAAAGGCACACCGAGTGCCATTGTTGAAAAACTCAACAGCGCCATCAATGCAGCCGCGGCTCAAGAGCCCTTGCACGGCCGACTCGTGGGTGAAGGTGCCAGCATTGAGTCAGGCAGCGCACGGGACTTTCAGTCCCAACTGAGCAACGAAATCAAGATGTGGAAATCGTTGGTGAAGTCAGCTGGACTCAAAGACAGCCCGTGAGCTGGGACTTCGAAATCAGTGGTCCGTTTTACCGAGCTCAACTCTTTTTGAGGAGCGCCTTGATGTCGGCCGTCATCGCCTCTTGTGACGAGCCAAAGCGCGCAAAAAGCCTCAACTGACTTTTCGTGTCATACATGTAAAAGCCCGCGGTGTGCTCCATCGTGTAACTCGTGGGTGTGGTGCCATCGACTTTTTGATAAAACACATGGAAGTCTTTGGCCAAGGCTTTGAGTTCATCCAACTTGGGACTCACACCCCAAAATTCAGTCCCAAAATTGGAAACATACGCGTCCAAGACTGTAGGAGTATCGCGCTCAGGGTCGACACTGACAAAAACGACTTGCACCAAGGCCCCTTGCTCACCCAAGCTCGCTTTGATGGCCTTCATGTCGGCCATGGACGTTGGACACACATCGGGACATTGGGTGTAGCCAAAAAACACCAAAGACACCTGTCCCTTGAAGTCCGAGAGTTGATGCGCCTCTCCTTTGGAGTCCGTCCACGCCAAATTCTTGGCGTAGTCGGCACCCGTGATATCGATGGCATTGAAACTCACCGGTTTTTCCGAACAAGCCACCAAGGATGAGCCCATAACCCAGCACAACATGCAGGTCACGAGCAGGCCCAAGCCCTTCAAGTTGGAGACACACTTCAAGCCTTGCACCGCAATCAATCGTAGCTTCATCGTCTTGTTCTCCTAGTCTTCACAACCAATCCTTGACATAGTGATCCACCAAAATGGCCAAAAACAACAAACTCAAATGAATCAAGGAAAAACGGAAAGTTTTTTTGGCCAGTTCATCTGAATAATGCCGCCACAATTTCCACGCATAAGCACAAAACATGACACTCAGCACCAAGGCACTCACCAAATACAACCATCCACTCATTTGGTACATGAAGGGCAACAAACAGGCCGCCAACAAAATAAAGGTGTAGAGCAAAATCTGCAAGCGCGTGAACTCATTGCCGTGGGTGACGGGCAGCATCGGCAGACCCGACTTGCGATAGTCCTCGACACGGTACAAGGCCAAGGCCCAAAAATGCGGTGGCGTCCACAAAAAGATGATCAAAAACAAAATCAGCGCTTCGGCCCCCACGTCCCCTCGCATCGCCGCCCAACCCAAGAGCGGTGGCATGGCACCCGAGGCACCGCCGATGACGATGTTTTGCGGGGTGAGGGGCTTCAAAATCACGGTGTACACCACCGCGTAACCGACAAAGGTTGCAAACGTGAGCCACATCGTCAAAGGGTTGACCCAAACGTACAACACCAAAGAGCCCAAGGCACAAAGCACACAAGAAAAAATCAAAGCCTCCCAGTCCGACAACTCACCACGGGCGGTGGGCCGCCAAGAGGTGCGCTTCATTTTGGAGTCGATGGTTTTTTCAACCAAACAGTTGAACACCGCCGCTGCACCCGAGACCAACCAAATCCCCAAGCAGGCCCAAGCGGCCAACTGCACTTCAGGCCAACTCGGCACACCAGGCACAGCCAAGACCATGCCAATCAAAGCACAAAACACAATGAGTTGAATCACCCGCGGCTTGGTGAGGGAGTTGAATTGTCGCCAGCGAGGCAGAAGCTCTGTTGCAATCAAGCTCATGGTGATGTTATTTTCTTTGGATGAAAAGGATCAAAAGTTGGGTGGATCAAGGCGCGCAAAAGGTTCATGGGGCGTCATCGATTGGTGCTCAAATCTGCAGTCAATGAGGACCACTCGTAGAAGTCGCCAACACGTCTCGCATGGGCTTGAGCAGCCAACTCCATGTGAGGAGCAGCACCAACGATGCAGCACCCCCAACGTGCAAGAGCGCCGCCAAAAGAGGCCACTCTAACACCACATTGGAGACACCACTCAAAATCTGCAAAACCAAGAGCACCATCAACGCCCGCGCCAAGACTTCATGACCGCGCGTGTGAAGACGCCAGGAAACCCAAGACAAACCGAGCAACACAATCACTGCCCCCAAGCGATGCACCACATGGATGGCCGTGAGCGCAGAAAAATCAATCGCTTCCCCATTGGCACTGAACCCCAAGGGCCGCCAAATCTCAAAGCCTTGTTGAACGTTCATGACGGGCCACCACTCGCCTTGGCAAAGCGGAAAGGTCTGGCACGCCAGCACCGCGTAGTTGGTCGACACCCAAGCACCCAAGGCCATTTGCATCCAAACGATCCCCAAGCCAAAAGTCAAAAACCCACGCAGGAGCGAATACCTTTGACCCTGCTGGTCTTGCGCCTTCAACACCCCCAAACGCACCAACCACCCTTCATTGGAGTAGCCCTGGAGTTTGAACGTTTGAACACACAAGAGCGTCAACAGCATCATCCCCCCCAATAAATGAAGGCTCACTATGGCCGGGTACAAACGAGTGCTCACTGTGAGCGCACCAAAGAGGCCTTGCACCAACACCCAAAAGAGCGTCAAAGTGCACCACAGCGCTGTGGGCCTCAACCAAGAGGTGGGCGGGATGGTAGACACCGTCCCAGTTGACCCGCTGCGATCTGGCGTGTCCTTGGCTGAGGAGCTCAAACGCTCCACTCGAGTGCGGTAGACCTCCCACCAAAGCGTCACGCACATCACCAAAATCAACAAGCCCACGGTCATTGCCGCATAGCGGTGAATCATCTCAATCCATGCTTTCTTGAGCGTCACAGGGCCTGTCGGCAAGAGTTGCGCAGCTTGGTCAATTTGCTCCCCAGCCCCAAGGGGAGAAGCAAATCCGTAGCATCCTGGCCAATCAGGACAACCCAAGCCAGAATCGCTCAGTCGGGTGTAGGCACCGAATAAAATCAAATCAAAACACAAAAACAAGGTCACCGCACTCACCACCCCCAGGCGTTGCTTGAAGCTCAAACGGCTCTTCATTTGGAGCCAGACCAATGCGAGCACACCCAACCCCAGACTCACAGCGGTCAACAACAAAGGCAGTAACGGCCTCCAATCCAAAGCATTCACACCGAACATGTTCAACGCCCTGCCCTATCCCATGAAGCCGAGGCTCTGAGCAAACGCACCAAATCTTTTTTGATGCTGGCCAATTGGGTCACCTCTTTGCCAATCAAAAACCGCTCCATCCATTGGCCTTGGGGGTCGACCAAATAGAAATAGTCTTCCAAGGCGTGGCCTGCACCGGGACTCAGCCAAGCTTGAATTGCACTTGCATCCATGCGCACCACGCGGGCTTGTTGAACGCCAGGACGAACTTCAATAGGAATATCGCCAGCGCCATGGGCAAGCCAAATCCAGTCGACACGGTCACTCTCAGCACCAAGGCTTGCGATGAGCTGGCGCTGCAAATACAAATGCTGCTGACACTCGCTCTCACAGGAGATGGGCGCCACGCTCAACAAAAGCCACTGGCCTTTGAGCGCATCCAAGTCAAAGGACTTGGCAAACTCGTCTTGCACTTGCACATGAGGGATGCTCACACTGGGATTGATCAATTCACCGTTCACATTCAGGCTCTGGGGTCGAATGAAGTAATAGGTGACATACGAAGCAATGACGGGTGAGGCACACAACACAAACATGAGCCACAGCACCCAATTCGACCTCTTGGGGTTGGCAGCAAGCGTCTCACGGTGTGACAATGCATCTTGTGACATGCTGGGCAACGTGTGCACGCTCAGCACCAAAGGCGTGTCGACCTCGCTGGGCTTGGAAGTGTGCTCAAAAGACTCAGGTGTTTCGTTTTGCATGTCGGCGAGGTTGAATAATTTGATACCAAACACATAGAAAAAAAGCAAGCGCACAAAGCGCGTACCACTGAAATGCATAGCCTACATTGCGCGAGGCAGTCTGCTCCACAACAGGCCAATCTCTCACCAAATCGGAGGAGCTTGCATCGACCTCAATCACATGTCCCAGCAATGGCAAGGCCATCTCAGCCGCCAATGAAGTCAACTCCAAATTGGCTCGTATCCGCGACAAAGCACTGCCCTTGACACCGTCATGCCGGGCAGACACCGGGAGTTCGAACATTTTGGAGGGACCCGCACTCACTTGCACCACCACCTCCATCTCGCCCTCTGGGGTCTGAACTTCTGGGAGTCTGAGCGGGTCGACTGCGTCCCGGGGCACCCAGCCGCGCTGCACCAACACAGCTTTGCTGGGGGTCAACACCAAGGGCGTGAACACCCAAAATCCTGCTCGCCCCGAATAGGGTCGATTATCGAGGTAGAGGGTGTCCTTTGCCAACCAATGCCCTTTCAAGACCACACGCCGATGAAGTGCTTCCAACGGGTCTTTGAGGCTCAAATAGGCCTCTTGAGTCAAAGGCGAAAGCATCGCCGCTTGCTCAATTTGAGCTTGCAAGGCCCACTTTTGCTCAGCCCTGGACCACTGCCAAGCGCCGAGTGAAAAAGTCGTCGCCATGGTGAGAGCGCAGGCTACCCACACCAAAGCCTTCAAAGCCCATGGGTGGCGCTCAAATAATGACAGTTTCAGTGTTTTCACGCGATAATCACTCTCATGACTTATTTTGTAACGATTGCATTCGTCCTCATCTTGCTGAGCCTGGGCGGGGCCATGATCTTCATGCTCAAAGGCAAAAAGGACATTGACCATGACTCTGAAGACACCAGCAACCACGACAACGCCAAAAGATCGAGCAACATGGCCTGGGCTTTGGCTGCACGGGTGGGTCTGTCGGTATTGCTATTTATCTGTATCTTGATCAGCTGGAAAATGGGCTGGATTGAACCGACTGGCATCAAGCCAGGGCAATGAAGCTTGCACTCCACGGTTCGCC
>Ga0114964_10001138_pt1 | contig 19684 bp, 16 predicted proteins | sample C_131016_MF_Meta_FD_92638 | JGI IMG/M metagenome (GOLD analysis project Ga0114964, IMG submission 92638) | Freshwater microbial communities from Lake Croche, Canada to study carbon cycling - C_131016_MF_MetaG | ecosystem: Environmental > Aquatic > Freshwater > Lake | place: Lake Croche, Canada... | reverse complement strand
GCATCCCATCACCGCCTTGCAAACCGAATACTCTTTGTGGACGCGTAATCCAGAAATCGCAGTGCTGCAAGCCTGTAAAGATTTGGGCGTGACTTTTGTGGCATTTAGCCCCGTAGCGCGTGGGTTTTTATGTGCTGGCGATTTGGCGACAGATCAATTTGCAGAAAAAGATATTCGCCGTACCATGCCGCGTTTTGCGCAAGACATGTATGCAGCCAACTTGCCTTTACGCAAAGCCTACCAAGCCTATGCAGCCAAAGTAGGTTGTACTCCAGCGCAATTGGCGCTGGCTTGGTTGTTGCAAAAAGACAGCACCTTGATTCCTATTCCTGGCACACAAAATATTGCGCATTTGCAAGAAAACATGCAATCCTTGGATGTGCACTTATCTGCCCAGCAGATGCTAGAGCTAGATGCTTTGGTGAACCAACACACGGTAAAAGGTGCGCGCTATAACGGGCAGAGTGCGATTGAAGTGGATACCGAAGAGTTTTGAAATTACCCTTCGAAAAAAACTTAAACAGTCCGAGTTTGGGTATGCTGTAATTTGAGACTAACAGCAGAGCTTTTTACTTGTCCTGGAGTAGCGATTATTTCTGCAACCATATCAGCTGTTACCGCAGACAAGGTCCAGCCTAAATGCCCGTGTCCTGTGTTGTAGAACACGTTGGCTAATTTACCCCGACCCACTCGCGGCATCATATTGGGCATCATGGGGCGCAGGCCAGCCCAGGGCACGACCTGACGCGTGTTGATGCCGGGAAAGCACTGGTTCACCCAAGCGATGAGGGGCCGGATGCGGTCGGCGCGAATGTCTTTGTTGTAGCCGTTGAATTCGGCGGTACCGGCAACGCGGAAACGATCCACTCCCAAGCGGCTGGTCACTAGCTTGGTCTCGTCGTCCAGCAGACTGACGATGGGTGCCGCCGACTGGCTTTGTGTGTCGGGCAGGTTGACGGTGATGGAATATCCCTTTACCGGGTAGATGTTGACCCTGTCGCCCAACTGCGCGGCAAAGTTGCGGCTCTCGACGCCGGCGCAAACCACTAGCCCGTCAAACTGGTGCGTGACATGGCCTTCAATGCCAGCAACGGTCACTTCAGCCTTGGTGCCATCGCTGTGGATGGACAGAACGTCTTGTCCATACAGGCACTGCACACCCAGGCGCTCAGCCGCTCGCGCCATGCCCGTAGTGAACTTGTGAATGTCGCCCGTGGAGTCGCTCTCGGTGAAGTAGCCGCCGTAGTAACTGCCGGCCAGCGTGGGCTCGATGGTTTTCATTTCACTCGGTGTAACTGCACGGCGAGGCAAGCCGCCTATAGCCAGCATCTTGCTCACTTCACCAGCGTGATCAAACCCCTTTTTATCGCGGTAGATGTGCAGAATACCCTCTTTTTTGAGGTCGAAATCCACGCCTTCTTCCTGCGCCCAGGCAAACAAATGGTCACGCGCGGCAATGGCAAGGCGAGCGGACTCTACGGTGTTGCGCTCGTAATGCGGGATGTTGCTGATGAACTCCAAAAACCAGCTTAACTTGTGCCAACTGGGCTTGGGGTTGACCAGCAGCGGTGCGTCGCTTTTCAACATCCACTTCATGCCTTTGAGGATGGTGGACCAGTGGTTCCACACCTCGGCGTTGGACGCGGACAACTGACCGCCGTTGGCAAACGATGTTTCCATTGCCACATAGCGGTTTTTCTCAAACAGCGTGACGGTCAAGCCGCGCTTAGCCAAGGCATAAGCCGTTGTGACGCCGGTGATGCCGCCGCCAATTACTGCAATGGATGTTATGGTTGATTTCATAAAAATGACCTATGTGAGAAAACGCTCCGTCAATGCCACCCAGAACGCAGCGCCCACAGGGATGTTGCGGTCTTCAAAATCGTAATTGGGGTTGTGCACCATACAGGCGCCGTGACCTCCGTTATCGGCATCGCCATTTCCGATGAATAGATAGCTGCCAGGCACCTGGTCGAGCATGTAGGCGAAGTCTTCACTGGCGGTGAGCGGCTCGGTTTGGAGCACCACGTTGTCTGCACCTACCAACGCCAACGCCACTTCGCGGGCTATTCCCGTCTCACTAGGGGTATTGACCAGCACTGGGTAACCCGGCAAAAACTCAACTTGCGCGGTCACGCCAAAACTCTGCGCCTGCAACGCAACGAGCTCCACAATGCGATTGCGCAACAGCTCTCGCACACCCCGATCCAGCGCCCGCACGCTGAGCTTGAGCGTGGCGTTTTGGGGAATAACGTTGTTGGCCACACCCGACTGAAAAGAGCCGACCGTGATTACGGCCATGTGCAGCGGTGGTACGTTGCGCGAAACGATGGTTTGTAGTCCCATGACAATGGCCGCGCCCGCAACTACCGGGTCAGCACTCAGGTGCGGCATGGCACCATGGCCGCCTTTACCTTCAATGTGCACCAGAATGTTTTCGCTGGAAGCCATGGTTGCGCCTTCGCGCAGCAACAACTGGCCTGGCCGAAAGCCCGGCAGGTTGTGCATAGCAAAGATTGCGTCGCAGGGAAAGCGGTCAAACAGGCCGTCTTCCATCATCTTGCGCGCGCCCCCCAAGCTTTCTTCAGCGGGCTGAAAGATCAAATTCAGCGTGCCATCAAACGTGGTGGACTTTGCCAGATGTTCGGCCGCAGCCAGCAGCATTGCGGTGTGTCCGTCGTGGCCGCAGGCATGCATCAAACCCGCATGGCAACTGGCATGGGGCAGGCCGGTGGTTTCCTGAATGGGCAACGCGTCCATGTCAGCCCGCAGGCCCAGCTTGCGTGCCCCAATGCCGCGTTTTAGCTGACCAACAACACCCGTGCCACCCAAGCCGCGTGTGACTTCATAGCCCCATTGCTGCAAGCGCTCTGCCACCAGGTCGCTGGTGCGAAACTCCTGGAATCCGATCTCGGGGTGCTGGTGAATGTCACGACGCAGCGCGGTGAAGGCACTTGCGCGGGATTGCAGGCCTGACAGGGTGGCTGACATGGGCTTACAGAGGTTCCAGCTTGATAGACTTGGCGATGGCAGCAGCAGTGACGGCTTCTTTTTTGTAGAAGGCGTCAAGCTGTGCCTGGGTCATGGGTTCGGCCACGGTGCTTCCTGCAGTCTCAATAATTTTGCGAATCTCTGGGTTACCCAAGGCTGTATAGGTAGCTTTGTGCACGGCGGCTATTTGTGAATCTGGCGTCTTGGCACTCGCTACGACGCCAATCCAGATACTGAATTGGTAGTTTTCAAAACCTTTGGTGGCACTTGCCAGGGGCAACTTAGGTAGGCGTGCCAGTGGTTGGCTGGAGGCCAGGGCCAGCGCTTTGATCTGACCACTCTCGATGGCACCAATCACCGGGCCAACCAGGGGGACGACCGCAAAGTCGAGCACACCGCCCATCAAGTCTTTAAGGTAGGGCGCCATGCCGTTGTAGGGAGCGTGCAAGCCTTGTGCACCCGCTGTTTGCAGGGCTTTTTCAGCCATCAGGTGGTAGAGCGAACCCATGCCAGTAGAGCCATAGCTGAGAGGCTTCTCAGCCTTCTTGGCGTAAGCTACAAACTCCTCCAAGGTGTTCACAGGCAAATCCTTGCGCACAGCGATCGCAATGGGTGTGTACCCCACGAGCGCGGCAAGGCGCATGTCCTCTGGCTTGTTTTTAGCGGCGGCTACACCCAACGGTGTGTAGATCAGCTCCAACGGGGAACCCGCTAACAGCGTGTAGCCATCAGGCTGGGCATTCGCTGCCTTGATTACCCCAAGGGAGCCACCCACGCCCACGACGTTTTCAACGATGATGGGCTGGCCGAACACTTCTGCCATGCCTTTGCCAACGGCGCGGCCCAGCACATCAGATCCACCACCCGGTGGAAACGCCACGATCATGCTGACGGGTTTGGACGGGTAGGTCTGCGCGGCAGCGGCTGCGGCCAACGCAAGGCCTACAAACAGTGCACTGCAATGACGAATCAACGCGCGGGGGGTGAGTTGCATGGTGGTCTCCAAAAAAGTTGTGGTTCCAAGTGGCTGATTTGCATGTTAGGTGGTCAAATTCAATGTGTCCAATGACTTATTTTTCTTGTTATCATTCATTTTTCTCATTCGAATAGAAGAGAATTCGCAGTGAATATCAAGCACCTGGAACACCTGCTGGCCCTGGCCGACACCGGCTCGTTCAGCCGTGCAGCCGAGAAACTGTTCATCACCCAATCGGCTCTCAGCCGAAGCATTCAAAGCCTTGAGGACGATCTGGGCGGCAAGGTGCTGGACCGCATTGGCAAGCGCAATGAGCTCACGCCTTTAGGTTTGGACGTGGTGTCCCGGGCCCGGCATATTGTTAGGGATGCATCCGAGTTGCGCCACAGTGCCAAGCTACTAAAGGAAGGCGGCCGCGGCGCTATCAGCGTGGGCCTGGGCTCAGGCCCCGCTGCCTTGTTGATGGTGCAGCTGATGTGCGCAGCCGCATCCCAGCCAGGGATGCGGGTAGCCGTCACGCAAGGGCCGGTGGAGCTGCAGATCCAGCAACTGCGCAGCCGCCAGATCGATGCCATGGTGGTGGACATGCACCGCGTGATACCGGGCGCTGACCTCAATATCGAATCGCTGGTCGAACTCAAGGCAGGCTTTGTGGTCCGTGACAAACATCCTCTGGCCGGCAAGAAGTCTGTCAGCCTGTCAGAAGTGTTGCGCTTTCCAGTGGCGTGCATTCCGCTTTCGGATGAGGTGGCACGGTTACTTGTAGACCAATACGGCCTGCAGGCTAACCCTTCTGAAATGGTAGCCCTGCGCTGCGACGATATCAACGGCCTGCTTGCCACTGTTGCGCAGACTGACGCTATCTATCTGGGGGTGATTGCAGCGGCACGTGACCGGCTCAAGGATGGAAGCATGGTGGAACTGCACCTCAAACCCCGCTTACGGGCTACGGCGCGCTTTGCCTATGTGACGCTTGCTGGGCGCACCGAAGCGCCGGCGATGGCCTATTTTCGCCAGTTCCTGCAAGCGCATTTGCATGAATAGGAAGTGCTTGGCAGTTGGTTTTTATGATCAATTTAAATCACACGCCTAGGTAGTTGGGTAGCTCGGGGTCTTTCAACAAATCTTGGGCATCGCCCTGTAACACTACCAAACCTTTTTGCAAGACCAAAGCACGGTTGCTGCGAGACAGCACTTTGTGCCAGTCTCGGTCCACGATCAGTACCGCCATACCGCTGGTTTTGATGTCGTCAATCACGCGCCAAATTGCGGTCACGATGAGCGGGGCCAAACCTTCGGTGGCTTCGTCCAAGATGATGAGGTCGGGGTGCGTCATCAAGGCGCGTCCGATGGAGAGCATTTGTTGTTCGCCTCCAGACAGTTGGCTGCCCAAATTGGTTAATCGCTCCCTTAAACGAGGAAAGGTGTGGAGCACGCGCTCAAGCGTCCAGTCGTTGCGGTCGTAACGCCCAGGGCGTGCGGCCATGACCAAGTTTTCGCGCACATTCAGGTTGCCAAAAATGCCGCGACCTTCAGGTACATAAGCTACGCCTTGGCGTGACACTTCGTTTGGACGTGCCTTGGAAATGTCGTGGCCAAATAAACTAATGTGACCATTGCGTTGTTTCACATGGCCGAGCAAACTGCGAATGAGTGTGCTTTTCCCCATGCCGTTTCGCCCCAGCAGCCCCAAAGTTTCTCCCTTGCGAATATCGAGGCTCACGCCGTGCAATACGTGGCTGCTGTTGTACCAAGCATGAATGTCTTGTGCTTGCAAAATAATTTCAGAGTTGACAGACATCAGTGGTCTCCCAAGTAAGCGGTGCGCACGTCGGGGTTATTGCGCACTTCGTCGGGTGTACCAGTGGCAATGACCAAGCCATTAACCATCACCGTAATGAGATCGGCAATGCGAAACACCGCATCCATGTCGTGCTCGACTAATAAAATAGCATGGTCTTTTTTGAGTACCTGCAGCAAGTTAAGCATGCGCTCGGTTTCTTCTGCGCCCATACCCGCTAAGGGCTCGTCCAACAACAGCACTTGCGGTGCTGTGGCCAAGCACATGGCAATTTCGAGTTGTCGCTTTTGGCCATGGCTTAAAAAGCCAACTTGACGCTCTAGGGCATCGCCCAAACCTACACGCAAGGCCACATCGTGCGCAATGCTGCGCGTGATGACATCGGTATGGGCGTTGCGCCAAAAGGCCCATGCTTGCTGGTGCTGCGCTTGTGCCGATAGACGACAGTTTTCGAGCACAGTGAAACTGGGAAAGATGGTGTTGCGTTGGTAACTGCGGCCCAAGCCCGCACGCGCGCGACGGGGTTGTGCCCAGTGCGACACGTCTTGTCCCAGCAATTCAACTTGGCCAGAGGATGGCTGAAACTCGCCCGAGAGCAAGTTGATGAGCGTAGATTTGCCTGCGCCATTTGTGCCAATCACACCATGCACTTGGCCGCGCTTAAGGGAGATCGAGACGTTATTGACGGCCACCAAACCACCCCAGCGGCGGGTGAGGTTGATGCCTTGTAGAAGGACATCGCCTGTCATGCTTTTTCCTCAAGTGTTTCAACAGGGGCTTCGCGGTTGTTGCGCCCAGAAAGACGCTCACGCAATTGCGCTGGTAGTGCCACCAAGCCGTGAGGCATAAAGGCAACGCACGCCATGATGGTCAAGCCCAAGCTCAAGTGCCAGTGCTTGGCAAAGCTGCCAAAAACCGCTTCGGCTTGAAACAACTCTTGGAGTAGAGCGAAAGCAAATGCACCCAACACCGAACCGCGCATGTGGCCCAAGCCACCCAAAATAATCATGACCAACAAAGACCCGCTTAAGTGCCAGCTCAACAACTCGGGGTTCACAAACCCGTCTTTAACAGCAAACAGATAGCCGGCCCAACCAGCCATGGCCCCCGATAAAGTGAACGCGGCCAGTTTGTAGGGATAGACTGAAAAGCCGGTAGCTTTCATGCGTTGCTCATTCACGCGAATGCCCGACAAGGCACGCCCAAACGGCGAGCGCAGCAGTTGCGATAAAAACAAAAATCCCACTAACAAGCTCAGCCAAATTAGACCGTACATGTGTGCTGGGTTGTCTAGATCGACCCAGCCCCAGGTGGGTTTGACGTACATGTAAATACCATCGGTGCCACCACCCAAAGGCGTGTCGTGCACCACGTAATAGGCCATTTGTGAAAACGCCAGCGTGACCATGATGAAGTAAACGCCTTGGGTGCGCAGCGACAAAGCACCGACGGCCAGGGCATACAAGGCAGCCAGTGCAATCGCGCAGGGCAACGACAGCCACAAAGCGGGCGCACTACCGTCTGTAGGGGACATCAAAATGGCCGCATACGCACCAATACCAAAAAAGGCAGCTTGACCAAAACACACCAAACCGGTGCTGCCCACCAAAAGCTCAAGGCTCAAAGCAAGCAAAGCGAAGATCATGATTTTGGCTACCAAGTCGGCGCCATAGGATCCCGCCATGACAGGCCATAGCGCGAGCAGACCAAAAAATAGAAGAACAAAAGAAGTTGGATGACGCATGCGTTTGTGCTCAGTCTTTGAATAAACCATTGGGTCGCCACAACAAAATCAATGCCATCAATACATACACCAGCACGCCCGCTGCTTGGGGCAGCAACACTTTGCCAAAGGTGTCTACCAAACCAATCAGCAGCGCCGCCAGCAGCGCACCTTTGATCGAGCCAATGCCACCAATGACCACCACCACAAAGCAGATGATGAGTACCGAGTTGCCCATGCCCGGGTACACGCTAGAAACAGGCGCGGCGATCATGCCGGCAAACACTGCCAGTGCAACACCGGTGGCAAACACAATGCGGTAAAGCAGGTTGATATCGATACCAAGGCTTTGAACCATTTCACGATTAGAAGTGCCCGCACGAATCATCATGCCCAGCCGTGTGCGTGTGAACACAAACCACATCGCTCCAGCCAATAGCAAACACACGCCGCTCATGAATAGACGGTAGACGGGGTAGGTCATCACCTCGTTGAGCGTTAAAGCTCCGTTAAGCCATTCGGGCACTGGGACACCATGCACATCGTCACCCACGAGCATGCTGCGCAATTCTTCAAACACCAAAATTAAGCCATAGGTCATGAGTACTTGTTGTAGATGCTCGCGCTCATAAAGGTAGCTAAAGAAAGCCCACTCCAGCAAATAACCTAGGATGACCGAGAGCACCAAACCCACTGCAAATGTGCTAAAAAATGCACCGCCAAAAATAGCTGACACAGCGGGTGCCAAAGCGAAGGCCATGTAGGCCCCGATCATGTAGAAGCTGCCGTGCGCCAAGTTGATGACACCCATGATGCCAAATATCAAGGTCAGACCCGAGGCCACCAAAAACAACAACAAACCGTATTGCAGGGCGTTGAGGCACTGGATTAAAAAAGTCGCAAAGTCCATCAAGTTCTGCTGTTAGGGTTGAGACATGCGCAGGCCACCACCGCTCAAGTGGGCGGCGGTGGTGATGCCCAGTTACATCTTGCAGCCGAGGCCTGGGTCAGTCAGGGATTTGGACGCGATGCTATCGACCACGTTTTCTTTGCCCACCACTTTGCGCAAGTAAATGTCCTGCACGGGGTTGTGGCTCGAAGACATGGTGAAGGCGCCACGAGGGCTGTCGATCTTGGCGGCACGAACGGCTTGTGCAAAACCTTGGATATTTTTCGCGTCACCTTTGGTGGCATTCAAACCAATACCCAAAATTTGGCCTGCGTCATAACCTTGCACGGCATATACATCGGGTTGAAGTTTGAAGCTCTTGGCATACGCTAGACGGAAGGCTTGATCGCGCTTGTTGTTGAGATTGTCGGCGTAGTGCAGCGTTGTGAACAAGCCTTCGGCGTCAGCGCCTTGGGCTTCCAAGGTGCCGTCGGTCAAGAAGCCAGAGCCGTAAAGTGGAATGGTTTTCTTTAAGCCGGCTGCTGCATAGTCTTTGACAAACTTCACAGCACCACCGCCTGCAAAGAAGGTGAACACGGCATCAGGCTTGGTGGCTGCAATTTCGGTCAACAGCGCTTGGAACTCTACGTTGGGGAATGGCAGGTTAAGTTCTTTCACCACGGTGCCACCGTTTTTCTCAAAGCTCTCTTTGAAGCCTTTGACCGACTCGTCACCCGCAGCATATTTCCAAGTGATAGTCACGATTTTTTTATGACCTTTCTTAGCTGCAACTTCACCCATGGCATAGCCAGGTTGCCAGTTGCTAAAACTAGAGCGAAAGATGTTGGGTGCGCACATAGGGCCAGTCACGGCGGCTGCACCTGCGTTCGGCACGATCATCAAGGTGCCAGATTCTTTGGCGGCTTTGGCCATGGCCATGGCGACACCGCTGTGCACGGTACCAACGATGACGTCAACGTTGTCGCGCTTGATGAGTTTGTTCACGTTATCCGTGGCCTTGGATGGATCGCTTTCGTCGTCGACGCGCACGTATTCCACTTCGCGGCCTGCAATTTTTCCGCCTTGCTCAGCCACGTACAAACGGAAACCGTTGTCGATGGCAGTGCCTAACGAAGCAAAGGTGCCTGTGGCGGGCAGCATGAAACCTACTTTGAGTTTGGGTAGTGCTTGCGCCCACGTGTTGGTGCTGGCAGCAATCACGGCAAATGCAGCGGCTGAAAGTAGAACGGTTCTTTTTTGCATGGTTGTCTCCTGGTTTTTTCTAAGGTTGCGCGGTGGGTGAAGGGTTTGCTTTGAAGAAGGTTAAACAGGCTTGTGTCAACGCTTGAGGTTGATCTCTATGCGGTGAGTGTGCGCAGTTTTCCAGTTCAAGCAATTCGGTGTGCGGCACAAGGCGTTGAATGTCTCGAATTTGTGCCAAGGTGCCGTACTCGTCGTTGATACCCTGGACGGCGAGCACAGGGCAGGTGATGGATGAAAGTTCTTGTTCGATAGACCAATCACGAAATTCGGGGGCGAGCCATATGCGGTTCCAGCCCCAAAACGCGGAGTCCACATCCACATGGTATCGAGCCAGGCGTTGACGTAAATCAGTGTTTTCATAGGTCTCTTTGGCCAGTGCAATGCTACTAACAGACACGTCTTCGACTCGGATGTGCGGCGCCAACGCCACCACACCTGCAGTGGCGTGATGCGCAGCGTAGAGTAGCGCAATCGAGCCGCCATCACTGTGACCAAATAGCCAAGGCGCTTTGCGCACATCCAACGCCTTGAGCAACGCGGGTAGTACTTCGAGTGCTTGGACGTGCATGAAGTTAGGCTGCCAGTGCTCGTCGGCATCACGTGGGGTCGACTGTCCGTAGCCTGGGCGTGAATACACCAAGCCGCGCACGCTGAGTGCATTGCACAACTGTTGGGGGTATTCGCGCCACATGGCGACCGAGCCCAAGCCTTCATGCAAAAACACTAACAACGGTGCCTCGGCCATGTGCGCGTTGAGCCACTGGTGCTCAATCCGCACAACACGACCTTGCCAGTCGATGTCGACGAGGTCAGTGCGCGTCATCAGGCTTTGGCTTCTTGTGCGCGCAACTTGAAGCGCTGAATTTTGCCGGTGGCAGTTTTGGGCAACTCGGCGACAAACTCAATTTGACGCGGGTATTTGTACGGAGCCAGCTTGTCCTTCACAAAAGCTTTGAGCTCTTCCTCTGTGACTTGGGCGCCATCTTTTCGAACAACAAAGGCTTTGGTTTTGGTTAAACCATCGCTGTCGTTGACGCCGATCACGGCAGCTTCCAGCACAGTTGGATGTTGGATGAGCGTGGCTTCTACCTCGAAGGGGCTGACGTAGATGCCGCTGACTTTCAGCATGTCATCCGAGCGGCCACCATAGGTGTAGGTGCCGTCCGCATTGCGGGTGTATTTGTCGCCACTTTTGGTCCAACTGCCTTGGAATGTTTCGCGGCTTTTTTCGCGGTTACCCCAGTACATCAGGGCTGCAGATGGGCCTTTGGTGTAGAGGTCTCCCGGCTCGCCATCTGCAACAGGCTGACCATCGTCACCGCGAAGTTCCACTTCGTACCCGGGCACAGGCCAACCCGTGGTGCCATAGCGCACGTTGTTTGGCAAGTTGGACAAATAGATGTGCAGCATCTCGGTGGATCCAATGCCATCCACAATGTCTATGCCGAAATGTTGGTGAAAGCGCTCGCCCAGTTCCGCGGGCAGTGCCTCGCCTGCGGAAGAAACCAAGCGCATTGCCACTTGTGCTTTGCTAGGTAAATTGGGGTGTGCCAACATGCCAGCAAAGCCTGTGGGTGCGCCGAAGAAAACGGTGGGTTTGACGCCGCCAATGCCACCCGTCATACGTTTGAACGTAGCGTCTGGTGTGGGGCGCTCGGACATCAGAAGGGCACATGCACCCACCACCATCGGAAACGTTAGTCCATTGCCTAATCCGTAGGCAAAGAAAAGTTTGGCTGCTGAAAAACACACATCGTTTTCAGTCAACTTCAAAGTGTTTTTCCCGTACAACATCGACGACCAATAGGGGTTGGCGTGTGAGTGCACAGTTCCCTTGGGGCGACCTGTTGAGCCCGATGAGTAAAGCCAAAAACCGGGGTCATCTGCTTTGGTGGATGCAGCTTTGTCCATGGGTTGATGCGCCTGTAAGAGGGATTCGAATTCGACTTCTTCAGGTTGCAATGGTGCTACGGGTTTGGAGACAATGATCTTGCTCACTTCGTTGTCCGACTTGGTCATGGCGGCGGTGAGTATTGGCAGTAATGCGCCCGACACCAGCACCGCTTGTGCGCGCGAGTTTTCGAGCATGAAGGCATAGTCCTCGGCGGTGAGCAAGGTGTTGACCGCCACAGGCACGAGGCCTGCAAACATGGCACCTAAAAAGCTGACGGGCCAATCGTTGCAATCGTGCATCAGCAACAGCACGCGCTCTTCGCGCCTCAACCCCAAGCTTCGTAAGGCAGTAGCCATGCTACACACGCGTTTTGATAAGTCACCGTAGTTGAGCGTGCCTTGGTCGTCGATGAAAGCGGGGCGGTCAGCTCGCTGGACATTACTTTCCAGCAAAAACTGCGCGAAGTTGAACTGTTCGGGTGGCGCTGCGACGTCTTGGGTGTTGTTGTGGTCGGTTGTCATGTTTGTCTCCTCCAAGTCGATGCTATGTTTTGTTATTTGAGTTGTGTCAACACAGCGGTGCTGGCTTGCACAGCAGCTCGGCGGTGGTAGAAATTCAGCGCTCTTAAGCCACCCAACTCTTCGCCACCTCCAGCGCGGCCAGGGCCACCATGCAGTGATTGGGGCATCACGTTGCCGTGGCCAGTGTGGATTGCTGCTACGTCGGGTGAGATGACGTGCACACGGCCGTGGCTGTCGGTGAGCTCTGAAATAGCTTTGCCTAATGCAACGGGGTCACTGCCGTAAAGAGAGGCGACCAATGAGCCTTGGCCTCGACGTATGAGTTGCAGTGCGTGGTGAAGATCGTTATTGCGATAGGGCACCAATGTGGCCACTGGGCCAAATACTTCGGTGTCGTGCACGCGGTCGGCGGCGTTGCTGCCTGCGGCATCGCGAGTACCTAGAAGTGTTGGGCCTATGCAGCATGCAACATCAGTGTCAGCATCCACCAACGCATGTGTGCTGCCGTCATGCAACACAGTGGCTTGCGCTTTCAAATACGTCAAACCTTCACCCACAGCTTTGAACTGTTCACGATTTACCACTGCACCCATGCGAACGGTCTCGTTGCGAGGGTTGCCTACGGTGGTTTTGGCCAAACGGGCAGACAACGCTTGGGCCACGGTGTCGTACAAACTTTCGGGCACCAACACACGGCGAATGGCTGTGCATTTTTGGCCCGACTTGACGGTCATTTCGCGGGTAACTTCTTTGACCAATAAATCGATGGCTTCGCTGCTAACTGATTCGCTGGGTAGGAGCAAAGCAGAATTAACGCTGTCAGCTTCGATATTCACGCGCACAGATTTTTTGGTGACCGCAGGGTGCGATCGGATAATCGCTGCGGTTTCTGCAGAGCCAGTGAACGACACCACATCAAATGGTTCGAGTTGATCCATCAGTCCAGCTGAGCTGCCGCAAATGACAGAGATGGCACCTGCTGGGAAAATACCTGCCTCTACTACGTCTTTGACCATGCGTTGTGTTAGCCATGCGGTTGCGGTGGCAGGCTTGACAATAACGGGCACGCCAGACAAAAGTGCAGGCGCCGCTTTTTCCCACAAGCCCCATGAGGGGAAGTTGAAAGCGTTGATGAACATGGCCACACCGCGTGTGGGTGTGAGTAAGTGTTGCGATTGAAACAGTGGGTCTTTGGCCAAGCGAGCGGGCTCGCCGTCGTGCATAAAGTGTGTGTTACCCAAACTTTCGCCCATCTTGGCGTAGGTGCTAAGGGTGTAGATGCCGCCGTCGACGTCCACGGCAGTGTCGTTTTTCACGGTGCCGCTGTTGGCGGTGGAAATGTCGTAATAGGCATCACGGTTGGCTTGCAAAAGTTTGGATGCTGCGCCGAGCATGGCCGCTCGCTGTGCATATGTGAGGGCGCGCAAAGCGGCACAACCGTTGTGTCGCGCAAACGCGAAGGCGGCGGCTAGGTCAAGGCCGGATGCATCGACGCGTACCAACTCAGTGCCGAGCACAGGGTCATGCAAGGCAGTGCCTACACCTTTGCCGGTTTGCCATTGGCCGCTGAGATAGTTAGACAGAAGTTCGGTCATCAAGAGCTTTCTTTGTTCGAAGATTTTTATTTGGTGAGCCCAATTTCGCCATTTGGCAACAAATACAAGACCAAGGCATCGATTGCGACTTGGGTGCTTGTCATATGCTCCAACATGAATTATTATGCTTGTACGAAGACTAACATGCGATAAACCGCATGTCTAGCAATATATTGCATGTTTTAGGGTTAGTCCCAGGATTAAACGATTGGAAAAGAGACATGGCAGAGGTGGTTGAGGTTAAAAACGCTTTCTTAGCGGCGCTGGGCGAGCGCGTGCGCACGCTGCGTGCGCGACGTGGACTTACACGCAAGGCCGTTGCCGTGGCGGCCGATGTGTCTGAGCGTCATTTAGCCAGCTTGGAATATGGCGAAGGTAATGCCTCCATTTTGGTGCTCTTACAAGTCGCAGGCGCTTTGCAATGTACCTTGGCTGAGTTGATTGGCGACGTGACCACCAGCTCGCCTGAGTGGTTGCTGCTGCGCGAAATGCTGAGTACCCGAAGCGAAGCCGATTTGGGCCGTGTACGCGAGCAAGTGTCGGTGTTGTTTGGAGCAACTCAAGAAGCGGAGAGAACCAAACGCATTGCGCTAATTGGTTTGCGCGGGGCGGGAAAAACAACTTTGGGCCAACGCTTGGCCAAAGATTTGGGCTACGCCTTCATTGAATTGAGTCGTGAGATTGAAAAATTTGCTGGTTGCAGCGTCTCTGAAATTCACAACCTCTATGGCACCAATGCCTATCGCCGCTATGAGCGTCGCGCCTTGGAAGAGGCTATTCAAATTTACCCAGAAGTCATAATTGCCACGCCGGGTGGTTTGGTTTCTGACCCGGCTACCTTGAATGAAATGCTGTCGCATTGCTACACGGTGTGGTTGCAGGCCAAGCCTGAGGACCACTTGTCGCGGGTGACCGCGCAGGGTGACATGCGCCCAATGGCTGGTAGCGCAGAAGCGATTGACGACTTGAAGTTGATCTTGGAAGGTCGTGCGCCGTTTTATGCGAAAGCCGACATGACTTTTGACACCAGCGCCCAGCCTCTGGAAGAAAGCTTCCAAACTTTGCGTGCAAGGTTGCGCGCACTAATTAATTTACCTTCCTAACTGAATTGGCTCTTTTGCAAGTCATTCACCGCACCTGTCAGGCTCGGTTCAACTAGGTATTTACCCTTTAATGCATAAAAATGCATGTTATTTTTTATAAATTGCAATATACTGCAACAAAGAGGTGAGCAACCTCTGTGTGTGTAACCGCAAATTTGCCAGCTTTAACTTGGAGACCCAGACATGAGCCAACCCACCACGGTCAACTATCAGATGGAAGCAAACCAGTACCAACACTGGTCTGTGAAGTACGAAGGCGAGATCGCCACCTTGCAACTCAACATCAATGAAGACGGCGGTATTCGTCCTGGCTACAAGCTCAAACTCAACAGCTATGACTTGGGCGTGGACATCGAGTTTTATGACGCATTGAACCGTATTCGTTTTGAGCACCCCGAAGTCAAGAGCGTGGTGGTAACTAGTTTGAAAGACCGCATCTTCTGCTCAGGCGCCAACATCTTTATGTTGGGCGTGTCCACACACGCATGGAAAGTCAACTTTTGCAAGTTCACCAACGAAACGCGCAACGGCATTGAAGACAGCAGCCGCCACAGTGGTTTGAAGTTTGTTGCAGCTGTCAACGGCGCCTGTGCAGGCGGGGGCTACGAGATGGCATTGGCTTGTGACGAAATCGTCTTGGTGGATGATCGCTCGTCGGCGGTCTCACTGCCAGAAGTCCCATTGCTCGGGGTATTGCCAGGCACCGGTGGTTTGACCCGCGTGACCGACAAGCGCAAAGTGCGCCACGACCATGCTGATTTATTTTGTACGAGCGTGGAAGGTGTGCGTGGGCAAAAGGCCGTGGATTGGCGCTTGGTCGACGAGATCGCCAAACCAGCCCAGTTTGCAGCTGCCGTGCATGCACGTGCCAGCAAAGCCGCAGCCCATTGCAAGCGCCCAGGCTTAGCCGCTGCAGGCCAAGGTGTGGCCTTGACGCCACTCGAGCGTGAGATCGGTGCAGACAGCATCTCCTATGAATACGTGCAAGTAGCAATTGATCGCGTCAAGCGCACCGCTACTTTGACAGTTCACGCACCCAAGGGCGCATTGCCTGATAACGTGGCCGCCATACAAGCCGCAGGGGCCAACTGGTATCCACTGCAAATGGCTCGTGAATTGGACGATGCAATTTTGAATTTGCGAACCAATGAACTCGATATCGGCACCTGGTTGCTCAAAACTGCAGGTGACACCAAGCTCGCTTTGCAAAGCGATGCCGTCTTGGCTCAGCACCAAGATCACTGGTTGGTCAATGAAACCATTGGTTTGTTGCGTCGCACCTTGGCGCGCGTGGATGTGACATCGCGTTCATTATTTGCCTTGATTGACGAAGGCGCTTGCTTTGTCGGCACCTTGGCTGAGTTGGCTTTTGCGGCTGACCGTGCCTACATGCTCGATTTACCAGACAGTCCAGAAAAAGCGCCGTATATCGCTTTGAGCGAAATGAACTTTGGCTTCTTCCCCATGGTCAACCACCAGTCACGTTTGCAGCGCCGCTTCTACGAAGAAGTGGGCCCACTGGAAAGCGCGCGTGCTGTGGTGGGTCAATCTCTCGATGCTCAACAAGCATTGGCACTTGGTTTGGTTACTGGTGCACCAGATGATATTGACTGGGGAGATGAAATCCGTATGGCCGTCGAAGAGCGTGCTGCAATGTCACCCGATAGTTTGACTGGCTTGGAAGCCAACTTACGCTTTTGCCAAAAAGAAAGCATGGAAACACGCATCTTTGGTCGCTTGTCGGCTTGGCAAAATTGGATCTTCAACCGCCCTAATGCGGTTGGCGAAAAAGGCGCCTTGAAGGTGTATGGCAAAGGCGAGAAGACCGTGTTCGATTTGAACCGCGTTTGATGTTTTGACGTTGTGCAGCAGGCTTCCCGGTGGTGCCGGCTGCAACCTAACTTTGACCCCACCGTTTTTTTTAATTTCTGGAGACTCTTATGTCCGCTATCAACTACAGCGAAAAAATTCCAAATAACGTGAACCTGAGCGAAGACCGCACTCTGCAGCGTGCGCTTGAGCAATGGCAACCCAACTTCATCAAATGGTGGGACGACATGGGCCCAGAAGGTTCTACTGACACGGACGTGTATCTGCGCACGGCTGTGAGCGTGGATCCACAAGGTTGGGCTCAGTTTGGCCACGTCAAGATGCGTGACTACCGTTGGGGTGTTTTCTTAAACCCAGGTGAAGAAGACCGCAAGATTCACTTCGGCGACCATATTGGTGAAAAGGCTTGGCAAGACGTGCCTGGCGAACACCGCGCCAACCTGCGTCGCATCATCGTGACGCAAGGTGACACGGAGCCAGCATCGGTCGAGCAGCAGCGCCATTTGGGCCAGACCGCACCCAGCATGTACGACTTGCGCAACCTATTCCAGATCAATGTGGAAGAAGGTCGCCATTTGTGGGCCATGGTGTACTTGTTGCATAAATACTTCGGCAAAGATGGCCGAGAAGAAGCCGATGCTTTGCTGCAACGCAACAGCGGCAACGAAGACAACCCACGCATCTTACAAGCGTTCAACGAGAAGACACCTGACTGGTTAAGCTTCTTCATGTTTACGTACTTCACCGACCGCGATGGCAAGTTTCAGCTCTGCGCATTGGCTGAGTCGGCATTCGACCCATTAGCCCGCACTACCAAGTTCATGCTCACCGAAGAAGCGCACCACATGTTTGTGGGCGAGTCGGGTGTGAGCCGAACCATCCAGCGCACGGTTGAAGTGATGAATGAACTCAAAACGGATGACGTGGGCAAGCTGCGTGCAGCGGGTGTGATTGATTTGCCAGCCATCCAGCGCTACATCAACTTCCACTTCTCGGTGACCATCGACTTGTTTGGTGCTGACCAATCGTCTAATGCTGCGACCTTCTACAGCTCAGGTCTCAAAGGCCGTTATGAAGAAGGCAAGCGTGTTGATGACCATGTCTTGAAGGGAAACACCTACAAGATCTTGTCCGTTGAAAACGGCAAGCTGGTCGAGAAAGATGTGCCCATGCTCAACGCTTTGAACGAAGTGCTACGCGACGACTACATCACTGACTCTAAGGGCGGCATTGATCGCTGGAACCGCGTTATCGAAAAGGCGGGCATTCCATTCAAACTCAAGGCACCTCACAAAGCTTTCCACCGCAACATTGGCTCTTTGTCAGGCGCTAAGATCACGCCCGATGGTGAAGTTGTGACCGATGAACAGTGGATGGCCAAAGTGGGCGAGTGGTTGCCTTCTAACGAAGACCGCGCTTATGTCGCCAGTTTGATGGGCCGTGTGGTTGAGCCAGGTAAGTTTGCCAACTGGATTTCCCCTCCTGTGATGGGCATTAACCGCCAGCCAGTGAACTTTGACTACGTCCGCTTTAACTGATTTTTTATAAATCGTAAATGCCATGAATGCACCTGCTGAACTTTTTAACCAGCATTTGATTGACCCGGAAATTTGTATCCGGTGCAATACTTGCGAGGCCACCTGTCCGGTGGGTGCCATCACGCATGACAGCCGCAACTACGTGGTGATTGCCGATAAGTGCAATTTCTGTATGGCCTGTGTACCACCGTGTCCCACAGGCTCAATTGATAACTGGCACACGCGCCTTAAATCTGCTGCTTACACCGTGGAAGAGCAATTGTCTTGGGACGATTTGCCAGCGGTGTTGTCGGAGAGCGAGTTGGTCGCTTTAGGATCTGATGCCTTGTCCGTGGCTAAAGCGGCGACGGACGCGTCAATTCCATCAGCCGTTGTTTCAGCGGGCCAAAGTGAAGCGTTTAATTCGGCAGCTTACGGTGCCACTGTGCCGCCTTGGTCTGCGGCGCACCCGTACACCAATTTGCATGGGTCCAAAGCACCGACCACGGCGACTGTGGTGGGCAATGTGCAAGTCAACGAAGCTGGTACAGCCAACGAAACCCACCACATCGTGCTGGACTTTGGCAACATGCCTTTCCCTGTGCTGGAAGGTCAGTCGATTGGTATCGTTCCACCTGGTCTAGATGACAAGGGCAAGCCGCACCATGCACGTCAATACTCTATCGCCAGCCCTCGCAATGGCGAGCGTCCTGGTTACAACAACCTGTCCATCACTGTCAAACGTGTGGTGGAAGACCATGATGGCAAGCCTGTCAAAGGCGTGGCTTCTAATTATTTGTGTGACCTGAAAACAGGTGATAGCGTGCAAGTGATTGGTCCGTTTGGTAGCAGCTTCTTGATGCCCAACCATCCCAAGTCCAACATTGTCATGATTTGCACAGGTACGGGCAGTGCACCCATGCGCGGAATGACCGAGTGGCGTCGTCGCTTGCGTCAGAGCGGTAAATTTGAAGGTGGCAAGCTCATGCTGTTCTTTGGTGCGCGTACCCAAAAAGAATTGCCTTACTTTGGGCCACTGCAAAAGTTGCCCAAGGACTTTATCGACATCAACTTCGCCTTCTCTCGCGAAAAAGGTCAAACCAAGCGCTACGTGCAAGACTTGCTACGCGAGCGCAGTACAGACCTCGTGGGCTTGCTTAAAGACCCCAATACCTATATTTACGTGTGCGGTTTGAAGAGCATGGAGGAGGGGGTGGTGCTTGCCCTGCGTGATGTGGTCACCCAAGCCGGATTGGACTGGGAGAGCGTGGGCCAAGTGCTCAAACAAGAAGGCCGTTTGCATTTGGAGACCTATTGATGGGTTTGTATGTCAGTCAAAGAAAAACCCCGCAAGTTTTGCAACTGCGGGGTTTTTTGTTACCGACTAGATATTTTTAGATCGTGTCAATAAAGCTGCGCAACTTGTCACTACGGCTTGGGTGCTTCAATTTACGCAGCGCCTTGGCTTCGATTTGACGGATGCGCTCGCGCGTGACGTCGAATTGTTTGCCAACCTCTTCTAAGGTGTGGTCGCTGGTCATCTCGATACCAAAACGCATGCGTAGCACTTTGGCTTCGCGT
>Ga0114964_10001137_pt1 | contig 19689 bp, 16 predicted proteins | sample C_131016_MF_Meta_FD_92638 | JGI IMG/M metagenome (GOLD analysis project Ga0114964, IMG submission 92638) | Freshwater microbial communities from Lake Croche, Canada to study carbon cycling - C_131016_MF_MetaG | ecosystem: Environmental > Aquatic > Freshwater > Lake | place: Lake Croche, Canada... | reverse complement strand
GGTGGTCTTACACGCTTTCTAAAATTTGGGTCAGGCTTTACCGCTTGTGGTAATTGCTCGTTATAGCTTCTAACAAACTCTAATGGACTTACGCTATTACCATACTCGTCAATAGGAATTCTGCGATTAGGGTCAATTCTACCCGTATCTACTAAGTCTAGAACACGTTGCTCTTTGATTTTCGCCAAGTTTGCGCCTAACCCCTTCAAAGTGTCGTACATATCAAGTACGGCATCTACCATGTGTTCCGATGCTACCCTCTTCTCCGCATCATCCAACTGATTCATAGCTGGATTAGGATTCATCATAGGGTCATTAGCAACCGCTTGGGGAGGCATAGGGCTACCTCCACCACCTTGACTTGGAGGTGAACCACCACCTTGTTCCTTTTGAATCTGCTCAAAGGACTTTTGGTGAAAAGTAGGTTCTTCCAAATCTCCTACGATACCCTCTTGAATCTTAGGAGTAGCATAATCCCTAGATATGGGAGTTTCTCCTAATGGGTTATAGGTATTAACCTCCGTAGTCTCGGAAGTCATGGGATTGTAGAATTCAAATGAGGTGTTGTCTATTGCATCCTCAATTGCTTCTTTAGAATTAAATGAGCTTTCGCCTGTGTTAATTACATTAGCGGTCTTTCTGGGTCTACCCCTTCTTTTTGGCTCCATTTGTCAATCTTTGTTTCAAATAAAAAATCTATTGAATTGTCTATCTCTTTGTAGAAGTTGTACATTTCTCTATCCTCTCTAAATAGGTCTACATTGAGAGTCTTCATCTTACTCAAATATCTACTAATCAAACTTTTGTGTCTATTAACTGCTTGTGCTATTTCTACTTGGCTCATAAGAGTGTGTTTCTTGAGCAATAGGACTATGATACACAAGGCTTTATTGTTTTTACCATCGTGTCTTTGCGATTGTAGCAACTCTTGGGGGTCAAGTTTGTATTTAGCACAGACAGATTCAACGATTATTTGCAAAACAATTTGAGGACGTGATGTGTCAAGTGTAGCCATCCAATTAAGATAGCCCATGACTTTATTGACACCCATCCGATAAATACAATTTTGGAGTGCGCGAAGAAGTTCAACAGTCGAGAAGCTTGTCGATTTTGTTGTCATCTTGTTAGTTGTGAGGCAAATTTATTCAAATTCAAACTCTATCCAACCCCTTGGCTCGATTGTGAACATCTTTTCTGCATATACTCCACTGATTCTCCTATCGTCCGTAATGATTTGAGCATCTTGCAAGGCATCTAAAAAGCTTTTAATCAGATTATCAATATCATACTTGCGATTCATGGGTGCTAGGTCAATCCTATTTTTCTTAGGCTCACTAGGGGGGTATGCGAAATAAAATCTTATTACTACATACTCGTAGTCTTTCGGCTCTATGTTGAGCTGCTTGAGTAAAAAGGTAAGGTCTTTCTTATGTCTTGTATACTTAGTAGGATTGTAGGTGTGTCCATTCTTTCCTAGTCTAGGTCGTTGACATGAGTAGCCTTCAATGTCGAGTCTATACTTAAATTCCTGCATTTTTGGGAATGTAAATTCTATGTTTTTGAGGGTCGTAGTTGGTTTTCAAATAGTCTACGGTCTCCTCCATTGTTTCAAATGAAACGTTTTCAATCAAGGTTTGCTTGTTGTCAAAAATTTTGAGTGTGTACATAGCTATAAAAAAAGACCCCCGCTAAAAAACGGGGGTGAAAAAAACTTCGTCAACAACCGTTGGAGGGGTAAACTGACGATATGTAAGCTATTTTACTAGCCCACATAGCTTTTTCACATCCAGAATCTCCAAGAAGGAGTTTCTCCAGATGCGGTTGTATTGGTTGATTGGGCATTTGTATCTGCTTGACCTCCATTAGCCATAGCTGGGTTTGCCTTTAAAGCTTCATCTTCTTTGGCTTTCTTTTCAGCTACATAGCTATTAAGGTCTTGAACAATGCCTTGGTCAAGAGCGTTCAGCTTGTTTTCAAGCGTTTGCTCTTCATTGCTTTCTTCCTCGGCTTGTTCGTATTCTGCATACAACTTATCGTACTGTCCAATTTTGGCTTGGATTTTTTCAGGGAGTTCGCTAATGTTGATGGTATGCTCATCAATCATATCTTCCCACAAAACTGATGGTGAATCTGACATGGTATTAACTATTTAGTTGTTTTTCGACTTGTGACTTCTTAGACATGAGCTGTGCAAACTCATTTTGTGCTGTTTTGTTACCCTTATCAGCATGGTCTGCAAGCGTGGTCAAATATAGCATGTAATCCTTATTGAGCCTCTTATTTTTGTAAGCATCGTGTGAAAGAACGTTTATATCTTTCATTCTATTGGTCTTCAATTGAAGCTCGATAGGTACTCCATTTTGCTCAATGATAAAGTGATATGCTCTATAACCATCTTTAGGGTCAGCATAGTAGTCATCAAAATCGATAACTTTTCCATACAAACCTTTATTAGCCTTGTTTTTGAAATCCTCTAAATCTTCGTAGTCCTCGAATGAAACTGTTGTTCCAACCAAGTCTTTAAGACCTCGCTTCTCATCTAGCATTCGTGTGGAAACTAATTTGTTGAGAATGCTAAATGGTGTCTTGGTGCGACCATAGATTTTACTATCGGAAGGCGCATTTTTTTTCAACTTATCAATGAATACGCTCAAGTCTTCATCAAGGGTTTCTTTCGTTTCCAAGATGTTTTTGAACGTTTTTGAGAACTTCATTTGCTCTACGCTATCCTTATCTTCTCCCTTAAATGGATGTGGGTCATCGGCATTAGGAAGACCATCCATGTCAAAGTCGCTAAGAATACCACTATACATATCCTCATCAAATGATTTTCCTTCATCTACAATATGAACAGGAGCTTCACCACCCTTAGCGTATTTAGGCATTTTAGCCTTCTTGAATTTCGCTTCTTCGTGTAAGGTTTGGCTTTCTGTTCCGTACTTGTCTTTAAGATAAATGAATAAACCTAGCTTTTTATAGACTATTCCACTAGCATTGCCCTTTTTTTCTTTAACGAAATCACCAACCTCGATTGTACCTCCATTAGCCATTTTTCCTTGCTGTTGGCGATAAACCTTTGCTGCGACTTTATCTCCTACCTCTTTGGCTTCTTGGGCATCATACTTTTCGCCATACTCAGATTGGTACTGTTTGGGTACTGTTTTGCCTTTGTATCTTCTAGCTACCTTTTTAGAAAGCCCCTCAAAACCGATTTTACCTCCATCCTCAAAGGTGTCAGGGAATCCAGTCAAAGGGTCTATCACATTAGGATTACCAAATGGCAAAAGTCGAGCTGACGTGTATCGCTGTACAATACCGCCCAAGTCATACTTTTTCTTGAGGGAAATCAAGTATGGCTCTTTGTCATCTTTCATTTCGATTGCTTCGCCACTTAGGAATCCTTTTACATCTTCAGCCTTGATTTTTTCCTCAGAACCATCACGAAACATAAGCTTCAAGCCTCTTTTGCTAAACTTTGGTGAATCCAACTCAGCCTTCATGATTTGAAACGACATAGGCTCCTTAACGCCTAGTTGAAAGATGTAAAGGGCTTTACCTTGGAGTTTATCAATTTTTGAATCAAGCGTTCCTCCATCCTCAAAAATCATGGTTGGTGAACCTGACCAAGCACCACCAGTTAGACTTCCAGCTTGTTGAGGTGGGGCATAATTAGCTAGCACACCACCTATTCCATATTTTCTTGTCTTCTTAGCCATTGTCTTATTTTTTGTTTTTTCTAACGATGCGCTTGCCACTACGAATGATTTGGAAATCTTCCTTGTCTAGCTTACCATTATGATTCATATCGAGGTTTTTTTGCTTGCCCTTAAGCTTGCCACCTTTCGCCATTAACCCAAAGCCAATGCCATCCACATCAAGATTCCCAGCTAACGTTCCTCCTTGAGCATATTCGCTCATTCCATCAAGATAGTGAGTTACATCGCTCAAATCTTGACTAGCTCTTTCAACTTTAGCCACAACCCAAGCCTCAATGTTATTTTCTTTCTTAAGAGCATCTTGGAGTTCGCTTGCATGGTGATGAAGCTCCTTTGCTTTGGACAATACCATTTCGTAATTACCTTGAGCTATTGAACCACCATCCCCATATTTACCCTCAACAATTTTCTCAACAAATTCTTTGTACTCTAAGGGATATGTACCACGAACTTGATAATCTTGATTCATCAAAACAACTCCCTTTTTCTTTGGACTAATCATACCAACTCGAACTATGTTATATCCCATTTGAGCAGATTTGCGAATTTCTTCCACCATATTTTTAGGCATAGTCATTATTGATGTAACCGAACCTCCATCGGCATATTTTGAATTACCTTCCTTTTCGCTAATTAACTTTTCAAGAAGTTTTTTTCTTTCCGTTTCGTTTGGTTTGGTAGTATGCTTTAATTGAAATTTTAGTTCATCCAAACTCAACTCATATAAAGTTCTCGCTCCCGCTCCTTCTCCTATTTCACCACCTGCAGCAAGTTTAGGATAGCGTGTCTTCGATGGTTGATTGACATCCATGCGATTAGCACGATTCTCCCAATACTTACGACCTACTTTATTTGAGAACGTTCCATATTGATTAGAAGTTTCACCCTTCTTACGCACAATACGCTTTCCTGGTTTTACAGCTGGACGTTCCATGTCGATAGGTACAGTAGTTCTTGAGGTTGCTCGTTTGTAAACTTTCTTACCAACTTTAGCCTTGAAATTTTGCAAAATCGCTTTGGTCGAAGATGCGCTAGACGTAGACTTTTTACCACTACCCTTTGGTCTACCACGCTTTTTCGGTGCTTGACTAGGCGTTGGTGCTTTTACTGCTGTGTTTTTCTCTTTGAACTGCTGAAAAGCCTTTTCAACCCCATCCTTGAGCTTATTCTTTTGCTCATCGGTGAGGTTCAGTTTCGCGGAGTCAATGTTTACAGCAAGCTTGATTAGCTTTTGAACCTTATCGTTGCTCTTGGGTGCATACTTGTTTACGTATGCTATCTTTTCTTTAAATGAAATTGCCATGACTTGTTTTTTTTTATATATCTAAATCGTCTAAGTTAAAGTTTTGGAGGTCTTCGTCTTCAATATCGCCAATTGACTCAAGGGCTTTAATATCAGACTCTTCAATGTCTTCTAAAAAAACTTTTGAATCGTGAGATATAGAGGATGGAATAGCACTTGGTTTTGTTGCTTTACCTTTTTTGGGCTTTAATACACTAGAGTGAGGATACATGTCTTCAACCTTAGATGCTGTCAATCGAGCTTGTCTACTAATTATCTCTTTAGTTCGTTTTGACATGCTCGGTTTTTCTTCAAGATACTCATCTAAAAGTATCACGTAAACATCGAAAGTATCATTGAAATAATACACTCCACCAATGTTCTCGTCACTTGCAAGTTCAATAATTCTTTCTGCCTCACTTTTGAACTTGGTGGTCATCACCTCATACTCTTTTTCGCTAGTTTGAGTAGGAGTGACAAAAGCCGAAGAAGGTGTACTTGCTTGTTGGATAGATGCATCGTTAGCTAATGTATTTTGTTGTGTTAATCTTGATTCCAAGAAAAGTTGATATGTCTGCTGCATATTCTCCTTGTTGATTCCTATATCATCTTTAACAACAATAGAAATTGGAGTAGTTGACAAATCAAAAATGTATTCGTAGAAGTCCTTTGGAAGCCATTCTTTAAGAAGATTAACTACATCAGTGGGAGTAGCTATTTTATCTTGCAAGTCTGGTTTTACTTTACGTAAATCCTCAATATCTCTTACTAATTGTTTAGAAGTCCATTTCAAAAGAAGAAATTTGAAGTCTTCTTTCGACACTTGCCAATCTAAACAACTAAGGCAAAACGACTCTTCTATAAGATTCTTTTTTATATTCCTATTGAGGTAATCTTTTTCGATTCCATACCAATAATATCTCAAACCATAGGTAAACGATGAGATGAAATCCTCAAGAACAATATTTGGCGAAGTAAATGGATTATTTTCTGTTGAAGAAACATCTATCCTTTGATTGAAAAAAACTACACTCTCAGGAAAGCCTTCTTTACCCCAACAAAAATCAAGGCGATATTTATCATATCCTACGCTTGGCAAATTTGAAATTGAATCCTTGTAAGCAAAAATTCTCAATTGCTCTTGAAACCTAGCAAAACTTGCCGTATTAATAGTCAATTCATTCTCTTCAATATATGCCAATTTAAGAACGCTATATTCTATAATCTTTTGTTCTGCGCTTGCTATGCTTTGTTGAAGTTTTGACTCTGCTTCTACATCTTTCACCTCTTCTTGAACAGCATCATCGACCACCTCTTTGAAAGGCTCATTAAGAAGTCTGCTTTTTTCATTTTCATCAAACGTGATGTTATTAGAATCAGCATAGGCATCAAGAACCGCTAAAGCATCAGCCAACGATTGCGCTAGGTCAAGATTTGTACCTACCAAATTGTTTAGTAGTTGTGCGTTCTTTTCAATATAGTCTTTAACTATGCTCATATCAATTGGATATTTGGGTTGCTAAGACTAATTGGTGTATAGTCTTTTAACATGAGGTAAAATGAATCACCAAAAGACGTAACGCAATCTTTCTCATTACCTTTCTCATCAACACAGATGTAGTAAATATCGATACCCACTCCACCATCTTCGCCAGTATAAACTGACTTGTACCGAACTATTGGTTCTTTAGGCATCAATGGATTGTACATGACATCAAACTCTTTTACATTCCTTCTTTCATCTAGAGAAAGTAGAATGTTTTGAATCTTAGTCATTTGCGCTATGGTAAATATCATTTTCATATTCCTCTTTTTTGAAATTCTCTTTCGAGTTTTGCTATGGTTTCTTTATAGTTTGCATCAGCTTTTTCAAGGTCTTCTTTAGATGAAGCATAAACACCTGACCTTGGCTCCAAGTCTCGATAAAGCTTTGCGACTAAACGATATAGGTAATTCTTTAATTCAATTGTAGATAAACCTTGCTCTTCAAATCGTTTCGCAACACGCTTGACAACTTCTCCAATTTTAGTGTTGTAAAAAATGTCAACCATATCTAGCATTTCGTTGAAATTCTTTCGTATGAGAATGCTTCTTGGGTCGTTAGGATTATCGATAATGTTTTGGTCAAATTCTTCTCCAAGTAGACCTTCTGTGCTAAAAACTATCATTAGAGGCTTTTCTACTAGCTTGGTTTTTATCCTTCCTTCGTTAACCTCTTGTCGTAAAAAGTTTTTGAACCGACCAAACTCTCTATCTAGTTCATCACCAAAATTGTAGAGGATTTGACCATCTACATTAGAACTAGCATAGGCATTGCGATAGTTTGCTAATTCATTTCCACTCATTTCTTTTTTGTCAACGGCAAATATTGCTGCGTTCATCTCCGTAATCGCTTCGCCAGCTGAATACTCACCTCTCAAAACCGCTATTTTATTCCAATCAATGGGGTCGTTAAAGTCTTTGACTGTAATCGCTACTATTGAAGTTACATAGCCATGATTAAGAGAACGAATACTAATAGGTCTCATAATGTTCAAGCGAACCTTGATTTTGGCTTGTGTAAAATACTCTGTTGCTAAAAGCAAGGGTACGCTTGGGGTAATCCTATTAGATAAACCAGTAATCATGTCATAAGGAACATAAATATCCACAGCTCTACCTTCGCCTCCTTCTTTTGGCATTTCTAAATAGCTCTTCTTAAATGTAGAACTAAATGACAAGGAAAAATCACCAAAGAATGAAGGCATCGTATAGTACATTCCATCTTCGGCTTCAAGCAAGATTGCCATAGGATTAAGCTCTAGCATTCTACCTGTTCCCTTTTGTTGCTGTCGTAAAGCATATTCTACATTATCAATCATGATGTAGAAATAAGTTCCTTGTTTTAATGGCTTACTTTGAACTTGGTTTATGTCAACAACGCCAGCAACCATAGTTTCATCAGTTGCGGCTTGTCCTGTGGAATTAAAGAGAGTTGGATATTTTTTTGCGATTTCCTCGTTGTAATACTCTGGCAAGCGTATCAATCCCTTACTAGCCAAAGCGAAACTAAAAGTAAAGCGTTTGTCCTCACTTATCTTAATCCTTGTCTTCTTGAAAGCTCCACCGCTATCAATCTTTTGTTTGTACTCGTTAAACTTTTCTACAACCTCTGTCAATTGCTGTGTTTTTTGATAAACAGCTGGCATGGCACTTTGAATTCTAGCATCATTCCAAGATGATTGCAACCTTTTGCCATAGCCTTGTGTGACATTTTTGAACTTAGTGATAAGCTCATCAATGTCTCGATAAAAGGCAAACCATCTTTGATTATTTGGGTCGTACCTTACACTCATCAGTTAGTTTGATAGATTTTATTCTTCTTCTCGTCATTTATTTTCGCCATATCCAAAGCAACTTGCTCTTCTTGAGGTGAATCAAAGTTCATATTCTTTGGGTCATTGACTGGCATCATATTCTTTTCACCTATGATTCTTTTGAAGCCATCGTAATCGGTTGCAGTTTTCATTTCGCGTACAACGTTCTCAGGGAAAAGTGAAAAGAATGATTCACATGCTTGTTGCAGTGTTTTTGGACTAGTAATAAGACTATTTCCTGATGCGCCTAAGATTCTATCTTGATATGTACGGTATACGATGTACGTGTCGCGCATAGACTCCATAATACGAATAGAGACGAAAGCACGACCAGTTAACTTTTTCTCTTCAATGTATTGACGAAGCTTAACCATGTAAAGCCAAATGAAAAGAAAACCTTTCATGGTGCTAGTAACCTCTGTCAAGTAATAAACAAAAATTTCATAGGTAGAACCACTAAAGCGGTCTTGGAGCGAAAGGTCTTGCTTGAAGTTAGCCTCATAATCTTCGCTAGTCTCGTTAAGTTTAACGTTACCTGTTCCAACGATAAGGATATTTTGCTTTTCAAATTTTTGACCACGACCATTGGTGATTTGATTACGCTCTGGCCCAAGTTTTACTTTGGCTAATGCCGAGTTCAAAATACCTGCGGTGTTAGGGTCAATCTTAGGAAGCTCGTCCAATACTAGAACTACTCCATCTACTTTTTCGCCCTTAATTTCATTTTTCCATGCCTCAACAACAGCACCTTCTTGATAGCCATTGATAGTTTGACCACCTAGCAAGTCAAGTGGCGAAGTGAATTGATTGCAATTGACCTCGATGCTCTTCCAACCAAGCAATTTGGCAATTTCATTTGCTGTATAGGTTTTACCTGTACCTGCACCACCATAGAGATATACGTTATTTAGCGCAGCGCAGTCACTAAGAATCAATTGGGTCAAAGGTCTAGTAAGAAACTCAGGGTCAATGGATACACCCTTAGTGATAGAACCATTTGCGGTAAGCACAGTGAGGTTCACATCCGCTTTTTGATTGCTCAAAAGCTTAGTGACCGTAGCATCCAAGTTGCTCATGCCTATTTTCGCATTTGCCAACTCAGCTTTTACGATACGCTCTACCTCTGCTGGGTCTGCCCCACCAACTTGTTGAACTTGCGCTTGGGCTAGAATCTTCGAGATTTGGCTCAAAGCGTTTGCAACCACTTGTTGTGATGCAACACCACTCTTGAACTCCTCACGCTCTATTGCCGTATTGAATAAGTCTTTTACCCCTTGAGGCAAGTTAGCATTATCCCTTAATTGAATCAATTCTTCTTTAGTTGCCATTGTATTTTATTTTAATCTATAACCTGGTTTTACATCATCGAAATCTATTTCAAACTCTTGTTCTTCATCTTCTCCTCCCCCATTACCACCTTCTTTACCCTCACCATCTTTACCCTCGCCATCCTTACCCTCGCCATCCTTACCTTCACCTTCCTTACCCTCACCATCTTTTCCCTCGCCATCCTTACCTTCACCATCCTTACCCTCACCATCCTTGCCCTCACCATCCTTACCCTCGCCATCCTTACCTTCACCATCCTTGCCTTCGCCATCCTTACCTTCACCATCCTTACCCTCACCATCTTCTCCATCAGGTTCGCCAGCTGGCCCTTTATTTTCGCCATCTTTTCCTTCACCTTCTCTGTCACCTCCTTCGATTGGGTCTCCTTCTTTTCCATCGCCACCTTTAGATGACTTGATTAACGCTTTAATCAAATCTCTTTTTTGTTCATCGGTTCGTTCTGTCTTAGGCTCTTCAACCTCTTGGACTTGCATTTGCTTAATTACAGTAGGCTTATGCTCCACCTTAGTTTCTTGCTGATTGAAAAAGTCTTCAATAGCCTCGTTCAATTCATAACGCAAACTACGACCATCAGCATAGCCTAAAGTTGGTGCATAAATGTCCAAGTCTTGGTCGGTGTAAATAGAAAGCAATTGATATGCATCCTCAGGGTAAATCAAATCAGCCTTAGAACGGCCAATCTGTCTCATGAATTCATCTAAAAGTGTCTTTTTCATTTTCTTGATTTTTGATTACGATGTAAAGGTAATCATTTTCTTTAGAAAAACAAATTTTATTTATTTTTTTCTTAACCTATTGATTTCCATGATTCCATCTGAGCCATCCTCAAACAAAACTTTTGCTTTTAAGGTACTTTGACCATCATAATCTGTTTCAAAAACTAAATTCTCTAACGTGACTTCGCCACCACCTACGCTAGGGTCTACTGAATACTTTTCACTTGGGATAAAATTTTTGTAGGTAAAGTTACTAGGCACTAACGTTGTAGTATTTGGGTCTAAACCTAAGTCATAGCTTGCATCGTACATGATTTCATCTAGCGACTTGAAGCCTCTTCCAAACAAGAAATCTAAAGCCTCTGATTTGATAAGCTGCTTAACGCGACTATCTTTTTTGATAGCTTGAAGTTGTTGCTTGTCAACTTTGATAAACTTTTTGATTTTGGTCTTATCATCATTTAGCTCCGTAATAGCAATCGCCTCTCCTTTCTTCAAGTTACCTATGGGCTTCTCTATAAATACAATATCCCCAACCTCGTAGCCGATGATTTCCTCTAGGTCAAGTTTTGACTCAATAATTTTTTCAAATTCTCTTGTAGCTTCCCAAAAACCACTAAATCCATCGTACTCTTTCGATGTTTTTACGTTGCCAAGTGGGTCTAGTGTTTGAACAAACGTTTTACCCAACATAGTTTCGTTGGTATAAATTTGAACACCAGCAAGCTGATGCCTCAAAATGAAAACAACTGTGTCGCTTATTCTTACAAGGTCTTTATCTGATAATACCATGATTAGCAATTATTTGTTACACCACCTTTAGCAAATCTTACATCTTCTACTTCGTTGAAGAATGTAGTATTACGCCCATCTGCGGCTTTTTGTTGAGTATTATTGAACGTAGTAAAGTCAAGAGTTGTGTTCTCTTCACCATTTGGCAAAAGGTCTTGTGGGTTGTTTTCATAAAGAATTAATCCATCAAAGTTGGTGTTATCACGTAACTCTCTAAGCATTTGTGGATTTGTTCTTAAAATCATCCACATCTTCATTGGTCTACTTGTACCAACTAGAGGTGTTTGGATTTCGTAACCATACAAGGAAGAAATTATCACCTTAAATACCTCAGGTGTAATGTCATCCAAACCAACTTTTGATAGGTCAATTGGATTTACCACTTTCACGAAAAATTCATAAAGCACCTTAATGCCTTGTCCATGCTCCGCAAACCATTTTGAATAGGTATAATTTTCTGCAAAATACTTGATTGGAAAACCTGATAGGTTGAAATATGTAGCCTCAACTTTCATATTCGCCTTACCATGATACATGACCATAGGCTCACCAGTATTCTTATTGATAGCCTTACTTACATCGTTATAGTTTTTCGTTTGATAAGCAAGTTCCCAATCACCAAACCAATTCTTGAATTCTTGGGTTCTAACCAACTTGTATTGGTCATAAGATAATTCGCTAGGCTTACCACTTGGGGTATCTAATCCACAACCATTAGGGGCTGTGATTGACCTTTGACCCAATGTTACTTTATCCGCATAAAGGTTAAGCAAGTTGCTCATATCAATGCTAAAGTATTTGGAAGAAATCAACTTTTCCTTTTGAATACGTAGCTCTTTAATTTGATTTAACAAGAACCTACGAACATCAATTTCATCTTCTGTGAAACTATTCATTAACACTTGAATGGCTTCGATTTGGTTATCTAAGTCAATTAAGCCTTGATTAACAATAGGCTTTGGAACTTGAGGCTGCGTACTAAAACTTTCTTCTTGAGGTTCAATCTCAACGAAATATTCCTTTTTGTAGTACCAATCAGGTATGCCCTTATCTTTCATTTCGCTATTTGGAGAAGCACCAAGTCGAAATACATCAAATAATTTGCTTAACAACGCTTTGTTGATTTCAAGTTCCTCTTCACTATCTGCGCTTCCAACTTTAAATACTTTACCAAAAAGTTGGTCTTTTGAGTCATAAATCGAGGCTCCATAAGGACTCCAATCATATTCCTCCCTCCAATCATCTCCAAAGTCATTAATGAACTCTTCTTCAGTCTTAATTCTATAATCTTTAGTGTCATCTAACTTAATCAATGTAGGATTCCCTTTCTCTATCCATAAAGACTTATCTGTAACATATAGTGGATAATTTACGAGCTTACCATCTTCGCTATCCAAAAAGATAACATCTTTACCTATGTCTCGAATTGTAAAAATGTTTCTTTCTATCTTATTTTGACCCTTAAGGTATTCAAAAACACCTTTTTCTTTTTTCAATCGTATTACATCTCCCACCTTAAAATCATCACTCTTTTGAGGTGTTGATGTAATGGGAGGTACTGTAAATTGAGTTTTTTTACTTGCATCACTAGTAAACATTCGATAACCTAACATCCAATTGCTATCTTTCCCTATTGGAACTACACATCCAAATTGGTCTACCTCTACTCTAACTTTAGCATCAATAAGATTTGTCAAACTGCTATTTTTAGACATGTCGATTACTTGACCAAAAAGATAATCCATACCACCCATACTTGTCCAACCTACTTTGCTTCTCCAATTGACTCCGTATTCGTCAATGAATTCTTGTAACGTTTTGAAACGATATTGAACATCATCAGCTAAAGCTCTTACGGTTGTATTGGTGCTATTAGCTTGTGTTGATTGACTACCTCTTTTCTTTCTTGCTTTTTTGCCAAAAGAAATAGGCGTTGCCGTACCACTATCTTGAAAAATGTATTGATTAATTAGTTTCAGTACATTGTCAAGAAAATCAACATCCTCTAAATATTTTTTAGCTTCTTTGTTGAAAATAAAATAGTATTCTATGCTTCTTCCAGCATACAATTTTCTGATTAACTTAAGCTTTGGCTCTGTGCTATTTACAAAAAAATCTAGCTGATGTTTATAGATTTTCATTAGCTCCGTAGTTGCCGATAATTCAATCGTGGTATCAGAAGTTACAGCAAGTGGAGCGTTATCATTTTGAATCGCTTGAGCAATCTTATCGCTCGTAAGGTTTGGATATAGTTTAAATTCTGTATTTAAAGACCTTTTCGCTATGGTAACTGAAAACCCCATTTCCTCACCATTGTATTCTATACCATCTAGCTGCAATCCTTTACCTGGGAAATTTCCACCTTTTGCAATCAAAGGTTTTGATTCAGTAAGCAGTCCACCATACATAAACTTTTGAAACTCTACCATTCCAAATTGCTTATTAATAGGCACTAAGTCTTTGATGTTTTCATTTACACGAAGTACATCAACAGTATTGTTTGGAGACAAAAACAAGCTAGTTGCCCAACGATGATGACCATCTAGCACATACCCATCTTTGGTCGCAACGATTACTCGCTTAAGTGGATTAAGTTTCTTACCTTCAGTATCTGTATAGTATCCTTCCAGCAATCGATGAAGCATACGTTTCATCCTTGAGAGACTTATGTTCTTTTGAGTTGGGTGCAATGAACCAACCTTTACATCGTAATCCATGTTGGAATCAATGCCTTGTTCCTCCAAGAAGTCCACATATTGAGGGATGTACTCCTCATAGATTTGAGGCATGTCTGCCCTATCAATGTCAATATTGCTTTGACAATACTTTTTCTCTACATCACAATAGTTATCGCTTTTCTTAAGAAAAAAGTCCATTTTATCTTCCCAACCACCAACGAAGTCCTTTTTCAAGCCCATAGAGGCGAATGGGTTGTCTTTGGTTTGACCACCTTTCTTCATTTTGTTGCTTGCTGTATCGATGCTTACATCTTTCAACTTTAATATTTTTTCTAGTTGGCTAGGATTTGGTTTTGAATCAAAAGTCACATAGAGGTCATTTCCAATCAACTTTTCATCCGATGCTTCTGCTTGCATCAAAACGGAATCTTCATCAAGAATGTCAAAGATTTTTGCATAACTACCCTTGTACATGTTCTTTACGCCATCTTTACCAACTGCACTAGGGTTTTTGATGTTCTTGATTACTAATGTGAATCTTGAAGACATGCCCCCATCACCTATCTCATTTTCGCTCTTGTCTAATCTTATTTCTCCTTCATGGTTATACCGAACATTTTTTTGAATAACTTTATGAAAGTCATTGTTGTCATTGTTGATTGCATAACCATTTGAGTACAACCAATCTTTAATTAGGTCATTATCACAAAAAAAGTTTTGTCTTTCATCTTTGGTAAATTCTGCCTTTTGTGCAATATGCCCAAAAACTACATCGTTTCCATTTTTCCTTGCGTATTCATCAATGTATGTCAATACTTTTGTTCCTATGCCCTTTAATCTACTATCGTTATTTACGCAAATAGTTTGAATATACAATGGATTTCTTGAATTTATACCATATTCTCTCGCGTGTTCGGGAGTTGTTTCGTACATTTTTAATTCAACAATTCCTTTACTTATGAAATCTTCTACTTCGCCCCCATCAGCCATTTTGCTATCTTTTTTTGAAAGTTCTTCATAAACGTATTTTCCTTCAATTAGCTCTCTACCTAACGAATCAATCATGACAAGTTCTTCATTTGTTATGGCATTTCCAGTTATTAGATAGTTGGAATTTTTAGCAAGTTTGCCTTTATAGTTAGAAATGTCTGCGCCTTCACCCAAAGCGTACATTTCTTGTATAGTCATATCAGCACTCTGATATTTACCTAAGTCTTTTTTTGCAATTTGCTTGCTTGGCACAATTAGTCTTGTTTTGGGAACAAAGGTTCTCTTTGCCAAACCTAAATGATACAATACCTCTAAACGTGTCGCAAAGTTGCCATCTAGTTCATCACCAAACTTTGTAGCATTATTTTCATGGGTAGAGAATCTTACTTTTATGGACTTATGATTCTCATTATTGGTATACCTAACGTAAACACTTTCAGTAGAATTGGATTTATCAACTTGGTGACTTATTTGCGGATAGTCTGAAAACTCAAATACGTTGTAACTTGAATGCCAATTACCATCTCCTATCTCATTACCACTCCTATCTTTTCTAATTTTACCCCCATCACCCATCTTAGGTTCTGAATTATACTTAGCCCAATCCTCACCTTTTTTGAGAACGTAAAATCTGAGAAAATTTCCCCCTTTATTATAGCCAATAAAATACTCTTTGCCTTTAGAAGTGAATTTTGGTGCGATAGCGCGTTCTATATCATCGTGGCGTACTTTACGATTGATTAACTCTTCCTTCAGCCATTCAGATTTGACATAATTGACTTTTTGAGTTTGACCTGTTGTTTCTTTTAGTTTTATAAACCCATTTTTCTCCAATGCTTTGAGAGTATTAAGGCTTGAAACCACCTCATACTCCCCCATCTTCGTGTTTTGGATGTTAATGTATTGGTTTAGGTTTTCCGACATACCTCCGTTAGCCATCTTAGACTCCATTTTAGCCAACTTTGAATAGTATCTGGGGTCTTCCTTCAAATGAGCTTGGGCAACCTCTTTAGTGGCTTGCTTTGGAGTTATACGTTGCTCATATAACTTACGTAGGGTATCGATGTGTTCACGCTCGGTTCTAGTTCCTCTCTCCAACTCACCACCCCTAGCCATTTCCTCAATAAACTGCTTATGCTCTACATCGTCACAAGAGAATTGTACACCACCCTCTAATTGATTCAATTCACTCACAGCTTCGCAAATGGTCATTTTCTTACCATTTACACTTACCATCTTATCACTAGCCATTGAACGTTTATTGACGATTCCTTCGCCACCTTCAACTTCTAGCATTTCGCCAGTACCATTATTTTTTACAGGGATTCCACCTTCGGAGTGAGACTTGCCATAAGTAATTCCACCTCTGCGTATTTTTTTCATTTGCAAACTATTGATGTCTAACAAGAAGCTTGACTAGACAAAACATAGTTGCATATACTATAAAGCCTAGCCAAAGAGTATTCAAAAATAGAAATAATCTATATGCAAAGCTATTTCTTTTGAACAACATTTTTGCAACTTTATAGTATGGAAGTAAAGTTGTTACTACAAAGTATAATAACAATTCACTTATGTGAGTTTGGATGTTCTTATTAAAACGAGTCAAGACTATCATTTTGTTTTTCAAACATGTTCAAGGTCTTGTTTTTCTTTTTGAGGACTGTAACCTTATCCACAAAAAGATTGTTGTACCATCTATCCTTGAATTGGTTTGCTTTGATGTAGAACTTGATTTGAACGGTATCTGCGCTACCAAAGTAACTATCTCGATACTGCTTAATGACTTCTTCCTTGAAGATGAGGAAACACATGGATAGCTCCCTATCGTGTCGCTTTTTGTTCACGACCATTTGATAGTAAGTCTTGTTTTGAAACTCAACTTTATCGATGCTCCATATTTTTCCCGTTACTGCGAACATATTTTTCTACTAGCCCAAAATTATTTTCTTCACTAGGCACTTGCAAACTTACAAATAACCTAGATAGATATTCGCTAGCATAGGTCTCTTTTTCACTGTAATCTTTGAACAATCCTATTTTTTGACCAAATCGAATAGCAATGGTGCTTTGATATTCTTGGGAGTCGTTTGGTTTATTGCCATTGAATTTCAGCCACTTATCATATTCGGTTCGTAAAACATCGAGGGTTGCTTGAAAAATATCAAAAGCCTTTGCTTTTTCTTTAGATAATTCGTCAAGCTCTTTTTTCTCTTTCATTTCACGATATTTTCTCATCGCAATGCTTCTTTGAGTATCATGAGCCTTAATAATTTTCGCTACATATTGTGGTGAGAAATTTTGATAGTGTTCAAAGTCTCCTAGCTCCCCACTACAAGCCATCATAAACGCTTGCTCTAGTTGCTCCATAGAATTGTACGGAAACCTTGTGCATAGGAACGTTACCAATAGCTTTAATTGCTCTATAGTCATTGGCTCTTTGATTCCAACGAAATAACTCATACGCACTAGAAGCTTGGCTAGCTCTTGCTTCTGCTCATTGTTGAATGCTCCAAACTTGACTTGATTGATTGTAGTTTGAACAAGTTGTTGCTCAATCGGGTTGAGTTTCGTCAAAATCGATTTTTCCAATTTCTGATTGAGTGTCGGCAAATTTTTGTTCTCTTGCATTCGATTTCTTGTTTCTTAGTTGAATAAGGAGGTTTGGAAGATTGCTATCGATTTGTGATAGCTTTATTTGCTCTGCGTAGTATCCATTAATCTTACCCCAATTGGTAAGTATGTACTTCCACGCCATTAGTATTTCTTGTTTCAGTATTTCTTCGGTTAGCTCTTGACCTTTCTTTATCTTGATTTGGTTGGCTAGATACTCCATAATGTTTTTCAAGGATTTCCCTTGGTGTGCATTCATCTTAGCCCCCATGCCTGTCTTCCTTTGACAAAACGCATCATACTCCTCTACCATCCTTGGATAGATTTTGTCGCTCTTAGGCTTTTCCTTTTTAGTGGTCTTAGGGTCTTCTTGTTCTTCTAAAGAAATGGTTTGTTGGGGTGCTTGTGGGGTTACTTCATCATCAGTTAGCTGCCCACTTTCTGCCCATTTCCTGCCCATTTTCCTGCCCACTTTCTGCCCACTGATTTGCGTATCAAATATGATTGTCAATTCGTTATCCGCCCATTTTGCGCCCATTTTCCTGCCCACTTTCTGCCCATTTCCTGCCCACTGAATTCCATAACTGATTATTCGTTGTAGCGTACTTCGAGTTATTTTGAATCTCGAAAGCAACGAAGATGGAGTGCATCTAAACACACCATCATCGTCACTGTTCGCAAACATCCACGACCAAACAACCAAGTAGGCATTAGGCTTGTTAATGAGATATTTCAAAAACTCTTTCTGCACCTTTAGTCTTTGAAGAGATTGGAATAGGTTGACTTATCCAATATTTCGTTTGGAGTTACCTCTAAAGCCCTACATATTTTCATGAGCGTAACTACGTGATAGTTGGCATGCTTGCCATTGACAATCCTATTAATGGTAGTTCTAGGTACTGGTTGCTTTGATGTCAGTACAATCATATTGTACAAATCCATTTGAGATAGCTCTCTATTGAATAGGATTGTCTTGAGTTTACTTGGCTTCATTATTTGTTGCTTCTAAATTATCACTTCTCAAATACCGATTCAAACGCTTACTTTCATTCCTAAACTTATCTCCACAAGAAACGCTACAAAATACAGCACCAAATTTTCTATTAGAAAACTCCTTATGGCAATATTTACAACACCTAGATGAGTTGTGTAAGCTTGAAACTGCAATTTTAGCTTCTATTGTACTAACTTTTTGAGCAAGTTTTACATACTCACTAAGAAGTTTTTCCTTAGACCAATTTTCAACGTTTTCCTCGAAATCACACTCCATCATATTTTTTACATTAGTATTAAAATGACTATTGTATTTCTTTAGAAAAACACGCATACACTCATTGCAACATTCTAAAATAGTGTTCCCACTGCATAACTCACCAAGTATATGGGCTTGGAATGTAGACTTACGTGGAGAATACCACCATACAAAAGGATTTTCAGGCTTAGAACTAGAGTTCTTTTCCCTAGTAATTTGTTTGAATTTAAGGACGTGATTAGAAATTAACGCACATAGGTCGCTTATTTCTAAATTACCTACCGATGTGATATAATCAAAGGATTTTTCTTTTTTAGGTCTTCCATGTTTACGCTTTTGACCTTGTGTCGATTGAATGTTAGTCGATGTTTCCATTATTGATAAATGTTATTGGTTGATTGCATGATTACGTCATAGTCATATCCTACCTCAGTAAGGATTTGGTCTATGGTCATATACGGTTGGGTGATGTGACCCTTGACTACGTTGTTGTAGACCACAGCAGTAATAGGCACTGCTATTTCCCTTTGAGCGAACTTTATTCCATTCTCGCTGATTCGGTAGTATCCATAAGTCTTAACTACTCTACCACGAACCATTTTGGCTTTTGCTTCAATCAAATCCCAATATTGAAGCTTTTGAAAGTCCACTTTGAGCAATGGGCTACCTCCTAGCACATCATTAATGTGGAAATAGTCTAGGGTTGTTACGTTCTCAGGGTTGTGGCGATAATACTTAAGTACCTCTAACAAAGCGATACAAAGATGTGCAGTAAGCTTCCTTTTGTACTCTCGCGCTTTACGACCACAAGTTGGACAAGTTATACCGCTTGTTTTGTCCTTCAGACTCTTTTGAAATTCATACGCTTCATCTTGAACATTCTCATTGTTCTCAAAAGTGTTAACACGCTCTAATGCTTTTCTTTTTGCCATAAACTGATTTTT
>Ga0114964_10001136_pt1 | contig 19690 bp, 13 predicted proteins | sample C_131016_MF_Meta_FD_92638 | JGI IMG/M metagenome (GOLD analysis project Ga0114964, IMG submission 92638) | Freshwater microbial communities from Lake Croche, Canada to study carbon cycling - C_131016_MF_MetaG | ecosystem: Environmental > Aquatic > Freshwater > Lake | place: Lake Croche, Canada... | reverse complement strand
GCGGCGAACATGATGGATTCTGCAAAATGTTCCGCCATCATTGCAAACCTATTGAACACAGACGGAGTCCTTGCCACCTGGAACGATGTGTTGTGCCCCGTGCTTGCCCAACTCGGCGACCAGTGGGCAAAGACCGGCGAAGGAATTGAAGTCGAGCACATCATTGCTGAAGTGGTTGCCAACGAGTTACGCAGAGTTGTTGATTCTCAGCCCGAGTCGCTAAATGCTCGTCCTGTGTTACTGGCAAGTGCCCCACATGAATTGCATACTTTGCCGCTGTACGCGATGGCAGCCGGACTGGCAGAACAGGGCATCAGTTCGCAAGTACTTGGTGCGCGACTTCCTGCCGAAGCGCTAGCTGCTGCGTGCAAAAAAATTGGTCCAAGCGCCGTAGTCATCTGGTCACAGACCCAAGGGACAGCAGATAACAGGATCTGGGATGACATTGAAGGTCAACGCCCAGGCCCACTTCGGATGAGTGCCGGACCTGGATGGAAACAGCCACTTGCAGAGGGCGTTGTCCCCACTACGGATTTTGCGTCAACGTTGCTCACTTTGGCTGTTGCTGCGGGTGTTCGCTAGTCCCAGCGCAATTTAGTTGCACGCCAAGTTCACGGTAGCCTTGGGGAAACAAACGCGGGAAAGGCAGCCATGACTGAGGGTTTACCTGAGAAGTTCGCGATGCTGGGCCTGACCTATGACGATGTCCTTCTATTGCCTGATGCCAGTGAGATTGTCCCCAGCGAGGTAGACACCACCACAAAGCTGACTCGCGAAATATCTATTCGAATCCCGTTGCTTTCCTCGGCAATGGATACTGTGACTGAGTCACGGATGGCCATTGCTATGGCTCGCCAAGGCGCCATTGGCATTCTGCATCGCAATCTTGCAATTGAAGATCAGGCGACACAAGTCGATCTGGTTAAGCGCAGCGAAGCTGGCATGATTACCAATCCGGTTACTTGTTTGCCAACCCACACTCTGCTTGATGTTGATCGTTTATGTGCGCAGTACCGCATCAGTGGCGTACCTGTTGTGGATGACCAGGGTGTGCTTGTTGGCATCGTGACCAATCGCGACATGCGTTTTGAAGACGACCTGACTCGCTTGGTGCAAGACGTCATGACGCCGATGCCGTTGATCACTGGTCGCGAAGGTATGAGTGGCGAGGAAGCACTCGGACTTTTGCGCGTCAACAAAATTGAAAAACTTCCGTTGGTCGACAATGCAGGTCGGTTGACCGGCATGATCACGGTGAAGGATTACGTCAAGAGCGATCGTTATCCGATGGCGACAAAAGATGATGCTGGTCGCTTAATGGTTGGTGCAGCTATTGGCGTTGGTGATGACGCATACAAGCGCGGCATGGCTCTTGTCGAGGCAGGTGTTGACGTACTTGTTGTTGATACCGCACACGGACATCAGCGCGCAGTACTTGAAATGGTTGCACGTATGAAGTCCGACACCGGTGTACAAATCATTGGTGGAAACGTAGCTACTCGTGGTGGTGCCCAGGCACTCATTGATGCTGGTGCTGATGCCGTCAAGGTTGGCGTGGGTCCTGGTTCGATTTGTACAACTCGTGTGGTTGCCGGCGTTGGCGTTCCGCAGGTCACAGCAATTTACGAAGCATCACTAGCCGCTGGTCCGGCTGGAGTTCCGGTCATTGGTGATGGTGGCCTTCAATATTCGGGCGACATTGCCAAGGCACTTGTCTCAGGTGCAGATACCGTCATGCTCGGTTCACTTCTTGCAGGCTGCGATGAATCTCCTGGTCAACTCGTATTCGTGAACGGCAAGCAATATAAGCAGTACCGGGGGATGGGATCGCTTGGCGCGATGCAGTCGCGTGGCGAAGCAAAGTCGTATTCGAAAGATCGTTACTTCCAGGACGATGTGTTGTCCGAAGACAAACTTGTCCCTGAAGGTATCGAAGGACAAGTTCCTTACCGTGGCCCAGTGGCAACTGTTGCTCACCAACTTGTTGGCGGACTGCGTGCCTCGATGGGTTATGCGGGCACTGCGACAATTGCAGAGCTGAAGCAACGTGGTCGCCTAATTCGTATTACTGCCGCAGGTTTGAAGGAAAGTCACCCACACGATGTCCAACTTACGGTCGAAGCACCGAACTACCAATCTCGTTAGGAGAGATCATGACTGACGTAGAGGTAGGCCGTGCCAAACGCGCACGTGTTGCTTATTCGTTTGATGATGTGTCACTTGTCCCAAGCCGCCGTACGCGCGACATGGAACTAGTCAACCTCAATTGGAAGATTGACGCATACACATTCAGCCATCCGATTATTGCCGCACCCATGGACTCGGTTGTGTCGCCAGAGTCCACAAAGGCGTTCGCTGCCGCTGGTGGACTGTCCATCCTGAATCTTGAAGGTGTGTGGACTCGGTACGAAGATCCAACACCGATGCTTGCCGAAATTGCCAAGCTCTCAGTTGCTGATGCAACTCGCGCGCTTCAGCGCATTTACTCCGAGCCAATTAAGGGTGAACTCATTACTCGCCGGATCAGTGAATTGCGCGACCAGGGCTACACAGTGGCAGGTTCGCTGAGTCCACAACGTACTGCGCAGTTTGCCCAGGATGTCGTGAAAGCTGGCGTTGACATTTTTGTTATTCGTGGAACAACAGTGAGTGCAGAGCACGTCAGTGAGGGCGGCGACGTGCTCAACTTGAAGGAATTTATCTACAAGCTTGATGTACCTGTGATTGTTGGTGGCTGTGCCACATACTCCGCAGCACTGCACTTGATGCGCACTGGCGCAGCCGGCGTACTCGTTGGTTTTGGCGGTGGAGCTGCACACACAACGCGCGACGTTCTTGGCGTTCGTGTACCAATGGCAAGTGCTGTTGCAGATGTTGCGGCGGCACGTCGTGACTACATGGATGAATCTGGTGGCCGATACGTATCAGTGATTGCCGACGGTTCAATGGGTCGCAGCGGTGACGTTGCAAAGGCCATTGCTCTTGGTGCTGACGCAGTAGTCGTTGGTTCAGCATTCGCTCGCGCAACTGACTCACCAGGCCAAGGACGGCACTGGGGCTTGGAAGCAACCCATCCTGATCTGCCACGCGGGGAAATGGTTGAACTTGGTACCGCTGGCACCCTCAGCGAAATCCTGTCTGGCCCATCACATACGGCGGACGGAACAATGAACCTGATTGGCGCATTGCGTCGATCGATGGCAACTTGCGGTTACCAGGATTTGAAGGAATTCCAGCGCTGCGAAGTGGTTGTCACCCCTAACTAGCCCGAGCGCAGGTGAAACTGCGAGTTTGCTTCTAGTCTTGTCGTGTGACTGCGGTACATACTGAACCTCATCCGGCGTTACGCCATGTGGTGTCAACATCTGGAGATACGACGACTCCAGTCAGCCCGTTCCCTGGTGAGCGCATTGATGCAATACCTGTGTCGACAATTTTGGACACAATCACGGCGGTTGCGCGCGCACGTGATGCTCAACCAAATTGGGCACAGACCACGTTGGCCCATCGGGCCGAAATTCTTAATCGTTATCACGACCTTGTCCTCGAGAAACAAGAACTTCTCCTTGATGTGATTCAACGCGAAACCGGTAAAGCGCGGGGACATGCAATGGAAGAAATTTTGCACATAGCGATGATTTCGCGGTTCTATGCAACCAATGGCCGGTCCGCACTAAAGCATGACTCGCGCGCTGGTGTAATTCCTGTTTTAACGGATGTTGAAGTACATCATCAGCCAAAAGGCGTAGTGGGAATTATTTCTCCGTGGAACTATCCGTTCTCACTTTCTATCTGTGACGCGTTACCTGCTGTGATGGCAGGTAATACCGTTGTGCTGAAACCGGACATGCAAACCTTGTGGTCTGCTCTTCATGCTGTGGATTTACTTGTCCAGGCAGGGCTACCTGAGGGCGTGGTCACAATTGTCGTTGGCACTGGTCCAGTAATTGGAGGAGCGCTCATTGAAGAAGTGGATTATGTGTGCTTCACAGGATCTACTGCAACTGGACGCCAGGTCGCTACCCAAGTTGCTGGTCGCCTGATAGGAATGTCACTTGAGTTGGGTGGCAAGAACCCAATGATTGTGTGTGCTGATGCCAACCTCGACAAGTTCCTAGATATCGCGGTGCGATCTTGTTTTAGCTCAGCAGGACAATTGTGTGTGGCCACTGAGCGAATGTACATTGCTCGCGAAATTTATCCACAATATTTGGCCGCCCTCATCGAACGAACTCGTGCGCTTACATTAGGTGCATCAATTGGGTGGGGATACGACGTGGGCTCACTCACAACGGCCGCACATGCAGACCGAGTACAAGCCGCTATTGCGCGCGCAATTGCAGAAGGCGCAAAGATTGAAATCGGTGGAAAATTACGCACTGATTTAGGGCCATTAGTTTTTGAACCGACAGTTGTGACTGGTGTCTTACCAACAATGTCGATTGCGGTCGATGAAGTCTTTGGCCCATGTGTTGTTGTCACACCTTTTGACTCAATAGATGAAGCTGTTGCTATGGCTAACGATTCTGAGTATGGACTTTCTGCATCAGTCATTACCAGTGATTTAGTGGCTGGAGCCCGCATTGCTGAACAGATTAAGTGCGGCTCGGTTAATGTCAACGAGAGTTTTGCTGCCGCATTTGGTTCTGTCTCAGCACCGATGGGTGGAATGGGCAAATCAGGTTTTGGTCGTCGACACGGCAACGAAGGCATCCTTCGCTTTACTGAACCACAGACGATTGCGATTCAGCGCGGCCTCACAATCAGTCCCCACTTTGGGCGCACTGACAGTCAGTGGGCGAGTGTCCTGACGAAAATGCTGAACCTTATGAAAAAGTTGTGGATCAGATAGCACCAATATGTCTGCTGCATGAGTGAACAAGTCGTCAAATAGACTGAGGTCCATGACCGATGCGCGCCCAGTCCTCGTAGTTGATTTCGGTGCGCAATACGCACAGTTGATTGCTCGTCGAGTGCGTGAAACTCGAATTTATTCAGAGGTTGTGCCCAGCACAATGTCGGCCGCTGACATGTTGGCAAAGAACCCGCAGGCAATTATTTTGTCGGGTGGCCCATCAAGTGTTTATGCCGAAGGTGCCCCTCAAGTTGACCCCGCACTTTTCGCCACCGATCTGCCAATCTTTGGCATTTGCTACGGGTTTCAAGCCATGGCTGTTGCACTTGGTGGCGAGGTTGCCAAAACTGGCCTTTCTGAATTTGGTGCCACTGAACTCAGCGCAGAAACGTCAAGCTGCTTGTTTGCAGACTTGCCAGCAAGGCAGAACGTCTGGATGAGTCATGGGGATTCAGTCATCACCGCACCTGTTGGATTCACTGTGACGGCGACTACGGCTGGTGCGCCTGTTGCAGCCTTTGAAAACCTGGAACGCAAACTTGCCGGCGTGCAATTTCACCCCGAGGTCATGCATTCAACTCATGGACAAACTGTGCTTGAACATTTCTTGTACGACATTGCCAAACTTGAACCAACGTGGACGCCTGCTGGCATCGTTGATGAACAGGTAGCCCGCATCAAAAACCAAATCGGTGACTCGCAAGTTATTTGTGGTCTGTCTGGCGGAGTCGATTCTGCGGTGGCTGCTGCACTTGTTCATAAAGCAGTTGGCGATGCATTGACATGTGTGTTTGTTGATCACGGGTTGCTTCGGGCGGGCGAGCGTGAACAGGTTGAACGGGACTACGTTGCGGCAACTGGAATCAAACTTGTTGTCGTAGATGCATCGACGCGTTTCCTTACCGAACTTGCTGGTGTGACCGACCCCGAAGAAAAGCGCAAAACTATTGGCCGCTTGTTTATTCGTGTTTTTGAGGATGCCCAGAAGGAACTTATCGCGACCTCTGGTACATCGGGCAAACCCATTGAGTTCCTTGTCCAAGGAACGTTGTACCCGGATGTTGTTGAAAGTGGTGGCGGTACCGGAGCTGCAACAATTAAGAGTCATCACAACGTGGGTGGATTACCTGACGATCTGCAATTCAAATTGTGTGAGCCTCTGCGCGAATTATTTAAAGATGAAGTGCGGGCAGTTGGCCGCGAGCTGGGCCTTCCCGACGCGATGGTGATGCGTCACCCGTTCCCTGGACCAGGGCTTGGCATCCGTATCGTGGGTGCGGTTTCGAAAGAACGCTTGGACATACTTCGGGCAGCTGATGCAATCGTTCGTGAAGAAACTACGATCGCCGGACTGGACTCATCAATTTGGCAATTTCCCGTGGTGCTGCTCGCAGATGTTCGCAGCGTTGGTGTTCAAGGCGATGGTCGCACTTACGGTCATCCGATTGTGTTGCGCCCAGTCTCGAGTGAAGATGCAATGACTGCTGATTGGACGCGGTTGCCTTATGACGTCCTGGCCAAGATTTCGACACGGATTACTAACGAGGTTCGTGAAGTAAACCGTGTTGTACTGGATATAACAAGTAAGCCGCCTGGCACTATCGAGTGGGAGTAATTCCACTCGCAATGAATATCGAGTGGGAGTAGCAAATAGATGAATAACAATTTGGTTTTCTGGATCGTATTTGCAATTCACTTAGCAGGTATAGCCGCGCTGCTTCACGGCTTCTTCAGCCAGATGTCGAAGGAAACTAAAGGCATCCATGTCACCCAGTTATATGGTGCGATTATTCAAGTTGTGACTGGACCTATCCTGGTCGCTATTCACAGATCCTCTACAGGTGAAGCGTTCAGCTCAGGCTGGGTCGGTGTGAAGTTCCTGATTGCTTTAGTGCTCCTTGGCGTCGTTATTCTTGGCCGCAATGTTAAAGGTGATACCAAGAAATTGTGGCTGGCCTCTGGCGTTCTGACTATGGCAAATCTCGTGATTGCCCTGGCCCCACACGGTTAAAGATGTTGGCCTGGAATCAGGCGTATGTTTCATTCTGGCTCTTACCCACGGGTAGGGGCCAGATTTTTGTGGATTTGGGTCGTTCTCCGATCACCCCATGTGTTTGCCCACTGTTTGGCGCAATGTTGATGAAATGTAACAAAATGTGCATCCATAACAAATGCGCAAAATAGCCTTGAGAATTGGTTAAACAGGAGAAATTTTGGGTTTTTCTGCTTAAAGTCAAGTCACGAGCGATGTGAGTTTTCGCTTGTCTTCTTGGGATTACTGAGCAAAGGAAGAATTAAATGAAGAATTTGAGCAAGAGCGTAAAGCGCATCGCAGGCCTGTTAGTGGCGCTGCTGGTCGCGAGTTCGTTTGCCGCAGCAACACCGGCACAAGCTGCTGGTTCGCGCACTTTAACTATTCACTTACATCGATCACATCTGAGCGATGCGCAAACACATGCAAATGGTTACTGTGCAGCTGACCCATGCGATATCTACGATGGCATCAACCTGTGGACTTGGGACATGGGTGACGGAAACTCAACCGGACCTGGTGTTCTTTTTGACCAGACTGATGACTATGGCGTGTCCGTTCAATTAGACGTGACCGCTGCTCCAGCTAAGAACCTTGGTGGTTTTATTACCCGCCTGGGAGGAAACTGGGGAAATGCATGGACCAAGGAAGACGTTAATCCAGTAGCTGGTACTAATGGTGACCGTCACATCACACTGAACGCAACAGGTGACACCGAGGTATGGATCAAGCAAGGCGACCCAGGTGTTTACACGTACAACCCGCTGACAGTGCGTTATGTGAATGTTCACTACACCCGCGCCGATGGTAATTTCACCGGCTGGAATGTGTACAACTGGATCGGATCAGAGGCAGCGACTGTTGCAGATTTCTCAAGCAGCGACTGCTATGGCAAGGTCGCCACGATTATGATTCCTGACTCAGTGTCGGATTCAAGCATCAACTACATCGTGCGCAAGAGTGTGACGGAAAACGACTGGTCTTTGCAGACTGACGATTTGTCGGCAACGTTGACGTCTATCCCGTTGGCGAGCACCGACCCGAGTATCGCTTCACGCACTTCAGATGTGTGGTTGGTGGATAACACTGCAACTGGTGGAACCGAAACTGTCCTAGGTAACGGCCATTTGGACTACGGCACGCCTACGACTGGTGCGCGTTCAGCGCTCAAGGTTCACTACTACCGTGATGCGGGTGATTACACCGGCTGGAATATCTGGCATTTCGGTGGTTCAAATTCGGCTGGTGCACAAGGTGACTTCATTGGAACTGACTCGTATGGAAAGTTTGCATGTGTCCAGTACCCAACTGATACACCGGCACTAACGGAATACAGCATTCTTTTCCGGTCGACAAATGATTGGGCTACTGCGGTAAAGGACACTGCACCAGGCGAGACAGGTATGAGTGCGGGTAATCGGGTAATCACTCTTGCAGCCGATGGTCAGACAGAAGTCTGGTTTAAGCAGGGTAAGAACTACGTCTACACGGCTGAACCAGAGTTAGAAGCTCCGCAGAAGTCTCTGCAAACCGTCAAGGCCATTGTGAGCAAGTTGAAGAAGGGCAAGACTGCAGCACTTCCTGCGAAATCGAGCCGCAACTTGGTGATCACGTGGACCAGCTTTACCCCATCGATCTGTTCTGTTGCATCAGGAAAGGTCAAGGGACTCAAGGTCGGCGCTTGCAAGCTGAGTGCCATCCAACGAGGAAACACTCTCGTCCAGGCAGTAACCGCACGCCGTTCAATCACCATTACAAAGTAGTCATTACTTAGTAATAGCGAACGAACAAACATCCTTATCCATGTGGGGTTGAGGCTCAGATCAGCCCCACATGAAGGACAAAAGTCGCAAGACATCAAAAACTTAAGAACTTAAACGAAGAAGGCTGATTCACTGCCAAGGTGAAGCAGTTTAAACACTGGAGGAAAAATGAACCGCAAACTAGTGGGCCTCGTCGGAGCAGTTGTTACTGCACTTCTGGCGTCGGTTACAGTAGCTGTCTCGCCGGCGAATGCTGCAAATGGCTGTGAAGCCAATAACACAGACGTCCTAATTTGGACTGACCTTGACCGCGGTCAGGCATACAAGGCATGGGCACTCACATTCAACCGAAGTCAAACATCCATTTGTGTGACTGCTATTGGTAAGGACGGCACAGTTGACAAGCTTGCTACCGTTGCCGATGTTGATGCACCAGATTTGGTTTTGACAGCGCATGATCACATTGGTCAGCTTCAGCCAACTGGAAGAATTCAATCCTTTACGATTTCAAACAAGTCACAGTTCGATACTCGTGATCTAAATTCGTGCAAGGCTCAAGGTGGCGGAACTTACTGCCTACCAATGACCGTAGAAAACATTGCACTCTTCCGTAACGTCAAGTTAGCCCCCACAGCACCAGCGACGATGACTGCAATGCTTGCAGACAGCGCCAAGTTCCTTAAGGGCCACAAGACTGCCAAGTACACACTTGGTGTGTCGCCTGGCGACGCGTACCACATGTTCCCATTGTTCTCGGGCCTTGGCGGTTACGTATTCGGTGGAACGGCAGGTTCCTGGAAGACAACCGATATTGGTCTGGCGAATGCAACCTTCATCAAGAATGCACCACAGATTGATACGTGGTATTCGAAGAAGCTCATCAATGCGAACGTTACCGGCGCGCAGTCAGAATCAGACTTCATCGCTGGCAAGATTCCTTACCTGATCACAGGTCCATGGAACCTTGACAAGCTACGTCTTGCCAATGTGAACTACGCCATCAGCGCATTTCCAACGATTGTGCCTGGCATCAAGTCCGTTCCTTTCTACGGCGTACAAGGTATGTTCCTTACGAAGTGGGCTGCAGCTGACAAGCACAATAACAAGACAGCCTCACTGACTGTTCTTAATGCGCTTGGGCAAAAGAGCGCTCAGCTTTCACTGAGTAATGCACTTGTTCGCACACCGGCGAACAAGCAGGCTAAGGCTGCCTTCCACGATGACGACAGCGCTGCGATTGCAAATGCAGGCGTGGGTGCAATTCCGATGCCATCTATTTCACAGATGGGTCTTTTCTGGAATGACTGCGTAAGTGGATGGAAGCCAACGGTTGCAAAGCCAAAGGCAGTGGTTCGATTCAGGGCCGCAGCAACTGCGATGAAGAGTGGTCACTAGCATCCGTTAGCGCAAGATAATGTTCACAGTGGAGTGGATGCGGTTCAAATTGCATCCACTCCACTTGAATGTTAAGAGAAATCGAAAACTAAGTGCGAAGAGGGAAAAGTGCTAGGCATACTGATCAAGATTTTGTTGCTCGGGTTCGTTGATGCAACATCTTTGTGGGCCGGCACCTTCCTACTTGCAATGCACAATTACCTCGCGCTCGGTGTGCTGGCCGTTGCCACACTTGCTATTAACTACGTGTATCTTTCCAAGCGCAGTAAAGCATCACGCTGGTTGATTCCTGGAACGATACTTTTGCTGGTATTCCAGGTGTATCCAGTAATCTTCACCGCTTCGACTGCTTTTACCAATTACTCGACGGATCACTATCTCGGCAAATCTGAAGCAATTACACGTATCTTGAGCAACAATGTCGTTCAAGTTGATGGAAGTCCAGATTATGCTCTGACTGTTGTTCACCAAGGCCAAACGATGGCACTTCTTGTGGCAAATGCAGATACCGGAGAAGTACAACTCGCAACATCGGGTGGGCTCAGCACGGTCAAGGATGGGCAGTTGGATGCGGATGGAAAGCCGATACCTCCGAAAGGTTGGAAGGCCTACACTTTTGATGAGGCGCTAAACCTTGGCGATGCCCTTACAAATTTCAGATCGCCAATGGGTGATGGCCGCTATATGGCTGCTCTGGGTGTCGACGCAGCTGCAGAGTCACAGAGTTTGCTGTCCTATGACGCCTCGAAAAATATATTGACTGACACAACGACAGGTGATGTTTACAAGGAAAAGCAGGGGGCGTTTTACGCACCGGACGGAACCATGGTCACGCCTGGCTGGCATGTTGCTGTAGGTTTTCAAAACTTTAGTGAAATTCTTCATGATAAAACCGTTAAAGGACCTTTTGTCCGTGTATTGATTTGGACATTTGTCTATGCGCTCCTATCAGTAATCATCACATTTATATTGGGTCTCGCGCTAGCACTGATTCTGAATCATCCGCGGATCAAGGGCCGTAAAGCACTCCGTTCAATTTTGATTTTGCCGTACGCGATGCCTGGTTTCTTGTCGGTATTGATTTGGGCCGGCTTGCTCAACGATGATTTTGGCGCAATCAACCAAGTCTTCGGAAGTCACATCCCCTGGCTAACCGATCCGTTCTGGGCCAAGGTCGCTACTTTGCTGGTCCAGCTATGGCTTGGCTTCCCGTACATGTTCCTGATTACAACTGGTGCAATTCAATCCATCCCAGCTGAACTTGCGGAAGCAGCCTCAGTTGATGGTGCCAAACCGCGACAGATTTTGATGAAGATTAAGTTGCCGCTGTTGATGGTGTCGGTAACACCATTGTTGATCGGTTCGTTTGCCTATAACTTCAACAATTTCGGTGGTATTTACCTGTTGACTGGTGGTGGCCCAGCAATGGATGACTCGCCTATTGCCGGTGCTACTGACATTTTGATCAGCTACACATACAAGTTGGCGTTTGGCTCGGGTCATGGAAATGACTATGGGTTGGCCTGCGCGATTTCAATTTTGATCTTCTTCATTGTTGCAACCGTTTCAACCATCTCATTTACTCGCACACGTGCACTTGAGAATCTGAGTTAGGACACATAGAGATGACTAGCGTAGGAACGCATCGAGTAGTGAAACAAAAAAAGCGCAAGATGAAGCGCGACCGAGTGTGGTGGCGCTACCTCGTTGCATTCGTAGCGATTCTCTTTGCGCTGGCCCCACTAGTCTGGATTATCCTCTCTGCTTTGAACCCAACTGGTGGATTAGCGACAGTTAGCATTTCCAAAGACATGCTGGGTTTGGATAACTTCCGCACTTTGTTTAACGACCCTGATTATCCGTACCTGCGGTGGTACAAGAACTCATTGATGGTTTCAAGTATTGCTGCCGTATTCCAGGTCATGATCGGAACTATGTCGGCGTATGCATTTAGTCGCATCAAGTTCAAAGGTCGCCGGATGAGCCTTGGTGGTCTACTGCTTTTGCAGATGTTCCCACAGCTCTTGTCTCTCGTGGCAATCTTCCTATTCATGAGCAAAGTGTCCGACATTGTTCCGGCACTCGGTATCGGAACCTTTGCCGGTTTGATTCTCGTCTACTTAGGCGGATCGATGGGTTACAACACATATTTGATCAAGGGCTTCTTTGACACAATTCCGCGGGAACTTGATGAAGCCGCAACAGTTGACGGCGCAAGTGCCAATCAGATCTTCTTCAAGATCATCATGCCGTTGGCAGCACCTATCCTTGCGGTAGTCGCTCTCCTGGCATTTATCGGACTGATGAATGACTTCGTTTTGGCAAGTATCTTCCTGACGAAAACGGAAGACACGACTTTGGCAGTTGGTTTACATGGGTTGGTCAGCGGAAAGTATGAGACGAACTGGGGAGTTTTTGCTGCCGGTGCGTTGCTCGCTGCAATTCCCGTTGTCATTTTGTTCCAATTACTGCAACGTTTTATCGTTGAAGGTCTTGCTTCAGGGTCTGTGAAGGGCTGATGTTGTCCACCGCACGAATTCACCATGATGGCTCCGAACTCTATGTTGAAAACCTTGACCCCAAACTTGGCGAATTAGTTACGGTTTATTTGCGAGTCCCAAGGGAGCTGAAACCAGATGTCGTGAATCTGCGTTCCGTTCGCGACGGTGAACCTGTGTCAGTCCCAGCAAAGAAAGTTGATCGTCCTCACATTGCCGGCCAGGACGATTGGTATTCAGCCGAATTACTCGTTCATAATCCACGCACAAATTACCGTTGGCTTGTTTCTGGTGGCAACGTTGGCTATGGCTGGGTCAATCAAGAGGGTTGGAATGACCATGACATCAATGACTCCAGCGACTTCGCGTTAACGGTATTTGCGCCAATTGCGTCCTGGGCACGGTCCACTATTTTCTACGAAATATTCCCGGACCGCTTTGCTAAATCAGAGCACACATATGAAATCCCTGAATGGGCTGTGCCTCGGACCTGGGATCAGTGGCCAGAAGGGCGTGGACCAAATACTTCGTTTGAGTATTTCGGTGGCGATTTCTGGGGTGTCATCGAACATCTTGACGACATCGTGGCCCTCGGCGTTAACGCACTTTATTTCACACCATTCTTTCCAGCGGGATCGTTGCATCGTTACGATGCCTCAAACTTTGATTGTGTTGATCCGCTCCTCGGTGGAGATGAAGCGTTGATTGCGCTGGTCGAGGCTGCGCATGCACGCGGGATAAAAGTTATCGGTGATATCACTTTGAACCATTCTGGTGACAAACACGAATGGTTCGTGAGCGCGCAGGCTGGCGACCCTGGCACCCGTGACTTCTATATTTTTGATGAGTCACTCGACCATGGGTATGAAAGTTGGATTGGCGTTAAGTCTCTGCCAAAGTTCAACTACGCATCTGAAAAATTCCGCGAAACAATGATTACCGGTGAAAATAGTGTCCTTCGCAAGTGGTTGAAAGCACCATTTAATTTGGATGGCTGGCGAGTAGATGTTGCAAACATGTCGGGTCGTCTTGGCGAACTCGACATGACTCATGAAGTTGCGCGCCTAGCACAACAAGCGGTTTTGGCCGAAGGTGCTGACAAGATTTTGATTGGCGAGCACAATCACGATGCCGGTAGTGATCTGGATGGTGATGGCTGGCAGGGCAACATGAATTACACATCGTTCCGTAACCCTGTATGTAACTGGCTTGTCGCTCCACAACACGTGAACGTCAGTGTTGCAGATTGGTCCAAAGTTCCATTTGGAATTATGCCGAGCTTGCCGGCCGACAAGATGCTCGAAGTTGCTCGCTCATTTTCATCTCGGATGCCTTGGCAAAGCTTCAGTTCATCATGGAACTTGTTGAGTAGCCATGACTCGCCTCGAATCCGTTCGGTTGTCGACACTGCCGAACGCCAGTTAGCGGCAGCGACGTTGGCCTTCACTATGCCGGGCTCAGTGATGCTATTTGCCGGTGATGAAATTGGGTTGCGCGGCATGTGGGGCGAAGATTCCCGCTCGCCGTACCCTTGGACAGATCACGACAGTTGGGACACCGAAGTCCTGGCAACCTACAAGCAATTGATTGCATTGCGCACCGGAAGTTCAGCACTTTCCAACGGTGGCCTTCGTGTTATTCACACCTCTGATGATGTTGTTGTCTACCTTCGTGAGGACACCAGCGAGCGCTACTTGGTGGCTTGCGCCAGGTCAGCTAGTCCGGATGTGGAATTAGACGCACACTGGTTGGAAATCACGGATGTAACAGGGATTCTGGGATATTCGGCGACACTTGCTGGAAATTCCTTAAAAATAGCGATTCCTGAGGCTGGCAGTGGTGTGTGGCGTGTTTCATAACGTTATGCATTACATATGGGTTTAGGTTCTGGCCCGTGGGTCAGAGATTTAGTATTTAAGAAGATTTAAAAACCTTAAAATTCACTACATTCAAAGAAATTCCTTGAAGGGGACTGCAATGAAACTATCGAAAAAATTCACACGACTTTTCGTGAGTTTGGTATCCGCTTTTTTGTTAATCGGCGGTTATTTGGCAGTCCCAAGCGTTTCACCGGCACAGGCTAGTGTCACGGGTGACCATACTGTCGTATTCCATTACAAGCGCACGAGTGCTGACTACGACGGCTGGAACATGTGGATTTGGATGCCAGATTGCGCCAATGATGCTTGTAATACCGCACACGGCATTCCGGGAAGTACTGTCGCCGGCACTCTGCAGGTGGCGCGAAACCTTTTCACGGGCACTGATTCCTACGGGAAGACTTTGACCCTGCACCTTCATGACATTCAAGACATCAAAAAACTCGGTTTCATCGTCCGTCAAGATGACTGGACCAAGGATGTTGGTGCAGATCGTTTTGTAACAAGTTTCAATGACAGTGGCACAACTGATGTGTATTTGGCCCAAGGCTTATCCAAGGTGTATGACACGATTCCATGTTTCTGTGCAGAAGTGCTTGGTGCAACTATGGACGACTACCGCAAGATTAATGTCACCCTCAGCGAACAGTTCAATGGAGTCATCGCTGGAACAGGTCCACAAGGCTGGACAGTTTCTGACGGTACCAACACAATCGAAGTTTCTTCTATCTCGCCTGCCCGCCTGAAGACACTCAAGACCACCAAAGTTGTGACCTTGAACCTTGCTTCGGACATGCGCCTTGATGCAAGTTACACGGTTAGCCATAACCGAATAGCTGAAGTGACTAACGCAGCCCTGACGAGCAACATTGCAACACTGACTACTCCTGCGGCTGACACTATGTCGGTGGGCCAACACGTGATTGTGTCTGGTGTTGGTGCACCATTTGATGGTGTGCAAAAGGTGAAAGCATTCAGTGCCACTGACCACACATTTACCATCGCAATTACCAATGCAAACATTCCAACAGGTTCTGTCTCAGGAAGCATTGAAACTGGGTTTGGATCTAGCCCAGTGGTAGTGGGCGCTATATATGGGTCGTCACAATTCAGCACCCAATTCACCTACGATGGCAACGATCTGGGTGCTACCTACACGCAAGCAAGCACCGCGTTCCGCGTATGGGCACCGACTGCGACTGCAGTTTCACTTGTCACATTTGGTAACGCCATTACTAATCCTGCAGACCTGATTACCGTGGATGCCAGTGGGATCGAGCATCCAATGACATCGTCGACACAGGGAACCTGGACGGCTTCTATGGATGGCGACCAGCACGGCACGGTGTACATGTACAAAGTTGAGGTTGGTGGCGTGACGAACTATGCCATTGATCCATATGCACGCTCTGCAATTCCTAACGGACATCGTGGCGTGGTTGTCGATCTTACGCGCACTAATCCAACGGTGTGGAATGACACTAAGCCCGCATTCAGTGGTAAGGCTGTAGATGCAACAGTTTACGAAATTCATGTGCGTGACTTGTCGATGGACTCATCGAGCAGTATTCCAGCGGCTCACCGTGGCAAGTTCCTGGCATTTGCGGATCTGAACACTAAATACTCAAAGACAACTAAGACAACAGTGATTGTCAAGAAAAAGCGGGTGACAAAGTCAGTCACAACGTCAACAAACACCGGATTGAGCGCAATCAAGCAACTCGGAGTATCACATGTTGAATTGTTACCGGTCTATGACTACAGCTCGGTAGATGAAACTGGCAACCTTGCAACGCAGTTCAACTGGGGCTATGACCCACAGAACTTCAACGTTCCAGAAGGTTCGTATTCAACAGACCCGTCAGATCCAATTGCTCGCATCAAGGAACTTAAGACTGCAGTTCAGGCGATGCATACCAACGGACTTCGCGTGGTGATGGACGTTGTCTACCCACACGTTGCATCAGCAACTGGTTACAGCGAGCAGTTAATAGTCCCGGGCTACTTCTACCGCACCGAATCTGATGGCACGCTTGCCAATGGAACTGGCATGGGTAATGAAATGGCCACTGAACGCCCAATGGTGCGCAAGTTCATCCAGGACTCTGTGAAGTATTGGACAAGTGAGTATCACATGGACGGATTCCGGTTCGACCAGATGGGCATTATCGACGTCACCACGATGAATGGTATTCGCAGCTCTATTGATTCTGCCGACTTACTGTTTGGTGAAGGTTGGAATATGGGTGATGTGCTTCCTGCTGATCAACGCGCAATGCAGGACAACTTGGCTCAGATGCCAGGCATCGGTGCATTCAATGATCAAATCCGTGATGGTATCAAGGGCGGATGGAATTCAGCGCTTGAGCGTGGCTGGGTTACTGGTTTGACTGATTCCAAGAACAATGTGCAGGCCGGTATCACGGGCAACGTTAACTTCAACTCGGTAATTTACCCGAACTACACAACGGCAGAACCAGGTCAGTCTGTGAACTATGTTGAGTCACACGACAACTGGACTTTGTATGACAAGGTGCATGCAAGTTACACCGGACACGCAACCACTGCAGAGATGGTGCGCTTGGCTGGATCAATCCCAATCCTTGCTCAGGGCATGCCGTTCCAACAGGCCGGTCAGGAATTCCTGCGCACCAAGAATGGCGATGGAAATAGCTACAACGCACCTGATGCTGTGAACTCATTGAAGTACACAACACGTTTGGCGAATGCTGTGACTGTTAACTACTACGCAGGTTTGTATGCGATTCGTAAGGCGCATCCTGCGTTCCGCATGGATACCACGAACAAGATCAAGGCGAATCTCAAGTTCATGACTACGCCAGATGATGTCATTGGCTACACCCTGAACGGAACAGCCGTTGGTGACACGTGGAAGCAAGTTGTTGTTATCCATAACACGAGTGACAATGACCGAACCATGACATTGCCGGTGAAGGCTACGTGGAGTGCATATGTTTATGGATCTTCAGCCAGCACTCGAGCAATTAAGACCTTCAAGAACACGAAGGTTGTCATTGTTCCTGCGGCAAGCACGATTGTCCTCGCTCGATAAGGTGGCAGATACTCCGGCCATGAATATCGAAGATCAAGCACCGTCCTTGCCAGAGGCAGGAGGGCGCATTGAGACTACCGACATCGGTAATCATCGAGTTGATGTGTGGATCCCTGACGAAGTGTCGTCAGGGACACCCATCTTGGTCATGCACGATGGTGAGAATATTTTCTATCCCCGATACACGTATCACAAGCAAACTTGGGGCGTCCTGAACGCAATAGCCGAAGATCGTATTGTCGCTGAGCGCATGCCAATTGTCGTCGCAGTGTGGGGACTTCGTGGCGAACATGCGTTTGATAAATCGCGTATGTACGAATTGGCACCCGAAGATTTATTAGTTTCAAATCCGGATCTTTATCAGATGATGGACAAGGCAGATTTTGAAAGCGAAAAGCTCATCGGCAACCGGTATCAGTCGCTGCTTGCTGAACAGATTTTGCCTTATGTAGCACAAACTTATGGTGTCGAGTTAGCGAAAAACCGCACTGCAATTATGGGTTCAAGCATGGGTGGATTAGCCAGTCTGTATGGATTGGCAAAATACCCCGATGTGTATGGCGCTGCGTTGTGCCTGTCTACTCATGTTGCATTTTGGGACCCAGCCTTTATTCCAGGACTCATCGGGCTGTTACCGAAACCTGGTTCGCACCTGGTCTGGACGGACCGTGGCAGTATCAATCTGGATAGTCAGTACGAGCAGCCCCATCGTGAAGTGATCTCGGCGATGTTGGCAAAGGGTTACACTCGTGACGTTGATTTCCAGGCACACATATTTGATGGAACCGACCACAATGAACTTGCCTGGTCACGTCGGATTGAGTACCCGCTGAACTGGTGGCTCAGTAACTGTTAGTCAGGCAGTTTAATCTGACGAAATGCTTCAGCAAGTCGACCTTCAGGAAAGCCAGCTGCCGCAGCCTGCATGCCACCCCAGCCGCGCAATATGTCTTCGAGTGACTCCATGTGCGAGGTTTGGCTCTGGTGAGCAATCAGTGACTGCAATTTCCGATCGAAGAAGTCAGTGATATCAATCCAGTGATTCGGATTTGTGTCACCCATTAACCACAGCCACGATACTGTCCAGGCTTCCAAACCTTCATCATCGCGAAGTTCGGGGTAAGCGTATGGATTGCGAACTGCGGGATAAAGCGCACGCGTTGTGGCCTCACCGGCAGCCATGTGGTCGGGGTGAGTTGCGGGCAGACGTTCCCAATTTCGTTCGGGTGTCTGGGTAATGACTAATTGTGGTTTTACCGTGCGAAGTACGCGCACAATGTCACGTTGCACATCATGTGTTGGTTCGAGATACCCATCTGAGTGACCCAAGAAAATAATGTTGTCAACGCCCGAATGCTTTGCTGCCGCAGTTTGTTCAGCGCGACGGATGCTCGGGATTTCAGAGCGGTCAGTTGAGTCGTCAAATCCACCGGCATCCCCATCGGTACAGATGCAGTAGGTGACATGTACACCAGACGAAGTCAGCGTGCTGATTGTGCCTGCGGCACCAAAGTCAACATCGTCGGGATGTGCTGTCACGACAACAACGCGTTCGACACCATCGGGGATTGTTGGGATTTCCTGTTCAGACATGTTCACAAGCCTACGGTGGCTGGCTTGGTCTTGCCGCCTGCAGCGGTGTCGCAGGTACTGCCTAGAATTGCGGTGTGCCCGAAGCCCATGCAGCCCTCTTAGATGATCTCAACGAACCACAACGTCAAGCAGTAACCCATGCTGGTGCACCGCTATTGGTAGTTGCAGGAGCTGGATCAGGTAAGACCCGCGTATTGACCCGGCGTATCGCCTATTTGTTGGCGGAACGTAATGCATCTCCTAGCGAAGTCTTAGCGATCACGTTCACCAATAAGGCTGCAAACGAAATGAAGGAACGGGTAGCCGACATTGTTGGTCCCCGTGCTCGTGCGATGTGGGTTTCAACATTCCACTCAGCATGTGTGCGAATCCTGCGTTCCGAAGGAACCCGACTGGGTTTGAAACAGTCGTTCAGTATTTATGACACACAGGATTCGGTTCGTTTGCTAACTCTGGTGAGTAAAGAACTCAACATTGACAGCAAGACATACAGCGCGAAGTTTCTGTTGGGCCAGATCAGTAATCTCAAAAATGAACTAATTGATTACGAATCTGCGATGGCAAAAGCACTTACGCCTAATGAAGAAATTGTTGCCCAGGC
>Ga0114964_10001135_pt1 | contig 19698 bp, 4 predicted proteins | sample C_131016_MF_Meta_FD_92638 | JGI IMG/M metagenome (GOLD analysis project Ga0114964, IMG submission 92638) | Freshwater microbial communities from Lake Croche, Canada to study carbon cycling - C_131016_MF_MetaG | ecosystem: Environmental > Aquatic > Freshwater > Lake | place: Lake Croche, Canada... | reverse complement strand
TTCAGACCAGCAGGGTTCTACAAGAAGAGTATGATACCCGGAGGAGAACCAGTACCAACTAGAAAAAATGGTGGTTGGTTAGATTCTTATCAAAGTGGTGGTTGGGACAATCCAAATAGATTAGCAACTGTTAACGATCCTGTAAAAGGTATATCTGCTGGTACACAAACATTTCAAGGACAACATAAAAATGCAAGTCCGGCAGAAAGGGTATTAACACCTGAAGAACAGTCTTATCAGGAAATAATGAGTGAGTCAATGCGATCTGCTGATCCAAGAAGAAGTGCTTGGGACAAAGCAGGTGCTATTGCTAGAAACCCAATGACTGCTGCACAGTATGTAGTACAAGGAAAATCTATTCCCGACTACTTTGAAAAAGGTGATAGAAACATTTATGAGAATGCAATGGATGTAATCAATCCAATGAATTATTATGATGCTGCAAAAAATACTTTAAGTGGTAAACATTTTAGAGGTGCACAAACTGTAGGACAAATGGCAATGGCAGTACCTTTAACATTACTTGATGCTGCTGAATTTTTACCCGGAGGTGCAGAAGAAAACGCTATTGCAAAAGCAATTAAAAAAGAAAAATCTGGATTAAAACAAATTAATAATAAGTTTAAATCAGAAATAGATTGGGGTAAATGGAATAAAGAAATACCTGATAATAAACCTTTAATGGATGAATATCATGCTATAGAGCAAACATCTAAAGGAAATAATACATGGATGAAAAATCTTGATGGTTCTGCATTTCAAGGAACTCCTGAACAATTTGTACAACAAAATAGTCAGAATTTTAAAAATGCTTTTGGAAAAACTAAATTTGTAGATAAATATGAAAAGCCGATAATTTTACATCATGGACATTTTACAGACAAAGATTTTTCTTCTTTTGTACCATCTGGAATAAGTGGTATTTCAAATTCAGGTTATGAGGGAAATTATTCTTTTTTTACTCCACATAAATCAATAGCAGCAGATTATGCAGGTATTGGACAAGGATTACATAATGCAGAAGACGCAGGTTATAAAAGTTATATAAAATCTGTTTATGTAAATTCAGAAAATCCATTAATTGATGCACGAACCGAATTTGCAGACATAAATATTCCTAAAAGTTTAAGAGAAGGAAAAGATGCTATTGCTGCATCTTTAGATCCTACTAAATTTGGTGAAGTTGCTGTACCGTATGGTAATAATGTAAAATCAGCAATTGGTAATAATGGTATGTTTAATATGAAAAATCGTAATATCTATAAAACATTATTACCATTAGGAATAGGAGCAGCAGCAATGTCTCAACAAGATACTAAACAATACGGTGGTAAAACAAAAGGCTGGTTAAACAAATACAAGTAAAACTTTAGTAACTTAGTAACATGGCAAAGAAAAACATACACCCGTTTATGAAAGCTGTTGGAGCAAAAACAGAGGATGAGTTTTACTCCCGTTTTCCAACAGAAGAGAGTTATCAGAACCATATGCAGTTTGGTGGAGCAGCTATCATACCTGATAACAACCCATGGGGTACAGGAACCAAGTTTGTACCTACACAGTACAAGAGAACTACTAACGGTATGATGCAGTTTGGTGGTGGTTATCTGGACTACACTTCTTTAGACCCTACAGTTGCAGGTATGCAGAACGGTGGGAGTTTTGACAGGCCAGGTTACTTCTGGACAAACAACGGCTGGAGGAAGTCTACAGGTAGTACAAACAACGGAGCATCCTTTTCACGTTTTGGAGGTTCTCAGAACGTAACTAATGGTCTTCCTGCACCACTTGAGTACGCTTATCTGCAAGACGGAGGGTCTATACCTAATGAGTACCAGACTGGTGGTATAACTGACCAGGATCGTGCTCAGTGGAACAAACAACAAGGAGCAGCATATCGTCAAGGCTATCAGGGAGATAACCATAACAGAACATCTGGACAGCAGTTCATGCAGTCACAAGGTACTGACCCAAACAAGTTAGCAGCATACCAGCAGGATCTGCAGAACCAAAGCAAGATAACTCCATGGGGTAACCAACCTGCAGCAAGAGCTGGAAGTGCTGGTTTCTCCGGTGCTGATAACTTCTATGGTAACAAGACTGCTGGAGAACACTATACAGAGTATCAGGTACAGCATAACAACGAAGCACCAAAGAGCTTTGGTACTAACTATACAGCAGCTACTGCTTATAACAACAGTCTTAGCAAACCACAAACAGATGAGTACCAAGGTTTTGGAGATCCTACCAAAGACGTAAACTACAACCCTTCTGGTCAGTCTGGTTTTGGACATACTTCTATGGCTCCTGGTACACCAGTAGCACAACCTCAGTCTCCTCCTGTAGCTATGGAACAGTCAGCTAACTCCCATACAAACGAGAACACAGACTACTCTATAGATAGTGCAAGACAGGACGAAGGACTTGCAAAGTATGGTGGTATACATATCAAACCTGAAAACAAAGGGAAGTTTAACGCAACCAAACAAAGAACAGGTAAGAGTACTGAAGAACTGACACATAGTTCTGATCCAGTAACCCGTAAACGTGCCATTTTTGCACAAAACGCTGCTAAGTGGCATCACAAAGAGTACGGTGGAGCTATAAGAAGTAACAGTAAGTTATCTAAGTTCATCAAAGCTTACAAAGAAGGTGGTGCTGTAGATCTTACAACTCCACCAGTAAACGGTGATCCAAACGCATACAAACCATCTACTGATCCAGATATAGCCGGACCAAACCCTACAGTACCAGATGCAGGTCCTGAACCAGAACAAGGAGGTTACGAAGCAGCACAAGGTCCGGCTACAAGTGAAGGAGATATAACCCAACCTGATCAAAGTCAACAGTCTCTGAAAGAGCCTTTGTTTGGTAAACGTTCAGGAGCAGCTTTCACAAACGCTTTAGGAGCAGGGATGCAAGCAGCTAGTTACTTTTTAGACAGAAAGAACCAGAGAGAAATGCAGGGGTATAACAGACAACTTGGACAGACAGATCAGGCTTTTGCAGCACAGAAGATGAACACTGCAGGAAGCAAAGGTTCGTACAACCAGCAGGGTGTTCTAATGCCTAACGCTAATACCCCAGTAGCTCCCGGTATAACTTATGCTCAACAAAAGTTTGGCGGATACCAGTCAGGAGGGATATACGAGCTACCAGAAGAACATATTTCACAACTTAGAAAGCAAGGTTACACTATAGAGTATGTCTAAAACTGGGTACATATATAAGATCACGAGTCCTTCTGGTAAGATATATATCGGACAGACAGATAGGACTATTGCTAAGAGAACCTCTGAGTATAGAAGGTGTCGGTGCAAAAAACAGAAACTACTCTATAGATCTATAAAGAAGTATGGTTGGGAAGCTCATAACTTTGAGGTAGTTGAGACGTTTACTTCTGTTAACTATCTATCTGAACTTCTGGATACATCAGAAAAGTACTGGATAGCGTTTCATAAGTCTAACTTTTGTAGATATAAAGAAAAAGGTTTAAACTTGACAGACGGTGGAGATGGTATAAGAGGATATAAACATACACAAGAGCTAAAAGATAGTTATGGAAAAGCTGTAGACTGTTATAACTTAGACGGTAGTTTCTATATGTCGTTTACCACTCAGATATATGCAGGAAGACACTTTAGTAGTTCTAAACAAGCTGATCAAACTATAAGACATGCTGTACGAAGTAAAAGATATGCTTATAACAAGATATGGAAATACTCAACTGATGATATATCTGTAGTGCAGGAAGTTATAGATAGTATGACCAAAAGAGGAGATGGTAGGTTTGAAAAAGGTTATACGGGAGGAGTAGGTAGAAAAGTGTCTGAAGAAACTAAAAGAAAACAACAAGATAGAGTGATCACTCCAGAGTGGAGAAGAAATATGTCGGAAGCTGCAAAAAGAAGATGTCAAAGACAAAAAGATATACTATGCCAAAGGTAAAGATAACTGCCCCTGAGCAGAAGAGAAAGGTTCGTATAACACCCCCTAAGAGTATACCACAAGCCAAGTGGGGTATGGCTATGCCAAACCAGTACAACGTTTTGGATACACGTTGGTCTCCAGTAGCTTTTCAAGGTCAGATAAGTGTAAACCCAAGACCTGATCCGTTTGAGAAGACTAAGAGAACTTTACCAGAAGTATCTCCTGAAGAAGCTAATGTAAATGCTGAGAAGCATGAGATGGTACTTGGTAACTTTACACCTGACGGTTTACCTTCTCTTATGGATGTTAATGGACCTCCTCACACCAAAGGTGGTAAAAACATACATGTGCCAGAAGCTAAAAATGGTGGAGGTAGTTTTATCTTCTCCGATACACCTAAGCTAAAGATAAAAGATAAAAAAGCACTCAAGCACTTTGGAGAACACAAAGCAAAGACTCCAGCAGCTATAGCTAAGAAGTACGATCTGCAGAAGTTTACGAAAGTGTTGGCAAACCCTAATAGTGACGATGTATCTAAGAAGACAGCAGAGTTGATGGTTCAGAACTATACCCAGAAACTTCAGCAACTTGCATCCGTACAAGAGCAGAAAAAGGCTTCTCTTGGACTAGATAACGACTTGCAACAACAGCAGTCACAACAACCTCCTATGGCTCAGTATGGCTATAACGGTACTCCTGGTGGTAATCCATTTGATACAAAGTACGACTCACTTGTAAATAAGACAAAAGATTATCTACATAAAATGTATCCAGACAAAGATATAGATGTGTACAAGGCATCTGGAGACAGAGAATTATCTACACAAGCTGCAATACAGAAAAGTGGAGCGTCTCATACACCTGTATCATTGCATAATATAGGTGCTGCCAGAGATTATCACATCTATCTGGATGGTAAACTTGTGGATAACAAACAAGCAAATGTCTACAAAAATAGTCTATGGAAAGCCGCTGATGATATGCATATGAATCACCTGAATGGTAATGCACCGTCTGCGGAAGACCCTCATCCTTTTGGCAATACAGATCCATACCATGTGAGTGTAGTGAAAGAAACAAATGCTCATGATGCCTATGGAAGAGCACTTCAGCAATACCCTCAGATTATGCAAACTCCGTTGTTCCAAAGAACAGAAAAGGCACTCTCACATGCTAGTGATCCTATATCTCAAGGGTATTATTCACAGATACAACAAGCTAAAAACTCTTCTCCTGTTAATCGGCGATATGGAGGAATACCTCATATGCAAGGTGGAGGAGGAGATCCTGAAGGTAATACTGATGCAGGGTATAAGTATGTCCCACATCATATAGTTCCATATACTGCCGGAAAGATCAATGGAGCAAACTGGACCGGAGAACAATTCGATAAAGTGTATAGAAGTTATGGATATACTCCAGAAAGTGGGTTGACTCCAGGTGAATATATTACCAAAAACTATCCAGAAGTAGCAAAGGCACAAATAGATAAGTACGGCCCTGCCAACGATGCTACTCCTACCGATATGCTAGGTACTAGAATAGGAATACGGCATCAACTTCCAATACCTGCAAGACCACAGATAGAATGGGGAGACACTGTAGAGAACCCTTATCAGTTACCAGAACTACCTATAGTCCAGACTGCTACAACTGTACCTGATCCTACTAACATAAGCAACACAACTAACCCGGATCAGACTTTGGGTTCGTACAACAAAACAGAGACTAAAACACCTGATAGTGGTACAAAGGTTCCGTTTACAGCACCTACTCCTGATAAGTGGGGTATGCAGAACAGTCTGTTAAACGCAGCTACTATACACAGGTATCCGGCTTGGGAAGCACCTATAGGAGCAGTAGCACCAAACACTATCTTTGAAGACCCTACAAGGGCTATAGCAGCTCAACAGGAGTTAGCTAACTCTGCAGGGTACAACAACGCTATATCTGGTGATGGAAGAACTGCAAGAGCTAACAACTTATACGGACAAGGTATAGCCGGTGCTGAAGCAGCAAACATACTTGGAGCTGTAGGTAACCGAAACGTACAGATATCCAACCAAGCCAGTAGAGAAGTAGCAGATATATCCAACAAACTGATGCAGGCACAAGCAAACCGTTTAAACAGGATGTACCAGGGCAATGTCATATCCAGTCAGCAGTATGACAATGCTATGAGAGAAGCAAGAAATGCTATAACCAAAGATGCTCAAACTGCATGGAAAGACAGACAGATATATGATACTGCTAACCAGACCAATCCTTTATATAGCTACGATCCTGTATCCGGTAAGATCATACCTAAGAACGAAGCACAACAAGCTGCTGTAGAGTCTCGTTTAAAAGCTATGGAGAAAGGAGAAGGTTATAAGTCAGGAGGCATAGGTGCTCAGGTAAATGCTATCTATGAGCAACTTGTTAAACAACCTGCATACCAGACTGATGAGGGTAAGAAGAGAGCTTTGTTTTTAGCTGAAGAAGAAGCAGGAGCAAGACAGAAGAAAAAGACAACCTCACAAGGCTATAACTCGATACCTAAAACTACAACTACTACAGGTATCTATGCAGGACCTGAAGAGAAGTATGGAGGTTCTACACGTAAAAACTACAAGATAGGCGGATTTACACAAAGACAGCTCAAGAAGTTTATAAAACTACCATCGTAACGATAGGCATCTACACAGTTTTATAGTGTAAGTCTATACAAGTTGGTTAATGTATCTACGTATCTTTGTGTAAGAACATCTATATATGGCAAATCCTTATATGTCTGGGCCACTTTCTGACGTTGGTCTGCAACCCAGTAACACACCTACTGACTTCTCCTTTTTACAACAAGGTCTTGCAAGAAAACAAGGTCAGTTTGAACAAGGCTTAGAGCAAGTAGCAAATGGTTATAGTTCTATACTTAACGCACCTCTGACTACCGCTGAGAACATAGACCAGCGTAACCAGTACATCTCACAGGTGCAGGAAGGGCTGAAAAAAGTAGCTACAACAGACTTATCACTTCCGCAAAACACAGCACAAGCAGAGAAGTTATACGAACCTTTTTGGAAAGATCAGGATATACTTTATGACCAGGCTGCTACCAAGAGTCTGCAGAGTGAGTACCAGAAAGCTGAAAGTGCAAGAACTGCTACTAAAGAAGATGCAAGAAGTACGTTTGATCCTGCTTCTTTAGGTCCACTTGATAACGCACGACAGAAACTAGCTACAGCAAAAAGAGGTGATGGTTCTATATCTAAGATATACCAGAACTTACCAAAGTGGACACCTTTTATAGACTTAGATAAAGACATAAGTGACTGGAAAGAGAAAGATAAACCTGACATATCCTGGACAGATAACTATCATACTGATGCCAGTGGTAAACAGGTTTTTGACCCTGCTAACTTATATATACACCACAATGGTCCTAAAACGATAAATGCCTGGACAACTATGGTTGCCAGACATATGGGAGATAGAACAAACCCTCAGTTTGATGTACTTGGTTCTAACCTGTATAACAACGAGGTTAAAAACTTCATGCACCAAAACCCTGATGCTGACCCTGATGCAGCAAAACAAGCAGTTTTAAGTAAGTACTTTCAACCGATCTTAGATAAGAAGACACAACTACTTGACGGGTATCAATCAGAGATAACTGATAGACAGACCCGTTTAGATAACTTAAACAAGACTGAGAGCACTTCACCAAATGGTTTAACCAAAGCACAGATAGCTCAGAGAAATGGACTTACTTCAGAGATAAACCAGTTACAAAGTGAGATGTTACCTATAAAGACCTCATATAACAACTTCTCCCGTATACTTAAACAAGGTTCACCTTCAGAAGGATACGTTACAGAACAGTTAGCTGGGTTGTTAAAAGACAGAGCTATACAGACTTATGCAGAAGGGTTTGCAGTTGAGACCAAGGATGACGTAAAAGAAAACGCAGGATACTTCCAGCAGCAGAACATAAACGCAAGACTTGCAGAACTCAAAGAAACACATCAGTACCACGAAAGAGAGTTCCAGAACGAGAACTTAGACAGGTCTCTTGAGTACATGAAGTTATACGCAGATCACCCTGAACTTGCTAACCAGGGAGTTCCTGCAGTACCCGGACAAAGAAAATCAGGTTTAGCTGCAAACGATGTACAACATCTTACAGTTGCTGAACAGTATCTTCGTGATATGGATACAAAGAAGAGATCTATAGCTTCTAACTTAGTAGGCACACCTAATGTTGTAGGTTCAGATAAGTATGGTGCATTTTCACAACTTCTCCAAAACCCAGATGTGGGAGTTACACCACAGGAGTTAAATGTGTTTAACAAGATACAGTTAGCTAACCAGGAGGGAAACTTGCGATATAACCCAGATGGTAGCTTTATACTTGACGATCCCCAAGAGACAAAACTATACAACTCTGCTGTGAGTAAATTAGCTAAAAACATGGGTGTGAAAGTAGAAAGTATACAGACAGCAGATGCTGCTATGAAACTTCTTGTAGACTACGGTAAGAAGTGGGTTCAGAACAGTACATCTGATGGCACAGATATAGAAAGAGCTAACTACTACACATCTCTATATAACAACACAAGTGATCTGTATACTAAGGTACAACAAGACTTAGATACTCATGAGAAGATGATGACTGCTGAAGTTAACAGATATCCGGATGCTTACAAACACTCGGCAGTACAAAACCCTAATGGTACTTATCACCTGATAGGGCAGAGAGACCTTATACCCGGAAGTTTCGATCTTTCTGTAAGAGGAGAGAACGATAGTAAGGAGTATAACTACAGTGCTGCAGAGATAGCAGATATGTACAGAAAAGGACGTATAGATGTACACTATCCGAGTAACTCCGCTGCTCCATACTTAGTTATAGATGGTCAGGAAGTACACCCCTTAGCCGTTGGTGGTAAGAACTATCAACATGACTTCGATATGAAGCATACAACAGGTATTGGTAAGTGGTGGGCTGGAGAAGGTAGTAGTCGAACAGATCCTCACGCTCTCGGTGATGTGATGAGAAGGATACAAGGCTGGAGGGAGAAGTTTGGTAGTTCTGCAGATATAGCTAACGATGTTAAAAATGTATCAGAAAGTGTTATACCTCATGCAGAGTACTACAAACAAGGTACTGGTAGAGTTCCTCTTATGATAAGCTTTCCTATAACCGGAAAGATGGCAGACAACGCTAACTACTTATCAGATGCTCTAAAACCTGGCAATAGACTAACCATACAGGACGCAAACGGAGAACCTGTAGGTAGTTCAGAAACTATAGACAAACTCTCCTCTCTATCTGATGATGTCAACGTTTCAAAGTATATAGGTAGAAACCAGGATGTTATACTTTCTCCATACGGTACACCTCAGATGGTAGTACATGTAAAAGGAGGTTTAGACAAAGATGACCCTTACTACAACTTATCCGGTAAGACTTTTTGGGTAGGTATAAAACCAGATGCTCAAAGTGAACTGCTTAAAAAGTTTCCAATGGCTCAGGACAGAGAGATGTATGATCCCTTATACAGTTCTAAGTCAAGTGAGAACACTGTACAGTCAGATCAGATAGCTAAAAGTTTGGGTATAAATGTCGTACTGACTAAGTCTCCGCAAGGAAAAGGGTTTACTATAAACGGTACGTACTTTGACATAGATCCTGAAACTGGAAACAAGATACCGAGAACAGTCTATATACCCTTAACTGCTTCTACAGCCTCAGAAGCGAGAGGTTATATGAACGCAGCAGTACAGAAGCTTACAAACTCCTACTATAAAGGCCTGAGTACATATACAACTCGTAACGGAACTAAACTACAACAGTAAATGGCTGACTTTACACTACACGATCTTGACCTACCTATAGTTTCACAGACAGCACAAAATGGTTATGCTCCTGATGCAAGTAACGTATCTGCGCCTGTAGACAGATATAGCCCACCTGCTTATACTGAACCTGGAGAAGCTAAAGACGATGATCTCTTTGCTGATATAAGAAAAGCTGGAAACACTCAAAACAAGTACCAGCAGCAGTTTTTTGACTATGATGCTACAAAGGCACAACAGTTTATAAACACACCACAGTACAAAGAGTTAGGCTTTGATCCAAACCTTGGATACCAGGTAGAAGATCAACGTTATCACGAACTGGAAAGTAACTGGGAAACTACCAAGAGAGTAGGTGAAGGTTTTGCAGTTGGTCTTGGTGAAGGTTTTGCAGGTATGGTTACTAACCTTAAAAATGTAGGAGAGTGGTTTAAAGACCCTTCTCTACAGGGTTCGTTTAAACAAAAACAACTAGAAGAGATAAACAAACAACAACAAGACTTTCAAAACAGGTTCTATATACCACAAGGTTACAACCCTACTGTTTTAAACTCAGTAGCAAGAGGGGTACAAGGTTCCGGTAACTTTATAGGAGCTTTAGCTGAAGTTGCAGCTTTCTCCTATCTGACTGGAGGTTTAGCTGGTGCTGTAGGTGGAGTTGCTGGTCTTGGAGAAGCAGTAGGTGCTGCTGGAGATCTTAGTGAACTGAGTGCTGGTTTAAGTGCTCCTGAGATAATGGCTAACACTGAGAACTTAACAAGTGCTATAAACAACGCAGCTAACCCTACTATGTGGGAACAGGTTGGACAGTTTGCAACTAAAGCAGGTCAGAAACTTCCTTTACCTGGAGCACAAACTGCAGGGTATATAGTAGGTGATGTTTTACAAGGATCTGAAGGTGGGGCGATAGCAACTGTATCCAGAGGTTTTGCAGCTTTTGCAAACGATATAAACTCTGTAAACACTGCTACAGGTTTTGCAAGTAGTAACGCTGCAAACACCTATCAGCAGTTAGTGAACGATCAGGTAGAAAAGTACAAAAAGTATCATAATGGTATAGAACCAGATACAGACACACTTAAAAGTTTTCAGGACAAAGCTTTAAAGTCTGCTAAAGTAGGTGGTGCTATAGATGCTTACTTTATGTTAGGTCTGGAAAAACTGGCTTTGGGGAACCTTTTAAACTCCCGGTCAACTCTTCAGGAAGCTATAGAGAAAAGTGGTAAAGGTTTCTATGACAAGATAGGTATAAAACCAAGTTGGGCTGAAGGTGCTGCTGAAGAGCCTTTGTATATCAGACAACAAGCTAAGTGGTACGACTTTAAAGCAAACTTAACTAACAACTACTACGAAGGTCTACGACATATAGGAGCTACAGGTGTGGAGTTTGGAGTAGTGAACAACCTGATGGAAGGTGTTGACAAGGGTATCAGAAGTTATTTTGATGCTAAGTATGATAACAAAGATATAGATTTTACTGATGCTCTCTTAGACGGTATAGGTCAACAGTTCAGTAAAGAAGGTGCTGGTACTTTTATCTCTGGGTTCTTACAAGGAGCTTTGTTACTTGGTATAGGTGGTGCAGCTTTGGGTAAAGTTAAAAACTGGGGTTTAGATAAGGCTGCTGGTAGAACAGAAGCAGATATAAAGACAAGTGATATAGATGCACAGAACTATGTACAACAGGTAAACGATGCCTGGAAAGATCCACTGAACCCTATCAAAGGTACTATCCATGACATGATCCTGCAGAGTGCTTTAGGAGAAGGTTCTAAAACTGCTCTGGGACAAGATGATCGTAAGACCTTCCACGACTTTGCTGATGACAACCAGAGAAGTTTCCTGATGAAGCTTATCAAAAACGGTATGGCTGATGCATGGGTAGACAGAGCTGTAGAGAAAGCAAGAAGTTTAAGTCAGGATGAACTCTGTCAGTTTATGACTGTACCAAGTACTCCAGAGAACTTTGAGGCTATAAAAGCACAGATAAACGAACTACCTGCAAGAGTTAAGGACCTGAGAAACATCCGTAAGTATATAGACACAAAACTACAGAACCCTTTCAACCCTTGGGCTAAAGACCCTGAAACCGGTAAGAGAAAGTTTGCTGATGGTTCTGTAGAGTTTACAACAGAGTACAACAACAGGGCTATATACGAGATAGCTAAAGACTATGTAGCTACTATGAAGGATGTAGCTCAAATGGCTATAGTACGTCAGGGAGCTTTGTTAAACGGTAAAACTGGTACAACAGGTATACTTGATATGCCTTTTGCTAAGAACTTAGGTTTTGCTGATGTGTTTACACTTACTTCTACAGAGTTACTGGATAAGCAGATAGCTGGTTATCAGGAGTCTGTAGCTATAAGTAAAGATAAAGAGACACAAGAAAGGTTAGAAAAGACTATAGCTTACAAAGAGAAACTTACAGAGTACCTGAAAGGTTATGCGGATATACTTAACGAAGGTAGTTCTAAAGACAGGGCACAAAGGATAAAAGCACTGGACGATAAACATAAGGGAGAGTTAGCAGAAGCCATGTACTACTACCTGGAAACTATGCTGATAAACAGGAACCTGAAAGGAAAGGTTACTGACAGAGTTACACCTCCGGGTATGCAGGAAGTTATAGATGGTATGGATAAGATGTTAGACTACTACAAGTTAGGAGTAGATCATCATGCTATGTTGCACCAGGTAAACATACTTCTTGATCCTCATATCGTTAGAAAGTTTGAGAAGTCTTTTATGACTGAAGGTGCTAAGAGACAAGCAGAAGCTAAAGCAGAACAGGAAGCACATACTAAAGATGTAAAACCTGAAGAACCTATAGTTACTCCTGAACCAGAAACCAAACCAGGACCAGAGTCAACAAAAGAACCGGAAGTCCCACCAACACCTGAACCACAACCAACTCCTACCCCTAAACCAGAGCCTGTTATACCAGAAGTACCACAACCTGTAACTACTTCTCCAGCTATAGAACGGTACAAACAACAAGAGAGAGACTTAAAGACTCTTATAGACAACTTGGAAGATGGTGTACCTGTTCCAAACGTTGATGCTTTTGATGCTATGATAAAGTCAGGAGATGCTCAAAGGTTGATGGCTGCAGATAAGTTAGCTATACAGCACAAAGTACCTCTTCAGGAACGTAAAAAGGAGTTACTGGATATAGTACAGGAGTTCTATGACCGAAAGTTACCCGAAGACAAACACGAAGTAAAGAACATAGAAGGTGATCCAAAGATAGTTGCAGACGGTAACAAGTTTGCTATCTGGAAAAACGGTGACTTTGTAGACAGTACAAGATACGGTTCTGTACGGGAAGCTAACAGAGAGTTTGATAAGTACATAGCTGCAAACCATCCACTTATACCAGGTACAGATATCCGTGTTGGTGAGAAAGTCTACAACGAAAACAGTAACGAAGTAAAACTGGTACAGAGAGACGATAAACTTTATGTACGTCCATGGAACGAAAAGACCAAAAACAAAGACATAGAGATAATTCCTGAAGAGCTATCAGAGTACAGTAAGGACAAACCAGCAGCCCAAGATAAACCAGTAGAGAGTAGGTTTGATGGTACACAACCAAAGGTGCAGTTCAAACAGTCTACAGCTACAAGTATAGAGTCGTTCAAACAACCCGGAGAGTTCTCTGCAGAAGGTAGGGTTATAGCCGATCAAAGGTTTGCAGACACAGTTAAAACTATACCACAACAACACCTATCTACAGGTGAAGGTTTCTCTATACAAGTTGTACCTAACGATAAGTTTACCGAGAGTTATAGAAGTGCTTTATCCCCACAACTGGTGCAGAAAGCAGACAAGGGTTTCTGGATACTTCATTACAACGGACAACCTGTAGGAGTTATAGAGAACTCTGGTAAGAACTTGTACAAGACAAAAGATGGTAAAGAGCTAACTATAGATCAGCTAACATTACAAGATATAGCTGCTATATATGATATACCAACTACAGGTGACTACACTACATCTCAAAAGGTTTACGACAAACTGCTGGAGAACCACTTGAACTCTTTAGCTCTTAGTGATCTGCTGAAAGGTAAAGACAGTGTAGAGCTTGACGGAAAGATATCTGTAGACACTAACTATAGCTATAACTGGATAGACACTGGAGAAGTAGGGCCTAAGTTAGCCGAACTGGAAGGACTGCAAAGAAACGAGAGAGGTGAAGTGAAGATGTATGTCTGGAACAACTACAAGTCTCCTGAAGAAGCTGGTTGGGAGATACAGAACACCATGTCTCCTGAAGAAGCACAACAAGCCCTGAAAGTAAAACCTGCCGGTAACCCTAACTACTACTCTGCAGTTGTAAAACTGGAAAGTGGTGACTATATACCTGTACAACTTACACCGAGACAGATCAGTACTGAAGAACTATCTAACATCTGTACAGCTATATCAGGTATAGACACTGACGAGAAACTCAAAGCAGCTAACGGACAACTGAACAAAGTCTTTGTAGCTCTACCAAAAACAGATGAGTTAAGTGGTCTCAAGATATACATAAACAGTGTAGGAGTTGGTGATGATAACCACTTGTTTGTAACTGTACACAGAAAACTTCCAGGTAAAGACGTACCAACAGAAGAACTTGGTACTGGAAACATCTACGGAGCTAAAGGTGAACTACTAAAACTATCCCCTGACGAACTTATAGACAGACTGAACAAAGTACTGCAAAGTGACAAGATAAAAGCAGATATACCCACACTTACTGTAGATAACTTAAAGTTCCAACCTGACGAAAAGAACATCGCAGAGATGGAAGCAAGTGTCAGAAAGAACCCTATAAAGAGTGTACAAGCCAGTTATAAGGTTATAGACACAAAAGGAGAACAAAGAGTCTACGAGAACAAACCCCCTGTTCCAAGTGCTCCTGTAGGACCTAAAACACCTGTTACAGATATAGAAGCTAAGAGAGGTGATATAGAGAGGAGAAGGCAAGAAGAACTCATCTCTGCTTTTGGCAGTTCGTTTAGTAGAAACGAAGAAGTGATAAGGTCAGGAAAAAAGGCTGTCATAAGTAGAAATCCTGAGTTAGTTGCACTTTCATCAGACCCTCTTGTAAGTGACAGGAGAGCCCAAGATGTTATAGATGTATATAACACTATAAACCAAAAGTACGACACAGAACTAAAAGCACTTGAACAACAACCAGAGATAAAACCTATCAGTTCACTTGAACAGTTAGCTGATGAGTTAGATCAGGAAGAGAAAGCTATAAACAGTAAGTACGGAGTTCCAAAGACTCTTGACAAGGGTTTTGCTGTAGAACATGTAGCAGATATAGATAAGTTTAACGAGTTTGTAAACGAGAACTTACCAGAGTTTCTTCAGGTCGGTGAGTTGTCCGGAGTTGTAGATAACTTGCTTAACAACCGTGTAACAGTTGGTCAGTTTGTAACTTATCTGGACGAACTTGGGAACGTACAAGGTCGGATAGAAACTGGTAAAGACTTGCCATATAAGTACCATGAGGCTTTTCACGGTATCTTCAGACTACTTCTTACACCAGAACAACAGAAGCGTCTATATCAGGAAGCCAACAAACAAAACCTTGTAAGTGCCAAACAGTTAGCTGAGTTCCAGAAGTCCCATCCACGGTATGCTGATATGGGCAAAGAACAGCTCAAAGAGGAGTATCAGGAAGAGTGGATGGCTGACCAGTTCGATAACCTGTCAAACAAGAGAGAAACACAAGCTAAAGGTGGTGTAAAAGGTCTTCTGAACCGTATCTGGGACTGGATAAAGTACATGTGGGACAAGCTGACTGGTAATAGGTTAAGGGCTTTGTTCCATGAAGTACATACCGGAGACTACAAGAGTGCTAAACTTCAGGAGAACAGTTTTACAGATAAAGAGTCTGTAGGTGTATCTCTACCAGTACCAAAAGCTATAAAAGTCGGTACAGGTGAGACAGAGATAGAACTTAGTAACGGTGATAAAAAAGCAGTTAAGATAGACAGATATCTGCCAAACGATATAGCTACACAGCTATCTAACGATATAACAGCTAACGTTTTACTGGAGATGCAGTCACAGACTTATCCAAGTTTTGACAAAGCTATCAAAGCAGTTATACAGAGATACAGTGATACGTACAGTTTAAAACACCCTGCAAACATACAGACTTTTGAAGGTATAACTAACCAGGGAGAAAAACGTGAGTGGGCTAAACAACTAAAAGACTACAGTACTGCAGTAAACAGTAAAGAGCTTAGAGAGAACGTAGAACAAGGTCTTCGTATACAAGGTATCAAACAGCAGTTACTTGACGAAGATGACACTGACGAAACTACTGGAGAACAGTTTGGTAAAGCTAAGAGTTCTATAGGTGGATATGGAGCACAAGACAAAGAACTACGTACCTATATAGCAAGTACTACACGAAAGTTAACTGAACCAGATAGTTTTGGACTTACACAACATGCTGATGGTTCACCTATAACCCAGTCAGTTAACAGTGACTATGTGTACAACGGTCTCTTAAAACTACTCTCACAGGAGTCTGATGTCAGCAAGAACGTACAGAAACTACTTGACTACAGAGATCAGGGAAATAACCCTGACACAGTAGCTGTTATAACCAGGTGGTTGAGAGAAACAGGTTTTAACGAAGGTCTGTTTAAGTCTACAGGTCAGTTGCAAGTAACTCCTGGTGGAGAGAACCTGTTCAACAAACTTGTCAAGAACTTGTCTGAAGTAAACAACCAGTATACCACTGTTATCATGGACCCTATAGATAACAAAGTGAGTGTTGTTGACGCAGGTAGAAGAGGTCCGGAGAGTTACCAGTTTAACCAGGCAGCTAACGGCTTCTACCAGAACTTGTACAAACAGATAGAAACTTCTACCAACAAAGGAGATAACAAGAAAGCTATAAGTGAGGCTATAAGTCCGTTTAAAGAACTGATAAAGACTACTAAGAGTATATCAGCTAAACATACACTGATAGAAGATCAACCACTTGCAGAACTGTCTTTAAGACTGTCTAACGAACTATCTGATAAGCCGGGTATCTACATACATCCAAACTACATCCAGTTCTCCATAGTATCAGCTAAAGAGCCAAAAGCACGAACAGAGAACCAGTCAGGACAACTTTTGGTCTACCCACAGGTTAAACCTATGGACATGACAGGTCTTGAACGTGATCTGTTACCAGTTATAGAAGCAGGTAAGAACCCTTTTATACGTCCTGAAGGTTTAGATAAACCAACTGCTGCTGAAGTGTGGTTACTGAACACGTTTAAGGGAAACGCTCCTTTTGACAGTACTGTAGATAGTATGTCTCACACTAACAGTAACGGAGACAGTGTCTACAACTATCAGTATGGTTCGTATAACTCTACAGAGATACAGAAGTTAAACGACAGTGCTTATCTGAAACAGCTCAGAAACAACCCAGATAGAAATACCTGGTTACTAGATAACCCGGAGTTCACTTCTATGACCAAGCAGTTTGTCTCTATCGGAGGTCTTGACCTGAAAGAGATGTTTGTGGACAAGAAAGAGGGAGAAGAACCAGAACTAAACGTACAAGGTAAAGACATAAACAAAACAGGTACAGACTTTGGTGACTTTGGACCAAGAGAAGATAACGCTTACAAACTTAGTCTCTATGACGTTTCCAACAACTCTGCAGCTTATAACCAAGATAAGAACGGAGTTGTGTGGTACTCTATACCTGTCTCTCTGGGACCTTTAGCTGAAAAGGGTACACATCACATGGTCTATCTACCAGTTACAAGGTGTATAGAAAACGGTAAACTTACAGATAAAGTTAAAGATGTCTTGTACCAGGAACTACAGACAGAGTGTGACCGGATACAGAGAGTTAAAGCAGAGATAGATAAGGGTAGAAAGCAGGTTATAGACGAAGGTGGAAAATGGATAACTGACTACCATGACGGTAAAGAGAAAGGTTTAAAACTGTTGTCTCTTAACGGACTTATGTCTGAAGAACTAAGAACTAAGATAGAAGCAGAACCTGACAAACTGGAAGAACACAAAACAGAGTTTCTAAACGGTGCTCAGAAAGAACTGTTTAAACAAGTTGAAGAGTACAAACAACAACTTACAGATCAGGAACTTATAGGTAAAGACGGTAAGAACAAACTCTTACCAAAGTACTTGTTTAAAGGCCTTGACGAGAAAAAGAACAGTGCTCTGAACTTGAAAGCAGGACAGTTTGACCATAACTTGTCTCAGGTCTATATCAACAACTACATCAGCTACTTGGGTATATCCAGGCTCTTGTACGGAGATAAAGCAAAGGTTTCTAAAGATGTACAGGACTGGTGGAAACGTATGGCTGGTAACAACGGGCAAGGTATGTCTATGAACCCTATAGTTAGTACTGTAGATAAACCTGCAGTCTCCAGTTATCAACTGATCACTTACCCGGTTACAGAGTTTACAACTATACATGGGACTAAAGGAGAGAGTGATGACGGTCAGGCCAATGTGACTCCTTATGGATACAAGACTTTGTTAGAAGGAACTGGTAGGTTAAGTGAACTTCACAACGATCTGATAGAGACAGTTATACGTGGAAAAGATCTTACACTAAAACAGTTCAAAGCAATGCATGAAAACGATGCAGTGATGAACTCTATCAAAGATATCTACAAAGACACAGATATATACCTGAAGAACTCTGTAGGTATGTTGAACAGACAGGATACTAGCTATAAGGTAAACGGAGAGTGGGTAGCTTTACCGGGTAGAGAGGTTCTACACGAAAGACTTAACAGTGCTGAAGAACAAGAGAAAGAGAAACAACAACCTGTCTTTATCGGTAACACGTCTATCTCTAAAGCTGCTAAAGTCAACGTACCAACAACAGAAGAGATAGAACAAGGTGATGTAGCTAAGACTTATACCCAGATACAGGGAGAGTTTATGAGGTGGCAGACACAGACCCCTATGACTGGTTCTACAGGTAACAAGTCTACACAGCCAGATAAACAGATACTCTCTAACCAGGACGCAAACAAGTCTGTGTACTTTGATGGTAAACATGTTAAAGCCGGAGAAGTTATCAAGACCTACATGGATAGTAACAGACAGAGGGTTCTTAACAACCTCTTAACTGCTATTTCTGAAGTCTTTGAACCTATAACTGATCTGAAAGACTTAGACAAGATAGAGTTTGACCAGGCTAAGTTCCAGGACAAAGTTTTACCGACTCTGATGGCTACCGGAGTAGATGCTCAAACACTTGAACTCTTTCAGGAACACTACGATATAAACCTTCCACCACTAGTAGAAAAGGCTACAAGTATGTGGTTATCAGGTATGATCAAAGGTGTAAGTAAAGAGAAAGTACCGATGTGGAAGATGACACTTCGTTCTGATGCAGGTATGTCTGTGATGAGAAGGGTTAAAACCTTGACTGAAGATGGTCAACCAAAGACTTGGGATATAGTTCCTATGGACGAGTTCAAGAAAAACCCAACTTCTTACAAGAAACTATCTGGTGACGACAAGTTCTACGGTTTAGCTGAAAGTGATCTGGTAGCAGACAGGTTAAGAGATAACGTTCCACAGTACGATGACAACGGTAAAGTCTTGTACTGGTATAGTGAAGCTATGAGACCGTTTATGACTGTAGACGAGAAAAAGAACGGTAAGTTCTCAGATGCTCTTGGTTATGGTTTTGGGGCACGTACACCGGGTACAGGTTTTCAGAGCTATAAGAGAGTACACTGGGTAGACAGGTTATCTGATGTTCTGGGTAACACTATGGTACAGTCAAGGGATGTTATGACTGCTACAGGTGAGGACTTGGATATCGACTCCAAGTTTGTAGCTATACCTGAGACATACTTTGTGGATAACAGTGACCCTAAAGAACTACAGGAGTTTAAAACTATCGGTGATAAACGACAAGAGATT
>Ga0114964_10001134_pt1 | contig 19701 bp, 18 predicted proteins | sample C_131016_MF_Meta_FD_92638 | JGI IMG/M metagenome (GOLD analysis project Ga0114964, IMG submission 92638) | Freshwater microbial communities from Lake Croche, Canada to study carbon cycling - C_131016_MF_MetaG | ecosystem: Environmental > Aquatic > Freshwater > Lake | place: Lake Croche, Canada... | reverse complement strand
CAACGAATCACAAACAGTTGGCCAGGGAACCATCTGGCGTATCGTGCTTCACCTAACCTTCGTAGTGTCAGGTGTGCTCTTCGCACTAATGGACCGCCTAGGTGAAATCGGTGGCAAGCACATCACTTCGGGTGACTAGACCAGGATTTCGTTTAATCTAAAAACAGATCTGACCGGATAACTTAAATATTCAGCCCACTCCATAAGTCTTGGTTCACGCCATGCGTAATCTGTTGCGACTTGAGCTAAACATGCCCAATAGAAAACATTAACTAGATCTATTGTTAGATGATTCTTCGTGTCATCTTCGAATACTCGACCAAGTATCTGTCTTAATAATGATGGAACTTGAGCTAAACCGTATTCGTGTATTGAATCTAGAACTAATAGCTCTATTTGGTTGGCTCTATGGGTATTCCAAATCGGTGATGCTTCTGATTTATGAATGATCTTTGCAATTGCCAAAGCATTCTTATAGGTTGCCGTATCTAGAGCCAACAACAGGGTTAGGAATCTCTCCAGCTCATAGCCAGCAAGGCGAAGGTCCAAGATATCGGGGTAGTAAAGAACGCCAGTTAGCGACTCACGCCCAGCCGGCGGGTCAAGCCTGACTTGGTCTGGCTCATCGAAATCTTGCATGAGTTAATTGTCCTAGGTTGCGACTAGGTTAAAGGTAACTAACAGGAAAAGGTCAAGACTATGGGATACCTAATCAGCGGCTTTGTCAATATATTCGTGATATTGGTTGCATTTGTAATCTTTGCTAGCCTGCCAGGCATATTCTGGGGGCTAATGGTCGCCTTGCTGGTGATTGTTATTTTGGGAATTCGGACTGGAATAAGTAATCGCCAAGCAAGCTCCCCAACTATCCCTGCAGTTTCAAATACTGACAGTCTTGAAGATGAAGTCCGTCATCATGAATACAAGAACAACGATCCAGCCCAAGGAATTCAGCATCACGATAATCCAAATGTTTCGGATCATGACGAGGATGAAGCGAACCGCTAGCCAAGCATGTCGTGAAGCACGATTGTTGCATTACGGTCAGGGCCAACACCAATCGCACTGATACGACAGTTGCTCATCTTCTCTAAAGCTCTCACATAATCCTTGGCGTTCTTTGGAAGCTCTTCGAAACTTCTGCATCCAGTGATGTCTTCATCCCAACCCGGGAAGTTCTCATAAATTGGTTTTGCGTGGTGGAAGTCGCTTTGCGAAACAGGAACTTCATCGACACGTTTACCGTCCACCTCATATGCAACACAAACAGGAATTTGCTTAATGCCAGTTAGAACATCAAGTTTGGTTAATACAAAATCGGTTAGACCGTTAATGCGAGCTGAGTAGCGAGCAATAGGAGCGTCATACCAACCACAGCGACGAGGTCGTCCGGTTGTTGTTCCATACTCGTGACCTGTCTTACGAAGGAGCTCGCCCCACTCGTCAAAGAGTTCTGTTGGGAAAGGACCTGCACCAACGCGAGTTGTGTATGCCTTGACTATTCCGATAACGTTCTGGAATAAACCAGGACCAATACCAGATCCAGTTGCAGCTCCACCGGCAGTTGCATTGGATGAAGTAACGAAAGGATAGGTTCCGTGATCAACATCTAGCATTGTTGCTTGACCACCTTCGAATAAAACATTCTTGCCAGCTTCGATAGCTCGATGTAGTTCGAGTGCGGTGTCAGCAACCATCGGGCGAAGACGTTCTGTATATGTCAAGAGTTCGGTAACAATCTCTTCAGTTCTAATTGCTGCACGGTTATAAACCTTAGTTAGCAACTGGTTTTTCTGAACTAGTGCAGCCTCAACTTTTTGCCGAAGAATAGACTCATCAAACAAATCTTGAATACGAATTCCAACACGATTGATCTTGTCTGCATAGGTTGGACCAATGCCTCGACCGGTAGTTCCAATTGCTCTCTTCCCTAAGAAACGTTCTGCTGTCTTATCAAGTGATACGTGATAGGGAGTGATTACATGTGCATTAGCTGAAACACGAAGACGACTGGTGTCAATACCTCTAGCGTTCAAAGCATCTAGTTCTTCAAACAAAACATGGAGATCTATTACAACACCGTTGGAAATAACCGGAATCACTCCTGGAGTCAAAATACCTGAAGGAAGTAAGTGCAGTGCATACTTTTCATCACCGATAACCACGGTGTGACCTGCGTTATTACCGCCATTGAACTTCACAACATATTGAATGTGTTCCGCTAAAAGGTCAGTGGCCTTGCCTTTACCTTCGTCACCCCACTGGGCGCCTACGATCACAAAAGCAGGCATGGCAATCTCTTTTCTAAATCACAGGGCCATTTGCCCGAAAAGGGCACAACCCAAGTTTAGCCGAACACATGCTGCTGAACCCATGCATGCATGGTGATAGCAGCTGCTGCTGAGGCATTAATTGACCTGGTTGAACCAAACTGGGTGATCTCTAGAACAACATCGCTGGCTTTGATGGCTTCCTCGGATAGGCCTGGTCCTTCTTGGCCAAACAGAAATACACAGGCTTCTGGGAGCTCATATCGCTCAATCTTCTTGCAGCCGGGCACGTTATCTAGGGCAATGATTGGGAGGTTCTCCGATTTAGCCCAGGTAATGAACTCTTCAACGGTTTCATGGTGTCTGATGTGTTGGTAACGGTCTGTGACCATGGCTCCACGCCTATTCCAGCGCTTATTGCCGATGATGTGAACTTCTTTGGCTAGGAAAGCATTGGCATTACGAACTATTGAACCGATGTTTAGATCGTGCTGCCAGTTCTCGATAGCTACGTGGAATGAGTGCCGTTTGCTGTCTAGGTCGGCCACAATGGCCTCCATGGACCAGTAGCGGTATTTATCCACTACATTCCTGGTGTCCCCATTTGCCAACAGTTCTTGGTCATAGAAGTCCCCTTCCGGCCAATCCCCTTGCCAAGGTCCAACGCCCCAAGTGGTTAGTTCATGACTTGGGTTGTTTGTCTGCTCTTTATCTGCCATCTACTCAAGCCTAACTTTGCTGAAGGTAAACTTGAACCATGGCTGAAAGAAGAAAAATAGAGTGCTGGTTGACCGATATGGACGGTGTCCTAGTCCACGAAGGGCATGCCCTCCCAGGTGCCAGTGAGGTAATCAAGCAGTGGAAAGAAGAGGGACTTCGATTCCTAGTTCTAACCAATAACTCGATGTATACACCTAGAGATCTAGCCGCCAGGTTAAAAGCAACCGGCCTAGACATCCCATCGGAGGCCATCTGGACCTCAGCTCTTGCAACAGCTGATTTCTTGCATTCCCAGAAACCTAAGGGTTCAGCTTTCGTTCTTGGTGAAGCGGGACTAACCACTGCTATGCATGAAATCGGATACATCATGACTGATGTTGATCCTGACTATGTTGTTTTAGGTGAATCTAGAAACTTCAACTTTGACTCACTCACCAAAGCCATCCGTTTGATTAATAACGGTGCCAGATTCATCGCCACTAACCCAGATGCAACTGGACCAAGTGCTGATGGTGTTCTTCCAGCAACCGGATCTGTTGCAGCTTTGATTACAAAAGCAACTGGTAAAGATCCATACATCGTTGGTAAACCAAACCCAATGATGTTCCGTTCAGCTATGAACAAGATCAACGCTCACTCAGAGACCACTGGCATGATTGGTGACCGCATGGACACTGACGTGGTTGCAGGTATTGAAGCAGGTCTTCACACAGTCCTAGTGCTAACCGGTATCGCTGATGATGCTGAGATCAACAAATACCCATTTAGACCAAATGAGATTCTGAATTCAATTGCAGATCTACTTAAATAGTTTTTAGTTAAATAAATAACCGGCCCCATTTCTGAGGCCGGTTATTTTTATTACTAGGTTTATTTGATTGTGAACTTCTTGGTTAGTGTTCTACCATCCGCAGAAACTGTGACAGTCTTAACACCCTTGGTTACGGTGTATGTGAATACCTGGGTTGCCTTAGTTGGAGTAACAGTAAGTTTCTTCAGTCCGGTTATAGTAACGGTAAATCTCTTTCCAATCGCATTTTTAATTGTTACGGAGACCTTCTTTCCTGAAGCCGAAGCCGAGACGGTTATTGGCAGTGATTGCTTGTAATAGTGGAGCTCAACAGCGTTCCCGGTGTTAGTTATTCCACCAACTTCTGCAATTAGTTTTGTGAACTTCGCTCCAACAACAGGAACTGGGGATGTTGGAGTTGCAGGACGAGCCTCACCTTCGGTATCCGAGTTATCGAGTTCGAAGGTAACAATTCCGAATGCATCTGTAGTTCCAGATAAAACCAGCTGATCATCTGCGGTCTTGGTAGCGTCAGCGTTACTTAGAGTTGTTGCCCCACCGCTTGCCGTGTTGCCAACAATTCCCGCAGAGATGAGTGCATTAGCACCCGAGTTAGCAAGGTTGATTCGAACATTGACTGGAAGGTTTCTTGCCCAAGTCCCATTAGAACCAATCGCCTGAACAGCAACAACCATCTTTGATCCAACTAGCGCATAGCTCTGAGTCACTCCGCCGCCGCTAATTGAGTTTGAGTCGTTAAGCAAAGGAGTTAGCACGCTCGTGGCAACAGAGTCAGGAACATCGGCGCTAGATGTTTTAGCCCAATCAATGCTTACTGCACCGACTGTATCGTTGTCACCAAAAATTGTGGTCACACCCCAAGTCTGACCCTGGTTAACTGCACCGCTAATTACTACTGTTGATTCTCCAGGCACGGCTGCAACATTTGCCTGAGTCACAGGGTCTTTGTATGCAGGGTGAGTACCATCAAGCTCGACTGGCTCATCATTGCTTTTATCTCTAGTCAAAACGAAATCAGTTTTGTTTCCAACAGCACCAACTGAGGTCACGGTGTAAATTCCATTTTGAAGAGCTGCTGCTTGATTCTTTACAAGCACGATGTCATTTACCTTTACTGAAACACCATCGATTGAAGTTGAAGTCCAGTTAGCTGAGCTTGCAATCTTTAGAGTTGCGCCAATTCCAGCGGCCTTGTTTGTATAAGTGGTGGTGATGTCTCCACCCAGCAAGTTGCCGTCTGTTCCTAGCGCGCCAGTTGTGGCATAAGCGACTGCATCGTAATAATGGATCTCAACGAAATCTGCAGCATCAGTTTTTTCACCAGTAATTTCTGGAAGGAATTGTGAGTAGCAGTCTTCAGTTGGATGCCCAGTTACGTCATTAGGAGTGTCAGAAGTCAAAGACTCTGGTGCGGTTGGAAGTGTTCCTCCGTAGGCAGTGCAGTCATCTGGGGATGCGATTACGAATGACACGTTACCGTTCACGTCGGTCTTAGCTAATGCACTTCCACCTTCAGATGAGTTATCTTGAGCAACTCTGGCCTTTAGCCCATTGACACGAACATCAGCGTTTGAATGTGAGTAACCCTTGTTGGCACGCAGCTTAACTTGTGTGTTTGCTAGTGGAGCGCCAGCCGGGGTAGCAGCGTGGAAAGTAAATGTGGTTCTTAGTCCATAAGGCACGTAAACCTGGTGGAATTGCATGCCAACACCAAACCAGTCGCAATCTAGAGTGAACTGGCCCTCAAAGTCGGTGCGATGGATAGAGTTTTCATCAGTTAGCACTGGGCTAATCAAATGAATGCTGTCCTTAGGGTGATCATTGGCTGTCTGATCGGCAACAGGGAAAGGGCAGTCAGCTGCGTGAGCAGGTGCCGATACTGTTCCAAAGCCAATTACTGAAAGCAAGATCGTTCCAGCGAAAGCAAAAATCTTTTTGTTATTCAAAGCCATGAGGGTTTCCTTCTACTTGAAAAGGAAGCTGGCATTGAAGGAATTTAAATAGGCGAGTGCGCTTTATTCTTGTTCTTTCAAGTGCGCACACACTTCCTATAAGCAGATTATCCCGAGAACAGCGTCCGTGAAAGCGGTTTCGCGGGTAGTTACCAATTCGTTATCTAAGCGCTAGCCCGGATAATCAACTCGGTAGGCAAGATGATCGGTTCGACCTCTTGGCCATTTAATTGGGCAATCATTAGGGTTCCTGCTGCCTCACCCAAGGCAACAACATCTTGCCTAATTGAGGTTAGAGCAGGTCTTGAGGTTTGAGCCAACATTGAATCGTCAAAACCAATGACCTTTACCCGACCTGGAACATCAATGCCTCTGTCATGTAAAACAGTCATGGCACCCATGGCCATCATGTCGTTGCTAGCAAAGATGCCGTCGATGTCTGGGTGGGCATCAACTAACTTCTCACAGTGTTCTTTACCTGATTCAAATGAGTAATCCCCTTCACAAATCAAGCCTTTGGCTGGGATGTGACCGGATTCGCGAAAAGCTTGAAGATAACCATCTAGACGCTGTTTAGCTGCCGTGGTTCCAATGTCACCGGTGATAATGGCAACTTTCTTAGCCCCTTGGTTCATTAGATGTTTGGTGGCTGTGTATGCGCCACCGAAGTTATCGGTATCTACGAAGGCAACATCACTGCTTGAGTGGGGAGTTCCTGTAATAACCAGGGGAAGGCCTTGTTTCTTAAGATGATTGATCAGTATGTCGCTGTGCAATGCGAAGAATATGGCTCCATCAACTTCACCTGACTTTAGATAATGTGCAACCGAGCCATCCAAAGATCCAACTGGAGAAACCATCAGGACGGTTTGTAAGCCATTTTCCATTAATACCCGGCTAACCCCTGATGTTACAGTGCCATAGAACGGATCTGCGAACACAGAAAGGTCATCGTCAATAACAACGGCAATTAGCCCGGTGCGGCCTGAAGCAAGGGCTGATGCGATGCGATTCTTTTTATAGCCGAGTTTTTCAACGGCTTCCTGAACTCTTCTAGCTCGTTCAGGGTGAACGCTTTCATCGTTATTTAGAACACGAGAAACAGTAGCTTCTGAAACTCCAGCAGTTTTAGCGATAACTGCATAAGTGGGACGTGTTGCAGCTGGCAAAGAACTACCTCCCCTGAAGTGACTAGTTTTTCTTTACAGAATCTAGAACCAAACCATTGGTCGAAATAACCTTACTGTAAACGCTTGCTGAAAGTTTCGGGATTCTCTGTAATGTTTCAAAATTGACATAAACGATACCAAATCGTTTCGCGTATCCTTCGGCCCATTCAAAGTTATCCAGCAAAGACCAGTAGTAGTAGCTCTTAACGGGAACCCCCTGGCTTATCGCTTTGCTTACGGAATCTAGGTGGTTCACTAGATAGTCAACCCTGCGCTGGTCATTCACAACTCCATTAGCGTCTGGCTCGTCGCCGTAAGCAACACCGTTCTCGGTGATGGCTATATCTTGAATCTCAGGCCAGTCCTTGTTAACTCGAACAAGCAGGTGAGTTAGGCCCTCTGGCGTGATTGGCCAACCCATGTCTGTGTGTGGGGCTGGTGAAGTTCCATCAGCATTTATTGGGAAGATGAAAGATCCTTCATTCTTCGCAACCTGCTCGGGAGTTGGAGTACTGATAAAGCTATCACTGTAGTAATTGATGCCTAGGAACTCAGAATCAACCTTAAGTTTCTCCATGTCACCATCTTTGACAACTCTTTCAAGTTTGTCGCCATAGAACTCAACAAGATTCTCTGGATACTTTCCATGCAGCTGTGCATCCAACCACCAACGGTTCAAGTTTGAATCGTTCAGGTCACGCAATTTAATCAAGTCGGGGTTAATCGGATCATCCAACTGGTATGAAGTCATGTTCAAAGTAATGCCGGAACGAATCTCCGGTCTAACTGCACGAAGCGCTCTGGTAATTTCAGCATGGGCTAGTGCAGTGTGGTGCGCGGCTGCCACCGCTTGGTCGATATCCTTAATTCCAGGTGCGTGAACACCAACAAAATAACCAAGCCAGGTAACACACCACGGTTCGTTGATGGTGACCCAGTTAGCAACTCGATCTCCGAAACTTTCAGCAGCAACGGTTGCGTAGTCCGCAATCTCATTGACGATATCGCGGTTAGCCCAACCACCCTTGTCTTGCAGTACTTGTGGCAAGTCCCAGTGATAAAGAGTCGCGGTTGGCTGGATGCCTGCATCAAGTAATGCATCAATCAAACGATCATAGAAATCGATTCCCTGTTGATTTCTAGCCCCAGTTCCACCAGGAATAATTCTTGGCCAGGCTAAAGAGAAGCGGTAAGACTGAATACCAAGATCTTTCATGATCTGGATGTCTTCCATATAGCGGTGGTAGTGATCACAAGCTAGGTCTCCGTTGTGGCCTTCGAAAACCTTGCCAGGAGTAGCACAGAAAGTGTCCCAGATAGACGGTGTTCTTCCGCCATCTTTACTGGCACCCTCGATTTGGTAAGACGAGGTTGCTGAACCCCAGTTGAAATCTTCAGGAAAACTCATAATTAGCCCTTCACTGCCCCATCCATAACACCGCGAACCAAACGACGACCTACAAAGATGAACAAGATTAGAAGCGGAACAGTTGAAAGGAATGCTCCACCCATGTTCAAGGCGTAGTCAATGGCATAACTGCTCTTCAGCTCGCTAACGGCAACCTGAGCAGTGAAGTTTTCTGGACTGTTAAGAACCAGCAATGGCCACAAGTAGTCATTCCATGAGGCCAAGAACGAAAACAGACCGAGGACAAAACTACTCTGAGCAATAATCGGAAGCACGATACCCAAATACACTCGGAAAATGCCGGCACCATCAATGCTGGCCGCTTCCAAAAGTTCATTTGGAACTTGGCTGTCAATCACCTGACGCATCCAGAAAACACCGAATGCCGTTACCAGTGCTGGAACGATCAAAGCACCAAGGGAGTTAAGTAAGCCGGCATAACCCATCAACATGAACAACGGAATGATACCTAGCTGGCTAGGAAGCATCATCGTCAAAACGACAAAGAGCACCATGAATCTTTGGCCTTTGAAGTTCAATTTTGCAAAAGCAAATCCAGCAATAGCTGAGAAGAATACCTGAGCAAGGGCAACACTAGTTCCAACATAGAAGCTGTTAAGCAGCGCTTGATTGAACTGCGGCAATGCTTCGTATACGTGGGAGACCACAGTGAAGAAACGTGGGCCAGGTAAAAGTGTTGGCGGAATCTTGCTGATCTCGTCGGTTCCATTAGAAGCAACAATAAACATCCAATAGAACGGGAAAATCGAAAGCAATGTGGTGATGATAAGTGCGATGTAACCGCCGACGCTCATCTTGTGCCACTTAGGCTTTTTATTCGGGTTGGTTAGTATTGTCGACTTCATTTCTTCTCACCTGCCAGTTTGCGAGTGATGTAGAAGTTGATGATAGACACAATCGAAACAATAACTGTGATCATGATTCCGATAGCTGCAGCATATCCCCACTTGTAAGCAACGAATGCCTGATCAAATAGGAACAGTGTCAAAGTGCTGAACTGACCAGAGTCACCACCGTTGTAAGAGCCACCAAGAATAAGCGGCTCGGCAAATACTTGAAGACCACCGATAGTTCCAACAATCAAAACGAAAGTGATGGTGTTTCTAAGTGAAGGTAGAGTCACATATCTGAATTGCTGCCACTTGCTAGCACCATCCAAAGATGCTGACTCATAAAGTTCACCTGGAACAGCGAGCATGGCAGCCAAGAAAATCAACGCGTTATAACCAGTCCAACGCCAAACAATCATGGAAGCAATTGCAATGTGAGATGACTGTGTTCCTTGAATAAAGTCCACATGAGGGAAACCTAGAGCCCCAATAATATCGTTCACGATTCCAAAATCACGACCGAACAGCTGGCCGAACACAATGGCAATCGCTAGAACCGATGTGATGTTTGGGACTAAGAGAATAGTTCTCCAGAAAGTTGAACCTTTAAGAAATGGACTGTGTAGAACTGCGGCAAGGCTAATGCTAATAATCAACATTGGGATAGTTGACATAAGCCAAATATCGAACGTGTTTACCATCGCATTCCAGAAACGATCATCGGCCATGAGATTTGTGAAATTGTCCATGCCAATAAATACTTTTGTTCCTAGCGCATCCCAATCAAAGAAGGCTATGTATACCGAATAGATAATCGGAGCAAGACCAAAAATAAGGAACATCACAAAAAACGGTGCTGTGAAGATGTAGCCCCATCGACCATTTAGTGACACCACTGCGTTCGGGTTGCTTAGCTTCCGGCTAGGAGTAACCGGCTTCCATGGTGAAGGAGGCTTAGACGTCCGCCTAGCCACAGTATTTTGCGACATTGTTGCTTACCCTAGTTACACTTATCGGCGTCTGAGAGTCCCTTTGTAAAGGCCTTAGCCGGGACTTTCTCTTTACCATTTATCACTAAGGAAAGAGCTGAACCCATTGCCATATCGATGCAACGTTCCTTCTTACCTTCAAAGATAGGCTTCAACTTCAAAATACCCTTGACATAAATTGATCCAACTTGAGCGTTGTTGAAGAAAGGATCTTTGAATCCAACTAGATCTCCCGAAGTGTAAAGAGTTTTGGTTGAAGGAAATAGTCCATAAGTTTGGAATACTGTCAACTGCTGAGCTGGGGCTAAATACCAAGTAATGAAATCCCAAGCTGCTTGCTTGTGCTTCGCACCTTTAGGAATTGCCAACTGGCTACCACCCTGGTTTCCACCACCACCAGGAATATTTGCTATGTCCCATTTACCTGCAGTTGCTGGTGCTTGACCCTTGATGTAGTCCATCATCCAAGCTGGAGCTAGCATGGTCGCGAAAGTTCCCTTAGTCATACCAACGTTCCAGTCAGATGAGAACTGGCCGATACGTGCTCCGATTCCAGATTTGCTGGCTGCAACGGTTGTATCAAAAGCCAATTTAACTTGAGGGTTCGTCTTATAGATAGTTTTTCCGGTCGGAGTGCCGTTGTCTGCATAGTACTTCTGTGTACCTTGATTCAAAATCGATGCATAAACAGTTGCAACGTTGTCTACGAAACTCAATGGTGCTTGAGTTTTGTAGAAGTCTCTAGTTGCCTTGTCTTTGGATTTAGTTAGAGCAGTCAATGCTGACTTAAAGGAAGCACTCTTAACTGCGGTCATATACCTCTTTCCAAAGGCAATGAATTTATCCCAAGTGTTCCACTGAGCACTAACAGCATCTCTCTGATATGGCAGGCCAGCGAGCTTTAGCAGATCCCAACGGTATGCAACCTGAAGGCCACCAACGTCAGTTGGAATACCGATTACTGACTTGTCGTTACCAACACCCTGGTCCCAGCGCCAAGCCAAAAACTGTGACTTTATGTCCGCTGCACTTTTATTTCCATCAGTGCTGTGCATGGTGTTTAGGTTGGTGAAACACTGAGGATATGACTTCCAGTAACCCGCATATGAAACTTCGATTGAGGCAATGTCTGGATCGTTCATGCCACCAGTTGCACAGTTGTTGACAAGAATTGTTCCGTTTAGCGGATCCAAGTCCTTGCGAACGTAGTTCAATTTAATCTCTGGGTGAATTTTCTTATACGCAGTAACCAGAGCTGGTTCAATTACGTCACCAAAATACAAAATATTTAGAACTGTACAACCGTTGCCGTCGGAAGTGGCATTTGTACAGTTGATTATTGCTTTTGCTGGAGAAACAACTCCAAGCGCGCCAATTGCGATTAATGAGGCAGTAAAAACTGCTGCGGTTTTGTTAAAAATCGACTTATGTGACATTTATAGAGCTCCAAATAGTTAGGTTTGCCTCCCCTTCGACTGTTGTGCGACAATCAGCCGGGGAGGCCTACTTCCTCTGTAACAAGGTTTGTAGTAAACTGCGAAAGCGGTTTCACAGCAAGATAAGTTTCCCGTGAAAGCGGTTTCTTAGCAATTCCAGAGGCCGCATAAACAGCAAACGTTACCAAAAAGTAATCATTTCGAGAAGAGGTTGCAGATGAGAACCAGGATCAAAATCCTTGCTGTTCTAGGCACTTTGAGCCTAATTTGGCTAGCCGTCCCTGTGACCGCTAACGCTACAACCCCTCAAGACAAGCTGCTCTGGAGCCAATACTTTGGAGACAAAGCTGGAACCAAAGTTTCTTCCAAATATTTCAGTTATGACACCGGCAGCGGAATGGGCTGGGGTAATAATGAGCAGGAGTATTACACCGATAAGACGGCAAATCTCTCCACCGATGGCTCGGGCCACCTAGTTATCAAAGCCATTCTCCTTAATCCAGACAAGCCGAAAGACCAATACATCACCAATTGGTGTGGTTCCTGTGTTTTTTCCAGCGCAAAAGTCACCACTCGAGACAAACTAGGTTTTAAATATGGAAGCATCTCCGCAAGAATCCAGATTCCTGCCGGCGCGGGAATGTGGCCAGCTTTCTGGCTGTTGGGCACCTCTCGATCAAACTGCAATGGCTGGCCTTCCTGCGGTGAAATAGACATCATGGAAGCCAGAGGCTCAGACACATACCACTCTGTCTCAACTTTGCATGGGGATGGTTATTACGGTAACGAAGGTCTTACTCACTACTATTTTTCTGGCAATACATCACTTAGTGATGGTTACCACATCTATCGAGTTGACTGGTTGCCTAACTCAATCAAGTTCTATGTCGATGGGGAACTTATTGGTGGAGAAACCAAGACTTCTGTTGCGCCGAACCAATGGGCTTTCAACGGCGAGTTCTATATGATCCTCAACTTGGCTACCGGTGGTGACTTCGATGGTGGCGCACTAGACACAACCATCCCGAGTGCATCACTAAAGTTCGACTGGATTAAGTACTCAACCTTTAAGGGCTACGGAACTCTATACAAGCACTAGCGAAGATCTAGATCATCTAAGGTAACTGCGGTTAGGTATTTGTATCCTGCGGCTTCAATAACCTTCTGTGCTCCAGTGTCTCTATCAACAACAGTTGCAACAGCAACAATGATTGCGCCTGCTTCTTCTAGAGCTTTAGCTGCGGTTAGTGGGGAACCTCCGGTTGTTGAAGTGTCTTCAACAACAACGACCTTCTTACCTTTAACATCTGGTCCTTCAACCTGTCTTCCCATACCGTGAGCTTTAGCTTGCTTACGAACAACAAAGGCATCAATAGCTTTGTTTCTATTTGCAGCCTGGTGGAGAACTGCAGTTGCAACCGGATCAGCCCCCATGGTTAGTCCACCAATTGCATCAAATTCTGTTATTCCGTTTTGCTCTAAAAGATCCAGCACCACTTGACCGATTAAAGGTGCTGCTTCATGGTGAAGGGTTGCCCTTCTCAGGTCAACGTAGTAGTCAGCCTCGATGCCAGAGGATAAGGTCACTCTGCCGTGAACTACAGCAAGTTCCTTAATTAGTTGAATTAGGCGGGGCTTAGCAGCAGATGTATAGGTCATGTCTTAAGTTTAAACAGTGCGCATAGCAACTCATAACGTGAACTCAATTAGAACCCGTGTCGGAAGGGTCGTTGACTGGCTTCAACGTGCTGATATCGACGTTTTAGCTATGCAAGAGATCAAATGTAAGCCAGACCAGTTCCCTATGCAACAGTTCAAAGATGCCGGCTACGAGGTCGTATTACACGGGCTAAACCAGTGGAACGGGGTTGCTTTTGCTAGCCGCGTCCCGGCTGATGATGTGGAAATAGGTTTCTCAGGCATGCCCGGCTTTGGTCCTGACCTAGCTCCAGAAGCTAGAGCACTAGGAGCAACTTTTGATGGGGTTAGATTGTGGTCTTTGTATGTTCCTAACGGAAGAACACTAGAAGATCCGCACTACACATACAAACTTGACTGGCTTGACCGTTTAGCTTCGGTCACGGCTGAATGGTTAGAACACGAACCGGATCAACCGCTAGCTCTCATGGGTGATTTCAATATCGCTCCTCTTGATACTGATGTTTGGGACATCGATGACTTTATAGGTTCAACACATGTGTCTGTTCCTGAAAGACAGGCCTTCGAAGCTTTTGAACAGATTGGTTTAACAGATGTAGTTAGACCACTAATCCCTGAAGGATATACCTATTGGGATTATCAGCAATTACGTTTCCCACGAAATGAAGGGATGCGCATTGACTTTATTCTTGGTAATGATTCTTTCAGTGAAAGAGTTCAAACAGCAGAAATAGTTAGAGATGAACGTAAAGGTGAAAGCCCTAGCGACCACGTTCCAGTTGTTGTTGAACTAAGTTAGCAAACCAATTAGAGGTTGCCGATAACAACCAAACCATCGCCCTTAGCAGGAACAAATTCGCTGGTCTTAGCTGGATTTAGAATTACTCCAGTTGAACCATCACTTGCGCTGCTGTTTGCTGCCCGATAACCGATAACTGATTCGCCGTAGTTTCTTCCAGTTGCAACCAGTTCACCAAATGAAACTGATTTACCTAGCTCTGCATATTCTGAGATGTTTCTAACATTCAGAGTTGCGCCTTCAGCATCAAATAGATCTTCAAGCACTGGAGCAAGAGCTGGGTTTTCGGAAATCTGAGCGATTAGCAATGCTGCCAAACTATCGCTCACCACAAGATCATCAACAGCGGCAACTCGAGCAAGTTCAATCTTTCTTGAGTCAAGAATTTCAGCAACTAGACGGGTTGGTTCAACTCCGTTACCGTCAGCCATAAACAGTTGATTCATTTGCAACATGGTCAGCATGGTTTGAGCATCGGCTTCAGATTCGCTGATTGCGTTTCGGTATCCAAGCACAATGATCTCGTCATAGTGCTTGTCCTTAGCTGCCGCAATCAAATCATCGATGTCGCCGGTAACACTTGAGAAGCTAACCTGGATATCACCGAAGACCAGGTCTGCTAATTCCGCTTCAGCAACATAGCGTGACTGAGCAACAATGTGAACGTTTGAACCCTTTGGCAGGAAACCGGCTAGCTCGTTTAGAACAGTTCGGCCCATGGATGACCAACCAATGATTAGAAGGCTTTCAGCTGGGTCCGCTGCTCGGCTAGTGGCCTGAACCGGTGCATTGGCGATCTCTTCTTTCACGCCTGTGTATACGACCTTGTCGTCATCTTCGGCAATAGCAATGATCTGTGAGTTAGGTCCAAGCACGGTACTTAGTGGTGGGTTAACTGATGTGGTGCCGTTGGCATCAACCAAACCGATTACCGCGGCTTCGTTGAAAGCAAGAAGCGCATCGGCATATGTTTTTCCAGCAAGAGCTGGCACAGATGCGAAGTATATTTCGTCACCATCAAAATCAAGCAAATCTAAAACAACTGCTGCTAGACCCGGCCTTCTTGAAGCTTGTGCCGTTACTCGAGCAATAATCTCGTGTGAACGAACCGTGATGACTTGACCATTGGTGGCCGTAGTCAAAGCTTCACCGGTATTGGCGTCATCAATCTCAGCAATGATTCTGATGTTGGTGTTAGGGTTCACAGCTTTAATTGCAAGCACAGTGCTAACTACGTTTGCATCGCCTGATTCGTCAGCATCAAGAACAATGATTGATTTTGCATTAGAAATATTTGAGCGCTTCAGATCTTCTGGATTAGTAACATCACCGGTACGGGTAATGACTTTCAAGTTACCCAGTTCAGTTGCACGAGACTCAATTTCATCTTCCATGTAATCTCTGGACTTATCTGAGAAGATGACGACCTTGGCTTTTCTAACATTCTGATTAGCAACAGCCAGTTCTTTCAAGATTGGATAAATACGGTTAGACCAACCAAGAATAAGAGTGTGGTTGCTATCTACGATAGGGCTTTTACCCTTACGCAATCTTTCAAAAGTTCTGGTAATAGCGCCAACGATGAAACCAGTTACGCTACCACCCAAAGCAACAGTACAAACCCAGGTTAGGAATCCCAGAATTCTTTCGGCCCAGGTCGGTTCGCCACCTTTACCAAACAGCGTTGCAAAAGATCCCCAGAAAGTGTCAAAGTTAAACTCAACTGCAACATCTGGATGAGTGATCATAGGAAGTGCAAAAAGCACTGCTTTTATAAGAACTAGTAAGACAGAGAAAATCACCATGAATACCAACATCCAGGTGACAAACATTCCGCTCTTCGCAATTGAATTGTCGAAGTTGTAGCGGAATTTAGCTACCAAAGATGGTTTAGAAGTTGGGGCAGGGGTTGGTTCACCCTGGGCGCCTTGGCCGTAGTTGCGTTCGTTATCAGACATATCGACTTATTTTAGCGAACCGCCAGGGAACGAAGTTCCACCTGTTCGCTCTACCGTTTATTCCAAAGCACTATGGCATTGGGCTTTCTAGGCCTTTTGCCGGTTGGGATGCTGACTGTTCCTGAGTCGCCAACCGCAAATACTCTAGCCCCTGGTTGCCTTGAAGTTAGTTCTTCCACCAGTTTTTCCAGCTGGGCTATCCGTTGCCTATTAGAAACAGCCTCATTCTCCAGAATAATAATCCGCTTGATAGCAACCAATGAGACCCCCTCACTCGAAAGCTTGGCGACTTCAACCAATTGAGCAACATTGCGCAAGGAATACCTTCTAGACATACCTGAGGTTCGACTTGGGCTAACTAACCCCATCCGGTCATACTGCCTTAGAGTCTGAGCATGCATTCTGGCTAGATCAGCCGCGGCGGCAATAGTTAGGAAAGGCTTGTCCGGATCCATGTTGTTCATAGTAATCCCGCTCTCGAAAGCAGATCAGCTCTTGGATCTTGGCCTGGTAGCAATTCATCAAAATCTTGTAATGCTTTAGCGGCTTCATCTGAAATATGAGTTGGCACCAGAACTTCAACCATTGCTAAAAGATCTCCAGTTCCTTTAGCTGAAGGAACACCTTTACCTTTAACCCTGAGCACACGACCGTTAGGTGTATTAGGCGCAACCTTTAACTTAACCGGATCGCCACCAAGAGTTGGAACAGTGATAGTCGCTCCTAAAACAGCTTCAGCAAAAGTAACCGGAACAGTTAACCGAAGATTGATTCCGTCTCTAGAAAAAACTGGATGCTGCTTCACAGTTACCGTGATAATCAAATCACCGTTAGATCCACCATTAGGTGAAGGTTGACCTTTACCACGCAACTTAATCTTTTGACCGTCACTAACTCCTGCAGGAATCTTTGCATTGATTGGAGCCATGCCTTCATAGTTCAATCTGATGGTTGTTCCATTGATTGAATCTATAAACGGAATCGTCGTTGCAGCAGAAAGATCAGAACCTGGCATCGGACCACTAAAACCACCGAAGCCACCACGACCGCCAAACAGATTCGCAAACACATCTTCAAAACCAGCAGAAGATTGTCCTTGGCCACCAGGGGCTGTGAATCTTGCGCCACCGCCCATGGCTCTGAACTGGTCGTATTCTTTGCGCTGTTCTGGATCTGAAAGAACTGAATTAGCTTCAGTTATTTCTTTGAACTTAGCTTCAGCTCTAGCGTCGCCCGGATTTGAGTCAGGGTGATACTTTCTAGCGAGCTTGCGATAGGTCTTTTTTAGTTCAGCTTCAGAAACATCTTTCGCTACGCCAAGAACTTTATAGAAGTCTTTCTCTAACCAATCTTGACTTGCCATTTCATTACTTCTCTTCTGGAATAAAAACTGCAACCATAGCTGGACGAATCAAACGATCACCAAGTCTGTAGCCAGGTGAGACAACATCAGCAATGACAGTTTCTGTAACATCGGCACTTGGTGTTTGAATCAAAGCATTATGGATTTCTGGGTCAAATTTCTCACCCTTAGCACCAAAGATAACCAGACCGAACTTGTCGCCACCGTTACGCAGTTTGTTTAGAACTGCCAGAAACGGTGATCCTTCAAGATCACCATGTGATTCAGCTAAGGCAAGATCATCAAATGCCGGCAAGAAGGCCCTAATTACTTCAGCGATAGCAGCGTTACGAGCAACATCTCTATCTCGTTCAACTCTGTTCTTGAAGTTCACAAACTCTGCCTGCAGTCTTTGAAGATCTGCCAGTAATTCACCTTCCTTAGAGATAGGGCCGGTCTCATCAACCAGGTCAGCTAACTCTTGGTCTAGCGGATCAGTGGAGTCGGCACCCTCAGGTGCCGACTCAAACTCATCTGCCATTACTTAGTTTCCTCTTCGTCAACAACCTCGGCGTCAACCACGTCTTCTGTTGATTCAGCGGTAGCCTCAGGCTCCTGGCTGGCTGCAGCGTAGATAGCCTCACCCAACTTGGTCTGTGACTCGGTTAGCTTCTCGATAGCGCTCTTGACTGCATCGAAGTCTTCGCCGGCTAAGGCGGTCTTCACTGCATCAACATCAGCCTGAACATCTGCCTTAACTTCTTCAGATAGTTTCTGGTCGTTGTCTTTAATCAGCTTCTCAATTTGGTAAACCATCTGCTCGCCCTGGTTACGAGTGTCTGCCTCTTCGCGACGCTTCTTATCTTCAGCGGCGTGCTCTTCAGCATCTTTCACCATTCTCTCGATGTCTTCTTTAGACAATGAAGAACCACCGGTAATAGTCATCGACTGTTCCTTGTTGGTTCCCTTGTCTTTAGCAGAAACGTGAACGATACCGTTAGCGTCAATGTCGAAAGTGACTTCGATTTGTGGAATACCACGAGGAGCTGGAGCAATACCAGTTAGTTCAAAGTTTCCTAGTGACTTGTTATCTTTAGTGAAATCTCTTTCACCCTGGAATACCTGAATCGAAACAGCCGGTTGGTTATCATCAGCAGTCGTAAAAACTTCCGAACGCTTAGTTGGAATTGCAGTGTTACGCTCAATCAACTTAGTCATGATGCCGCCCTTAGTTTCAATACCCAGAGCTAGCGGAGTGACGTCAATCAAAAGAACATCTTTACGCTCACCCTTTAGAACACCGGCTTGCAAAGAAGCACCAACAGCAACAACCTCATCAGGGTTAACACCCTTGTTTGGTTCTTTACCAGTAAGAGACTTAACCAACTCTGCAACCTGAGGCATACGAGTTGAACCACCAACAAGAACAACGTGATCAATGTCAGCAACCTTTACACCAGCTTCCTTGATTACATCGTTGAACGGCTTACGGGTTCGCTCCAACAGATCATTAGTTAGCTGCTCGAACTGTGCGCGTGAAATACTCTCATCCAGGTTTGCTGGACCATTCTCGGTTAGAGAAAGATATGGCAACTGAACATTTGTTGTCATTGATTGCGAAAGTTCTTTCTTAGCTTGCTCAGCAGCTTCTTTCAATCTCTGCAGAGCGATCTTGTCTTTGGAAACATCAACACCGGTCGTTTCCTTGAACTTCTTAACTAGGTGATCTACTAATCTGTTATCCCAGTCATCTCCACCCAGACGGTTATCACCTGAAGTTGCTTTAACTTGAATAGTTGAGAAGCCATCATCTTTACCAACTTCTAGAAGTGAAACATCGAATGTTCCACCACCTAGGTCGAAGACCAAGATCAGTTCGTCTTCTTTACCTTTGTCCAAACCATAAGCAAGAGCAGCTGCGGTTGGTTCGTTAATAATACGAAGAACGTTTAGACCAGCGATTTCACCTGCCTCTTTAGTTGCTTGGCGCTCAGCGTCATTGAAGTATGCCGGAACGGTAATAACCGCATCGGTAACAGGTTGACCCAAATAGGTCTCTGCATCTCTCTTTAGCTTTGCCAAGATACGAGCTGAGATCTCCTGTGGGGTGTATTTCTTGCCGTCAACATCGAAGGTCCAATTGGTACCCATGTGACGCTTAACAGAAGCGATTGTTCGCTCTACGTTGGTAACGGCTTGACGCTTAGCTGTTTCACCAACAAGCACCTCACCATCTTTAGTGAATGCAACTACCGACGGGGTAGTGCGGAATCCTTCTGCGTTCGAGATAACGCTAGGCTCTCCACCTTCAAGTACGCTAACTGCGCTGTTGGTGGT